>Ga0111539_10011808_pt1 | contig 10949 bp, 8 predicted proteins | sample RhiMethybrSRZTD1_FD_79667 | JGI IMG/M metagenome (GOLD analysis project Ga0111539, IMG submission 79667) | Populus rhizosphere microbial communities from Tennessee, USA - Rhizosphere MetaG P. TD hybrid SRZTD1 (version 2) (version 2) | ecosystem: Host-associated > Plants > Roots > Rhizosphere >... | reverse complement strand
CTGCAACAATTGCGTTGTTGAGAAAACGCCTTCTCGATAAGTGTTTGGCTTCAGCCTTCTTTGATTTTTTCATATGGCATTTGTTTAAGTACTGAACATCTTAGAACTCTTGCTGACCATTGAAAGTCAACCAAGATGATCCCCAAGGTAAAAGGATGATCTTCAAAATTATTCTCGTTCTGCGGCGGATTAGGAGCAATTTGCGTAAAGCAATCAACAATCAACAATCAACAATCAGCAATCAATGTCCAACGCCGAACGCCCAATGTCCAATTTCCATGGGTCACCACCCTATACCCTATATCCGATACCCTCACCGCACGCCAAGTACGACTGTATTCCGCCCTTGCCTTACCTCCGGTCCGCGGTCGTTATAAACTGCTGTTAAAATATACGCGCCTCCCGACGAAGGTTCGATTGGTTTTTCCTTCGTTCGAAACGCACCCTGCAGTCCAACAAAATAATTCAAGTCGGGATCGTCTCCATTTTTTAAGATCCATCGAACAATTTCAACAACATCGTTTTTTTTCAAATCAGGATGTGGCGGCATTTTAACCTCACTCCAGTTACCAGTGGATCCACGTATGACTCTCGCGGACAGGGTATCTTCAACGTGTGGACTGCCTTTGTATCGTTTTGCAATTTGTTCAAACGAAGGACCTATAATTTTTGTCTTGACGCCATGACAACTGAAGCATAAAGCTTTGCCCATTCTCAACGGCACTTCATGAATAACAGCGTCATTTTTAGGAACGAACTTCTTTGCCATCGTAGAGTCTGAGACAAATCTTATTTCCAATAGTACTTCATTGGAAACAATTTCATTGTACTCTGATTTGCCATCCTCCGCGTCCGAAACGCTTATAGAATAAGGCACGAGCGAACTCCATTTCAGAAATTTCTCTTTTGCCGATAACGACAGCTTTACTACCGGTGGATTATTTTGCTTCTGTTGTATGCTCAGCCCTGAAAATCCTGAAGATAGAACTAAGATGATGATTAAAGTTTTTAATGAAACACGCATTACAACTTATGTATGGCATCAGCTACCCGATTGGCTGAACGAGTGCATGCTTCAGTTCCCCAATTCAAGTTGTCCGCGTATGCGCCCGCGAAATGAATGCGACCATGCGGCTTCATCAGCAAAGGCCAAAACTTGTGCAATTCGCCGATAGGAAATGGTAGCCGCTCGCAGGTTTGTGCGTAATTTTCTTTTGTCCAGTCCCGGCCTAAAGCAACTTCGATCGTATCCTTCTTTTTGCCTGGGTAGACTTCGCGGAATGCCGCAAGCGCTCGTTGTGGTGAAACACCGCCCGGACCTGTACCTAACACGATGACTCGGTGCGTTTCCACTTCATCGGCGCATTGCCACACACCCCACAGATCGGGATGGTCGAGATCCATGTTGATAGTCAGGCCGTCTTCAAGCCAGAACTTCGAACTCGCCTGAAACACAAAGCGCTGATAAGAATCGTATACGAGATTGTCAACAATATATTGGCGCTCGGGTGGTAATGAAGGTGTTATAGGAATGTTTCTTAACGCTGGCAACGGGATACAGTTGACGTAAAAATCCGCTTCCATCTCTTGTGGTTCACCTTGCTTGGTGTAGGATACGGTCACACTCTTGTCGCTGTGCTTAATGGACGTAATAGGACTATTTAACCAAACCTTTGAACCCAGCTTCTTTGCAAAAGTGCTTGGCAGCGTTTGATTCCCTCCCTGGAGACGATATAATTCAGGGGGAGCCAGAGGCACTCCGCGAAGATGAAGAATGCCATCATACCATAGTTGGAACAACGCAGACGTATTATTACCTCCTAAAAATCCAAGTGCTGTTTTCGATGCTCCATCTTTTTTGTAAATATCAGCTATCGGGAATTTGTCCCAATCATCATAGCCAACACCAAATGGTTGATACTCGTCTTTGAATTTATTCAAGTATGGCTTCGTGTAAAGTGACTGGAGATCCCACCATGGATTTTCTGAGAGATACTTGACTTCTCTCTCGTTAAATCCGAACTGTTTAAGAATGGCGGAGTCTCGCAGCATTTCCTCTGTATAAAATTTGCCGTCGATCCGTCTCGATAAATTTTTCCGTCTTGGGTAAGGTAACGCAGTGAGATTAAATTCCTTAATGTATTCCCAATACTTCACATAGCCTGGCTTAGTAATGTGCTCCATTCCGCCGTCGCCATATAAACCGTCAGATAATCCATCTCGTACGGTAAATACATGACCGCCATGTCGCCCTGATGCCTCCAGTACGACGACTTCGTGTCCTTTTTTCATCAATTCATAGGCACAACAGAGTCCCCCGAGACCGGCGCCGCCCACAATGATCTTTTTAGATGCTGCAAGTTTTGGCGGCAATTCATCGGTGGGTTGATTCGCAAGCAGGGGATCGACCCTCATCGCACTTGCAGCCACTCCTGCCATTACGGTGTTTTTGATAAAGTCTCTTCTCTTAAATTTTGTCATCGGAATTGAATTGGGTTCATGCATTTCTTACACGCCAAAAAAGATATTGAAAAATCATGAATAATCAAGCACTTATGTATACGACTAAACGCTGAAATCCTGCCTTCTTAAAAGTCGATTGTGATCTGGCGTCCGTCGAGCGCTCATTGCGATTTATCCAATATATATTGTGTACCCGGTACACATTCTAAATTAGCTTTATATTTGATCTCTCCCGAATTGGTAGTGTAGATCGATCCAAAGCAACCTTTATGAAAATCCATATCACCCTCATTGTTGTCGTGGTTTCAACTTTTTTGAACCATGCAAAAGCGCAAAAATGGACGGAAACAAAGGCCGGAAATATTTCCACTATAGCAAATAAAGGGGGACAGACCTTGGGCTATTCTTCTTCCTCAGGCATTAAGATCCTGACTGTTGATGGATCTGCATTTAAGGACCTCAATAAGAACGGAAAGCTTGACAAGTATGAAGACTGGCGATTGTCGTGGGACGAGCGGGCGAGGGATTTAGCCAAGCAAATGACCGTCGAACAAATCGCAGGTTTGATGCTCTATAGTCGCCATCAATCAATTCCGGCTGCATCTCGCGGATTTATGGCTGCGACATACGGAGGAAAACCATTCGCTGAGAGTGGACTGAAGGCATACGAACTGTCCGACCAACAGAAAGAGTTTCTCACTAAAGATAATGTAAGGCACGTATTGATCACTTCTGTGCAAAGTCCGGATGTGGCAGCTGAATGGAATAACAATGTTCAAGCATTGGTAGAAGGACTAGGTCTGGGTATTCCAGCAAACAACAGTTCAGATCCACGTCATGGTACCGACGCAAGTGCTGAGTACAACGAGGGTGCTGGTGGACGAATTTCCATGTGGCCCGGACCATTAGGACTTGCGGCTACGTTCGATCCAGCCTTAGTGAAGAATTTTGGACGTATTGCAGCAACTGAATATCGCGCTCTAGGTATCAGCACCACGCTGTCACCTCAAGTTGATCTTTCAACTGATCCGCGATGGATGAGGGTGAGCGGAACGTTCGGCGAAGATCCATTATTGTCAACGGAAATTGCACGAAGCTACATCGATGGATTTCAAACATCTGCGGGGACCAAAGAGACCAAGGACGGTTGGGGTTTCGGAAGCGTTAACGCCATGGTTAAGCACTGGCCAGGTGGTGGAACTGGTGAAGGTGGGAGAGATGCTCACTATGGATATGGAAAGTATGCGGTCTACCCGGGAAATAAATTCGAAACTCATCTGATTCCATTTACCGAAGGCGCATTTAAGCTCGAAGGCAAGACACGTATGGCTTCAGCGGTAATGCCATACTACACAGTTGCTGTCAATCAGGATATTAAGAACAATGAGAATGTAGGCAACAGCTACAACTCGTATCTGATAAAAGATCTGTTGAGAGGAAAATACAAATATGATGGAGTGGTGTGTACCGACTGGAGTGTAACTGGTGATGAGGCCGCAGTGGATGTTTTCCTTACCGGCAAGCCATGGGGTGTGGAAAAATTGTCAGTCGCCGCACGACATTATAAGTTATTGTTGGCTGGCGTTGACCAGTTTGGCGGAAACAACGAGGCCGGTCCAGTCATTGAAGCGTATAGCATGGGCGTCAAAGAGCATGGCGAAAAATGGATGAGAGAACGTATGGAACAGTCTGCTGAGCGATTGCTTAAAAACATTTTCAGAACCGGACTCTTTGAGAATCCGTACTGTAATGTTCCGGAAGCCAAAGCACAAGTCGGAAAACCCGAATTTATGAAGGCAGGATTTGAAGCACAGCTTAAATCCGTTGTTCTGTTAAAGAACAAAGGGAAGATATTGCCATTAAAGAAAGATCTCACTGTATATATCCCAAAGAAATTTACACCAGCTGGCAGGAATTTTCTCGGCATGGAGATCCAGGAGAAGCTCGATTATCCTGTAAACCTGGCGATCATAAAAAAATATTTTAAAGTTACTGACGATCCCTTGCAGGCTGATGTTGCAGTGGCATTTATCAATAGTCCAAACTCCGGTGGAGGTTATAGCAAAGAAGATGTAAAAAACGGAGGCACCGGTTATGTGCCTGTGAATTTACAATACGGTGAATACACTGCGAAGAACGCCAGGGCTACCAGCATGGCAGGTGGTGATCCGCTGGAAACTTTCACAAACCGAACCTACAAGGATAAAAGCTCCAAGGCAATCAATATTACGGATCTCGGGATGGTGAACGATACTTATGCGCGCATGAATGGCAAGCCCGTTATTGTCTTTGTTAACACAGCCAATCCAATTGTATTCTCTGAGTTCGAAAAAAACGCCAATGCGATAATGGTTCACTTTGGTGTCCAGGATCAGGCGCTAATGGAGTTAATAACCGGTAGCGCTGAACCGTCGGCATTATTACCTTTACAAATGCCCGCAGATATGGAGGCCGTTGAGGCTCAATTTGAAGATGCCCCTCATGACATGAAATGTTACGTCGATGCTGAAGGTAATACTTATGATTTCGGATTCGGCCTCAATTGGAAAGGAGTGATCAAAGATCAGCGCACGTCAAAATACAAGCCAACGCCCAAACCATAAATGTTGCGAAGTCCCGAGTATTGGGTCCATAGTTCTTAGTTCGGCCCGTAGTACACACGAATATCCCGTGTAACAACTTTTTTTAAGCGCACGCTTGCCTGCGCAAGCAGGGAAATGCACTGAAAACACGGAGAAAACACAGAAGAACTGTCCAATGTTTAGAATAAAATCTTCTGTGAATTCTCCGTGCGATCTGTGTATTTCGTGTGAACAACCATTTTCAAACCCTACTGAATGTGCGCAACGGATACTTATTAATCTTTTGACCCCACCTCGAATCAACTAATACTGTCACCAGATACTCAGGACTCAGGACTTAATACTGACGACTGACGGCGCATTTACTACGCAATCGAATGTTGAAGAGTAGGTGTGTTGAATAAAAAAGATTTGAGAACTGTTATTTCAGTCTGAAGTTCAGGCTACCGCCCAAGTTGAATTGATAAATAGTTGAGTAAGTCGAGACGCCTGCTCCCGTACCGCCTGTGCCGAAGTAGAAACCACCACCGGCACCTTGTACCGGGGACATCAACTGACCGTGTATACGAACGCTGACTTTTTCAGATGCCATGATTCTGAGACCTAATCTAAGTCCCCATGCAAATTTGGTTACACCGTCGTAACCGGTTTCTTTCGGGCTGAGGAAACCGACTCCAGCATCAACCGTTCCAAATCCAGCAAGCTTATCATTAAGAGGCGCATATCTCGTTCCCCCAACCATGATGTAGTTAATTCCAACTTCACCATACCTGCGTTCCCCCAAGGGACCCTGAACATATGTGGTGGGATCCATCCTCTGATAAATAATCTCGAAAGCATTTTCGTCGCTTAGACCGATCTCAAAACCGCCACCCCACTGGAAGCCGTCACCGATTTCGCCATAGCCCTCGCTAAAATCAATTTGGTCTTTAAAAGTGTACCCACCAAATGTCAGCAAAGTGACCGTTGGTTGAGCGTAGGCGAACACACACGCTGTGATAAATGAGAGAGTAAGAATACTTTTTTTCATAAAAATTGTTTTTCGTTCTGTGAATGTTTACATAATAATGGATAACAAGAAGACAAAGTTACTTTCTTTTTCGTCCAAAATGATATCCCACCTGGAATTGGTACCTCCAACCCGCAGCCCATGCGCTATTACTGCCCTTTACTGTAACTGACTCTTCATCAAGAACATCTCCCAGCAGAGGAAATCTGCCGACCAACTTATCAACAATTTCCTGTTGAGCATCGTCCAGCTGAGCGTCATTTAAGTTTCCATCTAGATTCAATTTTGCACTGTACCTTGAAACTGAGGGGCCGATGAACATCAGGTCAATGGCCCAACGATTTCCAATAATGAACTGGTAGCCGAGCTGTGCTCCAACGTTTAGTACATTTAACTTGGCGTCAAACGTAGCGTCAACCGTTGATCCATCAGGGTTTGTATACGTTAGTAAACGATCGTTGTGGAAATTGTGGTAGGACACATAAGGACCGAGATATACGCCGCGCGGAGCATGGTGTCTATTTTCTTTTTTCAGGTAAAAACGGTATTCGGCTCCTATTTTCACTCCGACTTTTTTGCGATCGTCCTTAACCTTAACATGGTCGCCAAATGATCTTATCGAAGGAAACTTTTCCGAACCCACGGTTATAACAAAACTCTGGTGGGATTTGACTACTCGCTCGTAAGAAAGAATGAAGGCTTCGCTATATATGAAATTCGATGTTAGATCAAGTTTGATGATGTTCAGGCGATGTGAGCTGTCCGATTTTTGTCCGAACGCACTTAAAGAAACTGATACAAGTAGGGCAGCAATGCTGGCAAATTGACGCATATATGAGTGGGTTTTTGGGTTTGAATGGTCTAATGCAGAAAAATCGCATTCAGTTCCTGCATTGAGCCGTAGTACTCGACGTCAAATTAGAGAAAAATCCGATCATTCAAATGAACTTTAGTTCCTTCCGAGCCCTTCTGTTCGAATTCACAAATAATCTTCCTGGGAAAAAATTCCACGTAAGTATGCCGAATGCGGTTATCCCCACGCATGGCAATTGTTGTTGGACGCTTGCTATGGAATCATTCATACTTAGTATGGAAACACAGAAGGTGCGATTTCCGGAGCGTTCTCAACATATTTACTCATGAATTACATGAAACCAGCAGTAAACCCATCTTTCAATCTGGTACGCTTCTCGTTGTGAGTAGTCTATGCCACTTAATATAATACTCCAACGAATAAATCTTTTCCTGGCACTACTGGTGCTCGTAACGGTGGTGCTATATTTTGGCCAACCTTTGCTGACCCCACTGTTCCTGGGTACGCTCTTCGCTATGCTGATGGCTCCGTTGTGCAGGCGTCTGGATAAAAAAACCGGGCGCGCACTGTCAAGCGCTATCTGCACATTCATAGTTATGACGTCTCTTCTGATCATCTTAGCAGTAGGCGCGTGGCAAATAACTGTGTTCTTCGAAGACCTGCCCTTGATACGTGAACGGGCCGTTGAACTATTCGACCAAATAAAATCATGGGTGTATGAACGATTTTCTATTACACCTTCCAAACAGGAAAGTTTGCTTAACAAGCAATTGAAACAGCTAAACGAATCCACTACAAGTTTTGCGACTAACATGGTGGGAAGCCTGGCCTCAGCAGCCACAACCGTAGTGCTTTCATTGCTTTTTACTTTTTTATTTCTGTATAATAAGGAGCGTTACGAGTCATTCTTCGTCCGACTTTTCAAAGAGCAAGAGCCCGGTAAGGTTAAATCAATAGTTGCAAAGATCAGCCAGGTATCGGAACAATATTTACTTGGCCGCACCTATTCAATCGTTATCCTTTTCATCTCTTATACGGTCGGCCTATTGATCATCGGTATTAAGAATGCTTTGCTGTTGGCTGCAGTTGCCTCTTTACTTACGATTATTCCCTATGCAGGAACTATTGTTGGATCAGTCTTCCCAGTTATTATGGCTATTGTCACCGAGGATTCATTTCAGCCCGCGCTATGGACTGCTGCGCTGATGATCACAATACAGGCGGTGGATAATTATTTCATTGAGCCCTATGTAGTCGGAGGTGAAGTGAATCTTAGTGCGATGGCAACAATCTTCATTATAGTATGCGGGGGTCTTATTTGGGGGGTCGCCGGAACAATATTGTTCATTCCACTTTTGGGGATCGTTAAAATCATATGCGATCATGTCGAACCACTGAGGCCATATGGATTTCTTGTGGGTGATCCCGATGGTAACAAACCTTCAAAGATCAGTGCATGGATTTCCAGGGTGTTTAAGAAGAATGTTTCAACAAAGAAATCCAAATGAAATCTAGCAATCCGAAGGCGATACAAAGTGTGTAATAATTTCAACACACGCGATTCCACATTCTACAACCTCGGGAAAGAACAATGCCCCCTCTGTGATCAATAATTCATTGAATTGTCCTCTGTAAATCGAGTGCGCCGTGAAATTGCTGGCATGTTTTTTACCCTCTCATTTGCGGAATAAAATGCACAACGTGATTAAGTTGCTCTCAATCCTTTCAAACATCATCTTTCACGTCAGGGAGAGTGTCTACCGGCTCAGCCATTGGGAGAGCTGGCATTGGTTGATTAAATACATTCCAATTTTACCAGTATGGTTATGGCTTTGTTGGCGCGCGCGTTCTTTCTGTTTTTTCACGGCCTCAAACCCAAGCTTAACATTCGGAGGTTTAGACGGTGAGTCGAAAAAAGAAATGTACGATCAGCTTCCGCCATTCAGCTGCCCTAAGACTTTCTTTATTGAGCGTGGAACTCCGATTGCCACATTAGAGAAAATTATGACATGTGATTTGTCATTTCCAGTTGCCGTAAAACCTGATGTGGGACGAATGGGACTGATGTTCCGCAAGATTGATTCATTTGGTGAACTTTACGATTACCACCGACGTATGACCGTCGACTACCTAATTCAGGAATTTGTTGATTACCCGATCGAAGTAAGCGTCTTCTATTATCGTTTTCCCGGTCACGCAAGTGGTACCATCACAGGATTTATAAAAAAACAGTGTCTTAGTGTAACCGGCGATGGAACGTCAACTCTATTAGAATTGATGAGGTCCTATTCACGAGTACGTTTCAGACTTGGAGAAATGAAAGTAAAGCATGCAGATAATCTCAATAAGGTTATTCCCCTGGGTGAGCAATATATTCTGAGTCACGCATTAAATCTAAGCCGTGGAGGACAGTTGATTAGCCTCGAACACGAAAAAGACGAACGTCTGCTCAGTGTTTTTGACGAGCTCAGTAATTATACACGTTATTTTTATTTCGGAAGATATGATATCAAATGTGCTTCCATTGAAGATCTCAAATGTGGAAGGAATTTCAAGATCCTTGAATTCAATGGAGGTGGTGCAGAGCCGCATCACGTTTATGGGAATGGTAACACACTTATAAAGGCGATGAGGATATTGATCCATCACTGGTACGTTTTGTTTCAAATCAGTGAAATGAATAACGAAAAGGGAATTCCCTACTGGAGCTTGAAGAAAGGATACGCACACTTTAAGAAGGCGGGAGAACACATTAATTGTTTAAGGAAGCTGGATGCAGCGACGTCGGATAAAATACAGAGGCGAAGAAAAGAGCTTCCTTATCTTAAACCTGAGATTGAGCTTGTCTCATCTCTTATTGACTCCTATGTCAACTCCAGGAATTAATTCGAGCGGCTCTTCACAGGTAATTGAAGAATACTATCGGTTTTTACGATCACGAAGTTTTCCGTGCATTGGAGCGAAAGCTGCTCTTTCTATGGACCATGTCAAGTGTTTTGTCGCACTTGACATGGCAAGCCCGCAAGAAGATGAAAAGATCCTCTCTTTTATTTATCAGTTTGTGGATTCATACAGGAATTCGAACGAGTCGTTTCACAGCGCAGCCGTTATATTTAGAAATTCTCAGACTCTTTCAGAGTCGGAATTTGAAGACATGTTATGGTCGCGTCTTAATTCCCTGGCGGCCCTCGACAGAAGAAAATATACTCACGACAAAAGAGTAGATTCCGATCCCACTTCAAGCAGATTTAGTTTCAGCCTTAAAGGAGAAGCTTTTTTTATCATCGGACTTCATCCATCCAGCACACGCAAAGCAAGGCGATTCACATTCCCTGCAATTGTTTTTAATCCACATGAAGAGTTCGAAAGGTTAAAGAGAGCTGGACGTTATGAGGCCATGAAAAAAGTGGTGCGTCGTCGTGATAAGGTGTATTCGGGCTCTGTAAATCCGATGCTCAAGGATTTTGGTGAAGCACCTGAAGTATTTCAGTACAGCGGTAAACAATATGATTCAACATGGAAATGTCCTCTACATCACAAACCGTAACAGATCTTAAGATTATACAACCGCGGTCGGGGACCGCATTTCAGCTCAAGGCAGGCGAGAAGCTTAAGGTTGTAGACATCGAAGGCGAACAGGTCTCGGATTTTATTTCCTATAACTTCGCGGATACACGCGAATACCTCTCATCGGGAAGAACGATAGATTACGGAAGTACTATCTTTTTCACAAAAGGATCATTATTTTATTCCAACAGAAGCAATGTCATGTTTGAGATGGTGGAAGATACCGTAGGGAGGCATGATTTTCTTCTGACGCCGTGTAGCGCGGAAATGTTCAAGATATTATATGGCCACAGACAACCCCATCAAGGGTGTCTTGGGAATCTGGCAGCTGAGCTAAACCGATACGGTATACGTCCAGATGATATACCAGTATGCTTTAACATTTTTATGAACGTCGATGTTGATGGAGTAACAGGGACGATAAATGTCCTGCCGCCAAAAAGCAAAGCCGGAGACTACGTTGTGCTCGAAGCTAAGATGGATCTTATTGTTGGTATCACCGCGTGCTCAGCGG
>Ga0111539_10011801_pt1 | contig 10954 bp, 12 predicted proteins | sample RhiMethybrSRZTD1_FD_79667 | JGI IMG/M metagenome (GOLD analysis project Ga0111539, IMG submission 79667) | Populus rhizosphere microbial communities from Tennessee, USA - Rhizosphere MetaG P. TD hybrid SRZTD1 (version 2) (version 2) | ecosystem: Host-associated > Plants > Roots > Rhizosphere >... | reverse complement strand
TCGACCCAGCTGACCCCGGTGACAAAGCGCTTGGTCTCGACCGTGCGCAGGATCGCCCCGGTTTCCGGATCGATCTGGTGAATCTTGCGGTCGCGATACTGCGCCACCCAGAGCGTCCCTTCGGCCCACGCGAGCCCGGAGTCACGGCCGCCGCCGGGCGCCGGGATCGTCGCGAGCACACGGCCGGTCTTCGGATCAATCTTCTGGATGCGATCCTCGGCGATCTGAAACAGGTGCCGACCGTCGAAGGCCGTTCCGGCATGGGCGGCGACATCGATCGAGCGCAGCATCGTCCCGCTCGCCGGGTCGATGGCGTTCAGCTTTTCTCCTGACGCAAACCAGACGAGTTGACCGTCATAGGTGACCCCATGCACGTGGTCGACTCCGGGAAAGGGTCCATATTCGCGGAGGATTTCGGCTGCAGATTGTTTCATGCCTCCATTCTAGTCGCTCGGCAGCGGACCCGGGAGTAACAAGGTTGTCGTGAATCCGGGCACCGGCGGGGTCGTCCACCGGCGCGCCCGCGCGCGACCGTACGGCTGCACCTTGCCTGTTGCCGCAAGCTGGTCGAGTGCCCGCTGCACGGTGCGCTGGCTGGCTCCCAACGCAAGCGCCAGGGCGGAGCTCGACCACGATTCACCGTCGGCGAGGAAGGCCAGCACCGCCGCATGCTCCTCTTCGACCGGCCGCGCCAACACCACGACCTCGCGTGCGCGTCGCGCCACCAGCGCAAACCCTCGCTTCGTCGCGCTCACGCCGGCCAGCATCCGCAGCGCCGCGCGCAGCCGACCGATCTCCACGCGCAGCCGTGCGCGATGCGATTCGTCGGCATGCCTTGCCCGGAATGCCCGCGCCACGAGCGTGGCCCTCGGCAGGTCGCCGGGCCACGCTTCAGCCAGCGCGCGCGCGAGCGCGAACAACACGGGGCGCCTTGCGAGCGAGACCACCGTACGCGCGTCACGCACGACATGACGGCAGGCGTCCACGACCAGCGTCTTCGACGCCAGGAGCGCTTCGACCTCCTCGAGCCGGAGGAGGCGCTCGTCGCCGCGTGCGATCAGGCGCGCCGCGGGCGTGTCCAGAACGAGGGATGCGCTTTCGACCTCCGCCGTCAGCGCAGGGATATCGGCGTCGCGCGCGGCGTGCTCCGCCCGGGCGAGCGCCGCGCGCGCCGTCTTCGTCCGCAGGCGCCGCATGGCGATCCCCGCCACGACCAGCTCGTGGGCGGCCTTCAATGCCGGCGGGAAGGGCGCGGGGTCGAGCCCCGCGAGCGCATGCTCGGCCTCGTCGAGACGGCCGATCAGGAGCAGGCGCCGGACCGCGAGGCTCCGCGCATGCGCGGCATTTAGGCGGTCGCCGTGCGCTGCGAGCGTCGCCCGCGCCTCGTCGAGCGCCTTGGCAGGAAAGCCGAGGTCGCGCGAGACCAGCGCGATCTCGGCCTCGGCGACGACACATCTCGCGCGCGCCACCGCCTCTTTCGGACCGAAGGCGCGCGCCGCGCTTCGCAACAGGGTCTTTGCGCGAACCAAATCGCCGAGCTGCGCCATCGCGATGCCTCGCAGCGCGAGCGCAGGCGCGTCGTCACGCAAGGCGACCCGTTTCAGTGCGCCGAGGGGATCACCCGTTGCGAGTGCGTGCGCCGCAGCCGTGATCAGCGAGTCCATCGGAATCCCGCCAAACTTGTAACTCCCATGGTTCCGATGCCGGGCGCTAAGTGTATCCCGTGAGTGACAGCAACCGACAGTATCGCCGAGCGAATGGCTGCCCAAAGAAAGGATACAAAGCGATGAGCAAGCACATGACCGGGACGCGTGAAGAGTGGCGCTTGGCGCGGCTCGACCTGCTCGAAGCAGAGAAGGAGCTCACCCAGCGCAGCGACGAACTGGCGCGGCGACGTCAGCAGCTGCCGTGGGTGCGGGTCGACAAGGCGTACCGGTTCGAGACCGATGAAGGGAGCGCCTCGCTGGCCGACCTCTTCCGCGGGCGCTCGCAGCTCCTCGTCTTCCACTTCATGTTCGGGCCTGACTACAAGGCGGGCTGTCCCTCCTGCTCGATGATCGCGGACGGCTTCAACGGGTTCGCGGTTCACTTGGCCAACCATGACGTGATGCTCTGGGCGGTCTCGCGGGCGCCGATCGCGAAGTTGCAGGCGTATAAACGGCGAATGGGCTGGACCTTTCCCTGGGCGTCCTCGGTCGGCGGCGACTTCAACTTCGACTTCAACGTCGCGTTCACGGAGGAGCAACAGCGCAAGGGGGATGTCGAATACAATTACCGACGCGAGGCGGTGTTTGAGTGGCGTCCGGGTCAGGAGGGTGGCGGCGAGGGGGCGGAGGCCAAGTTCGCGGCCATGTGCGGAACCGACGCGGCCACATACCAGCGCGACAGGCCGGGCATGAGCGTGTTCGTGCTCGAGGATGGCGTCGTCTATCACACCTATTCCACCTATGCGCGCGGACTGGACGGCCTCTGGGGCATGTACCAGTGGCTCGACCGCGCGCCGAAGGGGCGCAACGAGACCGGCGTCTGGTGGCGCCGCCACGACGAGTACGGCAAGGGCTGAGCCAGGTCGTGGGTGTCGTTGGCGCAACAGCGGGACGGCAGGTCTCGCGACGATGTCCGCGAGCGAGATTGCCGGCGAGCCTTGTTGGCGTCTCGTCGCTGCTCCTCGCCGCCGGCGCGGCGCGATGATCGTCCGGCGCGCGTGCGTGTCGGCGATCGGCGAGACGCCGACGGGCTGCGTTCATTCGCGCGAATGCGGGGATCCGGCGTTTCGTCTCCGGATCCTTCGTGGCCCAAACACTTCACTGCAGGAGACAACACATGAGCGAGGCTTATACAGGCGACGAAAACGTTGCCGCCCTCGGCGCAGCCGACTGGCCATGCCTCGCAGCCGCGCCGACCTTTGCACTCATGGCGCTGCTGACGGGCGTTCTTGGCGGTAACCCGCCGGATTTGCTCTGCTCGGCCGCACAAGATGCGTCACCGCTGAGCGGAATGATCCCCATGTACGTACTGATGAGTGCCTTCCATTCAGGGCCTTGGCTGAAGCTGATCTCCAGCCGGCGAAGCAGTGCCCGCCGATCCATCGATCGGCGTGCAGTTCGCCACCTTTCCGGAGACCGTGGTGCCGCACGATCCCCATTTCTCCTTCGTGCGACGGCCGTTCGAAATCGGCGATGAACACGGCAAGCTGCGTCTGCTTGACCTGGAGATCTGTGTTGGCGAACGCGCTCTGCGACCAATGTCCCTTGACACCGTCGCCGTGGGCGGGAAGTCCAGAAGCAACTCGCCGCCCCATGGGCGAGGTGACGGTGCTTGGCCGTGACTGCAGCGCCGCTCACATTGTCTTGGCGTGCGCAACGAGCTGATCGAGGGCCTTGCCCCATCCCTGATGGAAGCCCATCTCCTCGTGCTTCTTGCGTCCGGCCTCGTCGCGATGGATGGCGGTCGCGATGTAGCGCGTTCCGCTGCCATGAGGCTCCAGCGCGATGATCGCGGTGAAGAAGGGATTGTCCGCGCGGCGGTATCCCGGCAGCAGCGCATCGGTCCACACCAGTCGCTCGTTGGGGACGACCTCCAGAAAGCAGCCGATGTTGGGAAACTCTTTGCCTTCAGGCGAGCGACACCTAAGTATTTCTGATCGCAGAAAATGTCGTGCTCACGCTCGCTCCATCGCGCCACTTGCCGGTCCGGGCGAGTTCGACAGGCCCGCCATGATGCCGGCCGCGATGATGTTGGCGCAGGCGCTGGCAAGGATCGGCACCGAATAGCTGCGGGTCATGTCGAAAGCGAATCCGGCGGCGCTGGGGCCGATCAACGTGCCGAAAGCCACGCTCGTATAGAGAATGCCGATAAGGCCGCTGACATTGCGTCCACCGAAATAATCCATCACGACCGCCGGAAGAACCGCGACCCATCCGCCGTAGAATACGCCGTACACGAATGCGTAGGCGGCAAGCGGCCAAAGCGTCGTCGAGAACAGCCAGACCGCGAGCGAAAGCGCCATGCCCACATACGTCGCTATGAGTGAAAGTCGGCGACCCATCCGGTCGGCGATGCCGCCGAGACAGAAGCGTCCGGCGGTGCTGCCGACCCCGATCGCGCCCAGAAGCAGGACGGCCGAGGACTGCGAGACGCCGTGATCGAGCGCGTAGGGAACGAGGTGAACGAACGGCACGAACACCCCGAACGAGCAGATCAAGCAGGCGGCATAGAGGACGACGAACCGTCGCGATGTTATCGCTTCGCGCAGCGAGGCCCCTGGCGGCCGAACCGCTTGGGCGCCCGGCTGTGCAGGATCGCCGTCGGGACCCATGGCGCGATCGCGCGGATCGTTCTCGATCAGGAGAGCCATTCCAGCTCCCACGACGGCGGCAAGGCAGCCGAGGACGAGGTAGGCTTCGCGCCACCCCAGCGCTTCGATGAGAAGCGAGGCGAGCGGTGGCATGACGAGCGTGCCGACACCGATGCCGCTCACCGCGAGACCGGAGGCAAATCCACGACGTCTGACGAACCACCGCTGCACCGCGCCCACGGCGGGGACATAGGCGAAGCCGACGCCGAGTCCGACGCCTATGCCGTAGGCGGCATAGACTTCGGCGAGGCTGCGAGCCGCGCTTGCGATCGCCAAGCCCGTCCCGGTGAGGATCATGCCGACGACGGCCAGGCGGCGGGAGCCCCAGCGGTCGGCAAGCGGACCGCTCACGACCCCGAGCCCGAAGTACAGAAAGCCGGCGAGCGAGAACACGAGCGAAACCGAGCCGCGCGAGGCTGCGAAATCCTTCTGCAAGGATTCGACGAAGGCGCTGAACGTGTAGGCGCTCCCGAAGCCGACGAACGTAACGGCAAACGCCGCGGCGACCACAAACCAGCCGTAGAAGATGCGCGGATTGGACGGCGCTGATGTCATGTCAGGCCACCGGGTGGCGGCGATGCCAGGACGTGACGCTCTGGAACGCGGCGCCGGCACGAACCAGCGTCGCCTCGTTCAAATAGGCTGCGACGAGCTGAAATGCGATTGGCATTCCCGCATCGCTGAAGCCGCCGGGCAGCGTGATTGTCGGATTGCCGGTCATGTCGAACGGGCAGGTATATCGCAGCAATCTGGACACCAGCTCCGGCTGCTCGCCCAGCGTCCGTATCATGGCGAGTGTCGGCGGCGGGAACGGATGCACGGGGATCAGCAGCAGGTCGATCGTGGCGAACAATGCGGCGACACCGCCGCGCAACTCCAGGCGCCGCAGCAGGATGTTTTGGTAGTCGGAACCGGACAACGCACGCCCGGCTTCAATAACCGACGCCAGGACGGGACCGTATTCACCTTTGCGCGCCGGATAGGTTACCTCATGAGCAACGGCCGCCTCCACCGCACAATTGGGAAACCAATCGGCGACGGCCTGCGTCACGTCGGGAAATCGCACGTCGACGATGTCGGCGCCCAGTGTGCGGAACGCCTCGGTTGCTTCTGAAAGCACGGCCTGTGTTCCCGCATCCACGCCGTCGCCGTTCCACCCGGCATCGACCCCGATGCGCAGACCGCACACGCTCTGCCCCAAGACCGCCAAATAGTCGGGTACCGGATCGAGAACCGCCGTCGGATCGCTCGGATCGCTGCCGGCGATGGCCCCAAGAATCGCGCCGGCATCGGCCGCGCTGCGGGCCATCGACCCCACATGATCCAGCGTCGGCGCCAACGCGAATACGCCGTATCGGCTCACGCGACCCCAGCTCGGCTTCAGCCCAGTGAGGCCGTTAGCGGCGCAGGGCCAGCGGATCGAGCCGCCGGTATCGGACCCGAGCGAGCCATAGCACAAACCCGCCGCCGTCGCCGACCCCGAGCCGCTGGACGATATGCCGGGCCAATATTCGGCATTCCATGGATTCTTGGGCGGCGTCACCGACGGGTGGTGATCCGAGTAGGCCCCTTCGGTGAGCTGCAGCTTGCCCAGCAACACCGCGCCGGCCTCTGTCAGGCGACGCACCACGGTCGCATCGTCGGCCGGGCGGTAGTCCTTGTGGATCGCCATGCCGGCCGCGGTAGGAAAGCCCTTGGTCCAGCACAGATCTTTCACCGCGATCGGGACGCCGTGCAGCGGCCCGCGATAGCGGCCCGCGGCGACCTCTGCCTCCGCCGTCTCGGCTTGCGCCATTGCGACCTCCGTCATCACCTGCGCATAGCTGCCGAGCGCTCCGTCCAAGGCGGCGATACGATCGAGCTGCGCCCGCGTCACCGCCACTGGCGAGACCTCGCGCGCCTCGATGCGCGCTGCCAATTCTGTGAGTTCGAGGAAATGCAGGTCGGTGGCCGTGGCATCCATTGGCAATCTCCGGCTTCCTCGTCACGTCAGAATATCTAAGCTGACAGGAGACGCGGCGGCACGATAGAATGCCGCCATTTCCTGGTAGACTTGCTCGCAAGACAGCTGAATGCAAATCAGATCTTCTGCGTAATTCAGATGAGATTACCTAAATGGGTATGCATCGGTTGCCGCCGCTGAACGCGCTCCGTGCCTTCGAGGCGACCGCGCGGCATCTCTCCGTGAAGAACGCCGCGGACGAGCTGTGCGTGACCCCGGGCGCGGTGAGCCAGATGCTCAAGGTGCTCGAGCTGCATCTTGGGGTCGCGCTCTTTCGACGGGTGAACCGCGGTATCTTCCTGACCGACGCCGGGCAGAGCTATCTGCCGCCGGTTCGCAACGCTTTCCGGCAGATCGCCGAGGCAAGCGGGCGGATCGCGGTGTCCGCCGAAACAGGCATCCTGACCGTGAGCGTCACGCCGTTTTTTGCGGCCGCTTGGCTCGTTCCGCGCCTGAAGGAGTTCCAAGACGCCCATCCGGAAATTGATCTTCGGGTGTTGACCGACAAGGGGCTGGTGGACTTCTCGCGCGACGGCGTAGATGTCGCGGTTCGACACGGTCTCGGCCGCTACCCGGGCCTGCGCAGCGAGCGCCTGTTCGCGGTGGAGGTCGTTCCCATCGCTGCTCCGACGCTGGTTGCACAATTGGGCGCGCCGAAGGCTCCCGCCGAGTTGACGCGCTGGCCGCACGTGCATGATGCCGATCGCCAGGGCTGGCATCTGTGGTTCCAGGCGCAAGGGATCGACGAGATCGGGCCCCCGCGTGGCCCTTCATTCGACGATTCGAGTTTGCTGTTGAAGGCTATCCTCGCCGGGCAGGGCGCGGGCTTGCTGCCAGCCGCCATGGTGGCGCTCGATCTTGCCGAAGGACGGCTCGTCAGGCTTGCAGACGTCGTGTGGCTCGAGGACTTTGCCTACTATCTCGTTTACCCGGAATTGAGCCGCGAGCGGCCGAAGGTCATCGCTTTTCACAAATGGATTCTCGAGACCGCCAAGGTGGAGCCCGTGCGACGTTGACAATCTTGCGGGCGACAATTTGTTCTCGCCGTCGGTCACACCGACGTGGTCGTTTGTCTAGTGATCATGTCGGGTCCGCAGCCATCACGCGCGGGCGCATGAGCTTTGGTGCTGTGATCCTGTGCGCTATTTGAAGCTGATACATTTGTGGCCATTGTGGCTGCAGCGGAATTCGAGCGACCCAACGAGGTGGAGATGACCAAGGCCGTCACGATCTACGGCATCAAGAACTGCGACACCATGAAGAAGGCGCGCGCCTGGCTCGACCAGCGTGGCGTCGCGTACGGCTTCCACGACTACAAGAGCGCCGGGATCGACCGCGGCATGCTCGAGCGCTGGGCGCGTGCGACCGGATGGGAGACGCTGCTCAACCGCGCCGGCACCACGTTTCGCAAGCGGCCCGAGAAGGACAAGGACGGGCTCACGGAGAAGAAGGCGATCGCGCTGATGCTCGCCCAGCCGTCGATGATCAAGCGTCCCGTGCTCGACATCGGCGGCAAGCTGCTGGTGGGATTCAAAGCTGAGGACTACGCCAAGGCGTTCGGCGGCTAGGCCTGTTGCCACGCGACCTGAAGCGCGAGGGGGGGTACAACGGACTGAGCTCTGTAGGGTGGGCAAAATCGCATGCCGAGATCTGACAATTTGCGCCTGGGCCGCGCGAGCGATTTTGCCCACGCGGACAGCGGCGCGTGGGCATTGCGCTGGCGCATCCCGGTGCGGAGCACAGAGGCGAGTGCGCGCAATGCCCACCCTACGACGCCATCGGGAAGATGAAGCGCACCGTGCGTGCGGCGTCGCTCGCGAACCTCACAGCTTGGCGACCAGCGCCGCAAGCTGATCGGTGCATAGACCCCAGCCGCCGTGGAAGCCCATCTTTTCGTGCGCCTCACGGTCAGCGACCGTCCAGTGACGCACACGTGCGGTGTATCGCGTCTTGCCCCCGCCGACGTCCTCGAAGGTAAGGATCACCGTCATGAATGGCTTCTGCGATGGCTCCCACGCCTTGACATAGGCATCGGTGAAGACGAGCCGCTCGTTCTCGACCACTTCGAGATAGACTCCGCGGTTCGGGAGATCCTTGCCGTCGGGACTACGCATGACGACGAGGTTGGCGCCGCCTGGACGGACGTCGAGCTCCGCCACCGGCGTGGTGTAGGGCAGCGGTGCGAACCACTGCTTGAGCAGCTCGGGATCGGTCCACGCCCTGAACAATTTCTCGCGCGGCGCGTCGATGATGCGGGTCAACACCAGCGCGCGATCCGAGGCCGGGGTGGCTTGGGCGGTGTCGGTCATGGTCCTCTCCGTGTTTGATCGTCCCCAGGACGAACCGGTCGTCCCCGATCCGACACGGCCGCCAAAGAATCTTTGCGCCGCGGAATTTCTCTGCCCCGTAGCGCGTTACCGACGCGCAGGGTTACAGCGCTGTCGCTGGCGCGGACGTGCCGGTCTCCTCGGCCGGCTATGGCGACGGGTCGCCGGTGGTGCCGTGGCTGGCGACGATGTCGAGGATCTGCACCTCGCTCCGCAACTCGATGAGAAATTCTGCGTCGCGTTCCAAGTGATGGATTCGCCTGGGATCATCGCCGGCGAAACGCGACATCGCCGCGACGCTCTCCCAGTAGGAGATGGTCACGAACTCACTCTCGCCGGCGCGATCCTCGCGCAGCATCTGCACGCCGAGCGCTTTCTCCACGAGCGGCTTGATGCCGTGCTCGTATAGATACCCGGCATATTCATCGGCCCTGGCGGCGGTGGTGCGACCGCGCCAGACGCGGGCGATCGTGGGACGCACGTCCTTTGCCGTGCTGGTCATGGCATCGTCTCCATCGGCTCCTTGCATCGAGCTTCAACGCCTGCGGGGGTGGCGGGCGTTCCATGCGTGGTCAATTTGGCGCAGCGTCGCGATCGTCAGCGCCAGGGGTCGCGCCGGCGAGCCCATCCGCGCAGGAACCGCAGCCGATATCAGTGCGTGCGCTTGAGCAACTCGTAAGCGACGGGATCGCCCGGACAGGCGGCAAACCCGCATTCGAGCAGGGTCGAGATCACGTTCGCGGCGGTGAGACCGATCACCAGCCACACGCCGGTGCGCGCGAACGCGCCGGCCGCGACCGGCGGCGCCCCGCCTCCATCCTCGAATTGGCGATCGAACAGCAGCATGCCGGCGATCAGGACGATGGCGGCCGCAAAGCCGATGAAGGCCCAGGTGTAATAGTGATAACCGAGCAGCGCCGAGCCATAGCCGGGATCCCCCGGCATGATGTGCAGCAGGATCTGGCGCGAAGCGAAGGCCGCGCCGGCCGCGGCGACGAGCAGCGACGCCGCGTAGTGGCTGGGACGCGGCCCGAAGCGGACATTGAGAACGGGTCCCACGGCCAGCAGCGCGAACTGGATACGCTGGAGCAGACACAGGGGACAGGGAAGCTCGTCGAGCAGGAGTTGCGCGGCGAAGGCCGCCGCCAGCACCAGTGCAACGGCGTAGAGGCCGAGCGCGTTGAGAGTTACCGCCAGCGATCGAGTCATGCGCCCCTCAGAACGACAGTTTCAGCACATCGCTGGCGTGATGAAGGTAGGTCGCTACGCAGGCGACGAGCGTGACGGCAAACAGCGCCAGCGCCAAAGTGCGGGTGCCCCGCCAGGCGGCGAGCATCACGATGGTGACGGCAAGAAACAGCGCGGTGAATTCCATTGTCGGGCTCGATTCGCGGGGGCATCCTAGAACGGTTGAGTGGTGCTGTAATCCTCGCGCGGGCCAGCGGAAAATGCGCGCCTTGCCGCCGGTTCCCATCCTTCGAATGCGGGCGGCCTATTTCGCGGACGACGAATCCGAATGCTAGGCTGCCCGCCGCCATGCGAAGACATCGCGCCGAAACGACAAGTGAGCGAAATGCCCAAACGCACCGTCATCGTGAACGACAAAATGCAGAAGCGCTACCGTTACGAGCGAGTCGCCGCGGTCGGCCGCAATTTCGATCCGGAGTTCAAACCGGAACTCACCCCGCAACAGATGCTGCGGCTCGGTGTGTTCTGCGGCAAGTACATGACGGATGCGCGCCAAGAGTTTCCCAAGAGCTGGTTCGCGCGCGCCAAGCTCTCCGCGCGCGGTCGCGACTGCTCGCTCAATTTCTTCGGCGTTGACGCCAGCCAGCCGCTCTCGGTTTGGCGCAACAAGGGATGGCTTCATCCCGACGACCCGCGCGGTTGGTTCCAATGGTATTGCCGCTATTACATGGGCCGCCGGATGCCGGACGAAGACCGGAGACAGATCAAACGCTGGAAAGCGATCCGCCGGCATGTGCGGCAGATCGAGCGCCACTGCGAGCCGGGCGATCTGACCTGCCGCCCGCGGCAGCGCCAGGCGCTTCTGCATTGGGCCTACGACAGCCGCAAAATCTGATGGTCTGCACACGGGGTGCGGCCCGGGCGGCCGGCCAACCTCTCGGCTTGCAAGAATCTTGTCCCCGGCGATTGTGAGCACGGCCGCTGGGACGCTAGTGGAGTGGATTTGACATTCGCTATCCACCTCGCCGCAAGTCCACGAAGCGAATGTCAAATCCAAAACTCCACTAGCACCTTATATTT
>Ga0111539_10011796_pt1 | contig 10955 bp, 11 predicted proteins | sample RhiMethybrSRZTD1_FD_79667 | JGI IMG/M metagenome (GOLD analysis project Ga0111539, IMG submission 79667) | Populus rhizosphere microbial communities from Tennessee, USA - Rhizosphere MetaG P. TD hybrid SRZTD1 (version 2) (version 2) | ecosystem: Host-associated > Plants > Roots > Rhizosphere >... | reverse complement strand
GCTCAGGCCCGCTCCCCAGCTCGATCCGGATCGCCGCCGCGTCGCCGCCGTCCTCGCCGCCGGTGGCCGTCAGGCGCAGCCCCGTGCGGCGCTCCACCTCGGCCCGAAACCGCTCGACCATCGGCGCCAGCCCAGGATCCGGGTAGCCGACGCCGGTGTCCGGCCGGACCACGAACGACCCACCGCCGCCCTCCCCGCGCACCGGAACCGGCAGAACCGGCAGAACTGGCACGCCGCCGAGCGTATCCGGGCCCCTCTGGACCCTCGGCCTGGCCGCGGGCCTCGTGATGGCGCTCTAGCGTCCCAGGCCATGATGCGACCACAACCGCTCATCGCGGTGGCCGACGTGGAGGCGGGCTCGCGGTGGTTCCAGCAGGTGCTGGGCCTGATGTCCGGCCATGGCGGCCCCAACTACGAGATGCTGCTGGACGGCGGCGAGATCGCCGCCCAGCTCCACCAGTGGGAGGCCGACGAGCACCCGCACATCGGCAATCCTCACGATCCCTCCCGGGGCAACGGGGTGCTCCTCTGGTTCTCGACCGAAGACTTCGACGCGGCCGTGGAGCGGGTCCGGGCCAACGACGCCACGATCCTCGACGGCCCCCTGTTGAACCCCAACTCGCGCCAGCGTGAAGTGTGGGTGCGCGGCCCCGAGGGCTACGTCGTCGTGGTCTCCGGGCCGAGGGAGCCGGGCTGACCCTGGCGCAGTTCATATGTACGTATGTATGATCTCCGCGTGGTCGAAAGGCCGGGCACGCGAGATCAGCTGATACGGGCGACACGGGAAGCCATACGCGACGTCGGCATGCCGGCCACGACCGCCCGGGAGATCGCCCGGCGGGCGCCGGCCAACCTGGCCGCCATCCCGTACTACTTCGGGACCAAGGACGCGCTGGTCACCGAGGCCCTGGTGGCCGAGGCGCGCGAGCTGGTGGGGCCGGTGCTGGAGCTGCTCGCCGGCCCCGGGCCGGCGGCCGAGCGGGCCGCGGAGGCGGTGGCGCGGTTGAACGAGCTGTTCGAGGCCAGCCGCGAGCGGGTGCCCGTCTACCTCGCTGCCCTCGCGGCGGCACCGCACACGCCGGACGTGCGCGGCGCGCTCGGCTCGCTGTGGGCGGACATCCGGGCCGGGCTGGCCGAAGACGTCGCCCGCGAGGTCGACGGCGGCCGGCTGCCGGGCTGGATCGCGCCGGACGCCATGGCCGCGGCCATCCTCAGCTTGGTGAACGGGGTCGTCGTCGCCTCGGTGATCGACCCCAGCGGCCCCGATCATCGAGCCGTCGCCGCGCAGTTCCTCGCCCTGCTGCTGGCGGCCGAAGCGCCCGGGCGATGACCACCGCCCAGCGGCGACCCTGGTCCGACCGGACGACCCGGGTCCTGGCCTGGGCTGCCGTCGCCTGGACCGTCGCCGTCGGGCTGGCGCTGCTCGCCGTGCCTACGGGTACCAGCGTGGGCGCGGCGTCGTCCGGAGTGGGCTCGACCGGCTCGGAGGTCGTGACCACGACGTCGCACGAGACGCTGCTGGAACACGAAGGCGCCGGCGTGGTCGCGCTGCTGCTCGTGCCGGTGGTCGTGGCGCTCGCCGGAGCGCTGGGCCGCGGGGCCACGGTCCGGCGGCGCCGCATCGCCGCGGGTGGGGTCCTGGCCGTGGCCTGCCTGCTGGGCGCCATGACCCTCGGGATCTTCTACGTCCCCGCCGCGGCCCTGCTCCTCACCGCCGGGCTCAAAGCAAGGACTTGAGCAGCGCGCGGGTGCGCATCCGGGACTCGTCGTCGAGCGCGAACTCGACCGGCGTGAAGTCCGTGGTGCCGGCGTCGGCGAAGGACTGGATGCCGGCCCGCACCGCCGCCTCGTCGCCGACCAGCGACACCCCCGCGGGGCCGTCGACGCCCTCGACGTCCATGACGCCCCGGTAGCTCGGCAGGTCGTTGTAGCCGGCCAGGAACGTGGCGATGATGCCGCGCACGTCGTCGGCCTGGTCCGTGACGCACACCGGGACGCCGGCCACGATGCGGCCCGGCTCCCGGCCCGCGTCCGCGGCCGCCTTGGCCATGGCCGGGGCGATCAGCGTCTCGATCGTGCGCGGCCCGCTGAGCCACAGGATGTTCCCGTCCGCCGTCCCCCCGGCGAGCTCGAGCATCCGCGGCCCCATGGCCGCCAGCAGCACCGGGGGAGCGGGCACGTCGGGCGGGCCGCCGGTGGCATCGGCGAAGCCCGACCAGATCTCCCCGGTGGCGTCGACCGCCCGGTCCCGCAGTGCCGGCAGCAGCACCGCGAGGTACTCCTCCATGTGCTGGGCCGGGTGGGCGAACGGGATGCGGAGGCGCTCCTCGATCACCGTCTTGTGCGCCAGCCCGATGCCCAGTGCCAAGCGCCCGCCGGCCATGTCGGACACCGTGAGCGCCTGCGCGGCGAGCATCAGCGGGTGGCGTAGCCAGGTGGCGATGACCGCCGTGCCCAGCTCGATGGTCGACGTCGCCCGGCCCGCCGCACCGAGCACGGTCAGGGCATCGGGCACTGCCAGCTGGGCGATCCAGTAGGAGGCGAAGCCGTCCCGCTCCGCCTCGACCGCATGGTCGACGAGCTCGGAGACGGGACGGTTGAGGGCGATGAGGCTCGAGCCGTTGATGCCGATGCGCATCCCAGGATCATGCCCCGCGCGGTACAACGGCGCAGGCATGACGAGGAGCGGAGCCGTGGAACGAGGCGAGTTCAAGGGCAGGATCGGGCGCTACCACTGGGAGTCGGAGGCGTACTGGCCCCCCGAGCCGTCGGCGCCCCGCGGCGCCCCCAACGTGCTGATCGTGCTGCTCGACGACGTCGGGTTCGCGCAGCTCGGCTGCTTCGGCTCCGACATCGCCACGCCCACGTTCGACGGCCTCGCCGCCTCGGGCTTGCGCTACGCCAACTTCCACACCACCGGGCTGTGCAGCCCCACCCGAGCGTGCGTGCTGACCGGCCGCAACCACCACTCGTGCGGCATGGGCCGCATCGTCGAGCTGGCATCGGGGTTCCCCGGCTACGACGCCCGCATCCCCCGCTCATGTGGGCTGCTCCCGGCCATGCTGACCCCGCACGGCTACGCGGCCTACGCGGTGGGGAAGTGGCACCTCACCCCGGACGAGGAGGAGCACCTCGGCGCCCGCCGGGACCGCTGGCCGCTGGGCCGGGGCTTCGAGCGGTTCTACGGCTTCTTCGGCGGTGAGACTCACCAGTACGTGCCCGCCCTGATGCACGACAACCACGTCGTCGAGCCGCCGGGCCGGTACGAGGACGGCTACCACCTGACCGAGGACCTGGTGTCCCGGGCGATCGAGTTCCTCGACGACCTGCGCCACGTCGACGTCGACAAGCCGTGGCTGATGTACTTCGCCCCCGGGGCGTGCCACTCGCCCCACCAGGCCCCGGCGGACTGGATCGCCCGCTACCGCGGGCACTTCGACGCCGGCTGGGACCGCTGGCGTGACGACACCATCCGGCGCCAGATCGACGGCGGCCTGCTGCCCGCGGCCACCGAGCTGTCGCCCCGGCCGGACTGGGTCCCGGCGTGGGCGACGCTCGGAGAGGCCGAGCGGCGGGTCTACGCCCGCTACATGGAGGCGTTCGCCGGCTACCTGTCCCACACCGACGCCCAGGTCGGCCGGCTGGTCCGCTGGCTGGACCAGCAGGGCGAGCTCGACCGGACGCTGGTGCTGGTCCTGTCCGACAACGGGGCGTCGTCGGAGGGTGGGCTGCGGGGCTCGCTCAACGACGCCCGGGCGTGGAACGTGCTCACGACCACGGTCGAAGAGGCCGACGCGCGGCTCGACGAGATCGGCGGGCCCCGCATCCACAACAACTACCCCTGGGGCTGGACCGTCGCCGGCAACACCCCGTTCCGCCGCTGGAAGCGCGAGACGCACGAGGGCGGGGTCGCCGATCCGCTCGTGGTCTCCTGGCCGGGGGGCATCACCGCGCACGATGAGGTGCGCCGGCAGTACGTGCACGCCATCGACCTCGTGCCCACGATCCTGGAGGTGATCGGCGTCGAGCCGCCCTCGAGCCTCGGCGGCATCGAGCAGCGTCCGCTGGAGGGGGTCAGCTTCGCCTACAGCTTCGACGAGCCGGAGGCCCCGGAGCGCCACACGACGCAGTACTACGAGATGTTCGGCTGCCGGGCCCTCTACCACGAAGGCTGGAAGGCCGTCGTGTACCACCCGATCCAGGCCGACGAGCCCGGTCTGGACTCGGTCGAGTGGGAGCTGTACGACCTGGCCCGCGACCCGTCGGAGTGCCACGACCTGGCCGCGGCCCAGCCCGAGCGCCTGCAGGCGCTGGTCGAGCGCTGGTGGGTGGAGGCGGGCCGCTACCAGGTGCTGCCGCTCGACAACCGGCCGTTCTCGGACCTGGTGTTCGACCGGCCCTCGCCGGTCAAGCCTCGCGGGCGCTACGTCTACCGGCCCGACCGCGCCCCGGTGCCCGAGAGCGTGGCCGTCAACGTCAAGAACCGCCGGCACGCCATCACCGCGCACATCGAGATCGACGGGCCGGGGCCGGTGGAGGGCGTGCTCGCCGTCCAGGGCTCGGTGCTGGGCGGCTGGTCGTTCCACCTCCTGGACGACGGGCGGCTGTGCTACGTGCACAACCTGTCCGGGTGGCGTGAGTACCGGATCGAGGGCGCCGTGGGCGACCGGCTCGGCCGCGGGCCTCACACGCTGGGGTTCGAGTTCACCCCCGCGGCCGGCGGCGCGCCGCACCGGGGTGTGCTGGTGGTCGACGGGGACCTGGTCGGTTCCGGTGACATCGCCCGCGTGGCCTGGAGCCGGTTCTCCATCACCGGCGCCGGGCTCACCGTGGGCTGGGCCCGGGACTTCTCGCCCGCGGCCGGCGACTACCGCGGCCCGTTCCGCTTCACCGGCCGCCTCGACCGGGTCGTGATCGACGTCGACGGCGAGCCGTTCCTCGATCCCGTGGCCGAGGTGGCCGACCTGCTCGCCTCCCAGTGATCGAGGCGGCCGCGGCGTAGGTTGTGGACATGCCGGAGCCAGCTGTCGCCCGCCGGCCGCGGGGCCGCCCGTCGAGGGAGGACGGGCCGGTCGCGCCCAACAACGACATGCTGCCCCTGGCGCTGGAGGCGTTCGCCGACCTCGGGTTCGAGGGCGCCTCGATGCGGGACCTCTGCCGCCGGCTCGGGGTGAGCCACAACCTGCTGCACCAGCGGTTCGGGTCGAAGGACCGGCTCTGGTACGCCGCCGTCGACCACGGGTTCCAGGCGCTGGCCTCCGACCTCGTGGTCTCCTCGGAGGCCGACGAGTACGAGGACGACCTCGAGCGGCTGCGGTTCCTCATGATCCGCTGGCTCGAGGTCATGGCGGGCGCACCCGCCCTGGCCCGGATCATCAACCAGGAGTCCAGCACCGGCGGCCCCCGCCTCGACTACATGTTCGATCGCTACATCTGGCCGGTGACCAAGACGGTGAGCCGGTTCCTCGCCGGGCTGGAGCGGGAGGGGCGGGTCCGGCACCTCGAGCCCGGCACCTGGCACTTCCTCATGGTCCACGGGGCCGCGGGCCCGCTGAGCATGCGGGCGCTGGCGGAAAAGTTCGGCGGCGCACCGACGACAGACGCCGAGGTGCGCCGGTACGCCGCCGAGGTCGTGGACGTGCTCCTGGCCGGCCTGCGCACCGACCAGGAGCGGTCGGCTCAGGCCGAGCGGTCGGCGAGCTTGTGAGGTAGTCCGAGCGCGTAGCGGAGGCCGTCCTCGGCCCGGGCCAGGGCGAAGATCGGGGGCTCCTCGAATCGCCACAGCCGCGCGCGGGTGCCCTGCCAGCCGGTGAGGTCGAGGATCCCGTTCGTGGCCCGGCGGGCGGCCTCGTTGGCGCCTTCCATGGTGGCGAGGTCAGTGGTGGTCTTCACGTAGTCGGACGCGAGGAACAGGTTGGGGACCTTGGTGACGGCGGGCGGGCGCTTGGCCCACGAGTCCACCGTGTTGACCAGCAGCTGCTCGGCGTTGTCGACCGGCGTCCCGTTGGGACCGAAGCGGATCGCCGGGTCGAGGAAGCGGTGCACGACGTCGCTGTCTCGCAGGATGATGCCGTCCTCGTCGAGCGAGATCTTCATCTGCTCCCAGATCTCGTTGAGGATCTCCTCCTGGGTGCACTGCCGGGCGGTCTTGCCGTAGAGGATCCCGGCCGCGTTCCAGTTGGAGACGTCGACCGAGACGATGTCCCGCACCCGGCCGTCGCCGTAGGTCGACAGGTCCCGACTCCAGAACTGGCCCTGGGAGATCGAGGTGAGCGCCCAGGGGGAGTCGACGTAGGTGACGTGGCCCTTGGCGATGGGCAGCGACCGGGACAGGAAGTACTGGACACCGGTCATCCAGTCCGGCATCAGGTCGTCCATGCCGGCCAGCGCCGGCTCCAGCCCGCGGATCTGGGGGCCGATCACCTGCCGGGCGCCTTCGACCGGGATGGCCAGCACGTAGACGTCGGCGGTGACGGTGCGCGCCTGCCCGCCGGTGCGGACCCGGGCGCCGGCTCCCGCCGCGGGTGTGAGGCCGACGATCCCCCGGGCCGGCGAGGTGGTGAACACCGCGGCGGTGGCGCCTACGGCGGCCGCCTGCGCGAGGAACTGCGACGATCCATGTCCGGCATGACATCCCCCCTCTGGTCTCGAGTTCACCGTAAGAGGGATGTTGACAACCGTCAATATAAAAATTGGCGAGTGTCAACAGAATGACGATCATGTCAGGCTTGCACGCGCGTGGTGAAATGGGGGTAACAGGGTGAAACGGGGACCGGGGATCAGACGGTGAGCGACGAGCCAGAGCACAGCAACGACGATGGCGACCCGTTCCCCATCGAGCCTGACGTCCCGCGCCTGGCCCGGATCCGCAACGCCATCAGTGGCGGAGACGCGAACTTCTCCGCCGACCGCACCGTGGTGAAGGAGCTGGCCGACGCGGCGCCGACCGGCCTCGAAGGCTTGCAGGCCGTGATCGAGGCGCTGCACCGCTTCAAGGCGCGGGCGGTGCGCACGGTCGCGGCCGAGTCGGGCATCCGCCAGTTCCTGCACATCGGCACGGCCACATCGTCGACCGGGATGGTGCACGAGCAGCTGCGGCCGATCGTCCCCGGCGCCCGGGTCGTGTACGCCAGCTACGACACCACCACCCTCGCCCACGTGCACGACCTGTGGCGGGACGCCCCCGAGGGATCCGTGGCCCACGTGCACACCCGGTTCGAGGACCCCCAGCGGATCCTCGACGGGGCGGCCGAGACCCTGGACCTCGACGACCCCGTCGCGGCCCTGTTGCCGACCTCGCTCAACGTGCTCAGCGACGAGGACGCTCAAGCGCTGGTGGATGCGCTGCGCGGCGCCCTCGTCTCCGGGAGCTACCTCGTGGTCGCCGAGACCAGCCTCGACATCTACGCCGAGGGCGCGGCCGAGGTGGTCGAGGTGCTCAACGCCGCGCTGGAGGAGCCGTACATCGCGCGCAGCCGCGACGCGATCGCCCACCAGCTCGAGGGCTTCGACCTGATCGAGCCGGGCCTCGTCCCCGTCGAGCACTGGCGGAACGACGGCGACCCGCCCTTCCTCCCCGAGGGCCAGCTCGTCCCGCTGTTCGCCGCGGTCGGCCGCAAGCCCTAGCGCCAGAGCCCTGGCCGGCGCGGGCGCCCGCCTTCAGGCGGTGGCGGCCAGCTCGTAGCGGGTGCCGACGCTGTTCTGGATGAAGGCGTCGGGCAGCCGGGCGGCGATGGCCCGGGACGCGTCCCAGCCGGTGCAGTGGGCGGGGACGATCACCTGCGGGGCCAGGTCGGCGAGGGCGTCGACCGTGGGCCCGAGGATCCGGGCGTACAGCGGGCCGTTGAGGTGGAAGCCGCCGACCACCGCGTGGAGGGTGTCGACGCCGGTGAGGCGGCGGGCGTAGCGGGCGATGTTGACGATGCCGGCGTGGCCGCACCCGGTGAGCACCACCAGACCGGCCCCGCGGAGGTGCACGATCAGAGCCTGGTCGTCGAGGATCAGCGGGTCGGGCTCCCAACCGTGGTCGTGGTGGGCCTCGTGGAAGGGCATGCCGGCCTCGAAGTCCGTGGTCCGCGCCACCTCGCCGGTGATCAGCACCGAGCCGTCGAACAGCAGCGACGGCTCCTCGTGCTCGATGACCTCGAGCCCGGCTCCGGCGAGCGCCGGCTTGCTCAGCGTGGGCAGCTCGATGGGGTCGGCCCCAGGCAGGTTGATCCGCCGTCGGGCCCACAGCCCGGGGTGGACGACGACCGGGAGGTTGCGCCGGCCCACCTCCCGGATCAGCCCGTCGAGGCCGGTGGTGTGGTCGAAGTGGCCGTGGCTCAGCACCACGACTTCGACATCGGCCGCGTCGATGCCGAGACGGCGCATGTTGCCGACCATGCCGTCGGGGGTCATGCCGGTGTCGAACAGGATGTGGCTGCGACGGTCGCCCCGCTCGACCGTCACGAGCATGGAGAAGCCGTGCTCGGCCTGCAGGCCGTCCACCGTCTTGCCCTCTTCGAACAGGGGCGCGGGCACCTGGGGCATGCCCGCCATGGCCAGGAGCCCCCTGCGCTTCGCCGGCCCCTGGTCCAGCAGCAGCGCGTCGCTGAGGTTGTCGACCAGCGTGGTGAGCACCACGCGGTCGACCGGCTCCAGGGCGATCGGCTCCACCTCGGCGTCGCCCAGGGGGCGCGGCGCCACCCGGGCGACCGCTTCCGCGCTGGCTCGCGGTTCGTCGCACATGGCGTCGGCTAGCCGGTGGGCTGGGCGGCGGCCTCGGGGGCGCGCCGGATGCGCAGGCACTCCTCGACCCGGAACAGGTGCAGGGGGCGGAGCGTGTCCGGTGGGAGGTCGGGCTCGGCCTCGCTGAGGGGGACGATCTCGGGCTGGTCGACCGTGTAGGTCGTGCCCTGGTCGACGACAGTGGCGGAGCCGCTGGCGAGCACGTTCTTGAGCCAGTCGGTGTTCCGTCCGTAGGGCAGCGCGATCAGGAAGCCGCCGTCGGTGGTCAGCGCCGAGACCGGCGTCTCGTACTCCTGGCCCGAGGACCGGCCGACGTGACGGATCACCGACGTCGACGTTCCCGCCTGGCCGGCCGTCTTGAGGACCATGGGCTTGGTGGCCCGGCTGATGCGACGGACCGTGTTCAGCACAGGCGGGGACTTGGCCCGCATCCCCGCGACGAAGACGATCCCGACCGCCGTCAGCGCGAACAGCAGGGTGCCGGTGAACTTGGCGAGTGCCCGGAGCATGGTGCCCTCCTCGACAGTTGTAACCCCAGGTTCACGCGTCGTCCCGGCGCCGTCCAGGGACAATCCTCACCTCAGGGGATGGCGCCCAGCTCCTTGAGCTCGATGATCCGGTCCCAGTCGTGGCCCAGCTCGAGCAGGACCTCCTCGGTGTGCTGGGCGAACTCAGGCGGCATCGAGCGCGGCGCCCAGGGCGTGCCACCGAAGTCGACGGGCGTCGCCACCATGTCCACCGGGTCGCCGCCCTCGACCGGCACAGCGACGAAGCCGCCCGCGGCCCGGGCCTGCGGGTCGTCGACCGTCTCGTGGGCGTGCTGGACCGGCGCCCACCAGACGTCCTCCCGGTCGAAGATGGGCGCCCAATCGGCCAGCGGGCGGGTGGCGAAGATGGCGTTCAGCTCGGACACCAGCTCGGCCGAGTGCTGGAAGCGGGCCATGATGGACGAGAACCGCTCGTCCTCGGCCCACTCGGGGCGCTCGACCGCCCGGAGCACGTCGGGCCAGTGCCGGTCGGCCTGGAGGCCGAGCATCCAGAACCGCTTGCCGTCGCCCGCCTGGTAGGCGGTGATCAGCGGGTTGGGCGGGGCCGCCACGGTCATGGGGACGGTGGGGAAGCCCATGCGCAGCGACATGCTGATGTCCCAGCCGATCATGTACATGCCGATGCGCAGCAGCGACACCGACACCAGCTGGCCCTCGCCGGTGCGCTCCCGGGCGAACAGCGCGGCGGACACCGCCCCGGCGGCGGCGAGGCCGGCCATGTGGTCGCCCATCCCGCCCCGCTGGTAGGGGAGCGGGGAGCCGTCCGGGGTCAGCGAGGCGGCCACCCCGGCCCGGGACCAGAAGGCGCCCACGTCGTAGGCGGCGCGGTCAGAGTCCTCGCCGTTCAGCCCGTAGCCGGTCACGTGGGCGTAGACCAGCCGGGGGTTGCGCTCCGCCACGGTGGCGAAGTCGAGGCCGGCGCGGGCGAGCGCGGCTGGGCGGGCGTTGGTGACGAGCACGTCGGCGCCGTCGACGAGCCGGCCCGCGATCTCCCGGCCCTCTTCGAGCGCGAGGTTCAGCGCGACGCTGCGCTTGTTGCGGTTGTCGAGCTCGAACGGCGGGCTCGTGTCGCCCGCTCCCAGCGCGGACAGCAAGCCCCGGAACGGATCGCCCTCCGGCGGCTCGATCTTCACCACGTCGGCTCCCCAGTCCCCGAGCACCGCCGCAGCCGCGGGCCCTGCGACCCACTGGCCCACCTCGACGACCTTCACCCCTTCCATCGGTCCAGGCATGGGCGCACCCTAGGTCCCTAGGCGGCTAGGTCGTCGATCAGCTCCGAAACGATCTCCTGAGAGCTCAGCCGCCAGCCCACCCGGCGGTCGGACCGTGCGCCCCGCCCGGGCTTGGCCCGATCGGCGGCCAGGTGGAGCAATGCCTTCCACAACGCCCACCCGCGCGCCCGCGCCCAGGCGAACGGCTCGACGGGCACTCCGGCCTTGAACCGCTGCTCCTTGTCCACCTGGGCGGCGTACGGGTCGGCGCTCGGCAGCCGGACCGACATGGTCTCCCCGAGCCGGAACGTCGTGTTGTCCCATCCGTCCAGGGCCACCTTGCCGACCGGAAGCCCGGCCCACTGCGGGAACTGGGTCGCCACGAGCCGCTCCACCAGCTCGACCGTGATGTCCCGCTTCAGCACCACCCGAGTGTGGCAAGCGGTCCGGCCGCGCTCCGAAGGGT
>Ga0111539_10011794_pt1 | contig 10959 bp, 13 predicted proteins | sample RhiMethybrSRZTD1_FD_79667 | JGI IMG/M metagenome (GOLD analysis project Ga0111539, IMG submission 79667) | Populus rhizosphere microbial communities from Tennessee, USA - Rhizosphere MetaG P. TD hybrid SRZTD1 (version 2) (version 2) | ecosystem: Host-associated > Plants > Roots > Rhizosphere >... | reverse complement strand
GTCCCTCACCCCGGCCCTCTCCCCCGGGGAGAGGGGGAAGTGTTCGCGCAGTTTATTCGTTTCGTGCGTCATGGGTTTCAGAGGCCAGCACTGGCGATCGGGAAGGTGTCGCTTGCTAAAATGCATACGTTTTTGGGAGCAATTTTTGTAAGTGGCTGAAAAGCGCGGACTTGTGGAATGCGATCCCCGAAAACGTATGCATTTTGTACGCATTTCGTACGCATTTTCGGAAACAACGGAGTCCGGCGCGGGTGCGGTCATGGCTTTGCCTCCGAGTTGTGTGCATCGTCCGGTTCGGGAAGGAAGCGCGGGACCACCAGGCGCTTTTGGAGTTGGTCACGCAGCCGGCAAGTGATGTGAAATAGAGTGTGCTGCGGAATGCGGTCGGGATTCCTGGTTTTGAGGGCGCTGTGATAGCGATGGTATTCAGCGGCCAGTGCCTCAAACTGTTCCTCCTGTGATCCAAGGATTTTCTGCTGGAGTTGTTCGAGACGCATCTGGCGCAGGTTTTCGATGCGCGCGCCGAACTGCTGGTTCCAGCGGACGAGCGTCGATTTATCGACCTGCAACTGCTCGGCGATATCGACGTAGGGAATGCCGCGAGCGCGGAGCTCGATGAATTTATCTTTGGTGGCGTTGTCGTACATACGGCAAGTGGAGGGTTGAGAGTTAGTAATCAGTAATCAGTAATCAGTTTGGCCAGCAAACAGTCTGGCGCTGCGCGGGTGTTCGCCGCGGCAGGACACACTTCGGTCCTTACTTAAACATAGGCCGTGATTTTTTGGGGTGCTTTGGATTTGCACGTGCTTGCACCTGTATGCACCTGTGGAGGTGCACAGAGGTGCAAAAATGGAAGTGGTGTATTTCCGGGGAAAGCAGTTCTTACAGGAGGCCACAGAGGCAACAGAGCCAAGAGAGTGGAATTTCTTTTCATGGGGTCCTTTCCTGGACGTGGTGGCAATCGACGCAGATTCGGTGATGGGCGGAGACGCGCCAACGGTGGTTGCCTTTGCGACAACGGGCTTTCACTGTGGAGGCGCCGGGATTTTTGGGTTTGCGTCCGGGTTTGCAACGGGGCGGGGCGATGCGCTGCTGCGGCGTCCGCCGGGTCTGGGCTGTTCGCAAGGCTTTGAGTTCGGCGACGATGGAGGCAACGGCGTGATCGAAGGAAGGAGGCGGAGGTTCAGACAGCGGTGGCCGGTTGTTGACGGTGAGTCCCGGAGGGATGGGCACGGAAACCGGAGGACTGGCGCCGGCGACCGAGGTTTGGCGGAGGGTGTTGGCGAGGCCGATGGCGGCGAAGCGAAGAGCGCCTTCCTTAACGAGCCAGGCGTAGACCTCCCCGAGGACGAACCGCATACGTTTTCGGCCGATGAGGTGTTTGGGCATGTCGTTCTTGACGAACGTGCGAAGGGTACGTTCGCAGAAGCCGAAGTGTCGCATCACGACATCGGCGGTGACCCATTCGTCTGGCCAGCTCCTTCCGGAGTGGCAATATTGAGCAGCCATTTTGCTGCTGATAATTTGATTTTTCATGCGCCTCCATCATAAGGAGGAGGGTTGGACGAGTATTGGGTAACCCCCCAAAATAGTTGAAAATATTTTTAGCGACGGAAGTGGTTGAGTTAAAGCAACTTACGAAAAACGCTGATTAATAAGGAAGGCAGGAAACAAGGAAGGCGGGGAAATGCAAATTGCAAATTCAAAGCCGGGAGCGGAACTGCCATCAGGAACACAGCCGCAGTGTAAACGCTGGAAAAGAAAGGGATCAGTAAGGAACTCAGGAAACAAGGAACGGAGGAGAACTCACTTGGTCCCCGCCACATCGGCTTTGCGGATCGCCTCGCCGATTTCTTCCATCGATTCACGCGGAGCGATTACGGTGATCATATTGGTCGCCGGTGTCCACCAAACCGTGCAGAGGAACTCACGAGTCTCCTTCGGCAACTCACTCTGATGAAATGCTGGGGCCGCCAACAAAACAAATGAAACTCCATTCTGTAACCCCCGACGTGAGGAGGGGGCTAATCTCATGCCGATTTGTCCAACGCGCTGCCGCTCGCGGAGTGCTCTGTGCGGGCTTCATCCCTCGCCGTAATCAACTCCTTAAAATACAGGGCGTACTCTGCCTGCCGTTGCAGGAGCAGAGCCATAAATGGCACGCACCCGACCGACGCCGACAAGATAACGAACCCGAACGCCAGAATATGAGTCGTCGGGCTCGGCTTGGTATCCTTGGCAACCCAGTACGCCAGCAGAAGGAAGCCGAACATGCAGACCCAACAGAAGTGCTGCAGGACCTTGTAACCGCGAATCTCGCGCCTGATTTTCTTCTCGTTCACCCCCAGATCGGAGCACTTCCTTTGCCGAAACCCTCTTTGCGTCTTTGCGCCTTTACTGTGAAAATCCCTCTCTCCTCAACTCCTAACCTCCTGCCTTCCTTAGAAATCTTATGCCTTTAATCAAAGAAGACGGCACCGGACTTCCGAACGACAACACTTATCCTTGCGACCCCTGCCTCTTTTGCTTTCGCAACCAAAACCCACCGAGTACGCCGCCCAGTGCCCCGCTGATAGCAGCCCTGAGCGAGCTATCGACAGCGTCATCGAACACAAAACGAAAAACGAAGAATGAAAGGGTACCTACTGCAACGCCGATTCCAACCAAGCCAAGGAACCATTTCCCTTTCATAAATGCGACCTTCACAGAATCTGTTCCATTTTGCAATTCCGCCATCTCCTGAACTCCTGCATTCCTTATAAATTTTATGCCTTTAACCAAAGAAGACGGAACCGGACTCCTCCAAACCGGCTACCCCTCATCTCGGGCTTTTACCCAACTGTAAGCCCACAATCCTGCGACCAGGACCACAACCATCCCTAAAAGAAGAACAACGGCCAACGTAGTATTTTCATCACGCATCCACAGCCTGCCACCCGCACCTCCAAGCAGCGCGGAACCCACGACGGTCATGATAAAAATCCAGAGAAGCTTTACCTTTTTCATAGAGGTCCGATGACTCACTCTCCCACCGACGGGCTTCTTTTACAAGCAGGCAACCCACGTGACCGCTTCAGTTGGAAGACTAATGAACCACGCAAAGGCGGAGAAGAGTTCGGTACTCGTCATTGAGCGAAGTGTGAAAGATGTTAATCTTCAGCCGTGAAAACGATCACGATTCGGGATTTGCGCCAGCGCTGGCCGCAAGCTGAAGCCGCGTTACAGGTTGAAGAGGAGATTCTCATCACGCGGGATTCCAAAGCGGTGGCGAAACTGGTTAGGGTTTCGCCGGAGCTGGCCGAGCGTGCGCGTTGGGACATGCACGAACATGCGCGATGGCAGAAGAAAGTTTCCGGCGGAAAAGTATCGCGCAGTGACGGGGCACTGGCGGCCAGTCGAAACGCAGGCTGAAGCTGCCGAAGCGCTGGGGCATAAAGTGGTGTAAGCAAACGGAGCGGAACAACAAGTTTCGGGCTCGACGGAGTCAAACCACACAGCCATGCCGCTCCGACGGAGCTAATTGGTCGGCGACGTGGTTTCTACAAACATGCCGTCCCTACGGGACTGTGAAGAGCACGCGCACTACCGCTAGACTGTCGGCCCACCATGCTCGCATCACCCAACTGAGCGGGACCTCCGAGGTGAGCAGGGGAAGTCCAATGAGCAAGACGAGGATGTTGCCGAGGAAAATTATGGCTGCGGAAAATAGATAGCCCTGGCTGGTGATGTCGCTCTGTCTCGTTTTCAGGATATGGAAGGTGAGGGTCACGTGAAAGGCGTAGGCGGCGCCGATGAGGAGATGACAGAATACCACGTAGTTTTTCCAGTTCCAAAGGACGTGGCCGATTGCGAACGCGGCGATCACGAGCGCGACGTAGACCGGAAAGAAATAGGGTGCGAGGGCGATGAGGAAATTGCTTTTGGTGACGACGACGTAGCCACCGTCTCGCGTGATTTTGAATTTCTTCACGCGACCGCCGAAGAGCCAGGTCCACAGCGCATGGGTGAATTCATGTCCAAAGACATAAATGCGCATCGGTTTCGGGAGCAGAAAGAAGACTGCCAGCCAGCAACCCGCTCCCGCGAGAAACGCGATCCAGATGGTGTCCGCCCGTCCGCTGTGGCTGATCACGCGCACGAGGGTCCGTGCCGCGCCGACGCATGCGGGCAAGAGCAATAAACCAACGATGAACTTCACCCATTTGGGCATGGATGCGGGATGGAACACGAAAGCCAGGTTTTAGTCAGCCCCCTCCTTACGTCGGGGGTTACAAGGGCGGAAACGGGTTTGTCCACGAAATAACCGGGAGCTGGTTTGCCCCTCCAGGGCGAGGAGCCTCTGCGCGGCATTGGTCCGAGGGCGTTGCCCTCGGCTAAGGTTGGAGTTGCCCTTTCGGGGCGGGACCGTTGCCTGCGGCTATTGTTACAGGGATTCGTGTTCGGCAAGGCTCCTGCTTCCAAGCAGGCGGTGTATCTTGATTTTTATGGGTTAAAAGAGCCGCCGTTTAACATAACGCCCAATCCGAAGTATTTGTTTTACAGCGGCAAGCATCGCGAAGCCTTGAATCACCTGCTTTACGGCATTCGCGAGCGAAAGGGGTTTGTTCAAATCACCGGCGAAGTCGGTTCCGGCAAGACCACCCTCTGCCGCGCCCTTTTGGACCAACTGGGCAACAATTACTCCACGGCGCTCATCCTGAACCCTGCCCTGGACGCCGACATGCTCATCAAGGCCATTGCCAACGAATTCGGTTTGGCGGTGGCAGGCATGGACCGCGTCGAGATGATGGACCAAATCAACTGGTTCCTGCTGCGCCAAATGGAAGAAGGCCGCGAGTCGGTGCTCATCATCGACGAGGCGCAGAATCTCACCAACGAATTGCTCGAACAGGTCCGCATGCTCTCGAACCTGGAGACCGACGATCGCAAGCTCCTGCAAATCGTTCTCATGGGCCAGCCCGAGCTGCGCGACCGCCTCAACGATCCGGGGCTGCGCCAGCTTCGCCAGCGCATTACCGTTCGCTTTCATTTAGAGCCGCTCAAGCAGTACGAGATCAGCCAGTACGTGCAGCATCGCATGGAGGTGTCCGGCGCACAGCGCACTCCGAAATTTACTTACCCCGCCATGTGGCGCCTTTTCAAATACACGAAAGGCATTCCCCGCCTGGTGAATGCCCTGTGTGATAAATGTCTGCTCGCCGGCTTCGTTCAACAGTCCGAACGCATCACGTTCGGGCTGGTCGGCCGGGCAGTCCGTGAACTGGAAGGAGAGATCCGCGTATGAGCCTGATCAACGACGCACTCAAAAAGGCAAGCCAAACCCCGACGCCCACGACGCCGGCGACAACCAAAGAACCGTTGCACGTGGCCACGCACACGCCATCGCCGCGATGGCCGCTCTTTGTCATCCCACCGCTCGTTGCGGTCGTTTTCGCCACTGGTACGTTTATGGTCATGCGCGGTTGGCAAAGTCAGCGCACGGTTTCTGCGAAGGAAGTAGTCGTTGAGAAAGCCGAGGACAACAGTTCAGCGGCATCGACTCCCTCTGTTAGCGCGCCGGTTGCACCAACTCCCGCTACGCCTGCCCCTGCGACCAACACCGCCGCAGTCGCGCCTTCAGCCTTTCCCACCCTCAAACTCCAGGGCGTGATCTGGAACCCCCGCCGTCCCTCCGCCGTTATCAACGGCAAGAGTCTCTTCGTCGGCGAAAAAGTCGAGCGGGCCGTGGTTACCGCCATCGAGCAGGACGCCGTCAAGGTTAGCTTTAACGGCGAGGAACGGGTATTGACCTTGCCCTAAGCAACGGCTAACACAGCCGCGCGCTACTCAGCTTGCGACCGTTTTTTCGCGGTGAGGAGGCGCGCGGTTGCATGAAGTTACCCGTATCCGAGCTTAAACAGCGTCCGGTCTTTGTTCGTGCCGCACCGTTCATCGTCTTTATCGCGCTCATGGCTCTGCAAAACCAATTCCAAGGTGCGCCCAGGTATTGGATTTACCTGCTCAGGACCATTGTCGCCGGATGGATGCTTTGGCAATTTCGGCGCTTCATCTCCGAGCTGCGCTTGAAATTTTCGTGGGAAGCAATCGCCGTCGGTCTCGCGGTTTTCGTGCTCTGGATTGGGCTTGGGCCTTTATTCGACGCGATCGGCCTCAAGTCATCCTGGATTATTGTGAAGACCAAGTCCGCGAGCACTCCGTGGAATCCACTCGCGTTTTTCTCCAGCGCGCTCTTAGGCTGGTTTTTTGTGATCGTCCGAATCGTCGGCTCCAGCGTCGTAGTGCCGCCTTTGGAAGAGGTGTTTTTCCGCTCGTTCCTCTACCGCTACGTGGCGAAGCCGGACTTCCTGACCGTGCCCCTTGGGCAATTCCTCTGGACGCCCTTTATCGTCACTTCAGTGCTCTTCGGCTTCGAGCACCGCGAATGGCTGGCGGGCATTCTTTGCGGCTTCGCGTATCAAGGCCTCGTCTGCTGGAAGAAACGCCTCGGGGATGCAATCGCCGCACACGCAATTACCAACTTCCTGCTCGGTGTCTGGGTAGTTCATAGAGGTGCCTGGCACTTTTGGTGATTAGCGCAAAGAGCCAAACGCAAGGATCGGTTTCGGCGCAAAGTCCTGCTTCATCTCGCGCAAATTGACATAGCGTTGGGCCCGCTCGCGGATGACGGGAGACACTCGCCGCTGATTAAAACCAACTTTCGCGTAGTAGGTCGGCCCGGCGTTCCACAGCACGTAACGGTCGAAGTCAGACGGTTCACGGCCCGTGGCCTTGCGATACGTTTCTTCGAGCGCAGCGAGGTGCTGCTCGGCCACGGTGCGCGCGATCTGTGGATTCGCGTAGTCGCGCGAAGTCGTGTAGTTCTTCCATACTGCCGGCATGATTTGAAAGCGCGAGCGCTCGCCCGCGCTGCCGACGAGCGAGTCGCGGTCGGCCGTCTCAATCATGCTGATGGCATCGAGCTTCGACATGCCCGCCTGGGCGCTGGCAAGGCTCAGCATCAGTATCCCTATCTGCTTCCACATAACCGGTTTCATTATTCTACACGCGGGTACATTCGCCCGCACGAATTGAATTGTTGCTTTTAATATCGGCAACTGTTGTCCCGACTTTAGGCAGGTTTGTCTTTTTTTTGGGCAAAGGTAGCCTGCAGTTTTGATGCCATGCCTCCTAAGTGCTTGCAATGTAGCTACTTAGCACCTGCCGCCCCATTTGCGCATTGCCCGAAAAAAATCTGCAGCCAACACTCAACCAGTGGAGAACACGCGGTTGCCCTTAATTTGTTTCGAGGATGAACACCTCCTGGTGATCAACAAGCCTCCTGGGATGAGCACCCATTCCCCGTCTCCGTACCATGGCGAAGGCATTTATGAATGGCTGCGGAACCGCGAACCCCGTTTTGCCACGCTTGCCATCATCCATCGCCTCGATAAGGAGACTTCCGGCCTTTTGATCTTCACGAAAACCCCAGAGGCAAATCGTTCGCTTAGCGCGCAATTCGAAACGCATGCCGTGAGGAAAAGCTACGTTTTGCTCACCGACCGCACCGTCTCGAAGCCAGAGTTCACCACCAGATCGACCCTGGTCCGCGTGGGTGACAAATACGTGAGCCGCCCGAAGCACGCGGGCAGTCCTGAAGCTGAAACTCGCTTCTGCATTCTTGGCAAACGCGACGACAACACATTGATCGAAGCCGAGCCTCTCACCGGCCGCACTCACCAAATTCGAGTCCATGCCGGAGACTCCGGAATGCCGGTTTGCGGCGATCGGTTGTATGGCGGTTCACCAGCATCTCGACTGTGCCTTCACGCGGCACGCTTGCGACTGGCCCATCCTGTAACGCACGAACCGTTGATCTTCGAAGCACCCTTCGATTTTAACAGCGACCCCCGTGCGACTCTCCGGAGGGCGTTAATCGATCCCGAAGCCACCGCCGCGTACCGCATCGTTCACGGCGCGAGCGACAGGTGGCCCGGATGGTGCGTCGATAGGCTCGGCGACTTCGTGCTTTCTCAATCCGAAACGGAGTTGAATGAGGAACAGCGTCACGTTCTCAAAGGGATCGGCGTTCGCGGCGTTTATCACAAGCTGCTGACTCGACACGTTCGCAAAGCGCAGACGGCCGACGTGTCGCCGAAACTGCTCCTGGGGGAAGCGGCACCGGAACGTTTCACGATCCAGGAAAACAACATGCATTACGAAACGAGTTTCACCGAAGGTTATTCGGTCGGTCTGTTTCTCGACCAGCGCGACAATCGCCGCCGACTGCTCACCAATTATGCCGGTCCAGAATTCACATTGTTCGAGGGCGGGCTGCGCGGCCACGAAGTCCTCAACACGTTCGCCTACACCTGCGCCTTTTCAGTCTGTGCGGCCAAAGCCGGCGCGCGCGTCGCCAGCCTCGACCTCTCAAAGAAATATCTCGATTGGGGCCGCCGCAATTTCCAACTCAATGCTTTGGATCATACGCAGCACGATTTCATTTACGGCGACGCCTTCGATTGGATGCGCCGCCTGCACAAAAAAGGACGTCGGTTCGACGTTATCATTCTCGATCCGCCCACCTTCTCCCTATCGAAGGAACATGGCACATTCAGGGCACAAAAGGATTACGGCAAGCTGGTGAAGTCTGCTCTGCCGATTCTAAACAGCGGGGGCATTCTCTTCGCCTCCACGAACGCCGCCGACTGGCCTCCGGAAGAGTTCCTCAAGACTTTGCGCGCCGCGATCATGGCCTCACGCCGGCGCGTTCTCCACGAACACTATCTCCCTCAACCTCCGGACTTCCCGATCACTCGGGCCGAACCTGCCTACCTCAAAACGGTTTGGCTCCGGGTGGACTGAAATCATTACGACTTTCGAAACACGAGAATGCGATTGGTGTTCGTTCCGCGGGAATTATTGTCCACTCCCCAGCAGTTCGCCGTCTTCGTAAATTTCTGATCGTTGATCAGAATCAGCCGTGGCATCAGTCCTGCCTCGATCCCGCACGGCGCCACCGCCTCCTCCAACCTGATTGATCCTTTGCGCACTTCACCGACTTCGAAGGCCACGTGCCCGCCCGGCTTCAATACGCGATAAAGCTCTCGAAACACTTTCGTCATCTCCGCCTGCCACGCCTCGACGTTACCTGGCACCGTGATCTTCACGCGCTTTGGGTCGATGCCCAGGAACCAGCAACGCAGCCAATTGTCTCCGGCATAATCGACCACGTCGAGGAACGGTGGCGATGTTACCACCAATGACACCGAACCTGCCGAAATCTGCGATGTGTGGGAACTCGGACCGGTGGTGAGTTGCGCGCGGCGCCTAACATCGCCAAGCCGCTGCCGCACTTCTTCACTGCAATCCTGCAACAGGCTGCGTGATTTCTTTGCGATAATTCGCGCCACGTCCCGCACCGGTGGCATCTGCTTGCGCTGCTCGTTGATTCGACGCTGTGATTTGACCGAGACGGCCTGGTTCGGGGGCAGGGTGTAAACGGAGAAGAACCCCGCCGAGTGGCCCGTCAACCGGTTCAGCGCCACCAACGAAATCCAGTCGTCCACTCTGTCCCACTGCGCTGTTCCCCGGCGGTTCTCCAAATAGAACTTCAGCGCGCAAATTTGGCGCAGCGTCTCCTGGTGATAAAATACCAGCAGATCCTCGGGAAACTCGTGAGACTTCGTGAAATCGATCTCTGCCAGGCGCGCCTCCACCTCCTCCGGTCGCGGGGGATTGAGCCGTGGCCGCGTCAGGGTGACGCTCAAGGGGTTGACATCGCATCCAGCGGGCACACGCCCCAGCAACGCGGCTTCCAGCAACGTTGTCCCGCGCCCCATGAACGGATCGTAGACGATCTCTCCCGGCGCGGTGACGCGCTCGATGAAAAACCGCGGCAACTGCGGCTTGAAACACGCCCGATACGAAATTTCGTGCAAGCTGTTGGCGGCGCGTTGCTTCGCCGTCCAAAACTCGTTGACGAATGTCGGGATCGTGACCGCTTGCTCCGAAAAAGTTTTCGCATTGGTTGCAAGAACGCGCGTCCTCTGTTCGAATTCATTAAAGTCGATGAGTTCAGCGGCGAGGTCGGTCGAGATTGCTCGCGGCTCGGGCTCGACGAAGCTGAGCGGCAATTCATGTTGCGCAAGGATGGATGTCGGCATCGCCCGTCAAGTATGAACTGCGAACGCACAAAAAGAAAACTCTCTGATTTGAGTTGGTTTTTTTCCCGCCGATTGAGTAAAGATTACTTGTTTGAAGATTCCGAGCACGAGCGAGCTTTACGTGGTGAGGTCTGTTTCATTTCGTCACTTGACGATTCGCATCGCGCCGCCCATCTTTCTAAATCCCTTTTGAGACCTGTTGCACGACGACTATGGCTAAATCGAAAGTGAACAAGGCTGCTGTGAACCCGCCAGCCCCGTCCCCACGATCGTCCGCCGCTTCCGTCAGCGAAAACACCAATGGTCATCACGACCCGCACGTGAATGGAAATGGTCACAAAGCCAGCGAACTCCTGGCCCCGCTAAGCAAAGCCGATGAGATCGCTGAAAAAGTGCGCGAACTCGTTCGGCTCTCCAAGGAGCAGGGCTATCTCACCTACAACGACATTAACGACGCTCTGCCGGACAGCATCGTCACCGCGGAAGAACTCGACGACATTTACAGCAAGCTGCGGAACCTCGAAGTCGAGATCGTCGATCAGGCCGAGGTGGACCGGGTCAAACAGCCCGAACAGGAAGAGGAAGTGGAAGAGAAGGGCCGCCTGGACATCCTGGACGATCCGGTTCGCATGTACCTCAAGCAGATGGGGCAGGTGCCGCTGCTCAACCGCGAACAGGAGGTCGAAATCTCCAAACGCATCGAGGACGCCGAAAACGAACTCAAACGGATCGTTTACGGTTTTGGCTTCTCCGGCAAAGAACACATCGCGCTGGCCGAAAAGCTCATTTCCGAGCCGCCCAAGGAACGCTTCGACCG
>Ga0111539_10011793_pt1 | contig 10959 bp, 7 predicted proteins | sample RhiMethybrSRZTD1_FD_79667 | JGI IMG/M metagenome (GOLD analysis project Ga0111539, IMG submission 79667) | Populus rhizosphere microbial communities from Tennessee, USA - Rhizosphere MetaG P. TD hybrid SRZTD1 (version 2) (version 2) | ecosystem: Host-associated > Plants > Roots > Rhizosphere >... | reverse complement strand
CGTCTACGACCTCGGCTCCGGGGACGGCCGGATTCCGATCACGGCCGCGAAGCTGTTCGGCGCTCGCGGCGTCGGCATCGAGATCGACCCGTTCCATCTGCGAGTGGCGCGGGACGACATGGCCAAGGCGGGGGTTGGCACCCGCGTGAAGTTTCTGAACGAGGATCTGTTCCAGGCGGACATCCGCGAGGCCACCGTCGTCACGATCTTCTTGCTGCCGAAGCTCAATCTGCAGCTGATCCCCAAGTTCCGGCGCGAGCTGGCGCGCGGGACGCGCATCGTGTCGCACAAATTCGACATGGGCGACGAGTGGCCGCCGGAACAATCGCAGGACGTGAATGGCCTGATGATCTATTTGTGGACCATCCGCTAAGATACGGACTCCTGGAGAATTTCATGAGACAGCTGTCCACCGGCGAGAAGCTGCAGTAGCGCGTGACGGCCGCTTCCGCCGAGCAGACGTGGACGCGGCAGCGCGTCATCGTGATGACGCTGGCCGCGGTCGCCATCCTCGCCCGCTCGGCCATCTTCCTGTTCCGCGACCAGTCGTACTTCGACGCCGATCAGGCCGTTATCGGGCTGATGGGCAAGCACCTCAGCGAGCTGCGCGCCTTCCCGCTGTTCCTCTACGGCCAGAACTACATCCTCGCCGTCGAGGCCTGGATGGCCGCGCTGTCGTTCAAGCTGTTCGGCGTCTCGATTGCCGCGCTGAAGCTGCCGCTGCTCGTCGTCAACCTCGTCATCGCGTTCCTGCTGGTACGCACCCTGGTGCGCGAGGCGCGCTTGACGCCGGCGCTCGCCGGTGTCGCGTCGCTGTTCTTCATCGCGGCGCCGCCGGGAACCGCTGCAATGCTCGTGGAGGCGAGCGGCGTCAACATCGAGCCGTTTCTGTACACGCTTCTGATCTGGCTGACGCGCGCACGGCCCGCCTGGTGCGGCGCCATCTTCGCGGTCGGGTTCATGCAGCGGGAATTCACCCTGTACTCGCTCTTGAGCCTCGCGCTGATTGCCGGCCTCACCGGACACCTCTTTACCCGTGAGGCGGGGCGACGCGCGCTCGCCGGCCTGCGCGCCGCCGCCGAAGTCTGGCTCGTGGTCACGGTCGCCAAGCAGTACTCATCGGCGGCTGGACCGGGCACATCGATCGCCGACGTCCGCGCTCCGGCCAACAACGTCCTGGAACTGCTGACCCGCATCTGTTTCGACCAGGGCACCGTCGGCGTTGGCGTGTGGCGGCTGCTCAGCGGTCACATGACGCAGATCTTCGGAACCCGGGTCGAGCCGCTCTGGCAATTCGCCATCGACAGCAACGTCACCGAAGGGTTGCCGTTTGCGTGGGTGTTGGTCGCGGGCGCCATGGGACTCGCAGCGGTCCGCGTCGCGATGTGGCTCGCGCAGAAGAAACAGCTGCCGCGAGAGACCTGGTTCGTCGCCTACCTCACAGCCGTCGGCCTGACCGGGGCGGCGGCATTCGTGATCGCCCGCTGCGGTGCGCAGGGTCATGTCAGGTACGCGTTGCCCACGCTGTTCGCGGCGATCGGACTCGGGGCCTGGTTTCTGACGGTCGAGCACGATCGACGGCTGCGGACCATCTGGATCGTGCTGGTTGCTGCCTGGGCGTCCGTGTCCGCGTTGAGCCACGCGAAGCTCTACGCCGAATACGCGACGCATCCGCCGCCGGGCACCAAGCTGATGCTGGTGCGCCACCTGCAGGCGCGCGGCATCAAGTACGCGATCGCGGACTACTGGATTGCGTACTACGTGTCGTTCGTCACGAAGGAACAGATTATCGTGATGGCGAACGACTTCCCGCGCATCCTGGAATACGAGCGGCTGGTGAACCAGCACCGCGGCGAGGCGGTCCTGATTTCGCGCCGGCCTTGCGGGGATGTCAGGCCGGTGGTCGAGGGGCTGTATCTGTGTCCCCCGTAGGGCGCTGTGGCCAGCCCTCGCGCCTACTGTTTTCGGGTGGCGATGGGGAGATCGTCGCGATTGCCCCACTCTTCCCACGCGCCGTAGTAGTTGCGCAGCTTGTCGTAGCCGATCAGGTGAAGCGCGAAGAGGTCAACCGACGCCCGCATGCCGACCTGGCAATAGGCGATGACCTCGTGTGACGTCAGGATGCCACGACCTTCATAGATCTGCTTCAACTCGTCGGCCGGTTTGAACGTCCGCTTCTGGGCATCGAGGAGGTCTTCCCAGTACACCGGCACGGAGGAGGCGACGAAGCCGCCGCGCTTGATGCCGCGCAAATCCTTGCCCTCGATCTCCGCCGCCGTGCGCGCGTCCACAATCTTCACGCCCGGCTTGTCGATGGCGCTCACGACGTCGGTCGCCGTCGCCACCCATCGCGGCTGAGGCCTCGCGGTGAAGCGCGCGGCAGTCGGCATCGGCACGGCCTGCTCCACCGCGCGCTGCTCCGCCGTCCATTTCACCCAGCCGCCGTTCATCAGCGCGACGTTCGAATGACCGAAGTAATTCAGAATCCACCACAAGCGGGCAGCATAGATGCCGCCGCGCTCGTCGTAGACGACGACGCGCGTGGCGTCGCCGATACCGAGCTTCGCCATCAGCGCCTCGAACTCCTGCGGTGTCGGCAGGAACGTCGGCGGCCGATCGGCGACCCGAATCGCCACCGGCGACAGGTAGACCGCGCCCGGCACATGGCCCCCGGGATACGCCGTCGCGGCGGATCGCATGTCCACGACCCGGACATTCGCATCTCCGGCATGCGCCGCGACCCAGTCGGTCTCCACCAGCTGTTCAGGGTGCGCGTAACCAACCGCCAGCGCCAAGAGCAGAGGAATCATCCGCAAAGTTTACCGCGCTCTCGCCTCCAGCCGACAGCTGATACCTGACAGCGGATAGCCGAGAGCCATCCATGCGAATGGTGTTGGGGTACAGTGAGTGCGTGAGTGCGACAACTCTTGCGGGCGCTTCGGTCGTCGTCGCCGGCGCCGGCCTGGCCGGGCTTTCAGCGGCGCACGATCTCGTCTCGCTCGGCGCCGACGTGACCGTCTTCGACGCGCGCGACCGCGTCGGCGGCCGGGTCTGGACCATCCGCGACGGGTTCGCTGAACGGCAGCACGCCGAAGCCGGCGGCGACATGATCGACGAGGCGCAGCACGAGATTCGCAGGCTCGCGGGCGAGCTGGGCCTGAAGCTGACGCGCATCCTTCGCGGCGGCTTCTCGTACGTCCGCGCCGATCGATCCGGCAAAGCGAAGATTGTGCAGCGGGATGCGTCGCGCGGGTGGGCGCGGCTGGCAGAAACCCTGGACAACCGGGCTCGTCCGTACCGTCTGGCCGAACAGCGGTGGGACTCCCCGATCGCCGCACGTCTCGCGCGCCAGTCCGTCGCCTCCTGGCTCGACAACATCAAAGCCGACGACGAGCTGCGCGCCACCGCCGCCGGCCTCCGTGGGTTCTTCCTCGCCGACCCCGAAGAACTGTCACTCATCGCGCTGGTCGATCAATTCGCCGCCGACGATGGACCGACGATCCAGTCGATGTACCGCATCGACGGCGGCAACGATCGCCTCGCCGCCGCACTGGCGGCGCCGCTCGGCGAGCGCCTCCACCTGAACACGGAAGTGGTCGCGGTGTCGCACCGCGGTCAGAACGTCCGGGTCAGCGTGAAGAACGGCCGCGCCGTATCGCAGATTGGTTGCGACTACGCCGTGTTCGCCCTGCCGGCGACCACGCTCCGGCGCATTCCGTTCATGCCCTCGCTGCCCGCGCAGCAGCACGACGCGATCGCGAACCTGAAATACGGCCGCGCGACGAAGACGTTGCTGCAGTTCTCGAAGCGCTTCTGGCGGACACCGGGGCAGGCGCGCGCCTTCGGATCGGCGCTGCCGTTCGGCGCGGTCTGGGACGGCAACGAAGAGCAACGCGGCGCGCCGGGCATCCTTTCGCTGCTCGCCGGCGGCGGCGCCAGCGATGCCACGCAGGCGATCGTGGCGAAAGAGGGGCCCAAGGGACTGACGCGGGCGCTCGAGCGGCTCGGGGCGGACCGGGGTGAGCTGGGTGCGTGGCGTCAGATCGTGTGGGAACAGGAACCGTTGTCGCGTGGCGGGTACGCGTATTTCGCTCCGTCGTACGATCCGTCGCTGCGCGCGTGGCTCGCGCGCCCGTGCGGGCGGTTGTTCTTCGCGGGCGAGCACACCAGCATCAAGTGGCAGGGCTACATGAACGGCGCCGTCGAAAGCGGCCGCCGGGCGGCCGCCGAAATCGCCGCCATTCACACTACCTGATCTTGTCCCGGTGCGGCGGCGCGCCGGCTTCTTCGACGGGCACCGGCGGCGGTTCATCGGCACGTGCCACCGCCTGCTCGCGGTCCGGAACGAACTCGTTCGTGAAGCTTCGCGCCTCCGGACTGATGCGTTCCGCCTTCTGCGGCGGCACGGTCACCCAGACACCCGTCATCAACCATTCCGGAGGCGCCGGCGTCGTGCCGCTCTGACCGTGTTCCAGCGGCGTGCGCGGGAAAGCCTCCAGCAGCCGTGATTCGTAGCCGCGGCGATCGCCCTCGGTCATCGCCTGGAACTCGTCGGGGTCGAACTCCGGATAGCGGCCGGCGAGCGCCTCGTCGAGGTCGACGCGCAGCACGCGGGTCGAGTCGTCGTAACGAATCATCGAGACCGGCAGCAGATACCGCCGCCGCGACAGCAGGCCGCCGGCATCGACGACGGCGTACCTGGCGAGGCCGGACTCGCCGTCGGCGACCAGGCCATCGAGGTGTCCGAGCTCGTCGTCGGCCTCGTTGCGGATGGCGAGGTCGCGCAGGTGACGGCTGCGCTCGAGGTTCTCGAGCGGTAGATACTTCAGCCGCCCGGTCACAGCCGGCTGGCGCATATCCCATTCCGATCGCGCGTCGTCGTTGATATGCGCTTCGGCCATCTCGGTCAGGCGGCGATCGGCGCGTCCTTCCTCGTCGAGGGTTTCCTGTAACAGCCGCGCTTCGTCAGCGCGGTTGAGCCGGCGGGCGTAGGTCCGCGCGCAGCCGTACGCGGCAATTTCGTAGTGCTCGATGCGCTGCGCCACGCCGATGATGCTGGCGTCGCGCGCGTCGTCTGTCGCTTCCTGATTCAGCCGATCGTCGGCTTCCTGAACAATCCCGGCGAGCCCCGCACAAGTCTTTTCGCGGCGGCGCTCTCCCCAATGCGTGAAAATCAGCTCCAGCCGCTCGAGGTGGAGCCGCGACTCGTCGCAGTGGTGGCGCAGCGCTTCACGCAATTCGGGCGCATTCGCCGCCTCGGCGAGCCTGGGCAGCGTGCGGATCATCTGCATTTCGGCGTCATACAGATCGCTCAATTCGTCGAAGTAGAGATCCTTCAGCGACACGATCGCCATGGAATGCTCTCCCTGGAAAGCCGTTTGACGATCCGTCGTACGCAAGTGCTGTTCCGTAACTAATTCGTCGCCGCGCGCTGGCAATGCGGCGGCCATAAAGATGAGGTACAGTCCGCCTTCGCCCGGAGAGATCTCCGCGAGCGTTGGCGAAGACACTCTATGCAGACACGATCTGAAGGTGCGCTGGTAAAAGCGCTAGGTGTCCGCTCGCTGACGGCGAGCATCGTCAATACGACGATCGGCGCGGGCATCTTCGTGCTGCCGGCGGCGGTGGCTGCGGGTCTTGGTGCCGCGGCGCCACTCGCCTATGTCCTCTGCGCGGCTCTGATGGCATTGATCGTCTCGTGCTTCGCCGCGGCCGGCAGCCGCGTGTCGTTGACCGGTGGTTTGTATGCGTACGTCGGAGTCGCCTTCGGCCCCTTCATTGGATTCCTCGCCGGTGTGTTGTATCAGCTGATGGCGGCGTTCGCGGTGGCCTCGGTTGCCAGCGCGTTCGCGGGCTCGGTTGCCGCAGTCTGGGCGCTCGCGGCGACGCCCGCCGGACGCGCCGTACTGCTGGTTGTGCTGATGGCGGTGGTGGCTGCCGTCAACGTCCGCGGCGTCACATTCGGTGCGCTGCTCGTGGAAACGGCCACGGTCGCGAAGCTGCTGCCGCTGCTCGTCCTGGTTGCTGTCGGACTGTGGTCGGTGAACCCGGAGTACGTGAGGTTTCCGGGTTTTCCGGCGCCCGCGGCGCTCGGCCGCACCGCCATCGTGCTGATCTTCGCCTTCCTTGGCGTCGAGATCGCTCTGGTGCCGAGCGGCGAAGTGCGCGATCCCGCGCGCACGGTGCCACGTGCGCTGTTCCTCGCGCTCGCGACCACGACAACGCTCTATCTCCTGATCCAGCGGGTCGCACAGGGTGTGCTCGGACCGGCCATCGCCGACTTCGCATCCGCGCCGCTGGCCGAGGCGGCGTCGCGCGTTCTGGGGTCCGCAGGGCGGCTGCTGGTGATCGGCGGCGCCATTGTCTCCATGTTCGGCTACGTCGCCGGTGACATGCTGGGCAGCCCGCGCTCGCTCTATGCGTTGGGGCGGGATGGAGTTCTGCCGGCAGCGCTCGCGCGCGTGCATCCGCGCTTCCACACGCCGCACGTGGCGATCGTGGTCTACGCCTTGCTGATCGCGGCGCTGGCCGTGAGCAGCAGCTTCACGCAGCTCGCAGTCCTCGCGAACGTCGCGGCGCTGACCTTGTACCTCACTTGTGTCGCCGCGTCGTACGAGTTGCAGCGACGGGACGTGCGAGCGGGCGGCGCGCCGTTCCGGCTGCCGGGCGGACCAGCGATTCCACTGCTCGCAGCCGTGGTCATCGTGTGGCTCCTGTCGAACGCCACGCTCCGCGAGTTCGCGATCGAGAGTCTGGTGATCGCCGTCGCGTCGATGTTCTATTACATTCGCAAACCCGTACAGGCCCAAGGCGCTGGTCGCGCTGCCCTGTAGGGCTGCCGGACCGCTACGCGCCCATGCCGCCGGCCATGACCAGCCGGCGCGCCTCGAGCGGCGCGCACGGCGCCGCGAGATAGCGTCCCTGCGCCGCGTCGCAGGCGAGCTCGCGCAGGTGGTCGCGTTCTATTCTCGACTCGACCCCTTCGGCCACCACCTTCAACCCGAGGTCGTGGGCGAGATCGATGGTTGATCGTACGATGGTGTCCTCGCCCGCCTTCAGCCCCGTAATGAACGACCGATCGATCTTCAGGACGTCGACCGGAAGGCGGCGAAGGTAACTCAGCGACGAGTAGCCGGCGCCGAAGTCGTCGATCGCCAGCGTGACGCCCATCTCGTGAAGCTGCCGCAAGCAGGTCATCGTCTGGTGCGCGTCGGTCATCAGGACGTTCTCGGTGATTTCCAGCACCAGCGTGGACGGCGACGCGCCGTGCCCGCCCAGCGCCGTGGCAACCCGCGTCGGAAAATCTGGATCGCGCAGACTCTTCGGCGACAGATTCAACGCGATGGTGATTGCGTCGCCAGACTCTGATCGATCCCGCCAATCGGCGAGCGCCCTCTCCAGGAGGATCATCGTCAGCGGTTCGATCAGCCAGGTCCGCTCCGCCAGCTCGATGAACCGATCCGGCATCAGCCGCCCCTCGCGCGGGTGGTTCCAGCGCGCCAGCGCTTCGACGTACATCGTCTCGCCCGAGTGCAGGTTCACCACCGGCTGGTAGTCGAGGAAGAACTCGTTGCGGTTGATGCCGTCTCGCAAGTCGGTGACGCGTGCCAGCTGGTGGTGCGCTTCGCTGTCGCGAACCGCCGCATAGACGGCGCAGCCGAGCCCGCCGCTCTTCGCGACGTACATCGCGATGTCGGCGCGCTGCAGCAACGCGTCCGGATTGGCGCCGTGTTCCGGAAAACAGGCGATCCCGACGCTGGCGCCGATGAACGCCTGATGGCCTTCGACGACGAGCGGCCGGCCCAGATCCAACAGAATCTTCCGCGCGGCGAGAATCGCGCCATCGGCGTCGGTCCGCGGAAGCAGCAGAGCGAATTCATCGCCGCCGAGCCGCGCCACGGTGTCGACGTCGCGCAGGCGGGCCTGGAGGCGCGCCGCGACCTCCTGCAGCGCGTGATCGCCGGCGTGGTGGCCCAGCGAATCGTTGATCGCCTTGAAGCCATCGAGATCGAGCACCAGCAGCGCGAGCGGCTCGAAGCCCCGTTGCGCGGCGATGATGGCCTGCTGCAGGCGATCGTGCAGGAGTACGCGGTTCGGCAGATCGGTCAGAGAATCGTGATACGCCATGTGCTCGAGGCGAGCTTCCGCGTGCTTGCGCGACACGCGGCTTTCGGCCTCGCGCAGCTCGCGCTGGACCGCCGGGCCGAGGCGTTTCAGATGGCCCTTGATGATGTAGTCGTGCGCGCCGGTTTTCATCGCCGCGACGGCGATGTCCTCGCCGATCGTCCCCGACACGAAAATGAACGGCATGTCGGCATCGTATTGCCGCAGCAGCTGCAGCGCGGCGGTGCCGCTGAACTGCGGCATCGTGTAATCGGCAATCGCGAGATCCCAGCGCTCGCGCTCGAGGGCGTCGGCGAGGGCTTCCGCCGTCTGTACGCGCTCGGTCATCACCGTGAATCCCGCGCGAGTCAATTCATGAACGACGAGCAGCGCGTCGTTTTCCGAGTCCTCGATCAGCAGCAATCGCAGTGGCGTCATTCCGCAAGCCTCCGTACCACGACATCGGACCGTCGCCACGCGGCTCACTGTTCGGAAAACCAACAGCCTCGTGCAGTCGCGTGCAAGACCTGTCGTGAAACCTGACGGTTTGCTGGGGGTGACAACCAAAAGAGCAAGCGGCTTGCCACGCGGCCGAGCTATTTGAGCCGCAGAAGTGGCGGCCAGATCGGAGGCTCCGTGCATCGCCAGCCGGCTCGCGAATTGAGTGTGGAGATCGCGAGTGGCGTATCGGTGCGCCCCACATCCAGAGGATCGAACACGAAGATCGCCGGCGCCGCCAGCGTCGCCATCGGCGTCCAGTCGAGTGCGGCAAGCCGGCTGCGGCCGCTGTAACGCGCACGAAAGATCGGCACTTCGTCGCCGTCGAGCACGATGTAGGGCCGACGGCGGGCCGACTGCAGGAACGCGATCGCGCGATCGAGTGCGGCGCGGTCGAGGAGGTCGAACCGCAGCGTCAGCCGTCCGGCGTAGTGCCGGATCGAGCCGCTGTGCTGCATGGAGAGGATGACGGCGTCGGGTTCCGTGTGCTCGGCCACGAATCGCGCCACGTTCACGTATCGCCGATCGCCCCACCCGAGATCGAAGGCGCTGCGATCGCTCGCCAGCCGGACACCGCGCCAGCCGACAGCAGCCACAATCGCCCACACGACAGCCGCCGACCATCGCCCCGTCCATCGCCGGGCGAGCATCTCCAGGGCCACGGCGGTCAACAGCATGATCACCGGCCACATCGGCAGCAGGAAGCGGAGGAACCACCAGGCATCGAACGGCGTGTAGAACAGATAGGACAGGAACACCCCGCCGACGATGCCACCGAGCAGCGTCCGAAGGTGCGCGACACGCGGCGCCGGAAGCAGGTGGGGCGCCACGAACAAACACACCGCCAGCAGCACCAGCGGCGTCTGCGTGTCGACGATCCAGACGGGATAGCGACGAAGATTCGCCGGGGCAAACGCCCAGGCGTAATACTGACCGAGCTCGCCGTAGCCGCTCGTCAAGGGCGATCCATACATGCGCCAGTTCACGAGCAGGACCGCGCACAGCCCAGGGGCGACGCCGGCGGCAAAAGCGAATACCGATCGTCGGTTCGTGAGAATCAGCCACACGGCGAACACGCCGGCGAGCGGCGCCAGGTTCGGCCTGATCGTGATCGCGGCGCCTACCACAAGGCCCGAGAGCAGCGGTCGCTGTGATACGACGAGCAGCAGCGCCAGCGTCCACGCGGCGGTGACCGGCACATCGCTCATCGCGTTCATGATTTGATAGAGAAACACCGGACTGCCCGCGACCAGCGCCGCGGCGACGAGCCCGGCGTGTGGCGCGTCGAACAATTGGCGACCCAGCTGGTAGGTCAGCCAGATTGTCAGCGCGGCGAAACACGGGACGACGAGAAACGCGCCGCAGTAGCCGACGATGGCCTGAAACAGCGCCATCAGCAGCGGCAGTCCGGGCGGGTAGACGGACGCAATCGCGGTCGGATCGCCGGGGATGGTTCGAAAGCCGAGTGGAGTCCACGTCTCCGGCGCGCCGGGCCACGGCGAGTCGCGCACGATGTCCTGGTGAATCTGCAGCGTCCCGGTGCGCCAGAGGCCCGCCTGCGTCACGTAGCTGTATTGATCGGCGCCGCCAGCGACGGTCGATCCGAACGTGACCGCCAGATACAGCACCGTCGACGCGAGCAGAAATGCGGCCGCTGATGTGGCCGCGGAGCGCCGCATCAGGGCCTGCGCTGATGGACGACCTTGCCGCCGGCGACGGTCGTCAAGACCTGGACATCTTTCAGGCGGGCCGCAGGAATGGAGAACACGTCGTCGCTGAGAATCACGAGATCCGCGAGCTTGCCGCGGACAATCGTGCCCTTCACGGTGTCCTGAAACTCGGCGAACGCCGATCCGCTCGTATACGCCCTCACCGCCTCCACGATCGAGATCTTCTGCTCCGGCACCCAGCCATCCGGATGTTTGCCGTCCAGCGTCGCGCGCGTCGTCGCGGCGTACAACGTCAACATCGGGTTGAGCGGGGCGACTGTCCAGTCGGTCCCGAGCGCCAGCCGGACCCCCTTGTCGATCAACGTCCGGAAGGCGTACGTCGTCTTGATCCGATCCGGGCCGATCCGCCGTTCCGCCCAGCGGCCATCGTCGATGGCGTGATAGGGCTGTACGGAGGCAATCACCTTCATCGCCGCAAACCGATCGAAATCCTTCGGCGCGATGTGTTGCGCGTGCTCGATGCGAAGGCGCCGATCGCGCTCGCCGTTGGCACGGATGACGTCGCCGTAGAGGTCCAGAATCGCGGAGATGCCCGCGTCGCCGATTGCGTGCATGCAGAGCTGCAGTCCAGCGTGGTCCGCGGCCATGAGCCTGACGCGCATGTCGTCGATCGGCTGCATTTCGTCGG
>Ga0111539_10011792_pt1 | contig 10959 bp, 8 predicted proteins | sample RhiMethybrSRZTD1_FD_79667 | JGI IMG/M metagenome (GOLD analysis project Ga0111539, IMG submission 79667) | Populus rhizosphere microbial communities from Tennessee, USA - Rhizosphere MetaG P. TD hybrid SRZTD1 (version 2) (version 2) | ecosystem: Host-associated > Plants > Roots > Rhizosphere >... | reverse complement strand
GTCGCCTCCTTCAAGCCGAGCGCCTCGGCGATGTCAGCGGTCACCGGCTGCACCTGCACGCCGATCCAGCCGCGCGTCACATGGCCCTTGTCTTTGAGTTGGGCGATCACGTCTTTGGCCGTCGTCGCCGGAATGTCGAATGCGACGCCGACCGAACCTTCGGAGGGCGAATAGATGGCGGTGTTGACGCCGATCACGTTGCCGTCGAGGTCGAAGGTCGGGCCACCGGAGTTGCCCTTGTTGATGGGCGCATCGATCTGGAGGTAATCGTCATAGGGTCCGGAACCGATGTCGCGCCCGTGGGCGGAAACGATGCCGGCCGTCACCGTGCCGCCCAAGCCGAACGGGTTGCCGATGGCGACCACCCAGTCGCCGTCGCGCGGCTCGTGATCGGCGAACGTGACGAACGGAAAGTCGTGGCCCTCGACTTTGATGAGGGCAAGATCGGTTTGCGGATCCGTCCCGACGACCTTGGCGGCATGGGCTTCACCGTCATCGGTCGTCACCTGTACGGACGTCGCGTGGTCGACGACATGATAGTTGGTGACGGCATAGCCGTCAGCCGAGACGAAGAAGCCCGAGCCCAAGCCCGTGACCATTTGGCCGGCGCTTGGCTTTTCCGGCGCCTCGAATCGACGGAAGAGCTGCTCGAGCGAGGACGTTTCCTCGGTCGACGCCGGCTCTTCCATCCTGACGCGTACCGAGATGACGGCGGGTTTGACCTTGGCGACCAGATCGGCAAATCCATGGCCGGGTGTCGGCAGAGGTTCAGCAGCGTGCGCAGGTCCGATCCCGGTCGGCAGGCGCATGTGCTGGTAGGCAAATGCCCCGCCGCCAATGACCGCGACGGTGAGGATTGCGGCCGATGTGACAAGCCTCAGACGACGTGCGGGACGAAGCTCGCGTCGTGCCTGGGCGCTGTTGCTGCTCTCAGTCATGGTGCTCTCTCCGCGTTGGGCGCGCATGCCGCGACGTCTGGTGGTCACTGGGCATACACGTTACGCTTTCCTATTGTTCCCCTGATCTTTGTTAATGAGTGTCGGTCGATGACCCCGTCGCACGCCGAGCGAGGCGCAAGCGAATGCAACTCCGATAAGCGCCGAAGGAGATGATTGTCATCGCACCACTCCGAAAATTCGGCTTAGGCGGAGCGACCATGGCCATCGCCAGACCTCCCACGCCGGCACCTGCCCGGAGAGCGAGAAGAAGATCACCTGCGCTTTGCCGATGATGTTTTCGAACGGGACGTACCCGACATCGGGAAAGCGGCTGTCCTGCGAATTTTCGCGATTGTCGCCCATCATGAAGTAGTGACCGGGCGGGACGACGTAGACCCCCGTCGTATCGGGAAATCCGCTGAACGAGGTGCAATGCAGGGTGTTGTACGCCACGCCGTTGGGCAGCGTTTCCCGCCACTGCTCGACCCGCACGGCGCTGCTGCCCCAAGTCGGCCCGCAGGGGCTTTCGCCCACGAAGTCCGCGACACGTTCCCGGGCGACCGACGCCCCGTTGATGTGGACAACGCCACCGATCAGCTGGATACGATCGCCGGGCAGGCCAACGATGCGCTTCACGTAGTCGATCGCATCATTGCTCGGCAGCCGGAATACCACCACGTCGCCTCGTTGCGGATCGGCGGCAAAAATCCGCCCGGAGAACAGCGGCGGTGAAAATGGCAGCGCGTAGTGGCTATAGCCGTAGCTGAACTTGGAGACGAAGAGATAATCCCCGACCAGCAGCGTCGGCTCCATGGAGCCCGACGGGATGTTGAACGGCTGGAACAGCAAGGTGCGGATCACAGCGGCGATGATCAGTGCCTCGACGAGGGTGCGAACCGTGTCGGCGAAGCTGCTTTTGCCCGGTGTCCGTTCGCTCAAGACTTTCATCGGCTGCTCGCGCCGGCTCACAGGCTCGCGCTGCCGCGCAGAGGCGGCGCCATGAATTCCGGGCCGACCGGGTCACTGATGCTGTCGGCGATGATGCGCTCGATCTCGGCCTTCGCCGGCGCATCGAGCCACCAGCCGCTGACCTCATCCACCGGCTGCAGCTGGCCCGGGTGGCGAGCGCCCCAGAGCGCTGTCGTAATGCCCTGGTCGAGCATCCAGCGGATGGCGAGGTGGATGACTCGCTTGTGGAAACGCCGTTGCGCAAAGTCGTCGAGCCGCTTCACGGCAGCGAGGTACTGGCCGAATCGCGGCTGCTGGAATTTGGGGTCGGTGCGGCGAAGATCGTCGCCGTCGAACGTGCTGTCGGGTCGCATGCGGCCGGACAGAAGCCCGCGGCAAAGCGCGCCGTATCCGAACGTCGCGATCTTGTTCTTACGGCAATAGGGCAGGATCTCGTCCTCGATGCCGCGTTCGAACAGATTGTAGGGGGGTTGCAGCACGTGCAGCGGAGCATATCGGCGAAACTGCTCCATTTGCGCGACCGAAAAGTTGCTCACGCCGATCGCGCCGATCTTGCCCTGATCGAACAGTGAGCGCATGGCATCCGCGGTTTCCTCGATCGGCACCAGCGGGTCCGGCCAGTGGACTTGATAGATGTCGATGTGATCGGTGCGCAGGCGCCGCAGGGACGCATCGATCTCCGCGAAAATGCGCGCCCGGCTGGCGTTGCGAAAAACCTTTCCGCGATCCCATTCGAGCCCGACCTTGGTGGCGATGAGAACGCGCGACCGCAGATCGCCTTCAGCGAGCGCCTTGCCGACGATTTCTTCGGAGCGCCCGAATCCATAGGCCGGAGCCGTATCGATAAGGCTGATCCCGTGCGCGACCGCAGCGCGGATCGTGGCGACCGACTCGGCTTCGTCAGTTCCGCCCCACATCCAGCCGCCGATCGCCCACGTGCCGAGCCCGACCCGTGACACCTCAAGTGCCGTACCGGAAATCCATGCGTGATCTTCGACCTGATGGCGATCAGCAGCAGCGTCGGGCAGAAGCAGGTCGGTCGACATCATTGTTCTCCTGTGGTTCCGATCGGGGGCGCTTCCGTGCACGCCGGCCTCCGGCAACCTTGTTGGCAGCCCAGCTTCACAGGCGTGCGAGCGTCAGAGCGCGCGGCATTGTGCATGCGGCACGCTCGGCGAAACAACCACAAGACGGCGCGGGAGATAATGCGGTGAAATCGTAATGAACTGTGAATTTCGATTTAATGGCGCGGCCGCCAAACGATGTCTATTTTCCACGCAGGAGTCCGTGACTGAGCAGGCAATCACCGTTGTCTGCGCCGGGCGCGTGCTTCGAGGTTCACCGCAGGAAAGAGCAAAATGCGCAAGCTGCTTCTTTCGAGCCTGGCCTGGCTGGTCTTCGTCGCACCGATCATGGCGCAAAGCACGCCTGTTCCCGCCGTATCGCCTGTGCCCCCCGATGTGCTGGCGACGCCTCCAAATTCGGAGCAGCACCAGCCGGACATGCCAACCCTGGAGTCGATCGAGAACGAGCTGCGGGCTCGACTCGGCCGCGCCGGATTTACCGACATCGAAATGATTCCGACGTCGTTCCTGGTTCGCGCCAAGGATGCTGGCGGAAACTTCGTAATGCTGGTGCTCTCACCCGATTCGTCCGTGGAGCTGAAGCAGGCGGCGCCGCGCTGACCGGCCCGGCCTCCGGCAGGATGCAGGTACGGTGCTTGGAAGCGGGGGCGCGGATGCTCAATTCACTTTTCCGGAAGGCTCTGCCCGGGCTGCTTGCGATCATTGCCGGCAGCACCGATACGATTGGCTTCCTCGGCCTGGGCGGCCTGTTCACGGCCCATATCACCGGCAATTTCGTCGTGCTGTCTGCCTACGCGCTCGACCGCGGCCACGCGCCGCTCGCCGTCATCTTGTCGGTTCCCGTATTCATGGTGGTGCTTGTCGTCACCAGAATGCTGACAGCGGCTCTGGAATCCTTCGATGTGTCTTCGCTGCAACCGCTTCTCGTCTTGCAATCGTTGCTCCTCGCCGGCTTTCTCGCGCTCCGTGTCACGGCCGGAGCGCACGTCGACGTGGACAGCGCTGCCGCTGTTCTCGCCGGCATGTTCGGCGTGGCCGCCATGGCGGTACAGAATGCGCTCGTGCAGATTTCGCTGAAGGGCATCGCGGCAACCGCGGTCATGACGACGAATGTGACGCGCTTCACGCTGGACCTTGCCGAAATGCTGGTTGGGCGCGATGCCGACGGTCGGCTGAAAGCGCGCCGTGCCGTGAACCACCTATGGCCGCAAATCGTGGGCTTTGTGGTCGGCTGCGGCATCGGTGCTGCATCCGAGGCGGCATTCGGCGACTGGTCCGCCGCCGTGCCGGTGACGCTTGCGGTTCTTGCCGCTGCGCTGAGCTTCAACTCGATGCGCGGCGCAGACAGCCCGGACAGGCGGGCGTCTGCCACATCCGTTGCGGCCCAGTAGCTCGCCTTCCTCTGGTGCTGCAAAAGGGCCAGCCAGGAGGCTGCCTGACGCCCTATTTTGCCGCTCGGCGCGTTCGACGGCGCCGCAGCCGTTAGGATCGGGCGCCGACGGGCATCGCGGTCTCGCGCGGCGGCGCCTCGACTGCAAAAATCTCGGCGAGCCGGGCGCGCGCCCGATGCACCCGGCTTTTCACGGTGCCCGGCGAGCAGTTGCAAACGCGCGCGGCCTCGTCATAGGAAAGGCCCTCCACGGCGACCAGGACAAGGGCCCGCCGCATGCCGTCCGGCAGCTCGGCCAGGGCGGCTCGCATGTCTGCCCATTCCACCTGGACGATCTGGTCGGGCTCGATCACCAGCGTCTGCGCATAGGTACCGTCGATGTCCTCGACCTCGCGGTGGTACTTGCGATAGTCGGTGTAGTATTGATTGCGCAGGATGGCGAACAGCCAACCGGCCATGTTCGAGCCGGTCTTGAATTTGCCGATGTTGGCGTAGGCGCGCAGCAAGGTCTCCTGGGCGAGATCATTCGCGCGATCGGGATCGCGGCATAGCGACACGGCAAAGGATCGAAGCTGCGGCAGTGCTTCAAGCATGGCGGTGCAGTTGTGATCGAAATTCATGTCCGTGGCTCCTAAAATTCACGCGACAGCATGCGCTCAGTCGATGCGCGAATGAATTCCGGGAAACCGCAATGGCTTGTTCGTTCACGGCGAAGAATGCAACGGCGGCGAAGCGTGGTCACCGCTGCGCGGATTGAAGCGCGATGCGGGCGTTGCAAAAAAGCTGCGGCCGGCCCGGGGGGACGGGGCCGGCCGCTCTTGCAAACCCGGCTGAGGGGCGGGAGGGGAAACCGGGACGCAAGCCGAAGCAGCGGTGCTGCACGCATAATCCACTTCAAACCGTCAACCGCTGCGATTAGAATACTGCCACGTTTCCGGCGACACGATAACGCGGCGAAATTCGAACAATCCATTTGGTGCGACCGAACGGCGGCGGAGCCAACAATAACGAGGGCGTCGAGGCGCTCGCCAGCCTTATGCGTTGAAGCCGCCAGGCGCGACGCGAAAACAAGTATGCAGATCTGTCGGTGAAAAAGATTGCGGCCGGCCCGGGAGGGAGGCCGGCCGCTTACTGCGAACCACGGCTCAGGGAGGGGGACAAGCCGGGACGCAAAACCACTGGTCTCAAGCCGCCACCGGTCGCAGGCTTGCTGCGGAGCGGCGCTCAGCCATGCGCACGAGCGTCGGCATGTCCCGCGCGATCACGCCGTCGCTGTCGCCGTCAGGCCGCGCCGAACGCTTCGATTCCTTGCGGAGGAAATCGACCAGCGCACGGAGCTTGAGCGGAACGTGCCGCCGGCTCGAATAGAACAGGACGAAGTCCGTCCATTGCGGGCACCAGTCCGCCAGCACGGGAACCAGCCTGCCGTTGGCGATGAAGGGCGCGACCAGGACCTCGGGCAGTTGCACGATGCCGACGCCATCGAGGCCCGCCCGCAGAGCGAGGTCGAGATCGTTGACGTTCAGCGGGCCTTCGACGCCGATCTCGACCTGCTGGTCGGCTTTTCGGAACGTCCACGGGTGCCCGGCCTCGTTGTCGGCCCAGCAGTACTTGATGCAATTGTGCTGTTTCAGATCTTCCGGCGACGACAGCGGCGCGCTGCGGGCGAGATAGTCAGGCGCCGCAACGGTGCTCAAGCGAAACTTGCCGCCGATCGGCACCGCGATCATGTCCTGGGCAATGCCGTCTCCCACATGAATGCCGGCATCGAAACGCTCACCGACGATGTCCTTGCGCTCGGCATCGACCGTGATGTCCAGGCGGATCTCGGGATATTCGGCAGAGAAGCGCGCGACCAAAGGCGCAATCACCGTCACGGCGGCAACGGGGTGGACGGTGAGACGCAGCCGTCCTGCCGGCTTGTTGCGGAACGCGTTGACGGCATCGATGGCCCTGTCCACGCCTTCCAGCACCGGGCTCAGATGGCTGAGCAGTTCCGCACCGGCTTCGGTCAGCGCCACGCTGCGGGTCGTACGGTTGAGCAGGCGAACGCCGAACTGCTCCTCGAGCGAGCGGATCGTCTGACTCAATGACGGGGTGGAGATGCCGAGGTAAGCCGCCGCTTTGGTGAAACTGCTGTGCTCGGCGACGGCGACGAAGGCGGTCAATTGGGCGAATTGGGTTCCTCGCATCTCTTTCTCCGCAGAGTTAGGGGTTCCAGAACGGCCGGCACCCGACTTCACCTGCCGTTGCGGAACCTAACGCCATGCGCAAGTGGTCTCCATCCTACGTAGGTTGGCGCCGATATCGCATTGGTTTGGGGCCGTCATACCGAGGTATGCGCTCCCCAGTACACGCGTGAACATGCCGATGGCTGGCCGATCGGAGATGCTTGAGGTGGCGCCGCGGGCGCCTTAATCCTGGAGCTGGTCCTTGTTCAGGGCCATTTCCAGGCATTGGAGCAGGGTCTGGCCGTCACAGGGCTTGGTGAGAAAGCACACAGCTCCCAGCTGCAGCGCGCGGGCTCGGATTCTGTCGTCCGGAAAAGCCGTGATCAAGATCACTGGCGTGCGGTTCCCCTTGGCAACGAGCAGCTCCTGCAGCTCGACGCCGCACATCCCCGGCATCTGGACGTCCGCAATCACGCATGAGGTTTCACCCAGGCGGTGGGACTGCAGGAATTCATCCGCGGACGCAAAATCATGGCCGACGAAGCCGAGCGACCGCACCAGACGCTTCGTGGCGACGCGAACCGATTCGTCGTCGTCGATGATTGAAATGACCGGAACCTCGGCCAAAATGGCATATCCTTTGTGCGTTTCCGAGCGACGCAAGCGCCTAAGGATGCGCAGCCCCGGCAAATTTCGCCCGCCCAATAGTGGGGTGCCCGGGCGGGCCGGGAAAGCCATACATAGGTTTACAGGGGAGACTACGTACCATTGTTGCTCGGCCGGCTTCCCAGCATTTCCGCCATCCGCACCAGTTCGGCGAATGAACGGGCTGACATCTTCTTCATGAGATGGGCGCGATGGATCTTGACCGTGATCTCGGCCAGCCCGGTTTTGGCCGCGACCTGCTTGTTCATGAGGCCGGCCGTGACCAGGCTCATCACCTCGCGTTCGCGCGGAGTGAGCGATTCGTAGTGGGCGCGAACAGCCGAGACGGCGCTTTCCTCCTCGCGCCGCTTACGATCGCGCTCGAGCGCAATGCGGACCGCATCGAGCAGGTCTTGCTCGCGGAACGGCTTGGTCAAAAACTCGATCGCTCCGGCCTTCATGGCTTTGACCGTCATCGGAATGTCGCCGTGGCCGGTGATGAATATGATCGGAATTGCGATGTTCTGTTTCGCCAACTCGGCCTGAAAGTCGAGCCCGCTCAGCCCCGGCAGCCGCACGTCCAACACCAGGCAGCTGGCCACCTCCGGAAGGCTGCTGCGCAGCAATTCGGAGGCCGAGGCGAACATTTCGGCCTGCAATCCGACCGACCGGAACAGCCGGCCCAGGGCCTCGCGGAAGGACTCGTCATCGTCGACCACGAAGACGATCGGCTCGCCAAGCCCCGCGTTATTCTGCGGCGACGGCTTGCGCGCGGTCACGGCACGGCCCTCCGCCGCCGCGGCAGGACGGCGCGCACAGCGCGCAGTTGACGAGGCTCGGCCAGCACTGGATTAAGCGACTCCCGCCATGCAACCCATGCATTACATATCTATCCATATGATGCCGCATTCTCAAGGTACGGCGGTGCGGCGCGCGGGCACATGGCATCAAAGGTTTGTCAATGCTGGCGATCTTCAGGATGCCGGGGGAGCCGGCTGCCGGCCTGTCGTGTCGTCGGCCGGCACGGCGACGTGAAAGGTCATGCCCGGGCCGGGGTTGCGGGTGGCCCAGATTTTTCCGTCGTGCGCCTCGACGATCGAGCGGCCGATGGACAGGCCCATGCCCATGCCGTTCGGCTTGGTGCTGAAGAACGCATTGAACAGCCGATCCATGTGGTCCGCCGCGATTCCAGGCCCGGAATCCTCGATCATGACGTGCACGCGGCCGTCGTTATCCTGATGCGATCGGATCACGAGATCACGACGCCGGTCCGTAACGGATGCCATGGCCTCCATGGCATTCATCACGAGATTGATGATCACCTGCTGGAGCTGGATTCGATCACCGGCGACGGGCGGCAGGTCGGGCGCGAGCGCCAGCCGCGGCCAGACGCGATGGCTCTGCAGCTCACGTTGCACCAGGAGGAGGGCATCCTCGATGAGGCTGTTGACGTCCAGCCTTGCCCGCTGCAGGTCGGTCTTCCTGGACAGCGCGCGAATGCGGTGGATGACCTCGCTGGCGCGAACGGCATCCTTGATCATCCATTCGATGGCGCCACGCGCCTCTTCCAGCTGCGGCTGATCCGGCAGCAGAAGCCGTCGGCACGCCTCGCCATTGGTGACGATCGCGGCGAGTGGCTGATTGATTTCATGCGCGATCGACGCCGTCAGCTCGCCCAGCGTGATCAGCCGCGACGCATGCGCAAGTTCGGTCTGGGCTTGGCGCAGCGCTTCCTCGGAACGCTTGCGCTCGGTGATGTCCATGACGGTAACGAGCACGCTCTCCAATCGCGCCGGCGGCGGCGGCAATGTCATCGTCACGAGCACGGTCAGCCGCTCGCCCTTCAACGTCTGCAGAACAGTCTCCGCCGCAAAGGAGGTGCGCCCCTCCGCAATGGCGAGCAGCTCCCCCAGAAAGGCTTCTTCGGTCTCGGGAAGGAATATCTTGTGCAGCGAGACCAGAAGCTCGTCCTTGCTCTCGGCTGCGAACAACTTGACCGTTGTGTCATTGACGTCGACGATCTTCACCATCGACACGGCCTCCCGGACGAATTCCGGGTGCGCGGCGAAATATGGGCGGAAATCGCCAACGTCCGGCGATTTCAGATCGTCGATCGCGGCCTTCACCCGCGAGAAATCCTCCTCCCAGATCGACACTCCGGTGGCATCGAAGATGTAGCGATATCTCTGCTCGCTGTCCCGCAGCGCAATCTCCGCCTGCCTGCGCTGCGTGATATCGACCATGACCCCACGCAGGCGGGGCGGCCGGCCCGCTTCCACCACCACGGTCGCCATGTCGCGCAGCCACACGCTACGGCCGTCGGCAGCGATCATGCGATACTCGAAATCGTAAACGCGGTTGCCCTCAGCCGCCCCCTCCCATAGCGGCAGCGCCCACTCGACATCATCCGGATGGATGTGTTCGTTCCAGAATGTCGGATCGGACAGCCAACGTTCCACCGGATAACCGAGCACCCGCTCGGCCTGCCGACTGACGAACGTAAAGCGCAAGGGTGAGAGCTCGGCTTCCCACACGATCCCCTCGATCGAATTGACCAGATCGGAGAACCGCCGCTGCGCCGCTATAGCCTCGGCCAGCGCCGCCCGCTCGCGCGCCAGCAGCCGCTCGCGTTCTTCTTCCGCACGTTTGCGTTCGGTCACATCGGTAAGCGTGCCAATGTGTTCGACAGGGACGCCCGATGCGTCGACGATGGTATGGCCGACGCCACGGAAGTGCTTGATCGTTTCGTCCGGAAGGACTGCTCGGAATTCTGCATCGAAATCCGTCCCCGTGCTTATTGCCTCTTGGGACGTCCTATCGATGCGGTCGCGATCTTCCGGATGAATGCGTTGAAGAACGTCTTCGCGTGAGGGCGGACCGCTACTCGGGTCGAAGCCCAGCAAGCGACAGTATTCATCTGAGGCGTAGGTTGTCTCCAGGCGTGCGGGATGGCGCGCAAAGCTCCCCGTATGAGTCAGCCTTTGCGCCTGCGTCAGATAGGCCTCGCTCCGCCGCAGTGCGTCCTCCGCGCGCTTACGTTCGGTGATGTCGTTATTCGTCTCCAGAACAGCGGCAGGTCTGCCGGACTGGTCGTGCTGCAGGGCCCAGCGGCTCGCCACGATGACCTGCGTTCCGTCGCGCTTGGTGTGCATGAGCTCGCCTTCCCAGCGACCGGTACGAAACAGCTCTGCATTGATCTGTTCCAGTGGAACTGGAAAGACCGTTTTCATCAGTTCGTGCGATACTTGGCCGACCGCTTGCTCTCTCGACCAGCCGTACAGGTCTGCTGCGCCGCGATTCCAGTAGGTGATGACGTCACCCATGTCGCGCACGAAGACCGTGTCATGGGTGAGATCGAGCAGGTTGACGAGCTTGCGCTGCACCGCCTGGTCCTGCAGGGCCGTTTGCGCCAGGCGGCGTGCTTTCGTGATGAGCCCGCTGACAAGAAGAGAGCTCGTCAGGAACGCGGCGATGGCCGCAACATCCAGCGGATAGTCGATGCGGAACGAGAACAGCGGCGGGGCGAAGAAATAATTGAGGCAGGCCACTGCCAGGACCGAGAGCATGGCGGAAGCCAAGAAGCTGCCGACAAGGGACAAGAGCACGATGAGCATGAGGTAGGCATAGGCCGTGGTCGCGAGATCGAGGCCAAGGTGAAAACAGGCAAACGTCAAGACGGCCAGACCGACGCCGCCGACCAGGAGCTGTGTCGCTGGACGCCAAAATCGATGCGCCGGATGCTCCGTCATATGCGCCACTGC
>Ga0111539_10011787_pt1 | contig 10960 bp, 9 predicted proteins | sample RhiMethybrSRZTD1_FD_79667 | JGI IMG/M metagenome (GOLD analysis project Ga0111539, IMG submission 79667) | Populus rhizosphere microbial communities from Tennessee, USA - Rhizosphere MetaG P. TD hybrid SRZTD1 (version 2) (version 2) | ecosystem: Host-associated > Plants > Roots > Rhizosphere >... | reverse complement strand
CTCGAGCTTGTCGCGGTGGTCGGCGATGTCCCCGGCGAAGTAGGTCGGCGCCCCGTCCGCCCTGATCAGGACGCGGTCCTTGTCGTCGCCGAGCTCCGAGGTCCGCAGCCAGACCGCGCCCTCGCTGTCGTAGACGAACCCGCGCTCGCGCAGGGAGGTGATCGCGGCATCGAGGGCCCCCGCATCGTGCAGCGCACCCTCCGAGCTCCAGGTGTCGAACTCGACCCGCGCCCGCGCCACCGTCTCGCGGATCCCGCCGAGCATCAGCTCGACGCCGAGTCGCCCGAGCTCCTCGGCCGCGAGATCGGCTCCCCGGTCGGCGACGATCCGTTCACCGATCTCGGTCACGTAATCGCCCTCGTAGCCGCCGGCCGGGACGTCGTCGCCGGCGATCCGGGCCGCGATCGAGGCCCCGAAGAGGTCGATCTGAGACCCGGTGTCGTTGAGGTAGTACTCGCGCTCGACGTTGTGGCCTGCGAACGCGAGCACCCGCGCCAGCGAGTCCCCGTAGGCGAGGTGGCGGCCGCTCGCCACCGTCAGCGGGCCGGTTGGGTTGGCGCTGATGAACTCGACGAGGATCGACTCGGGCTGCTCGACGATCCCGGAGCCGAAGCGCCGGCCGCGGGCGGCGACGAACGCCGCCGCGTCGCGGACCCAGCCCTCGGCCATGTGGAGGTTGAGGAAGCCCGGGCCGGCCACTTCGATCCGCTCGACGGAGTCGCCGAGCCGCTCGTCGATGGGGGCAGTCAGCTTGGCCGCGACGTCCCGCGGCGGCTCGCCGATCAGCGGCGCGGCGAGCATCGCGACGTTCGTCGAGTAGTCGCCGAACTCGGGCCGCGGCGGCCGCTCGAGGCTCGGAGCGGGAACCGCCGGGTGAAGCTCGGCGGTCGCCGCGGCGATCGCCTCGCGCAGATCGGCCGTCGGGTTCGGCTCCGGTTGCATGGGCGGGGACTCTAGAGGCCTGATGCGGGCACCCACGCATGGAGATCACTCAGGTCGTCCAGGCGAAGTTGGCAACGAAGGGAAAGCCGCGGACGGGCAGTGCCGAACGTGTATCTCGCTGCCGCTTGGACCGTGACTGACACAAAAAGGTCGTATACCGACCCGAACGTGGATCTCGACGCCGCCCCGAGATCGAATGTCACGAACGGCGCAGCATGATGCTGATGCGCCAGTCGGTGCCATGCCGGCTCTGGGCATCGTGACCGCTTCGTTGCCGTTCGCCGCCGGCGACTCCGGGGAGGGCCGCGCGCCCGATTCCCGCCCGGCTCGCCGTTCGCTCAGCCCCCGGCGATCGACCAGACCTGGGCGCGGAGCTCCTCCGCCGCCACCGCCGGGTCGGGCGCCGATGCGATGCTGCGCGACGCCGTCACCAGCGCCGAGCCGGGCCCCGCGAACGCACCACCGAGCGCGGCCGCCGACCCCCCCTGGGCGCCGACGCCGGGAAGCAGGAAGATCGCCCGAGGCATCAGCTCGCGGAGGCGGTCGAGGAACCGCGGCTCGGTGGCGCCGATGACGGCGCCGGCACCGCTGAAGGCGCCCGAACCGGCGAGCCGGTCCGCGAGGCCGTCGACGACGCGGGCGATCCGCTCGTGAAGCGGCCCGGCACCGGTATCGGCATCGAGGAAGTCGGCGGCGCCGGGGTTCGAGGTCCTGACGAGCACGAAGAGGCCCGCGGCGGCCGCGGCGGCCGCATCGACGAACGGCTCCAGCGAGTCCTCGCCGAGCAGCGGGTTCAGGGTCACCGCATCGGCGCCGAGCCCGTCGACCGCCCCCCACGGCGTCTCGGTCCGGCCGATCAGGGCATCGGCGTAGGCGGCGGCGCTGACCGGCACATCGCCGCGCTTGCCGTCGGCGACGACGAGCAGGCCCGCGTCGCGGGCGGCGGCGGCGACCGCCTCGAGGGCGGCCCAGCCCGGCGTCCCGAGCGCCTCGAAGCGTGCGAGCTGGGGCTTGACCGCGACGCAGGCCGGGCCTGCGGCCGCGATCAGCTCGCGGCAGCCAGCCTCGACCGCCGCGGCTGCACGCTCACGGGGCGTCCCGGAACCGCCATCCCCATCCCACGGTTCACGGCCGGGGATGGGGTCGAGCCCGAGGCAGACCTGGCTGCGGCGCTCGGCCTGGAGCGCCGCGAGCCGGTCCGTGAATGGTGTCGGGCCCTCGGGCGTCTCAGGAGCCCTTGACGGCGCTCTTCAGTCCGGCGCCGGCAGAGAACTTCGGGACCTTGCCGCCCGGGATCGTGATCCGCTCACCCGTGCGCGGGTTGACGCCCTGGCGGGGGCCACGCTCGTTGACGCTGAACTTGCCGAAGCCGGTGAAGTTCACATCCTCGCCGGACTTCAGCGCGCCGAGGATGCTGTCGAGGACGGCCTCGACCGCGTCCGTTGCTTCCTTCTTGCTGCCGATGCGGTCGTCGCTGGCGACGCGCTCGATGAATTCGGCCTTGGTCACTGTGGGTTCCTCCTGTCTGGATGCAGAGCGGGCGCCACCCTAACAAGGCCTTCCGACGACTTACGGCCGGGGGGCGAACCTCCGTTCGTCCACGGCGATCCCGCGCTCATCCGCATAAGCAAGCGCCGCGCCGATCCGCTCGACCGGCGTCGGGTGGGTACGGAGGACCGCGGCCAGCGCTCCGGGTGGATCCGGGTCGCTGTGATTGGCCGCGACGAGCCGCTGCTGGAGCTCGATGAAGCCGCGCGGATCGTGGGTCAGCTCGAGCGCGAAATGGTCGGCGCTCGCCTCGACCTGTCGCGAGAGCTGGTTGCCGGCCAGGTTGAGCCCGAAGCCGACGACGGCGATCAGCAGCGCATAGGCCGGGATCGCGGCCGGCGTGCCCGGCCGGGAGCCGCCGCGGTCCGCCAGGGCCGTCCCGGCCACCGCGACGAGCAGCATCCCGAGCGGGGCGATGATCGCGACGAAGGTCAGCCCGCGCCGGAGGTCGTCGTGGGCGACGTGGCCGAGCTCGTGAGCGACGATCGAACGCAGGACCGGCCCGTCGGCGCGGTCGAGGAGGTTGTCGTAGAGGACGATCCGCCGGCTCGAGCCGATGCCGTCGACGTAAGCGTTGACGCCGGTGCTGCGCCGCGAGGCATCGACCTCGTAGACGTGGCCGACCTCGACCCCGGCGCGGTCGGCGAGCTCGAGCAGCGCGTGGCGGGCGCGCCCGGGCGGGAGCTCGGTGTAGTCGTTGAAGATCGGCGCGAGGACGACCGGGGCCAGCCAGGTGCTGAGGACGGCGTAGACGATCACGACCGCGGTGCCGGCGAGCCACCAGAGCCGCGGCAGCCGCCGTTGCAGGGCGACGAGGATCATCGCCCCGACCGCGGCGAAGGCGGCGGCGATCGCCGCGCCGCGGACGCGGTCGCCGAGCCAGCTCCCGAGCTCCTGCGTGGAGAGGCCGATGTCAACCGAGCGCTCGTGGCCGACCAGCCCGGTCGGCAGGGCGAGCAGCGCGAGCAGCAGCGAGATGCCGGCCCCGGCCACGGCAGCGCCGAGGATCGGCCGCCTCCCGAGCCGGCGGAGCAGCCGGCGCACCGACCGCGGGCGGCCGAGCGCGAGCGCGGCGAGCGCGGCGAGCTCGACCGCGAAGCCGATCACGAAGAGCACGAGCTGGCCCTGCTGGTAGTCCCTCGCCGCGACGGTCGCGGTGGGGTCGAACCAGTCGGCGGCCCTGACCGGGACCGGCTCGGGTCCGGTGTCGTCGGGGCCGAGGACGATCACGCCGAGCTCGGCCACCGCCGCGGCGGCGATGGCGATCGCGACGATCGTGAGGGTTGTCACCCCGGCGCCCGATCGAGTGACCGAAGGTCCGCGCCAAGCCATCCACACCTACGATAGACGCGCCCGGGCCCGGCGCCGACGCGTCGCGCTGCCGTGCGTCGACGCTCATGCTCGTAGCAGTCTTCAGCGACATCCACGCCAATCTGCCCGCCTTCGAGGCGATCCTCCGCGACAGCGACGAGGCCGGCGTCGAGGAGCGATGGTGCCTCGGCGACGTCGTCGGATACGGCGCCGATCCCGACCTCTGCGTCGAGCTGGCGCGCGAGCGGTGTGAGGTCTGCCTGGTCGGGAACCACGACCTTGCGGTGCTCGGCGAGCTCGACACATCGACCTTCTCCGGGGCGGCGGCCACGGCCGTCGAGTGGACGGCGGAGCACACCGAGAAGGCGAACCTCGACTTCCTGGCCGGGCTCGGGCCGAGCGATGCCGGGAACGCTGCCGCGCTCTACCACGCCTCACCGCGGGACCCGGTGTGGGAGTACGTGCTCTGGCCCGAGCAGGCCGCCGACTGCATCGCCGTCCAGGAGAAGCGGGTCAGCTTCGTCGGCCACTCTCACGTCGCCCTGTTCTTCTCGACCCCCGCCGACGACGACGGCGAGGCCGATGAGGCCCACGGCTATCAGGCCGGCGCCGGGACCCGGCTCGAGATCGGCGAGGGGCGGTGGCTGATCAACCCGGGCAGCGTCGGTCAGCCCCGCGACGGCGATCCGCGAGCGGCGTGGCTCGAGCTCGACACCGAGAGCTGGGAGGCCACCTACCACCGGGTCGGCTACGACATCGAGCGGGCGGCGCGCTCGATCGAGGCCGCCGGGCTGCCGGAACACCTCGCACGCAGGCTGTTCTTGGGGCGATGAGGCCGCAGCTACACTCGCCGCCGATGTTGCCGAGGCGTCTGATCGGCTCATGCCTCGCCGTGGTCGCGACGGCCATCGTGATGCTCGGGTGCGGGTCCTCCGGCGACCCGGTCAAAGTCGATCTCCCGTCGGAGACCGTGGCCGGCGTCAACGCCAAGCTCGATCAGATCCAGGAGCGCTTCGCGGCCGGCAAATGCACCGGGGCGAACTCGGCGACGAGCAGCCTCGACTCGCTGAAGACAGCAGTGAACGGCCTCGAGGTCGACCAGCAGTTCATCGACGACATGAACGAGATGCTCGACAACCTCGCCAAGCGGATCGACGACCAGTGCGAGCCGGCCGAGGAGACGACTACCACCGACACGACGCCCGAGACCACCGACACCCTGCCGACGACCACGACGCCGCCGCTGACCGACACGACGACCACGACGACGACCGACACGACGAAGGACACAACGACCACGACGACGACGGCGCCCGAGCCTCCGACCGGCCCGCCCGGCAACCCCGACAACCCGAACGGCAACGGTCCCGGCGGCGGGGTCATCCCCGGCGGCGGCAACAAGAAGGAGAAGCCGAAGTCCACCGGGAACAAGGACGAGGGCGGGAAGCCGAAGAAGGACAAGGATCCGAACCGATGAGCGGCACCACGATCGCCAACCGCTACGAACTCGGCGACCGCCTCGGCAGCGGCGGCATGTCGACCGTCTATCGCGCCGTCGACCGCGTGCTCGAGCGGACCGTCGCCGTCAAGGTCCTCGCCGAGCACCTGTCCGACGACGAGAAGTTCGTCGCCCGCTTCCGCCGCGAGGCCCTGGCCGTCGCCAAGCTGGTCCACCCGAACATCGTCCAGGTCTACGACACCGGCGTCGATGCCGGCCGCCACTTCATCGTCATGGAGTACGTCGAGGGCCGCTCGGGGGCCCAGCTCCTGCAGCGCGACGGCGCGCTCGAGCCGGCGACCGCGGTCGAGATCGCCGCCCAGGCCTGCGCCGGCCTCGAGTACGCGCACCGGATGGGGATCATCCACCGCGACGTCAAGCCGGGCAACCTGATGGTGATCGGCGGCCCCGCCGGCGGCCCGCCCGAGATGACCGTCAAGCTCGCCGACTTCGGGATCGCCCGGGCGGCCGAGCAGACGCGACTCACGCAGGTCGGCTCGGTCGTCGGCACCGCCGCCTACCTCTCGCCGGAGCAGTCCCGCGGCGAGGAGGCGACGCCGATCTCCGACGTCTACTCGCTCGGCGTCGTCACCTACCAGCTGCTGACCGCGAGGCTCCCATACGAGGGCAACAGCCTCGCCGAGCTGGCGATCCGCCGCGAGAACGAGCGGCCGCTGCCACCGACCAGCTACGAGAAGAACATCCCCGAGTCGCTCTCCGCGGCCGTCCTGCGGGCGCTCGAGAACGAACCCGAGGAGCGCTACGTCGACGCCCTCGCCTACGGGGCCGCGCTCCGCGCCGGCCTCGCCGGGATCGCCCCGGCCTCGGAGGCGACGACCCGGATCGTCGACCAGCGCAGCACCGCCGCCACCCGCGTCGCCCCCCGCGAGCCGCGGACGCCGACCTCACCGGCGCGTCCCGCCCGCCCGCGGCGCACCTCGCCGCCGCCGCGCCGGGCTCCGATCGCGCCGGCACAGCAGCCCCGCAAGCGCTCGCGGTTCGGCAGCTTCGTCCGCGGCGTCCTCGCAGTCCTGATGATCGCGATCGTCGCCGGGCTGATCGCGGCGGTGATCCTGCTCGCGACCGACGCCGGCCAGAGCTCCGACATCGGGCGCTTCATCAGCGACAACGTCGACGAGCAGGTCCAAAACATCAAGGACTACATCAACCAGGCGACCGGCCAGTAGGCCGCCGGCGAACGGCGCGGCTAGGCCGCGACGGCGGCCTCCCACGGGGCCGCGCCGGCGAGGACGGCGTCGCGGTAGCCGGCGAAGCGACCGGCGACGATCGCCGCGCGGGCGCCGGCGACGAGCTCGCGGGAGTAGACGAGGTTGTGGATCGTCAGCAGGCGGACGCCGGTCAGCTCCTCGGCCCGCGACAGGTAGTGCACGTAGGCGCGGCTGAACCGTGTGCAGGCCGGGCAGGGGCAGCCGGGGACGAGCGGGCCGGGCTCGTCCTCGTTGCGCCGCTTGCGGACGTCGTAGCGGAAGCGGCGCTCGGGGAGCGGCGCCAGCGCCATCCCGTGGCGGCCGAGCCGGGTCGGGACGGCGCAGTCGAATCCATCGATCCCGACGCCGATCCCGGCGACGAGGTCGTCCGGTTCGCCGATCCCGAGCAGATGACGGGGCGGCTCGTCGGGCAGCATCGCGGCGGTCATCGCGACGACCTCGCGCATCTGCTCCTTGTCCCTGCCGAGGGTGCCGCCGATCGCGATCCCGTCGACGCCGGCGGCGGCGACCGCCGCCGCGGACTGCGCCCGCAGGTCTTCGTGGGTGCCGCCCTGGACGATCCCGAAGACCGCCTGCCCGGCCGGCCCGTTCGCGTCGTGCCAGTCGAGGCAGCGCTCGAGCCAGCGATGCGTGCGCTCGGTCGATCGAGCCGTGTAGTCGTAGTCGGCGCGGAACGGCGTGCACTCGTCGAAGACGAGGGCGATGTCGGAGCCGAGGCCGGCCTGCACCTCCATCGAGCGCTCCGGCGAGAGGAAGTGCTCGGTGCCGTCGATGTAGGAGCGGAACCGGACGCCGTCCTCGCCGATGTCGAGCACGCCACCGTCGAGCGGCGGCCTCCCCCGCCGGCCCTTGACCTCGTCGGCAACGCTCCCGAAGGCAAGCGAAAAGACCTGGAAACCACCGGAATCGGTGATGATCGCCCGCTCCCAGCCCATGAAGTCGTGGAGCCCGCCAAGGCTCGCGATCCGCTCGCTCCCCGGCGCCAGCATCAGGTGGTAGGTGTTGCCGAGAACCATCTCGTAGCCGATCTCCGCGACCTCCTCCGGGAGCAGCCCCTTGACCGACCCGCGGGTCGCGAGCGGAACGAAGCACGGCGTCTCGACGTCCCCGTGCGGGGTGTGGAGGACGCCCGCCCGCGCATCCCCCTCACGGGCGACGATCTCGAAGTTCAGGCGGTCGGGGTCGTGGCGCATCGGCAGCGAAGCCTACGGGCGCCCGTGATCCCTACCCGCGCAGCGAGTTGCCCGTCATCCCCTCCGGCTTGTCGATCCCGAGCAGGTCGAGGGCCGTCGGCGAGACGTCGGCGAGGATCCCCTCATGCAGGGTCAGGCCGTGGACGGTCACGACGACCGGCACGGGATTCGTCGTGTGGGCGGTGTTCGGGGAGCCGTCCGGCTCGAGCATGTGCTCGGCGTTGCCGTGGTCGGCGGTGACGATGCAGGCGCCGCCCCGTCCGTGGACGGCAGCGACGACCCGGGCGAGGCAGCCATCGACCGCCTCGATGGCGCTGACCGCCGCCGGGATCGATCCGGTGTGGCCGACCATGTCGGGGTTCGCGAAGTTGATGATCCCGAAGCGGTAGCCGCCCTCCTCCCAGGCCGAGCAGAAGGCGTCGGCGGCCTTCGCGGCGCTCATCTCGGGCTTGTGGTCGTAGGTCGGGACGTCGCGGGGCGAGTCGGCCATCCGCCGCTCCTCCCCGCTCCACTCGGCCTCGCGGCCACCGTTGAAGAAGTAGGTCACGTGGGCGTACTTCTCGGTCTCGGCGACGTGGATCTGACGACCGCCGGCGGCGCTGATGACCTCCGCCATCGTCGTCTTCGGCGCGCGCGGCGGGAACGCGACGGGATAGGGCCAGCCGGCCCGGTACTCCGCCATCGTTGCGATGTCGAGACCGGGGTCGCCGCCACGCTCGAAGCCGTCGAAGCCGGGCTCGCCGAGGGCGGCGACGATCTGCCGCATCCGGTCGGGGCGGAAGTTGAAGGTGATCACGACGTCGCCGGGCTCCATCCCGTCGTAGTCGCCGATCACGGTCGGCTTGATGAACTCGTCGGTGTCGCCGGCCGCATAGGCGTCGGCGATCGCCTCCGCGGAGCTGCCGGCTCGCGGCCCGGCGGCGTGGACCAGCGCGTCGTAGGCGAGCTTGGTGCGCTCCCAGCGGTGGTCGCGGTCCATCCCGTAATAGCGGCCGCCGACCGTGCCGACGCGGCCGGCGCTGCGGAGCCAGCGCTCGACCTCCTCGAGGTAGCGGGCTCCACCCGTCGGGCTCGTGTCGCGGCCGTCGGTGAAGGCGTGGAGGACGAGGTCGGGAACGCCCTCGCGCGCAGCCAGCTCGATGCACGCTTCGATGTGCTCCCAGCCGGAGTGGACGCCGCCGTCGGAGACGAGCCCGACCAGGTGCAGGCGGCCGCGGGCGCTCGCGCGGGCGCGCTCGCAGGCGCCGACGAGGACATCGTTCTCGAAGAAGCTGCCGTCGGCGATCGCGGCGTCGATCCGGGCCAGGTCCTGCTTGACGATCGCGCCGGCTCCGAGGTTGAGGTGCCCGACCTCGGAGTTGCCCATCTGCCCGTCGGGAAGGCCGACGTCGTGCCCGGAGGCGGACAGTCGCGTGTGCGGGTAGCCGTTCCAGAGGGCGTCGAACGTGGGCGTCTCCGCCTGCGAGATCGCGTTCCCCGCGCCGGGCTCGGCAAGCCCCCAGCCGTCGAGGATGACGAGCGCGAGGCCATCGACCGGGATCGAGTCAGGGCCGCTTGGAACGTCGCTCATCGCTTCCTCCTCACGCCGCCGCGACGATCGCGGCGAAGTCGTCGGGGTCGAGGGAGGCGCCGCCGACCAGCGCCCCGTCGATCTCGCTCTGGCCGAGCAGCTCGGCGGCGTTGGCCGGTTTCACCGATCCGCCGTACTGGATCCGGACCCGCTCTCCCGCTTCGCCGTCGCGGGCGGCGATCAGCGAGCGGATGAAGCCGCAGGCGTCGTTGGCCTGCTCGGCCGTCGCGGTCTTGCCGGTCCCGATCGCCCAGATCGGCTCGTAGGCGATGACGACCTCTGCGAGCTGCGCGTCCTCGACGCGCGAGAGGGCGGCGTCGACCTGGCGGCGCAGGACGCGGTCGGTCTCGTCGCTCTCGCGCTCCGTCTCGCTCTCGCCGACGCAGAGGATCGGCAGCAGGCCGGCCGCGAGCGCAACCGGCAGCTTCCGAGCGAGCGCCTCGTCGCTCTCGCCGAAGAGCTGCCGGCGCTCGGAGTGCCCGAGGATCACCCCGCCGGCCCCGGCGTCGAGCAGCATCGCCGCCGAGACCTCGCCGGTGTAGGCGCCGGACTCCTCGTAGTACATGTTCTGGGCGGCGACGCCGACGCCGGTCCCCTCGCAGAGCTGCGCGACGAGGGGCAGCGCCAGATAGGGCGGGCAGATCACCACCTCGGCGCCCTCCCCGCGCTCCTCGACCTCGGGCAGCAGCGCCTCGCAGAACGCGCGCGCCTCGCCGATCGTCTTGTTCATCTTCCAGTTGGCCGCGATCAGCGGACGCCTTGCCATCTCAGCTCTCCTCCTCGACGCCCGCGTCCCGCAGCGCCTCGACGCCGGGCAGGGCTTTGCCTTCGATCAGCTCCAGGGATGCGCCGCCGCCGGTCGAGAGCCAGCTCACCTCGCCGGCGAGCCCGAACTCGACGAGCGCGGCGCCGGAATCGCCTCCGCCGACGATCGTCGTCGCGTCCGTGGCCGCGACGGCCTCGGCGACGGCCCGGGTCCCGGCCGCGAACGGCGGCAGCTCGAACGCCCCCATCGGACCGTTCCAGAAGACCGTCCGGGCGGCGGCGATCGCGTCGGCGTAGGCGCTAGCGGTGGCGGCTCCGATGTCGAGCCCCATCATCCCGTCGGGGACCTCGACGCCGTCGGCCGCGACCGGCTCGGCGTCGGCCGAGAAGCTCGCGCCGAGGACGAGGTCGGTCGGGAGCTCCAGGTCGCAGTCGGAGCCGGCGGCGAGCTCGAGCGCCCGGCGGGCCGGCTCGATCCCGTCCTCCTCGACCAGCGAATCGCCGGTCGCGTGGCCCCGGGCGCGGAAGAAGCTGAAGCACATCGCCCCGCCGATCAGGATCCGGTCGGCGATCTCGAGGAACCGCTCGATCACCCCGATCTTGTCGGTCACCTTGGCGCCGCCGAGGACGACGACGAGCGGCCGATCGGGATCGTCGAGGACCGACGTCAGCTCGCGGACCTCACGCTCGAGGAGCAGCCCGGCGTAGGCGGGCAGCCGATGCGCCACCCCCTCGGTCGAGGCGTGGGCGCGATGGGCGGCGCCGAACGCGTCGTCGACGTAGATGTCCGCCAGTCGAGCCAACTCCGCGGCCAGCTCAGGGTCGTTCTTCTCTTCGCGGGGATCGAACCGGGTGTTCTCGAGAAGGAGCACGTCGCCCGGTTGCAGCGAGGCTGCCGCCCGCT
>Ga0111539_10011783_pt1 | contig 10962 bp, 10 predicted proteins | sample RhiMethybrSRZTD1_FD_79667 | JGI IMG/M metagenome (GOLD analysis project Ga0111539, IMG submission 79667) | Populus rhizosphere microbial communities from Tennessee, USA - Rhizosphere MetaG P. TD hybrid SRZTD1 (version 2) (version 2) | ecosystem: Host-associated > Plants > Roots > Rhizosphere >... | reverse complement strand
GACTTCGTCGGGCGCGCGATCGCCCCGAGCCTCGCCGGCTCGCTGACGGCGCTGCTGGTGTTCTTGGGCGTGCTCACCGCGCTTGGCGCCGCGCTCGTGCTGCTCGTGGGGATCGTGAACATCTCGGCTGCCGCGCTGCTCATCGTTCGGCTCTATTTGCGCATCGGGTCGCCGCAGGCGACGGCGGAGGTGCTCGCGCCGTACGCGGCGAGCCGCCGGCTGCTGTCAGGCCGCGCGCTCGCGATCGGCGCCGCCGTATTGGGCGTAGCCGCGGTCGGCATCGCGCCGGTCGCGTTCCTCGTGAATCGCGGGCAGCTACCTGCGCTGATCATCGCGCATCGCGGCGCGTCGGCCGAGGCGCCCGAGAACACGTTGGCCGCCTTTCGGTTGGCGGCGGACCAACGCACCGACTTCGTCGAGCTCGACGTGCAGGAGTCGTCCGACGGTCAAGTGCTCGTGCTGCACGACAGCGACCTGATGAAGGTCGGCGGCAACGCGACGAAGGTTTGGGAGGGCGACGCGGCGCGGTTGCGCAGTGTCGACATCGGCAGCTTCAAGGCGCCGCAATTCTCCGCCGAGCGCATACCGACGCTCGCAGAGGCGCTCGAAGCCTGCAAGGGCCGCTGCAAGGTCGTCGTCGAGCTCAAGTCCTACGGGCACAACCAACGGCTCGAGGAGCGCGTGGTCGAGATCGTCGAAGCCGCCGGCATGCAGGACGACTGCGTGTTCATGTCGCTCGATCATGCGATGGTGGAGCGGCTGAAGACGCTGCGGCCGAATTGGCGCGTGGGTATTCTCGTTGCAAAGGCGGTCGGCGATCTCACGGACCTCAAGGCCGACTTTCTCGCTGTCGAAGCGCGGAGCGCAACGCGAAGGTTCATCCGTCGCGCGCACGGCGCGGGCCAAGAGGTCTTCATCTGGACCGTCAACGACCCCGCGTGGATATTTGTGGGTCTGAGCCGCGGCGTCGACGGCCTGATCACGGATAAGCCGGACCTTGCGCGTGCCGTGATCGATGCGCGCGCGCAGATGACCGATACCGAACGCTTCCTCGTAGCTCAGCTAATTCGTTACGGCGCGAGCCCGAAAGCGCTCGAGCCCGAGGACGCAGTACGCCCGTAACGCGCTAGCGCGCGCCGCTGAGCAGTTGGCAGAGGCTCGTCACGAGCGGTTTCATCGAATAGCTCTCTTCCGGCATCGCGTCGACGCTGATTCGTGCACCCTCGAGATCTGCGGCGACGACGGGGCCAATCGCCGCAACTTTCGTCCGCTGCAACCCGGAGCGCAGCGCGGTTTCGAGTCCCCGTTTCTGCGCGAGCTCGAGTAGCCGCTGCACCTGGGCTTTGCTCGTGAACGCGATCGCGTCGACGCGGCCGGCCTCGATTTCGCCGATCAACGCCGCGACGCGGTCGTCGTCGGCCTTTGATGCGTAGACGTACGGCGCGACGCAATCGACGGCTGCGCCGCGCTGCTCGAAGTAGTCGGCGAGCTGGCGGTCCTGATCTTGGTTGTAGAGCTGTAGCGCGACACGCCGCAATGGCGTGGTAATGCTCTTCGCGGTGTCGATCATCCCGGCCGTCGTCGGCTCGGTCGCCGAGTGTTCCGGCTCGAGCTCGAGGGTCTTGAGGGCCCGTTTCGGCTTCGGCCCGCGTGTGAGCTTCGGTGTGCGCGCCAACGCCGCGATGAATGCGGCCTCGCGGCCCGCGCGGCCTGCAAAGCCTACGAGACGCTGCACGCCCTCACCGGTGTAGAACACGACGAGGTCCGTGGGCGTCGCAATGAGGCGCTCGATCCAGCCGACGACTCCGGCTTCGTCGGGCGAATCGACGATGCCGACGAGGGGGCAGCGCAGCACGCTCGCGCCGCGTCGCTCGAGCAGGCTCGCGAGGACGTCGAGCTGGCGCGCCTCGGGAACGGCGACGACTTTGCCGGCCAGCAGGCGGTCGGATTCGCTGGACGGCGCACTCATCGGCTTTTAGACGGCTCCCGCGGCAATAGCTCCATGCTACCGCGGACCATCCCTGTCCGCGTTCAAACTGTGATGCCGCGCGTCAGAGGTCCGCGAGCACCTGCTTCGGGGCGACGGCGACGGCGTTACCGGCCGCGATGGCCTTCAGGCGCGGGAACCGTACGACGGCGCCGGCCTGGATGCGATCGAAGTTCAGATCCGGATTGTATTGGCGCAGCAGCCAGACCGGCACGTTGTATTTGCGGGCTGCGAGGACCCACAGGGACTCGCCGGGCCGCATGACGTGGGCTTCGATGTCCTCGATCTGATACGCCGCGAAGAAGTCATTCTGGATCTGCTGGTGGAATGCCCGGCGGCGTTGCTCGAACGTCTGCGCGTCGACATCCGCGAAGTCGAGCGTCAACGTCTGGCCGAGGACGACGGCTTCTTTGAACGACAGCGAATTGAGATCCCGTATCCGCTGCGTGGGCACCTCGAGCCAATCGGCGTAGTGGCCGAGAGTCTCGAGCGCCTGGACCGTGATCTGGTTGGTCGCGCTGACCGAGTAATCGCTCGGATCCGCGGCCAACACGTCCTGCTCGATCTCGAGCGCGTTGATGTCGGCGACCGCCTCGCCCTCGGCTTCGTCTTCACCCGGACCTGGCTCGCCGTTCTTGAGCACGGCCGGAGTGAGCGCGCCCGTCACGTCGGCGGACGCGGCTGGCGCGGCCGCGATGGCGGCCGGCGACTCGTTCGCCGCGACGACGACCGGCGCTTCGCCAATGAGCGAAGGTGGGGTGGTCAGGGCGGCGACGGCGACGACGGCGCCCGGCGCCGTCGGAATGATCAGCTGTTGGCCCACCTGGATGACGTTGCGGTTGCGAATTTCGTTCGCAGCGATGAGCTCCTGCGTGCCGACGCCGAGCCGAGTCGCGATGCGCTCGATGCTGTCGCCGCGACGCACTACGTAGACGCCTTCGGCGCTCGTGGCGGCCAGGGCGGGAGTGACTTCGACCTCGACGGCTGCGGCCGGGGCGGCAGGCGCTTCGGCTCGCACGAGCGTCGCGGCGGGCGGCGCCGTCGCGCCGTTTGTCGGCAACAGGACGGTTTGACCCACGCGCAGCACCGACTTGCTCGTCATTCCGTTGGAGCGCATCAACGCCGCGAGATTCACGCGGTACTGCGCGGCGATTTTCGACAGCGTGTCGCCGCGTTGGACCTTGCTCCCTGTCGGCGCGCTGCTCCGCGAACAGCTTGGACGCGTCGATCGTGCCGAGCAGCGCCTCGGCGACCGCGGCGGTTTCGCGCGGCACGCGCAGCTCGAATCCTTGCGGCACGTACTTGTCGCCCGACCAAACGATGTCCGTCAGTGCGGGGTTCAAGTTGCGCAGCGTGCTCTCGCGGACGTTCAACGCGTCGGCCAGCGTGTCGACGGTCATGAACGCCGGCACGGAGATCGTCTGCGAGCTCTCGGGCGGATCGAGTTTCAGATTCGAGAAGTAGCGCTCGGGATTTTGGTCGATCGCGAGGGCCGCGAGGAACGCCGCATAGAAGTTACGCGACGCAAAGCCGAACGTGCGGCCCTGGTACTTCGCAACGATCGTCGAGATGTCGGAGGTCTTGTGCACCTCGACGGCTCGGCGCATGCCGGCGAGCCCGTGGTTGTAGGCCGTCAACGCGAGCGGCCATGACTGGATGACGCTGAAGTTGTCTTCGAGCAGCCGCGCCGCGGCGTCGGTGGCGAAGAACGGGTCGCGGCGCTCGTCGATGATGTGATCGATGCGCATGTAGCGCACGCCCGTCGAACGCGTGAACTGCCACAAACCGGCGGCGCCGACCTTCGAGTACGCGGTCGGATCGAACGACGACTCGACGTGCGGCAGCGACGCGAGCTCGGGCGGCAAGCCGCGCTTCGCGAGCACCTCATGGATGTACGGCTTGTAGGTTCCGGAGCGGACCAGGCCGGCGCGGAACCGATCTGCTTGCCCGAGCTGAAAACGTACCCGCTCGGTCGCGGCACGAAACTCGGCGTTGCTCGTGCCCTCGGGGAACAGCTTGAGGATTCGCTCTTCCTCGCCGTTCAGCCCCGTGCGCGCACCGGTCGCCAGCTTCGCGAGGATATTGCGCGTCGTTTCTTGCGCACGCTCGATGCGCTTGCGCCGCTCGCGCGTGCCCAAGTCGCCGGTGTGCACCGTCTGATAGACGATGTTCAAGCGCAGGTCGTCGTGAATGAAGCCTTCGCTCGTGTCGATCTCGGTGTAGACGCGCGTCCAGAAGTTGACGGCCGGCTCGAGCTCCGCGGGCCGCGGAAAGAGCTCGGGTTGGGCATGTGCATGAAAGGAGAAAAAGGCGAAAGCGTAGGCTACCGCTAGCCAGCGATATGCAGTGCGCATGTAGTGCTTCCCCGAGCCTGAGAGCTCTCGTCGTTTTTGTATTATGTCCATCGAGCCCGCAGGCCGTCGTGGACGGAGTTCACGTCCGAATGGCGAAGGGGTCATCCGTTACCGCTCTTGTTTTTTTCATTGTTTCTATCGGCTTACGGCCGGAAACTACCGCACCTTCTGCGCCACGTCAAAGCCTTTCAACTCAAGGGAAGTTGGACGTGCTCGCGAAACGCGGGCCGCTCGGCGAGGCGATCGCGCCAAGCCCGCACGGCTGCTAGCGCCGGGCGGTCAATGCCCGGAATTTCGAGCCAGCGGTGAGCCGTCGCACCGACCGGAATGTCCCCCATCGTGAAGGCGTCGCCTGCAACATAAAGTTGGTTCGCCAGGTGCTCGTCGAGCACCGTCATGGCGCGGTTCGCCTCGCGCAGATTACGTTCGATCGCGACGGGGTCGCGCTCGGCCGGCGAGCGGCGAATCAGATTCCAGAACACGACCGACACGGGGTTCACCAGCGTCGAAAGTTGCCAGTCCATCCACCGCTCCGCGAGCGCACGCGTCTCGAGCGAGGTGGGGCAGAGGTTGCCGACGCCATGCTTGCCGGCCAAGTAACGGACGATCGTGTTCGACTCCCAGAGCGAGAACGATCCGTCTACGAGGAGCGGGACCCTGCCGTTCGGATTCAGCTTCAGGTACCAGGGCTCCGTATTCTTGCCGTGTGCGAGCCCCGCATCGATGCGCGCATAGGGCAGCCCGAGCTCCGCGAGACACCAGAGCACCTTCTGAACGTTGACGGAGTTCGTGCGGCCGTAAATCGTGAGCACGGCGGCGGCGCTCCTCGGCTCCACGGGCCGATGACGAATGGCGTGGTATTCTCGCACGGCACCGGCGCGAGTGCCGACTCGAGATAAGCGCTTCAATGAGGAAAGCGTTCAAGTTTTCACTTGCGGTCATCGTGCTGCTCGCGGCGTTCTCAATCGTGTTGCTGGCAGCCACGGTCTACACCTACAACCGCCTCACGGACGAGACGCTGATCGCCGAGCTCAGGTTCGATGTTACCGGCGATCGCCAGTACATCGCGCACCTCCGCACCGGCGATCGATGCGCGGATCAGTCGTACCCCTTGTTAGGCGACCAATGGCGCGTCGACGCCGAGTTCCTCAAGTGGAAGTACTGGGCGTTGCTGCTCGGCTTGGACTCGCAATATCGGCTCGATCGGCTCGAGGGCCGCTATCGCTCGGTCGCGGACCAGAACACGCAGCCGAACGTGGCGCACGGCTTGAGCGAGCGCACGGCCGTCGACTTGGTCTTGCTGTCGGAGTCGCTTGGCTCGTGGAATTTTCTGCTCGACGCCACATATGGCAGCTCGACGTACCAGGAAATTGACGTCGCCAACGTCTATTACGTCTACCGTACGCAGACGGGCATCATCACGCGGCACGAGCCGCGGCCGGTGCAGCCCACGAACGGCGCGTCGTTCAACGTCACGATCGACGGCGCGTGTGGGCGGCCATCGATGTGGCAGCGCTTCACCACGTGGACCGACGACAACGTGCTTGCAGCAGTCGATTTCGTCAATCGCTAAGCCAACCCTTCGAGGTAATGACATGAACATCGCAATGCGCTCGCTTGCCGCGCTCGCGGCCGCCGCGGCGCTCGGCTTCGCGGCCGGCCGCCTCGGCGACAACGGTAGCGCCAACGCGCAATCGAGCGCGTTCACGGCGCTCGACTACCAAGAGATCACGCAGCTGATCAACCGCTACGCGTACGGCATCGACACCTGCGCGAACAACGGCTACGACTATGCGAACGTGTTCACGACCGACGGCGTGTTCATCGATCGCAACTCGGACGCGGGGTTTGCGGCCGGCGGCCGCGTCCTCGCGCAAGGGCACGACGCGCTCGCGACGCTCGTCGGCGGCGGCAGCCGCGGTTGCGAGTCGAAGCTCGTCTGGACCGACTGGAGCCACTTGATGCTGAATCACGAGATCACGCCGACGGCCGAAGGCGCCAAGGGGCGTGTCTATCTCGTGCAGCTCGGTATGAACGGTCCCGGCAGCGTCGCGCGCCACGGCGGCTACGAGGACGTTTACGTGCGCACGCCCGAAGGCTGGCGCATCAAGTCGCGCACGCACGTCCGCGACAAAGCGTGGCACAGCGAGAAGCTGCGAACTCCCGATCTGAACTGAGCGACGCGCTTCGCGCCATCGGCTAGATTAGGGCGGCCGCCGAAAAGGCGTCAAAGCTCGGGCGCGTGGAAGAAGCCACGATTGTTCTGTGGATCGCCGCCGGTGTGCTGATCGTGATCGGCGCGGTCGGGCTCATCGTGCCGATCTTGCCGGGGGCGCCGTTGATCTTCATCGGTGCGTTGCTGGCCGCCTGGGCCGAGCAATTCGCCTACATCGGCCCGTGGACCCTGACCTTGCTCGGTGCGCTGACAGTGTTGGCGGTCGCCGTCGATTTCATCGCCGGCGCCTTCGGCGCTAGGCGGTTTGGCGCGTCCGCCCGAGCCGTGACCGGCGCGACGCTCGGCGCAATCGTGGGAATCTTCTTCGGCATCATCGGAGTGCTCGTCGGTCCGTTCCTCGGCGCCGTCGTCGGCGAGCTGTCGGTGCGGCGCAATCTCGTCGCGGCTGGGCGCGCCGGTGTCGGCGCCGCGCTCGGCCTCGCGCTCGGCACCGCCGCGAAGCTCGCGATCGCCTTCGCGATGATCGGCGTCATCGTCGTGATGCGCCTCCTGTAGGTAGTTCCCGCAAGTCTGGCCGGGCTTGAATCACCGTAGGGCTGGCCCCACACAAGGGGCCAGCGACAATTTCGCCCTTTTCAGGAGGGATACATATGGTCATTCGAGTCAGAGATCCGTTCGCGACGTTGCTCGGTTTGCAGCGCGCAATGGAGAACGTGATGGGCAGCGATTGGTTCGGCAGCCGCACGTCGGGTTCCGGCGCATTTCCGCTTTTAAACGTGTTTACGGCCGGCGACGACTTCGTCGTCGAAGCGGAGCTGCCCGGCGTCAAGAAGCAAGACCTCGACGTCCAGGTCCGCGGCGATACGTTGCGGATCCAAGGCAAAAAGACGATTGCGTACGACGAGAACGCGAGCATCCATCGGCGCGAGCGTGCGGCCGGTCAATTCGATCGCACGGTGACGCTGCCGGATGAGATCGACTCGGCGAGAGTCTCGGCGGATTTCCGCGACGGCGTGTTGACGCTGCGTTTGCCGCGCGCCGAGAGCGCGAAGCCGCGCACCGTCGCCATCAACTAACAGAGAACGCGAGGTAACGAACATGGCAAGCCAAGTCAGCCACGAAGTGGCGCCGCGCGAGAAGCGCGAGCTCACGCCGGCCGAAGAGCGCACCGAGGCCGGTAAGTTTTTCAGCCCGCATACCGACATCCACGAGACCGAGCGTGCGGTCCTCGTGACGATGGAAGTGCCGGGCGTCAGCAAGAGCTCGATCGACATTCAGGTCGAGAAAGGCGTGCTGACGGTGAAGGGCACGATCGATCCGACGCGATACGAGTCGGTGCAGCCGCTTTACACGGAGTACAACGTCGGCAATTTCGTCCGCACGTTCACGGTGTCGCCGAAGATCGATGCCGCGAGCATTTCCGCAACGGTCGCGGACGGCGTGTTGACGATCGAGTTGCCGAAAGCGAAGGAAGCGCTCGCACGGCGCATTGCAGTGAATTGAGCGCAGCCGTGGTGCCGGTGTTACGGTTTCGGTTCGCGGGAAACGCTGACGATGCTGTTGCGGCTCGTCGCGAACCGAAACCGTAACACCGGCACCTCTTTTCTCTCGGGCCCCGGTTTTTACTTCCCCCCCGAAACCGGGGCCTCTTTTTACTCCAGGCCGAACGCCAGTAGCACGTTGCCCGGAGAGCCGACGATGCCGCCGTTGCCGGCGGTGACGTAGAGCATTCCACCCGCGACGACCGGTCCCGGCCCGTCGATCGAGCCGCCGTCGGCCTTGACGCCGTTCACGGCCGTGAAGTCGCGATTCGTGTCGAACGTCCAGAGAACCTTGCCGTCCGCGCTCGAGTAGGCGCGCACGGCGCCGTCCGCGCCGCCCGAGAACACAACGCCGGGAATCGACGTTAGCGCTGCGGATTGCGCTGGGCTGCAGCCGCGCCCCGGAGCACAGACCGGATCTTGCGGTGGCGTGAACCAAGCGCGCTGCCCCGTCGCGAGGTCGACGGCGTGCAAGCCGCCCGGCGCCGGGGTCAGCTGATCGGCGACGGCGAAGTAGGCACGCGAGCCGTCGACGGTCGCGCCCCACACTCCGCCGACGGGGCTGCCGCGACCCCAGCGGTACTCCCAGATCTCACGGCCGCGCCGTTCCGGGTCGAGCAAGTAGCCGACGCCCGACTTCTGCGTCACGACGAGTGCGTCGCGGCCGTCGGCTAGCTTGACGGGCACGGGCGACGCCGAGAAATCGAAGTCGGGTCCGACGTCCTCGGGGCAGTTCGGATTGTCGCTCGCCGTCGTCGCATCGCCGCCGCCGGGCGGCGCGCCGCAGCCCAAGATCCAGACGTCGGGCATGATCTGATTGACCCAGCGGATTTTGCCCGTCGCCATTTCGAACGCAACGATCGCGTCGCTCGTTTTCGGCGGCGGGTCGGCGTATGCGTTGCCGGTCGCGGCGTAGATGAGGCCGCGCTTCTCGTCGATCGTCGGCGCACTCCAAATTGGCGAGCCCGCGGGACCCCACAGCGCCTTGCCGCTTGTGCTCGTGCCGCGCCGCTTCGGCTCGTCGACCGTGTAGGTCTTCCAGATGACTGCGCCGGTCGTCGCATCGAGCGCGGTCAGGCTGCCGCGAAACGTGCAGCACTCGTAGTCCGGCATCGACGCCGCTGTTTCCTCGGAAACGCCGGACGTGACCACGTAGAGCCGGCCCGCGTATAGCGTCGGCGAACCCGTCGCGCGGGCGGCGCGATGATCGTCGACCTTGCGCACCCAGAGCTCCTTGCCCGTCGCTGCATCGACGGCGTAGGCACGCGCTTCGGCGTCGGCGAAGTAGACCGCATAGCCCGTCGGCGCATTCGCGGGACCGACGGGTCCGACAGCGACGGCCGTGCGCACGCCCGACTGTGCTTTGTAGGTCCAGTGGGTGCAACCGCTCTTCGGGTCGAGCGCGTAGACGGCGCCCGATTGACTCGCCATGAACAAGCGCCCGCCGACGACCGCGGGCTGCGAGCGTGACTGCGTGACGTCGGCGATGCCGAACGCCCACTTGAGCTTCAGGTTAGCGACGTTCGCGGCGGTGATGCCGCCGGCATCGCGCTGAAAGCGCGTGTTGCGCACGTCGGGCCCCCAGCCGTTCCATTCAGCGGCCGAGTCGCGTCCTCCACTGAACGGCGTGCTCGCCGTGCACAGGCCTTGATCGAGCCGCGCGGTAGCCGCGAGCACGGGGCGCCCCGTCACGAGCTCGGCGATCGCGACGCGCTCGTTCGGCGACAGCGCCTGTCCTTGGAGCCGCATCGTCCCTTCGGTCAGCGTCTCGACGACCGCGTTCGGCGCGAGCGCGGCCATGGCCGCTCGCGTCGGAGCCTTCTCGTCGGTCGGGTTCACGTGACAGGCCGCGCAGTGCTGCGTGAACAGCGCTTCGGCGTTCGGCGCTTGGCCGTGCGCAGCGAAGCTCGACAACGAAGCGATCGTCAACGACGTGATCAGTGTGGTTCGCATGAGCCCTCCAGCGCGGCAAGAATAGCCGAATCTGCAAAGCGCCGTCGGCCCTGCTATGGTGTGCGCCCTTAGCTCGCGACTGGTGCCCGCGTTGGCCGCGAACGAACACCAACACCGGCCGGTTCTCGGCGTATTCCTGAAGCTGTCGTCGGTCCTTCTGCTCGGTTGCCTCGCCGCCTGCGTCAAGTATCTCGGCGACGGCGTGCCCACGGGGCAGATCATCTTCGTGCGCGGCGTGATCTCGATGGCCGTGCTCGCGTTCATCGCTTGGCACACCTACGGTTTCAAGATCCTGCGCACAGATCGGCTGCGCTCGCACGCGATCCGATCGTTGGCGGGAACGGCCAGTATGTTCTGCTGGTTCACGGCGCTGACGTTGATTCCGCTCGCGGATTTCACGGCGATCAGCTTTACCGCGCCGATGTTCGTGACGTTGCTCGCCATGCTGCTGCTCGGCGAGCGCATTCACGTCTACCGCTGGTCGGCGCTTGCGATCGGTTTTGTCGGCGTGCTGATCACGATCGGCCCGCACCTGACGTTCGGCGGCAACTCGCTCGGCGTGCTCGTGGCATTCGGCGCGGCGGTGTTCTCGGGGGCTGCGATCACGACGCTGCGCAGCATGAGCGGCGCCGGCGGCGAGCACCCGCTCGCGATCACGTTCTATTTCTCGCTGACGACCGTCGTCGTCTCCGCCTTGACTGCCGTCGGCGGCTGGCCAATGCCGACTTCGGAGCAATGGTTTTTCATCGTCGTCTCTGCGGTGTTCGGCGTCTTCGGTCAGCTGCTGATGACGATGTCGTATCGCTATGCCGAGGCGTCGACGCTCGCGCCGCTCGACTACACGAACCTGCTGCTTGCCGTAGCTCTCGGCTATTACTTCTTCGGCGAAGTGCCGCACTGGTCGATGTGGGTCGGCGCGCCGCTCGTCATCGCGGCCGGACTCATCATCTT
>Ga0111539_10011781_pt1 | contig 10963 bp, 4 predicted proteins | sample RhiMethybrSRZTD1_FD_79667 | JGI IMG/M metagenome (GOLD analysis project Ga0111539, IMG submission 79667) | Populus rhizosphere microbial communities from Tennessee, USA - Rhizosphere MetaG P. TD hybrid SRZTD1 (version 2) (version 2) | ecosystem: Host-associated > Plants > Roots > Rhizosphere >... | reverse complement strand
TCGACGCACTCGGCAAGAGCCGCATCCGGTTCGTCTCGACGCGCCACGAACAGGTGGCCGCCCACGCCGCCGACGGCTACGCGCGCGCCTCGGGCAAGACGGGCGTGCTGTTGACGCACCTGGGTCCGGGCCTGACCAACGCGTGCACCGGCGTGGCCAACGCCGCGCTCGATTCGATTCCGATGGTCGTGATCGCCGGCGACGTGCCGTCCCACTATTTCGGTCGCCACCCGCATCAGGAGGTCAACCTCCACCAGGATGCCGACCAGTGTCAGATCTACCGGCCGTTCTGCAAACGCGTGTACCGCGTCGACCGGGTCGAAGATCTGCCGCGCATCATGGAGCGCGCGTTCCACCTCGCGCAGGCAGGGCGGCCCGGGCCTGTCCTGGTCGACGTGCCGATGGACATCTTCTCCGCCGATCTGCCGATCGACGCCTTTCAGCAGCTGCCGGCACGGATGTCGCGTCCGACGCTCGATGCCGCCACCGTGGCGCGTATCGTCGACGCGCTCGCGTCGGCCGAGCGCCCGGTGCTGTACGCCGGCGGCGGCGTCCTGTCGGCGCGAGCGACGTCGGAGCTGGCGGCGCTCGCCGAGACGCTCGAGGTGCCGGTCGCCCACACGCTGATGGGCAAGGGTTGCCTGCGGGAGGATCACCCGCTGCTCCTCGGCCAGACCGGATTCTGGGGCACGCCGATCTCGAACGACCGGTGCCGGACCGCCGACCTCATCGTCGCCATCGGCACGCGCCTCGCCGAAGCAAACTCGAGCTCGTGGGATCCGCGCTTCACCTTCTCGATTCCGCCGACCCGCCTGATTCACATCGACGCCGATGAAGCGGAGATCGGGCGAAACTATCCGACCGAGCTCGGCGCCGTCGCCGACGCGAAACTGGCGCTGGGAGCGCTGGCCGCCGCGGCGCGCGGCAAGAGCCATCGCGATCGCGGGCGGCTGCGAGAGGAGATCGCGCGCGGCCGCAAGGCATTCGCGGCCAACTGGGACCACCAGTGGAGCTCGGATCAATACCCGATGCGGCCGGAACGAATTCTCGCCGAGCTGCGCCGGGCCGTTCCCGAGGACGGATTCATCGTCACCGACGTCGGCTGGAACAAGAACGGTGTCGGTCAGCAGTTTCCGATTACCGTTCCCGGCACGTTCATCACGCCCAGCGGTCTGGCCACCATGGGATTCGGTCCGTCGGCGGTGCTCGGCGTCAAGATGGCGTATCCCGATCGCGCGGCGGTGTCGTTGATCGGCGACGGCGGCTTCAGCACGAACCCGTCGGTCATCGCCACCGCGATGGAGGCGGAGCTGCCCGTGGTCTGGCTGGTGATGGACAACGCGGGCTTCGGGACGATCGCGGGCCTCGAATCGATGCACTACGGCTCGAGCTTCGGCTGCATGTTCGAGCGGTGCGGCAAGCCGTACACCGTCGACTACGCGGCGATGGCACGGGCCTGCGGCGCACGCGGCGTGATGATCGAGTCGGCCTCGGAGCTGGGACCGGCGCTGCGCGAGGCGCTGGCCTCGAATCTGCCGACCGTGATCCAGGCGCCGATGGAGAACGCGCCGACGCCGACACCCGGCCACTGGAACATCAACGACATCTACCGCAAGGGCGAGTAGTGGCGGGACCCGCTCACGGTTCAGGCGCCGTCCTCCCGTGAGCGCGACCGCCACCGCGTCGCCGCCGCGGACGCACGTCCGCTGGGTCCCGATCCTGGCGCTGGTCGCGTGCGGGACGATGATCAACTATCTCGATCGGACCGTTCTCGGCATCGCCGCGCCGTTCCTGACAGCGGATCTCGGGCTCACCGCGGCGAAGATGGGGCTGGTCTTCTCGGCGTTCTCGTGGAGCTACGCGCTGCTCCAGATTCCCGGTGGCATCTTCCTCGACCGGTTCGGGACGCGCGTCACCTACTTCATCGCCGTCGTCGCGTGGTCGCTCTGCACCGCCCTGATGGGCGTCGTGCGATCGCTGAACACCCTGATCCTGACGCGGATCGGCGTCGGCATCTTCGAGGCGCCGTGCTTTCCGGCGAACAGCCGCATCCTGGCGACGTGGTTTCCGCAGCACGAACGGGCGCGGGCCAACTCGATCTACTCGTTCGGTCAGTACGTCGGCCTGGGATTCCTGAGCGTGCCGCTGTTCTGGATCACACAGCGGTTCGGGTGGCGCGGCCTGTTCTTCATCGTCGGCGGTCTCGGTGTCGCGTTCGGCTTCGTCTGGTGGGCGCTGTTCCGCAACCCGGCCGAGAGCCCAACGGCGAACCAGGCGGAGATCGACTACATCGAGGCGGGCGGCGGCGGCGAATACACAGGCGCGCCGGTCACCTTCAAGTGGCGCTACATCGGCCGGCTGCTGCGGTGCCGCCAGGTGGCGGGCGCGTCGCTCGGACAATTCGGCGGCAACTCGACGCAAGTGTTCTTCGTCACCTGGTTTCCCACTTACCTGGTGACGGCGCGTGGGATGACGTTCATCCAGGCCGGCTTCATGACGTCGCTGCCGTATATCGGCGCCTCGATCGGCGTGCTCGCGGGCGGCTGGCTGTCGGATGCGATTCTCGAGCGAACCGGATCAGCCAACCTCGCGCGCAAGCTGCCGATCGTCGGCGGCATGCTGCTGGCGTCGACGATTGTCGCGGCGGCCTACGTGCCGACCGGCAGCAACAGCCTGGTGATGCTGATCATGTCGATTGCGTTCTTCGGACAGGGCATGACCAACCTTGGCTGGACGGTCGTCTCCGACATCGCGCCCAAGAAACTGATCGGGCTGACCAGCGGCATCTTCAACTTCAGCGCGAACCTCGCCGGCATCGTCACACCACTGGTGATTGGCATCGCGTTCGACATGACCGGCTCATTCGTCGGACCGCTGGTGTACATCGGCGTCGTCGCGCTGGTCGGCGCGTTTTCCTATTGGGTGATTCTCGGCGACATCCATCGCCTGGACGTCGCCACGGACTGATCCCCGTGAGCATGCCGCGACCGGCAGGGCGTCCGAAGCGAAGTAAGATACGGCGCATGGCGTTGCGTGATGTCGCGGCGGTCGTGGCGCGCGACGCGGACAAGCCGGTCCGCCAGCAGCTCGAACGCCTGCTGGCCAGCGCCACCTTCAAGCAGGTCGATCGCCTCAAGCGCTTCCTCAGCTTCATCGTCCTCGAATCGATCGGCGGGCGCAGCACCGAGCTCAAGGAGTACGTCATCGGCGTGCACGTCTTCGGCAAGGAGCCGTCGTTCGATCCGAGAACCGATCCGATCGTCAGGGTGCAGGCGCGCCGGCTGCGCGCCAAGCTGGTTCGCTATTACCAGGAGGAAGGCGCCAGCGACGAGGTGATCATCGACCTGCCGAAGGGCGGCTACGCGCCGGTCTTCAAGCGGAGGGAAACGTCCGCGGCCGCCAAGCGGTCGATTGCGTCGGCGCTGGTCAGCCGGAACACCGTCAGCGTCCTGCCGTTCGGGAACCATGGCGGCGGAGCGGAGCTGGACTGCTTCTGTCTGGGTGTCCGGGAAGAGATCGTGCACAACCTGGCCCGATTCCCGAACCTGCGGATTCTCGCGCTCGAGGACGCTGCCGCCAGAGCCGACGCCGCCATGATTGTCAGCGGCAGCGTCCGCGCGTCCGGCACGCGCCTGCGGATCACGGCGCAGCTGATCGACACGGCGAGCCGTTGTTATCTGTGGTCGGAATCGATCGACGCGGACACGACGGATCTGTTCGATGCGCAGGAACGGGTCGCGCACGCCATCGTGCGGCGCCTGGAGCCGGAGTTCGCCGAAGGGCCGCGGCCGAGCGGCCGGCGGCCGACGCAGAATCTTGCCGCGCACAACCTCTATCTGCAGGGCCGCTATCATCTGAGCCAGCGCAGCGAGGAAGGGCTGCTGAAGGCGCTCGAGTTCTTCGAGAGGGCGCTGGTCGAGGACGCGCAGTACGCCCCGGCCCACAGCGGGCTGGCCGACGCCTACGGCCTGTGCAATCACTACGGTGTCATGGGGCCGTCCGAGGTCTGGACGAAAGCGGCGTCGAGCGCGGCGACGGCGGTGATGCTGGACGATCACTCCGGCGAGGCGCACACGTCACTGGCGCACGTGAAGGCGACGCAGGACTGGGATTGGCTGGGGTCCGAGCGCGAGTTCCGGCGCGCCATCAGCCTGAACCCGCGTAACGCGACCGCTCATCACTGGTACGCAGCATCATGCCTCGCGCCAATGGGGCGGCTCGACGAGGCGCTGGATGAAATGCTCGTGGCGCAGTCGCTCGACCCGGTGTCGGCGATCGTGGCGCGCGACGTCGCCGCGGTGCACTTCTACCGGCGCGACTTCCAGACCGCGCTCGAGCGCTGCGATCACACCATCGAGCTGAACCCCCATTTCGGCGCGGCGTACTGGATGCTCGGCCTCGTCCAGGAGCAGCTGAAGGACTTCGACGAATCGGAGGCAGCGTTCCAACGCGCGGTCCATCTGTCGCCGAATATGCCGCGGGTGCACGGTGCGCTGGGGCGGACCTTTGCGTTGTCGGGCCGGAAGAAGCAGGCGCTCGAGGTGCTCGGCAAGCTCGACGCGTTCGCGAAGCAGCGATACGTGTCGCCGATGGAGTTCGCCTGGATCTACTTCGCGCTCGAGCAGACCGAGCAGGGATTCCGGTGGCTGACGAAGGCGTCCGAAGATCGGGCGTTCGAGCTGATTCACCTCAAGGTCGACGCGCGATTCGATCCGCTCCGCGACGACCGCCGGTTCGTTGCGATCATGAAGAAGCTCGGCCTGGGCTGACAGCGCACCGGAAAGACATCTCGCTTCGCGGGCCGTCATCGTCAACCCGGAAAAACGTCGCGCCGCTCAGAACCTGTCGCTGGTCGCGGCGGTCCTACTAATTCGCGGCATCGCTCAGATCAACAAGTGAGGCTTTACGTACTTGTGGCGGCGGGGTGACTGATCGGCAGACCGCCGCTAGGGATTCGCTCCGCGACGTTTTTCGTGTCTTCCGACGGGTTGACTTCACGGCCCGCTGCGCGAGACGTCTTCCCGGTCGTCATTGTCATGGGACGCGAGAGTATGGGGCGTCGCGGGTCGTGGCCGCGGTCCCTTGGACCGAGCCTGCGCCGGCGTCAGTCGGCAAACGCGTCCGAAAGCGCGGAGGAGCACGCCGCCGCCGATTCGCCGCCGCCGCTCGAAATTAGCTCTGAGCCCAACCGATTGTTGGAACGCGTTGGAAGAACCGCAGGCGGCGTGCGGAGCGTGAGCACGAGCGCGACAGGACGCGTTTGCCAGGCGAGCCGTCCAGGGAACGCGGACGCGACCTGCGACGCCCGGTCCACGGGCGGCCGGGCTATTTCAGCGGACGCGGCGTCGCGTCGCCGTCGGTCATCCCGAGACTCCATTTGATCGCTTCGAAGTACATCCGGTAGACGCTCGGGTCGTCCCAGGTACTGGAGGCGTGGCCTAGCGCTGAATAGAACACGCGGCCCTTGCCGTACATCTTGGCCCACGCCAGTGGGAAGTCGCCGTCCGTGCGATGGACCTCGGAGTTGGCTGGCATCTTCGACACGTCGAGCCGCAGCACGACGCGAATCCTGTCACGGGAATATGACTTCGCTTGATAGAACTCGTCGGTGAAATTGAACACCGGCGGGAAATGTTTGGTGGCCGGGAACGCCGGATCCTCGTTGATGACGCTGCCGTACGCCGTGTTCCAGGGGTGTCCGTCGTAGCGCGCGCCGAGCAGCTCGCCGAACTCGGGCCACGATTCGAATGCCGTCACCGCGGTGTGCGCGGCCACGAACCCCTTGCCCTCGTCCCTGACGAACGACAGCAGGTCGGCTTTCTGCCCGGCGGTCAGTTCCACTTCGCGATGGCCGAGGAAAAAGATCGCGTCGACGTTGTTCAGACTCGGGCCGCCGCTCGCCGGCTGGCCGCTGGTCATCGTCGGTTGCTTCGAGACGACGCTGGAGTCGGTCCGGATATAGGTGTCGTAGGCGCCCGACTCGTAGCCGAGCCGTTCGATGACCGCCAGCGCATGCGAGACCGAGTCGTGCTGCGCGATGCCGTTGCGTGTGTCGGCCCAGGCCAGGACGGCCTTGCGCGTCCGCACGCCCCGTCCACCTCCGCGCCCGCCGCCGCGGCCGCCGACCTGACCCACTTGAGCCGCCAGATCGCCCAGCAGCGCGAGCATCGACAGCGTGACTACCGCAACCAGCAACCTGAATGGTTTCATGCGTCCTCGGAACCTAGCATCCCAGACCGTCCCTGCCAACGAAGTAACGGTGCTGGTACCGTTACGTGAGCGCGAAAGCGGAGGCCGCTACGAGCGTTGCGGAATTCGCGACGCCGTCCACAGTCCCGGCGCGAGCATGTCGAATATCTTCTGTGGGTTCGCGACCGCCTCGGCGGTCGCCCAGGCTTCGGCGGCGGACACCAGTGCACGGCCATCGTCTTGTCCGATCAGCGACCCTCTCCGATAGCGACACGCGGCGACGTAGTGCGCCATGTCCGCCGCCTCGAATTCGCGTTCGGCGCGTTCCAGGAAGTCGACCGTGGCCTGTGGCTGCCGTCGAATGCTCTCGATGCCGGCGCGAATCAACAGTGACACCGCGCGCCCCCACCGCGAATGCTTTCGTGAGAGCCGCCGCGCGCATCTGCGTGCATCGTCCAGTCGGCTGGGATCGCCGTCCACGGCCAGCGCAATGGCGGCGCGCGCGCGTACGTCGAGCGCCGCGACCGCCAGATACTCGACCCGGAGGAAATGAGAAGCCGTCAACGTGGACCACTCCGAGTCGACGATCGACCACGCCGTTCGTGCGTCGCCGGTGTAGAGCGCGACGTAGACCTTCAAGGCGAAGACATACACGTTGGGCATCAGGAAACGGTTTCGCGGCAGGGCGGCGATCGTGTCGCGGATGAACTGTTCGGCCAACACCGGCTCGTCGGCGACGAGGAAGGCCATCGTGCCTGCCGGGATGTGAGCGACCATGGCGTGCACGTCGCCGCGCGCCCTGGCTTCGGCGATCGCCGCTGGAAAACGTTGCACGCCGTACTCGGTGGCCCATTGCCCGAGATGAAACACGCCAGTCGAACGGACCTGGATGCTGGTCGCCCGTTCCCACGCAACACCCGAGCATTCTTCCGACAAGAAATGTTCGGCGCGGTCGGCGAGGCTGAGCGCGCGGCGCCACTGTCCGGCCATGCAGGCGCACAACGCCTCCATCGTCGCGATGAAGCCCAAGGTATTGGGGGCGTCCAGCCCATCGCACAGCGTTCGGGCCTTTTCAATCAACGCGGCGCTTGGTGCCGACTCTCCACCGGACACCGCGCGCGTCACCGCCTCAGCCGCCAGCGAGAGCGCCCGCCGCTTCGGATCGCCCACCCGTGCCGCGAGCACGAGGTGGCGGGCGTGGAAATCCATCGCACGAATCGGATCAAAATTCCCCAGCCCGATGAAGAACGACCAATAGACATCCAGAATCATCAGGCGCGGCGCCGCGAGATCGCTCGACGGTTGGCGGCGAAACCCGAAGGCTGGCAGCGCCGCACGGAGGCGATGGACGGCCAGTGACAGCAGAATCTGCCATCGCTTCCCCGGAATCCAGACGCCCAGCTCGCGACCGGTGTCTTCGAGGACGGCGAGTCCCTGATCGACGTGCCCGGATCGCAACAGTTGCTCTGCCGCAAGCCGCCGTAGTTCCGGACGCGCCTGCGGGTCCGCCGCCTCCGCCGCTTTGAGGTACGCGTCCGCGGCCGCTGGGCCACGCCCCGCGAACGCGAGCGCCTCGGCCAGTTTGCGTTGCAAGCCGACTGATTCGTCGCGATTGAGGGCACCGTGTTCCAGAGCGGCGGCATACCACGTCGCCGCCCGCTCGAACGCCAGCGCGTTCGACGCCTGATCGGCAGTGGCGATCGCGTACTCCGCAGCGCGCGTCACGTCTCCGCACTCGCGGTAGTGGATGGAAAGGACTGCGGGGTCGACGGACGGCAGCGTCTGCAGCACGGTCGCCAGTGCTCGATGCCTCTGCCGAAGCGTATCCGGCGACATTGACGCCACGATGATCTTGCGCAGGCGGTCGTGGTAGATCTCGATCTGACGCGAATCGGACGTCTCCCGCACCCGGACGAAGTGCTCCGCCGCCAATCGGGCGACGGCTGGCCGATTGCCTGCCTCGAATGCCGCGGCGGCGAGCGCGACCGCTTCGGACAATGGTTGTGTGGCGATCGCCAGCGTCTCGAGCAGTTGGCGCGCCGGCGCGGGCATCTCCTCAAGCTTCACTGCGACGGCCCGCCGGATGTTCAAACCAGCGGGATCCATCGCATCGCGCGGTGCGTACCGGGCGAACTGCTCGATTAGAAACGGACTGCCACCCGACTCGCGAGCGATGGCGCGCGCAGCGTCAGACGTCGCGCCGGCGGCTGGAGGCATGAGGCGGGTCGCCAGCTCCTCGGATTCATCCGGCGTCAGCTCCGCCAGCGCCACATGCTCGACCAGGAAGGAATCAGTGGTTTCGAGCTGCGAGCGCCACGCCTTCAGGAACGGGCTGGTGTCGGCATCCTCCGCTCGATAGCTCGCGATCAACAACAGGCTCGGCGGCGCGGCTGCGATGAACAGGGCACGAAGAAATGCCGCGCTGTCGAGATCGCCCCACTGCACGTCGTCGATCGCCACCACCAGCGTCCTCCGCTCTGCCAGCCGCGCCAGCAGATCCTGAAGGCTGGCAAATGCGCGCCGGCGCAATTCCTGGGCGTCGACGATGTCCAGACTCCTGCGTTTGCCGCGCGCGAGACCATCCACCTGCGCAAGGATCGGGAAGACGCGAATCAACGACGCCGCGTCACGCGGCGCGACGGCGTCCAATTCGCCAGCCGGCAGCGCGGAGAGGTACTGACTGAGATGATCGATGAGGTCGTCCAGCGCCTTGAATGGGACGGTCTCGTTCTCGTGACAGTGGCCCATCAGCACGACCACGTCGCGTTCGTGCGCGAGCCGCCGCCGGAACGTTCGGAGCAGGGTGGTCTTGCCGATGCCGGACGGTCCGTACAGGTTGACCACGACCGCGCGGCCCTGCTTCGTCACACCGACCAGGTTGGCGAGCGCGGCCAGCTGGTGCTCCCGTCCGACCAGCACTTCCTCGCTAACCGCAACCGGCACGTCCTGCGGCTTCGATGTCGCAGCGCCGAGGCGGTCGCGGATCTCCATCCCGGTCGGTCGCTTCGCCGGGTCCGGGTCGAGCAGCGCCAGGCACAGCTGTTCGAGGTCGTGGGGCACGTCACGGAGAAGCGCGATGTGAGAGGCCGCCACTTCCTGATTGAAGCCGCGCGTCGGAACCGACCCGGTGAGCGCCTGATACAGCACGACGCCGACACTGAACCAGTCGCTGGGCGTATCCGAAGGCAGCAGCGCGAATCGCTCCGGCGACATGTAGGCGGGCGTCCCGGCGACCATGACGCTGTGCATGCTGCTCGACTCGGTTTCGCGCACCAGTCCGAAGTCAAGGAGCTTGACGCAGCCGTCGTCCGACACCAGCACGTTCGCCGGCTTGATGTCGCGGTGAAGAATGCCCCGCGCGTGCAGGACGCCGATGCCTTCCGAGAGCTGCGCCAGCGCGACGCGCAGCCGGTCGACGTCGCAAGCCGTTCGTCCGGCGATCGCTTCCGACTTCGGCCGCTCGACAAAGCTGAGAAAGTTGACGCCGCGGACCAGCTCCATCGTGAAAAACCACAGCTCGTCGTCGCAGAACAGCTCGTAGAGCTCGACGAGATGGCGATGGCGAACGTCGACCAGCGCGCGGAATTCACGTTTGAAGCGAAAGAGCACGGCTGGATCCGCCCTTCGCAGGACCTTGAGGGCCACCACCTGATGCTGGTCGCGATCGTAGGTCTCGTAGACTTCGCCAAAGCCGCCCGCGCCCAGCATGCGGCGAACGTCGAACCGCGCGTTGCCCTTGAACTCGTGAACGGACCTTGCGCGATAACTCGCGCGTGAATCGATGGATTCTGACGATGAACCGAGAAGCTGCGTCTCCGGCAGCGCTCCGCTGTCCCCTCCCTCGAGAACCTGCTTTAGGAGCGTCAGAGCCTCGTCGCTGAGTGCGGTGTCGCCATGCGACGCTTCACGAATGAAGTCCACTCGGGTGGTCGGCTCGCACCTGAGGGCGGCAATCACGAGATCCTTGACGGCGCGGTTGCGCCCGGACGACAGCATGTGCGTGGAGGATAACTCCTGAGCCGTCGCCTGCGGCATAATCAGCGTCCCGGCTCATGCACGCTGCCGCCACGGCCCCGACTGCCGATCACTGGATCAAACGACACCCGTGGCTGATCATCACAGCGGTGTGCGCGATCCTGTTCATACCGACCGATCTGGTGCTCGGCTACGCACGAATTCCAGCCAATCACCGGCTGTTTCATCCCTACTACCATCACGACCTGGCGAGCCGCGCCAGTTTCGAGGAAACCTGGGGCAAGGTCACCTATCGCATCAACACCAACTCGCTGGGCTTCAAGGACGCGGAGGTCCGCGACGTCAGCCTCGACGTGCCGGCGGGCAAAACGCGCCTCCTCATCCTGGGCGACTCGTTCGGTGAGGGGATTGGCGTCCCCTATGAGAAGACGTTCGCCGGCCTGCTGCAGCAGCGTCTCGGGACCGCGCGCTACGAAATCCTGAACGCATCGGTGGCGTCGTACAGCCCGCTCTTCTATTACCTCAAGCTGCGCTACCTGCTCGAGACCACACACCTGAAGATGCAGCAGGTCCTGGTGTTGATCGACATCTCGGACATCCAGGACGAGGTCGAGTACTACGGGTTCGAACCGCTCATGGAGACGCCGCTGTCGCGGCGCGCGGATGTGTTCCTGAAAGGCCACTCGTTCAGCTACGCGACCCTGCGGCCGGCGATCAAGGCCGCGTTTCAGCGCGTGCAGGCGCGTCTCGCGCACGGCGGCGGCGCGTCCGCGGAAGCAGCGAACGAACCCGCGGCCGC
>Ga0111539_10011777_pt1 | contig 10965 bp, 11 predicted proteins | sample RhiMethybrSRZTD1_FD_79667 | JGI IMG/M metagenome (GOLD analysis project Ga0111539, IMG submission 79667) | Populus rhizosphere microbial communities from Tennessee, USA - Rhizosphere MetaG P. TD hybrid SRZTD1 (version 2) (version 2) | ecosystem: Host-associated > Plants > Roots > Rhizosphere >... | reverse complement strand
GCGACTCTTGACGACGAGTCGGTCCATCGGGCGTGACGCTTGCGGTGCATAGTGCGCGATCTTGTCCTTGGCTCGAAAGAGTGCGCGCTCCAGACGGGCGTCGTCGAATGGCTTCAGCAGATAGTCGAGCGCGCCGGCCTCGAACGCGCGCAACGCATGCTCCTGATACGCGGTCACGAAGACGATCGCCGGCGGCACCTTGCCGCCGAGCAGCTCGAGCACGTCGAAACCGTCGCATTCGGGCATTTGGACGTCGAGAAACACGAGGTCGAAAGCCGAGCCACGGATGGCTTCCACGGCCTCCATGCCGGAACCGCACTCGGCGATGGTGGCGACGTCGGGATCGCGCTCGAGGAGCACGATCAGATTCCGCCGCGCCAGCGCCTCGTCGTCGACGACGAGGACTCGCAGCCGATTCGGTCGCGGGTCGCGCACTCGACCTCTTCAAGCCTCGGTGTAAGGCAGACGAACCGTCACTTCCGTCCCGCCCGCATCCCCGTGACGGAGCTCGAGCGCGGACCGATCGCCGTGTTCGAGCAGGGCTCGTTCCTGGGTCAGGGCGTGCTCGAGCCGTTGCCGCCCAACGCCAAGGCCACGGTGCCGTTCGCGCTCGAGCGCAGTCTGGCCGTCGAAAGCGAGCAAAAGTACGAAGCCCAGGGCGCGCGCATCGCCAAGATCGAGGCGGGCCAGCTCTGGATCGAGCGCGACCAGGTGACCAAGACCATCTACAAGATCAAGAACGGCGGGGCGAAGCCCGCGAAGTTCTTGGTCAAGCATCCGCGGCTCAGCGGCACGCGGCTCTACCGGCCGCCGCCCGGAACCGAAGACAACACCGGGACGGGCAATGCCCTCGTGCCGCTCGAGGTGAAGGCGCACGGCCGCGCCGAGCTCACCGTCGACGAGCGTCAGGGGGGCCAGATGCCGATCGATTGGCTCAATCCACTCGCCGACGAGGCGGTGCCTGGATACATCAAAGACCCGCGTCATCAGCCGGAGATCGCGAAGAAGCTCTCGGACGCGTGGCAGTTCCGCGAGGTGCTCAAGCGCTCGACCGACGAGCAGCAGAAGCTCGTCGCCGAGCAGCAGGAGCTCGAAAAGAACGCTCGCGAGACCCGGCTCAGCCTGCAGGCGATCGAAAAGAACGCTCAGGCCGCCGACCTGCGCGGCAAGCTGACGCGGCGCCTGAGCGAGGTCACGACCCGGCTCGACCAGATCACCAAGCGCCTGATCGAGGTCAAGCTCGCGATCAACGAGCAGGAAGTGCGCTTCCGCGACGCCGTGCGCGATATCAAGCTGCCCGTCGGGCTGCCGCCGAAGGATTGACAAGTTTGGAATGGAAACCGAGGATTTGGGTGTTTCGATGATGGATCCCGAGGCAGTCAAAAAGCTTCTGACCGACGCGTTCCCCGACGCCGACCTCGACCTGGTCGACCTGACGGGCACCAAAGACCACTACCAGCTACGCATCGTGTGCGCGGCGTTCAGCGGCAAGAACCTGGTCGAGCAGCACCAGCTCGTGTACCGGGCGCTCGGTGACGCAATGGGCGGGCCGATCCACGCGCTCGCGCTCAAGACCTACGCGCCCGAAGCCTGGGCCAAGCTCAAGGAAAACAAGTGATGGATGACGCTACCCGCACCCGCATCAAGAGCACGATCGAGAGCCAACGCGTCGTGCTGTTCATGAAGGGCACCAAGAACTTTCCGCAATGCGGCTTCTCCCACCGGGTGGTCGAGATTCTGAAAAAGCACGGCGTCACGTTCGCGGACGTCAACGTGCTGACCGATCCCGCCGTGCGCGAGGGGATCAAGGAGTTTTCGAGCTGGCCGACGATTCCGCAGCTCTACGTCGAAGGGAAGTTCGTCGGCGGCTGCGACATCGTGACCGAGCTGAACGAGAGCGGCGAGCTTTCGGGACTGCTCGCGAGCAAGAACTGAAGCCCGTCACTTTCGCAAGTCGAAGTACTCCACCGCTCCGTCGTCGCCGAGGTCCTCGCCGCGCACCAGCGCCTTCAGGATGTCCGTAGGTGCGACGATGCCGGCGATCGTTCCGTCGTCGTTCACCACCAGCGCGCGGTGAATGCTTTCGCCGAGCATCAAGCGTACCGCCGTCATCACGGGATCGCCGGCCCGCACGGCGTAGACGACCCGCGTCGCGATGTCTTTCACGACGGAGCTCGCCGACGAACGCCGCCGCCGATCGGCCAGATCGCTGCGCGTGATCATTCCCGCGAGCTTGCCCGACGCTCCCAGCACCGGAGCACCGCTGATGCCATGAGCGTGGAGAATCTGCCAGGCTTCATCCAACGTGTGCTGCGCGTTGACGAACACGACCGGTTCCGTCATCACGTCCCTCACGCAATGCGACGCGAGTTTCATTCCGAACTTCATGGGTCGTCCCTTCTTCCTCGAAGCGCCTGCAAGACGCGCGCCGCATTGTTCGGGCGCCCCCGGATCCGGCCGAAGCAACCTCGAAGCGCGCACGCGTTGCAGGGCGTGTCCTGCAGCGCGAATTTCTTGCGCGATCGCCTACTGACTCGCTCTGCCGAACGAGACGACCGGAGCTTGAGGTTTTGGCAATGACATGCACCGGGATAAGCGTAGCGAAGCGACATGCGCGGAGTATGTCACTGCTCCGGGGCGACGGTGTCGCACTCTGCCGGCCGGAACGATTCGGCGTGGCGCTCTGACGTCATGGCTGGGGCGGTGGAGCGGTGTGCGCTCGGATCGCGGCCGGTCCAGCCGAAATCGTGAAACAGAATTCGCTGCCGCGCCCCGCGGTGGTCTCTACCCAGATCCGGCCGCCGTGAGCCTCGACGATGCCCTTGGCGATCGGCAAGCCCAGGCCGGCGCCGCGGCGCCCGTCCTTCCGTGCTTGCCAAAATCGATCGAACAGGTGCGGCAAGTGCTCGGTGGCTATCCCCGGGCCCGTGTCCCGAACCCAGAACAACACCTGGCCGTAGCGCGAGCCGGCTCCGACCTGGATCAGGCCGCCGGGGGGCGTGAACTTTATCGCATTGCCGACGAGATTCTCGAACACCTGGAGCAGGCGGTCGTGGTCTGCCCAGATCTCGGGAGTATCCGGCGCCACCTCGACTTCGAGCTCGAGCGCCGCCGCGGCAGCCAGCGGTCTCTGGGCGTCCAGGGCTTCCGTGATCAACGGCCCCACTCGAAGGCGCGTCGGTTCGATAGAGAACTGACCGGCCTCGATGCGCGTCACATCCAGCAGATCCTGGATCAGACGATTCATCCGGGTCGCGGCGCGGTCGATGATCTCCGCCGCCTTGCGCGCCCGGCGCTCCGAGTCCGTTCCGGGGTTTCGGAGCAGCTCGGCCTGCATGAGCATGCTGCCCAGCGGGCTTCTGAGGTCGTGGGCCACGACGCCGAGCACGTCGTCACGCATGCGAATCGCGCGCTGGGCGACCCCGTAAAGCCTGGCGTTTTCGATCGAGAGGGCGGCCCGGGAGGCGAGCTGCTCGGCGATGCGGACGTCGGCCGCGCCGAACACGCGGTCCGGCGTGGTGGAGACGAGAGCGATCGCTCCCCGCCGTTTTCCGTGGGTCTGGAGCGGCACCAGGACGACCGACCGCGTGGCGACGCTGCGCAGCGGTCGAAGCTGCTCCGCGTGCCGAGCCGTCCAGGCGACGAACTCGGGCGACGACTCCTGAACGAGGAGCGGGCGCTCGAGCGCGAGGGCGGGCTCGACGAGCTGCGTGCGCTGCCGATCGAGTAAGATCCGCTCGAGCAGATCGCACATCCAAGCTTGCGACGTCTCTCGACTCACCGCCTTGAGACACTCGATCTCGCCGTCTTCCCCGGCGACCCCGACGATGCACAGGTCGCACAGCCCGTCAGTGGCCAGGCGCGCGACCCTCACTACGATGTCTTCGTAGTCGAGCGTGGAGGCCAGCTCCGATCCCACTTCCGCCAGAAACTTCTGCTCGGCCTCGGCGCGCTTGCGTTCGGTGATGTCGAGGGCGGTGCCCACCATGCGCAGTGGCCGCCCCTGTGCGTCGCGGTCGAAAACCCTTCCGCGGTCGAGGATCCAGATCCATTTCCCGGACTTCGTGCGAATGCGATGCTCGCTCTCGAACTCGGGCGTCAGGTTCCGAAAATGGTCGTCCAGCGCCCGCTGGACGCCGGGCCAGTCTTCGGGATGCACTGCAGTGCTCCAAGAATCGACATGAGGGTCGAGCTCCTCGGGACGAAACCCGAGCAGCCGCGCGGCGCGGGCGTTGAGGACGCTCTCGCCGGTCTGGACGTTCCAGTCCCAGGAGGCGAGATCGGCGCCGCGCAGCGCGAGATCGAGCCGCTCTTCGGATTGGAGCAGCTGAGCTTCCGCCCGCTTGCGTTCGCTGATGTCGCGGAGCGAGGCCTGCCATCTGCCGTCGGGAAGGATCTTGGTGCTCACTTCCACGGGGAAGTAATGTCCGTCCGCGTGGCGTATCAGCCATTCGCCAACTTCGGTCTTGCCCTCGAGGAGCCTTGCTCTGTGGTGCTCGAACCGGTCGCTGTCCTCGGGTCGCAGCAGATCGGCGATGTTTTTTTCGAGAAGGGCCTTGCGGGTGTAACCGAGCATGCGGCGGCCAGCGCGGTTGACGTCGATGTAACGACCTTCGAGATCCGCGAGGAAGATCCCGTCGGAGGCCTGCTCGATCAGCGCCAAGGTTCGCGCGCGGCTCGACTCGAGGGCGTCGTGTACGCGGTTGAGCGGCACCGCGGTGATGCTTAGGAGAGCCAGGCTGATGACCGTCGTCGCGCCGGCCAGGATCGCGAAGACCACCGGCAGATCCCCGGAGTCTGCGACGGCGGCTAGTCGCGTGCAGACGAACGCGAAAGTCACCGCGCCCAGGACGGCCAGCGGCGCGAGATGCCGGAGCTGACTGCTCCCCGGCCCGCGCGCGGTGGCGACCCGCATGACTCCCGCGCGCGGCCGCTCGAACAAGAGGCCCAGGGCCGTGAGCAGAACTCCGATGGAAGCCGGCACCGCGACGCCGACCACCGGCGAACGGGCGATCCGATACAGGGCGTTGGCACCGAACAGCTGCCCGAGGATCGCCACGAAGGCGATCAGCGCCGCACCGAGGGCGAGCAATTCCGGCGGGCGCGCTCGGGCGTCAGGGCGTGTATCGAAAAGCGCTATGGCTGCGCCGAGGAAAGCGAGCGCCAGCGCCGTCGGAGGCGACGCACGCCCGGGATAGGGCCCAGCCTGGCTCCCGAAGAATAGCTGATCGATCCCCAAATCGACGTAGAGCGCGTACTCGGCGAGCGTACCGACACCGATGACGAGCGGAAAGGCAGCCGCCAGAAGCGAAAGCACTTTTCGAGCGGTTCCGGCCTGCCTACGGCTGCGCAGCGCTCCTGCTACGCCCGCCAGCAGCAAGCCAAGCGCCGCATTCGGCATTATCGGCGGATGACCAGGCACGATCGTGAGAAGAAACGGCACTCCCGCGGTCCAGCCCAAAAGTCCCAGGGCTCCGACTGCCGCGCCACCCAGGCACAACGTCCGCCCCACCGCGGTAAGGCGTGGCCTTTTCATCGGACCCTCGCCGAATCGAAGCAAGATGGGGACCGTCCACGGGCGCGGTCCGGAGCACCAAGCGCTGCCGCCGGCCAGCGCGGGTGCAAGGAAGCAACGGTCCCATCCGCTGCCGTGTCACCAAGTCACGCGCGGGCTGCCCGCTTAGTTGCTCGCGATCTTCAGGGCGCGTGCCAGGTCGCGGCTCGCGCGAGCGGCACGGTCGGCGTCGCGAAACGGGAAGGTGAGCTCGAAGGGCCCCTGAGTGCTTCCCTTGATCATCCCGCCATGCGGCGAAAGCGCGACCGCGAGCCTGCCGCGGTCCAGCCCCTGGGTGGCGCCGCCGATGCGCTCGAAAGCGAAGGCGCGATCCAGGACAGCGCCGCCGTCGGGCCCTAGTAGCGCGGGGGCCAGGTGGGGAACATCGGCGTAGGTTCCCATGAAGTACAGCAGCGCCGCCGCAGCACCGTCTGCACCGGTGCCCAGAAACCAAGAACCGAGGTGGTGGGCGTCGCCGGCCGCGCAGCGCGCGTAGAGCGCGCCCTGAGTCGCGCCGAGTTGCTTCGCCAGCGCCGACGCCGTTCGAATCCATTCCGACCGCTCTTCTTCGCGAAAGTACGCCGTCACGTAGGGAGAGCCCTCGAAGCTGAGCCGCAGGCCGGGGCGCGTTGGACGGCCGCCGCCGACCAGGCTCGCGTCGCTCACCGCGACGTGCCCGCCGGAGATTGCGGCGAGCAGGGGCGTTTCTTTCCAGACCAGCCGCCCCGCACTCGGGTCGACCACGCCGGCGAGGTCGCGCTCGGTGACGAAACGCTCGCCCCCCGCCGGCCGCAACAGCATGAGCTCCGTGACCCAGCCCTCGACGTCGGTGGCGCCGATCACCGCCCCGCGCACGACGCGGGCACGGGTTTCCTCGCAGACGCGGGCGGCGCGGGCCTGCCGTGCGCGTTCGTCCGCTTCCGGGTCGATGCGCGGCTTGGCCGGTCGCAGCGCGGGCACCACGACGTAGATCACGGCGATCAGCGTGCCGCCGATCACCAGGATCGCGAGCGTCATTCCCCAGTACGAGATCCGTCCCACCGCCCGCGGGAAGGTAGCGCGTTCGTGCCCGGTTTTGAAGGGCTGCTAAAGTGGCGGGCGGGTGAACGAGCGACGGCGTTCCTGCGTAAAGCTCGCGCTATTGGCGCTGGCCGCTGCACTGGGCGCGGGGGCCGGGTGTTCGAGGTTCGGCGATGAGGTTCCTGCCGACTTCCAGCTCGAGCTATCGAGCAGCGGTTGTGAGGGACCGTGTCCAGCGTTCACCGTCAGTCTGGATGCGACCGGCGCCGTGAAGCTTGTGGGAGAGCGTTGCGATGATGACAGACGCTCTAGACAATCTGGACAATGGAGTGTGCCGCGCCCGCTCGTCCAAAACCTGTACGATCGAATCAAAGACGACGGGTTCACATTTCTCCGCCAGAGCGACGTTGACGGCGAGTGCGGGGAGGAACACGACTGGTGGGCGGAGTCCCTGGTCGTCTCCGTGGGCCATACGTACCGGGAAATCCACTACCACCACGGGTGCGAACAGACGCCCTTCTTGACCCGGCTGGAGGATCTCTACCGAGTCATCGACACATCGCTCGGGGCGAGCGACGTAGCTTGGAAGCTGAGCGCCAATTGTTTCGAACCATCTGCCTGGAGGGGCAGACGGATATTCGAAAAAGGCGGCTGTGTCGTGTGTCACCGCTTCGGTGAAGAGTCGATCGGCAGCGATCTACAAGGGCTGTTCGGAAGGACCGTGACGCTCGCGGACGGAACCACGATCGTTGCAGACCGCGCTTACGTAGAGGAATCCATCCTCGATCCCGCAGCGAAACTCGTGAAGGGGTACCCGCCGTCGATGCCGGCGTTTCGGGGCAAGCTGCGCTGGCGCGACGTGGAAGACCTGCTGGTTTTTCTCGAGCAGCAGGGCATGCGCACGGGCGGGGATTCTTCCTCCGACTGAACGATGGGCACCGGGTTTTCCAAGCCCTGCTAGAGTCGCGACTGAATGTCCAAGCCGCTCGTATTGCTCTCCAACGACGATGGTTTTCGTGCTCGCGGGCTCGCCCTGGTAAAAGAAGCGCTCGCCGATTTCGCCGACATAGTCGTGTGCGCGCCGGACTACGAGCAGAGCGCGGCGAGCCACGCCTTGAGCTTGCATCGGCCGCTCCGCCTGTTTTCGCACGGAGACGGCGTGTTCTCCATCGACGGAACGCCGGCCGATTGTGTCTACGTCGCGCTGCACGCGGGGAGTCGCGTCGTCCCGCGGCGGCCGGATCTGGTGGTTTCAGGACTGAATCACGGCCTCAATCTGGGGGACGACGTGTTTTACAGCGGCACCGTGGCCGCGGCGCGCGAGGGGTCGCTCAAGGGCATCCCATCGCTCGCCGTCTCGGGTGCTCCCGACACCGATCAGCGGGCTGCCGCCGCGGTGGCGGTCGAGCTCGCGCGAGCGCTGCTGGACGAGGGCGGTCAGCCGCTGCTCCTGAACGTCAACTTTCCCGGCGGGTCGAGCTGGCCGATGCGGGCGACGCGGCTCGGCTCTCGCGTATACAAGGAAAGCATCGAATTTCGTCGCGATCCGCGCGGCCGCGAGTACCTGTGGATCGGCGGACAGGGCGTCGAGCATCGCATGATCGCCGGATCGGACACGGAAGCGTTCGACGACGGCGCGGTCGGCGTGACCGCGCTCGTGCTCGACCTTTGGAATCGCGACGACCACTCGCGCGCCGACTCGATCGTCGGGAGAGCGCTTTCGAGCGGCAGCCGTGGTAAGTAGGGCGCGATGCCCGAGCGCAAGCGGACTGCCGCGAAATCCTCCAAACCGTTGCCGGCCCGGTTGTCCCCGACGCCGCGCGGCGTCGAGCGCGACAAACCCAAGGCGCTTTCGAGCGTCAGAAAGCGTGCGCCCATCGCGCCCACCCTGGAGTTCGACCGCACGGGCTACGTGAAGAACCTGATCCGCGACATTCCGGACTTTCCCCAACCGGGCATCCTGTTTCGCGACATCACGCCGCTGCTGAGTGACCCGAAGGGTTTCCACATCGTGCTCGACGCGATCACCGAGCGCTTCATGGGTTCGCACATCGACGCCGTGGTCGGCATCGAGTCGCGGGGGTTCATCTTCGGCGGCGCGCTCGCAGCGCGCCTGAACGCGAGCTTCGTCCCGGTGCGCAAGCCCGGCAAGCTGCCGCACCGCACCGATCGGGTCAGCTATTCGCTCGAGTACGGCGAGGCCGAGCTCGAAATGCACCGCGACTCGCTGAACGAGGGCGCTTCGGTGCTGGTGGTCGACGATCTGCTGGCGACGGGCGGCACCGCGGCCGCGGCGGGTGAGCTCGTGCACCGGCAGGGAGCTTACGTCGCGGCCTACGCGTTCGTGATCGAGCTCGAATCGCTGAGCGGGCGCGAGCGGCTCTTGCCGGTGCCGGTGATTTCGATCGTTCGGTATTCCTGAGCCGCTCAGCGCAGCGAGTCGGGGAACGCCTGCACGTCGGCGATCGAGGTCGCGCCGCACGCCAGCATCACCAGGCGATCCACGCCGAGAGCGTTGCCCCCCGCCGGCGGCATGCCTTCTTCGAGCGCGGCGATCAGCTGCCGGTCGAGCGGGTAAGTCGGCCTCCCGGCGCGCCGCCGTTCGGCGCGCTCGGTGTTGAAACGCTCCCGCTGTTCGACCGGATCGGTGAGCTCGCCGAAGCCGTTACAGAGCTCTACCCCGCCGAGGTAAAGCTCGAAGCGCTCCGCGGTGGTCGGGTCCTTCGGCGAGAGTCGGGCGAGGGCGGCCTGGGAGGCCGGATAGCCGCAGAGAAAAACCGGCCGCTTTCGCGCCGCGAGCGCGGGCTCGACGCGATCGACCAGGAGTTCGAAGAAGCGGTCCTCGTCGCGGTCCGCGAGCTCGATCGCGTTAGCGATGCCGGCGTGACGGCGGAAGGCCTCGCGCACGCTGAGCCGCGGGTAGGGCGGGCGCACGTCGACGCCGCGCCCGTCCGGCAGGCGGATCTTCGATGAGCCCGTGAGGGCGCGCACCACTCGCTCGACGACGTGCTCGGTGTCCCGCATCACGTCCGTCTGGCCGGCGAAGGCGCGGTACCACTCGAGCATCATGAACTCGGGCTCGTGCAGCGCGCCTTGCTCCTCGGCGCGGCTGCAGTGCACGAGCTCGAACACGCGCGGCAAGCCGCCGCTGAGCAGCCGTTTGAGGTGGTGCTCCGGCGAGGTGATCAAATAGCCGCCGTACGCGCGGAGCGCGTCGACGGTGCGCTCGACGCCGGGCGCCGTGACGCGAATCGGCGTGTCGACCTCGACGAAGCGCTGCTCGGCGAAGTAGCTGCGGATCACCTCGAGCGCTCGCGCCCGCTGTGCCAGGCGGCGGCCGACGCCGTCGGCGGCGAAGCGCGCGAACTCGCTCGGCGCGTGGGGCGGAGCGCCGGGGTAGCGCTCGACCACGCGACCGCGCAGCCGTCGCGCGCGATCGAGCCGGCCTTCGACCACCACGAGCTCACCGGCAACGAGCGGGGGCCGGCACGGCGTGATCTCGGCCCGCACGTTCGCGAAGGCGTCCGCGAGTACGAGCGACGTGCCTTCGGCGAACACCGCGCGGCCGCCCACCCGGAGCAAGCCACGCCCACCGCGCGGCACGTCGCTCGGCGCGAGAACGGTGCGCCCGACGCGCTCGCGGCTCATCCGCCGGCGAAAAGCCGCGCCGCGAAGGCCGCGATCTGCGAGCCGATCCAAGGGCCGGCGATCACCAGCGCCAGCGACACCACCACGAGCCGCGGCAGGTGAGCGAGCGTGAACTCCTGGACCTGCGTCGCGGCCTGGAACACGGCGACGATCAAGCCGACCAGCGCGGCGGCCGCGATGATCGGCAGCGAGACCGCCAGCGAAAGCAGCAGCGCTTCCTGCGCCAGCGCCGTGAGATCTCCGACGTTCGGCATGAGCGAGCCGCGTTACCCGTTGGCGCCGGTGTCGGGAGCGTCACTCCCGGCGTCCGTCCCGGCGCTTCCCGAAACGGCACCAGCGCCGGCGCTACCGCCGGTGCCAGCTGTGCCGCCCGAGCCGCCTGCGTCCGCAGAGCCATCCGCACCGGCGCTGCCGCCGCTGTCCGAGGCGTCGGGGCTGCCACCAGTACCGCCGGAACCTGCGGCGCCTCCCGCTCCCCCCGAACCAGCGCTGCCACCGACGCCGCCCACCCCCGTTTGAATGCAGCGTTCGTCAGTCGAACCGCTAGGCGGACAACAACGGTTGGGGGTCATGTTGGAGACGCAAACCAGGCCCGACTCGCAGTCCTTGTTGCCGTTGGTCCCAAAGTCGCAGACCTCGCCCTCGCCCTGATCCGCGCAGCCCGAAGCGGCCCCGCCTCCGAAGAGCGGAATGGCCAGAAGGACGACCAGTTTCGGAAAGTTGAGTCTTTGCATCGGCGGGCT
>Ga0111539_10011776_pt1 | contig 10965 bp, 9 predicted proteins | sample RhiMethybrSRZTD1_FD_79667 | JGI IMG/M metagenome (GOLD analysis project Ga0111539, IMG submission 79667) | Populus rhizosphere microbial communities from Tennessee, USA - Rhizosphere MetaG P. TD hybrid SRZTD1 (version 2) (version 2) | ecosystem: Host-associated > Plants > Roots > Rhizosphere >... | reverse complement strand
GTGAACCCGATCTGGTTGTTGACGACCACGTGGATGGTGCCGCCGACGCGGTAGCCCTTGATGTCGCTCATGTTGAGCGTCTCGGCCACCACGCCCTGGCCGGCGAAGGCGGCGTCGCCGTGCATGAGGATGGGCAGCACCGAGAAGGCGTCGGGCACGTTGATCTGGTCCTGCTGCGCCCGCACCATGCCCTCGACCACCGGGTCGACGGCCTCGAGGTGGCTGGGGTTGGCCGCCAGCTCGACCTTGATGATGTTGCCCTGGCGGCTCTGGAACTTGCCGACCTGGCCGAGGTGGTACTTGACGTCGCCCGAGCCCTGGACCGCGGTGGGGTCGAGCGTGCCCTCGAACTCCTTGAACACCTGGTCGTAGTTCTTGCCGACGATCGTGGCGAGCACGTTGAGCCGGCCGCGGTGGGGCATGCCCATGACCGCGCCCTCGAGCTCGTCGTCGGCCGCGGCCTCGAGGATGGCGTCGAGGATCGGGATCAGGCTCTCGCCCCCCTCGATGCCGAAGCGCTTCTGGCCGATCCACTTGGTGCCGAGGAACTTCTCGAACGCCTCGGCCGCGTTGAGCCGGTCGAGGATGTAGCGCTGGTCGTCGGCGTCGAGCTGCTGCTGGCTCTGGCTCTCGACCTGCTCCTGGATCCAGCGCTGCTCGTCGAGGTCCTGGATGTGCATGTACTCGATGCCGATCGTGCGGCAGTAGGCGTCGCGCAGCACGCGCAGGATCTCGCTGAGGATCGCCTTGTCGCGACCGCCCAGGCCGCCGGTCAGGAACTCGCGGTCGAGGTCCCAGATCGTGAGCCCGTACGTGGCGGGGTCGAGCTCGGGCGCCATGTGCGCCTCTTTCCACCGCAGCGGGTCGAGGTCGGCGATCAGGTGCCCCCGCACCCGGTAGACGCGGATGAGCGTGGCCACGGCCATCTGCTTCTCGAGCGCCGACTGCTCGTGGTCGAGCGGGTTGACGTCGCGCCGCCACTTGATGGCCTCGTACGGCACGCCCAGGCTGGAGAAGATGTCGTCGTAGAACCGGTCGGCGCCGAGCAGCAGCTCCTCGACCCGCTTGAGGAAGATGCCCGACTCCGCGCCCTGGATGATGCGGTGGTCGTAGGTCGAGGTGACCGTGATGACCTTGGAGGCGCCGAGATCGGCCAGCATGACGGGGTCGGCGCCGCGCCACTCGGCCGGGAAGTCGATGGCGCCGACGCCCACGATGACGCCCTGCCCGGGCATGAGCCGGGGCACCGACTGCTTGGTGCCGATGGTGCCGGGGTTGGTCAGCGTGACGGTGGCGCCCGCGAAGTCGTCGACGGACAGCTTGTTCGAGCGGACCTTGCGGATGATCTCCTCGTAGGTGCCCCAGAACGCCCGGAAGTCGAGCGTGTCGGCGTCGCGGATGACCGGCACGAGCAGGCTGCGGCTGCCGTCGGACTTCTCGACGTCGACGGCGAGGCCGAGGCCGACGTGCTCGTGGCGGACGACCCGGGGCTTGCCGTCGGCACCCTCGACGAACGTCGAGTTCATCCGCGGCATCGTCTCGTGGAGCGCCCGGACGATGGCGTAGCCGATGATGTGGGTGAAGCTGACCTTGCCGCCCCGGGTGCGGCCCAGGTAGCCGTTGATCACGCGCCGGTTGACCTCGAGCAGCTTGGCCGGGACGTCGCGGAAGCTGGTGGCGGTGGGGACGCCGAGGCTCGCCTCCATGTTCTCGACGATGCGGGCGGCGACGCCCCGCAGCGGCTCGCCCCGGTCGGCCTCGTCGGCCTTCGCCGGCTTGGCCGGCTTCGCGGTGCCGCCGTCGCCCTTCGCCCCGGCACCGGCGGCGGCGGCGGCGCCGTTGGCGGCCGGCACGGCGGTCGGCGGCGCGGGGGTGGCGGCCGGCGGCGCGACCGCCGTCGTGGGGGCCGGGCCCGCCGCCGTGCCGTTGGTGGCGGCGGGGGCGTCGCCGTCGACCGACCCGCCGGCGGCCCCGGGCGTGGCGGGCGCCATGTGATCGGCGTCGCGGCGGTAGTCGGCGAAGAAGTCGCGCCAGCTCTCGCTCACCGAGCCCGGATCGGCGAGGTACTGCTCGTACATCTCGTCGACGAGCCAGGCGTTGGGACCCAGCGCAGTGGTGGTTTGCGGTTCGTCACCCACGGTGCCGATCGTACCGGCCCCCGGCGGCCCTCAGGCCAGGGGGGCCGAGCGGCGCACATGACGGTTCGCGTGACGGCACCATTGCCGCCACCTGGCCGGCATCTGTCCTGTTCGCGGAGCTGTCACGCGCTTGTAGCACCGCATCCACCACGGGCTGACGCCTCGGATGTAGACCACACGAGACAGCCTTCCGTTCCCCAGGAGGCAGCCATGAGCCCGTCCCTCATCGACTCCCCCGACACGGTGACCTCCCGTGTGCTCCGCCCGCTGCTGGGCGCCCAGGTCGTGGTGCGCACGGCTTCGACGCTCTGGTGCGGGACCCTGCTGTCGTGCGTCAAGGACAGCGCCTGGTTCGTGGTCGACGACACCGACGTCGTCGTCCACATCGACGACCTGGTCTCGGTGCGCGCCGCCTGATCCCCGGGTCTGCCATCGTGGCGCCGTGACACGCGACGGGCGGAGCTGGGCCGAGAGGTTCGACGGGTCGATCCGACCGGCCCTGGCGCCCGGCGAAGCCCTGCTGGCGGCATCGCCGCTCGTCGCCGATCCGGGCACGACCGAGGACGTGTCGCTGCGCGACGAGCTGGCGAACCTCGCCGACCCCACCATCTGGGTCGGCCTCGGCGCCCATCCGGGCACCGCCGGACAGCGGGTGTTCTTCGGCCGCGGCGTCATCGGGCCCGACGGCAGCGTGGCCCACCGGGTGTTCGCCGCCGTCGCCGCCGCGGGCAGCCCGTTCCTGGCGGTCACCGACCGCCGGTTCCTGGTGGTCGACCGGGTCACCGTCCCCCGCCCGGGAGCCGGACGGCTGGCCCGGGTGCTGGGCGCGGGCGACACCGAGATCCGGCCCCTCGTCGACGTCCCGCGCCGCGCCGTCCGGTCGGCGGCGCCGGCGCCCAAGGGCGTGGTGCGCAGGGCACGCCTGCTCGCACGCTTCGCCGACGACTCGGTGTGCGCCCTCAACTGCTCGCTGCCCGGCGTCCGCGACGACGTCGTCGCCGCGCTGCGCTCCCCCGTCTGACCGGGGCCGGGGTTCGGAGCCCCCGCCGGCACCCGGTACCGTCGCGCCCCATGTCCGCGCAGTTCATCTACACGATGCGCAAGCTCAGCCGGTTCCACCCGCCCGACAAGGAGGTGCTGAAGGACATCAGCCTCTCCTTCTACCCGGGCGCCAAGATCGGCGTGCTCGGCGCGAACGGTGCGGGCAAGTCGTCGCTGCTGCGCGTCATGGCCGGCGTCGACGACGGCTACACGGGCGAGGCCCGTCTCACGCCCGGCTTCAGCGTGGGCATGCTCGAGCAGGAGCCCCAGCTCGACGCGTCCAAGGACGTGCTGGGCAACGTGATGGACGGCGTGGGCCAGGTCGCGGCCCTGCTGGCCGAGTACGACGAGGTGATGGCCGGCTGGGCCGACGCCGAGGCCGACTACGAGAAGCTCGGCGCCCGCCAGGCCGACCTCGAGTCGAAGATCGAGGCGGCCGGTGCCTGGGACCTCCAGCGCACCACCGAGATCGCCATGGACGCCCTGCGCCTCCCCCCGGGCGACGCCGACGTCACGACGCTGTCGGGCGGCGAGCGGCGCCGCGTGGCGCTGTGCCGGCTGCTGCTGTCGCGACCCGACCTGCTGCTGCTCGACGAGCCCACCAACCACCTCGACGCCGAGTCGGTGGCCTGGCTCGAGCGCTTCCTCCGCGACTACGCGGGCACCGTCGTCGCCATCACCCACGACCGCTACTTCCTCGACAACGTGGCGGGCTGGATCCTCGAGCTCGACCGCGGGCACGGCTACCCCTTCGAGGGCAACTACTCGGGCTGGCTCGAGCAGAAGCGCGACCGCATCGAGCGCGAGGAGAAGGCCGACAGCGCCCGCAAGCGCACGCTCGAGCGCGAGCTCGAGTGGGTGCGCATGGCGCCCCGGGCCCGCCAGGCCAAGGGCAAGGCCCGCCTCGCCGCCTACGAGAAGCTGCAGGCCGAGGCCGAGGCGGCCGAGCGCGGGCCCGACCGGCTGCAGATCCACATCCCGCCGGGCCCCCACCTGGGCGATCAGGTCATCGAGGTCGCGGAGCTGTCCAAGGGCTACGGCGACCGGCTGCTCATCGACGACCTGTCGTTCTCGCTCCCCCGCGCCGGCATCGTCGGCATCATCGGCCCCAACGGCGCCGGCAAGACCACGCTGTTCCGCATGATCACCGGTGGCGAGCAGCCCGACGCCGGCACGATCACCGTGGGCACGTCGGTCGACCTCGCCTACGTCGACCAGTCCCGCGACGCGCTCGACGCCGACAGGACGGTCTACGAGGAGATCACCGACGGCCAGGACCTGCTCAAGGTCGGCACCCGCGAGGTGAACGGCCGGGCGTACGTCGCCTCGTTCAACTTCCGGGGCTCCGACCAGCAGAAGAAGGTCGGCGTGCTGTCGGGCGGCGAGCGCAACCGGGTCCACCTCGCGAAGATGCTGCGGCGCGGCGGCAACGTGCTGCTGCTCGACGAGCCGACCAACGACCTCGACGTCGACACGCTGCGGGCGCTCGAGGACGCGCTCGAGAGCTTCCCCGGGTGCGCGGTGGTCATCAGCCACGACCGCTGGTTCCTCGACCGCATCGCCACCCACATCCTCGCCTTCGAGGGCGACAGCCAGGTGCGGTGGTTCGAGGGCAACTTCAGCGAGTACGAGGCCTGGCGCCACAAGCAGCTGGGCGCCGAGGCCGACCAGCCCCACCGCATCAAGTACAAGCCGCTGGTGCGCTGAGGCGGACGCGCCGGGCCCCGCACGAGACCCACCGGCCCCGACACGCCGACACCATCGTGGACGTCCGCCCCCTGCCCGCCGCCGACCTGCCGGCCGCCGAGGTGCTGCTCGACGACCTGCTGGCCGGTCGCCGGCAGGCCCGCCTGGGCGAGGTCCACGACGTGCTCGCGCTGGCCGCCCTGGGCGTGTGGGACCGGGGGCGCCTCGTCGGGTTGGCGACCTGGGCGGGGGCCGGCGGCGACGGGCGCGCCGAGCTGGCGGCCCTGGCCGTCGCCGAGGACCGCCGGGGCCGCGGGGTCGGCGCCGCCCTCGTCGAGGCCGTGGCCGGCGCGGCCCGCACGGACGGGGCGACGACGCTGTGGCTGGTCACCACCAACGACAACCTCGACGCGCTGCGGCTCTACCAGCGCCACGGGTTCCGGCTCGTCGACCTGCACGCCGGCAGCGTCGACGCCGCCCGCGCCGCCGGCGCGCCGATCCCCGCCACCGGCGCCTACGGCGTGCCCCTCCGCGACGAGCTGGTGCTCGAGCGGGCGCTCTGACCGCCGGCCGGGGCCGGCTCGTCGCCCGGCCGAGCGACGTTTGGCGCCCGTCGCTCGCGGGCCGACACTGGACGGCGAGGCACGTCCACCGACCGACACGACCCGACGGGAGAGGCATCCATGACCACCCCGACCGACGCCGCCACGACCTACTTCGACGCCTGGCGCGCCGGCGACTTCGACCGCCTGCGGTCGGTGCTGGCCGACCACGTGCGGTTCACCGGCCCGATGGGCACCGCCGACGGCGCCGACGAGTGCCTCGCCGGGCTCCGGGGCCTGCGCCAGATCCTCGACGACATCGTGGTCGAGAAGCGCTTCGTCGACGGACCCGACGTGGTGACGTGGTTCGCGCTCGACACCAAGCCGGCCGGCCGCGTGGCACCGGTCGTGAACTGGAGCCACGTCGAGGACGGCCGGATCACGCGCATCCGGGTCACGTTCGATCCGCGCCCCCTCACCGACGGGGGGTGATCCGCCCGCGGCCCGCGGCGCCGGCCGGCAGGACGGGGCGGCCGCTCACGGCGCCGCCGGGGCGAAGGCGATCACCCGCCCGTCGGCGGTGCCGACGAGCACGCGGCCCCGGGTGATCGCCGGGGCCCCGGTGATGGGGCTGCCGGTGGCGACGGTCCACACCGGGGCGCAGGCGGGCTGCCCGCACCCGGCCGTCGGGTACGCGGCGACCGTGCCGTCGCGGGCCCCGACGACCACCACGTCGGTGGCGGCGCCCGGCTGGACGAGCAGCGGCTCGCCGGGGACCGACGACCACGACGGAGCGCACGTCGCCGCCCCGCACCCGGCGGGATCGAGGGCGACCAGCACGCCCGAGGTCGTCGGCACGAGCAGCGCGTCGGGCGCGAGCGCGGGCGGCGCCGCCACCGCGGACCCGACCGGGGCCGACCACAGCACGGCGCCCGTGGCCGTGGCGACGGCGGTCACCGTCCCGGCGTCGGTGCCGACGTAGGCCGTGCCGCCGTCGGCCGAGAGGACGGGGGTGGTGGCGGTCCTGCCGTCGAGGGGCGCCACCCACGCGGGGCAGGCGAACACGGCGTCGCCGGGTGCGCCGCAGTCGGACGCGCCCCCGCTGTACGGGAACGCCCGCAGGCCGACGCCCTCGGTGCCGTCGCCCGGACCGGTGGCCATGAGGCCCGATCCGGCCTGGAACACGAGATCGGTGCCGACGGTGAAGCGCGCCGACCCGGGGTGGTCGGTGACGGCGACGTCGACGACGTTCTCGCCGAACGTCGTGAGCCCCTGGCGGAGGATCGAACCCACCGCCGAGTACGTGCTGAACGCCGCGCGCAGCTCGGTCCCGGCCGCCCGGATGCCCTCCTGCCTCCCGAAGAACTCGGAGAACCACCAGCCGTCGACGGTCTGGAAGGCGGCGTTCTCCCATCCGGTGCCGCCCCGCAGGATGCTGACGTAGAGGTGGTCGCCGTCGCCCGGAAGCGGGCCGACCGACATCTGGGTGTCGACGATGGCGCCGCCGACCTCGGCGTACGGCGCCTCGACCCAGCGGATGGCCCCGGTCACGAGGTCGATGCCGTACACCGACGACTCGGTCGTGACGTGGACCAGCCCCGCGGGGGACACCACGGGCGACGACACGCCCCTCGGGCCCGCCGCCGTGGTGGCCGTCCACTCCTCGGCCAGCGTCGGCGCCGTCGCCGCGGTCACCGAGACCTCGACGTCGTTGTAGGCGCGCCGGTCGGGGCCGGCCCCGGAGGCCGGCCAGCACCCCGCCGAGGCCAGGGCGAGCACCACCGGTGCCGCCGCCCGCATCAACCGTCCCATGTCGATCCCCCGGATCTGCCCCGCGCCACCGAAGCTACCCGACGGTCACCTGCCGTGCGCCCCGTGCGCCCCGTGCGCCGTGCGCCCCGTCCGGCCCGTCAGCCGGGGGCCAACAGGTCCAGCACCCGCGCCGCCTGCGCGGCGGGCGCGCCGTCGGCGGGCGTCAACCGAAGGTCGGGGTGCTCGGGCGCCTCGTACGGGTCGTCGATGCCCGTGAAGCCCCGGATCTCCCCCGCCCGTGCCCTGGCGTACAGGCCCTTGGGGTCGCGGGCCTCGCACACCGCCAGCGGCGTGTCGACGAAGACCTCGACGAACCGCAGGCCGACGGCCTCGTGGATCGCCCGGGCGCGGTCACGGTCGGCCCGGTAGGGGCTGATCACCGGCACGAGGGCGACCACGCCGGCGTCGGCGAAGAGCCGGGCCACCTCGCCGATGCGCCGGATGTTCTCGGTGCGGTCCGCGGCGGTGAACCCCAGGTCGGCGTTGAGCCCGTGGCGCACGTTGTCGCCGTCGAGCAGGTAGGCGGCCCGCCCGGCGGCGACGACCGCGCGCTCGACCTCGACGGCGACGGACGACTTGCCCGACCCCGACAGGCCGGTGAACCACACCGTGGCCCCGGCGAACGGCCGCTCGGTGCGGGCGACCGCCCCTTCGTGCCAGACGACGTTGTCGGCCATGTGCTCGCCCTCCCGGCGGGGCTCAGGCCACGGCCGTCGGGCCGAGGATGATGCCCGCGCCCACGGTGTTGTTGGTGCCCTCGTCGACGAGGATGAAGCTGCCCGTGGTGCGGTTGCGCCGGTACTCGTCGAAGAACAGCGGCACGGTGGTGCGCAGCTGCACCCGCCCGATCTCGTTGAGCGAGAGCTCGGTGGCGTCCTCGTCGCGGTGCAGCGTGTTGACGTCGAGCCGGTACTGCAGGTCCTTCACCATCGTGCGGCCCCACCGGGTGGTGTGCTTCACCGCCAGCTTGGCGCCGGAGCGCAGCGACGTGTCGGCGGTGAGCCAGCACACCATCGCCTCGATGTCCTGACCGACGTGGGGACGGTTGCGGACGCGGGCGATCATGTCGCCCCGCGACACGTCGACGTCGTCCGCGAGGCGGATCGTGACCGACATGGGGGCGTACGCCTCGTCGACGCGACCGTCGGCCGTGTCGATGGAGGCCACGGTCGAGGTCAGCCCCGACGGCAGGACCACGACCTCGTCGCCGGGCTTGAACACCCCGCCGGCCACCTGGCCGGCGTAGCCGCGATAGTCGTGCAGCTCGTGGCTGGTCTGGTCCTGCGGCCGGATGACGTACTGCACCGGGAAGCGGGCGTCGATGAGGTTGCGGTCGCTGGCGATGTGCACCTCCTCGAGCTGGTGCAGCAGGGACGGCCCCTCGTACCACGGCATGTTGGCCGACCGCTCGACGACGTTGTCGCCGTGGAGCGCCGAGACCGGCACGAACGTGAGGTCGTGCACGTCGAGCTTCATGGCGAAGCTGCGGAACTCGGCCTTGATCTCGTCGTAGCGCTCCTGCGACCAGTCGACGAGGTCCATCTTGTTGACGCACACCACGAGGTGCGGGATGCCCAGCAGCGACGCCAGGAACGCGTGCCGGCGCGACTGCTCGAGCACGCCCTTGCGGGCGTCGACCAGCACCAGCGCCAGGTCGGCGGTGGAGGCGCCGGTGACCATGTTGCGCGTGTACTGGATGTGCCCCGGGGTGTCGGCGATGATGAACTTCCGCCGGGGGGTGGCGAAGTAGCGGTAGGCGACGTCGATCGTGATGCCCTGCTCTCGCTCGGCCCGCAGGCCGTCGGTGAGCAGCGCCAGGTCGGTGTGGGCGTCGCCGCGGTCGCGGCTCGTGCGCTCGACCGACTCGAGCTGGTCCTCGAAGATCGCCTTCGAGTCGTAGAGCAGCCGGCCGATCAGGGTCGACTTGCCGTCGTCGACCGACCCGGCCGTCGCGAAGCGGAGCAGCTCCATCTCAGAAGTACCCCTCGCGCTTGCGGTCTTCCATGCCGGCCTCGCTGATGCGGTCGTCGGCCCGGGTGGCGCCCCGCTCGGTGACGCGGGTGACCGCGGTCTCCTCGATGATCGCGGCGAGGTCGGCGGCGCTCGACTCGATGGCGCCCGTGCAGCTGGCGTCGCCCACCGTGCGGAACCGGACCAGCCGCTCCTCGACCTCCTCGTCCTCGCCGACCGTGACGAACGGCGTGTCGGCGAGCCACATGCCGTCGCGCTGGAACACCCGGCGGCGGTGGGCGTAGTAGATGGTCGGCAGCTCGATGCCCTCGTCGGCCACGTACTGCCAGATGTCGAGCTCGGTCCAGTTCGAGATCGGGAACACGCGGATGTGCTCGCCCTTGCGGTGGCGGCCGTTGTAGAGGCTCCACAGCTCGGGCCGCTGGTTCTTCGGGTCCCACTGGCCGAAGTCGTCGCGGAAGCTGAACACCCGCTCCTTCGCCCGGGCCTTCTCCTCGTCACGGCGGGCGCCCCCGAAGACGGCGTCGAACCGGTTCTCCTCGATGGCCTCGAGCAGCGGCACCGTCTGGAGCCGGTTGCGGCTGGCGCGGGGCCCGGTCTCCTCGACGACCCGTCCGGCATCGATGGCGTCCTGCACGCTGGCGACCACCAGGCGGGCCCCCAGCTCGGCGATGCGGCGGTCGCGGTAGTCGATGACCTCGGGGAAGTTGTGGCCGGTGTCGACGTGCATGACCGGGAACGGCAGCCTGGCCGGGGCGAAGGCCTTGACCGCGAGGTGCAGCATCACCGCCGAGTCCTTGCCGCCCGAGAACAGCATGACGGGCCGCTCGAACTCGGCGGCCACCTCGCGGATGATGTGGATGGCCTCGGCCTCGAGGGCCTGGAGGTGCGTGAGCTCGTAGGTCGTCGCGGCTGCGGGGGATGCGTGGCCCGTCAGGTCGGTGCTCGACATGGACCCACAAGGCTAAATCCGACCTAGTTGGTAAGCAATTCCTGACCCGGGTGGTAAGCAATCCCCATGGCCGCCCCCGCCTCCGTCATCCCCGACGACCACGCCCTGGCCGCCCGCCTGGCCACCGAGGCGGGCCGGCTGCTCGTCGGCCTGCGGGCCCGCCGGGTGGCCGAGGCCGGTGACGCCGGGCCCGCCGGCGTCGACGGGCGGGCGCTCGGCGACGAGGGCGACCGCCGGGCCCACGAGCTGCTGGTGGCGGCCCTGGCCGAGGCCCGTCCCGACGACGCGGTGCTGTCCGAGGAGGGCGTCGCCGACCCGGCTCGGCTCACGGCGCAGCGCGTGTGGATCGTCGATCCGCTCGACGGCACCCGCGAGTACGGCGAGGTGCCCCGAGACGACTGGGCCGTCCACGTGGCCCTGGTCGTCGGCGGGGTCCCGGCCGCGGGGGCCGTGGCCCTCCCCGCCCGGGGCCTGACGCTGGCGACCGACCCCGCCCCGCCCCCGCCGCCCGCACACGACGGGCCGCCGCGGGTCGTGGTCAGCCGCAGCCGGCCGCCGGTCGAGGCCGGATGGGTCGCCGACGCCCTCGGCGGCGCGCTGGTGACCCTCGGGTCGGCGGGCGCCAAGGCGATGGCGGTCGTGCTCGGCGACGTCGACGTGTACCCGCACAGCGGCGGTCAGTACGAGTGGGACTCGGCCGCGCCCGTCGCCGCGGCCGCCGCCGCCGGGCTGCACGTGTCACGCCTCGACTGCTCGCCGCTCGTCTACAACCGTCCCGGCCCCGACCTGCCCGACCTGCTGGTGTGCCGGCCCGAGCCTGCCG
>Ga0111539_10011774_pt1 | contig 10966 bp, 6 predicted proteins | sample RhiMethybrSRZTD1_FD_79667 | JGI IMG/M metagenome (GOLD analysis project Ga0111539, IMG submission 79667) | Populus rhizosphere microbial communities from Tennessee, USA - Rhizosphere MetaG P. TD hybrid SRZTD1 (version 2) (version 2) | ecosystem: Host-associated > Plants > Roots > Rhizosphere >... | reverse complement strand
TGACGTACAGGCGCTACCAATCGGACAGCCCGGCGGTTCAGCAGTACAGCAACGCCTGGATGCCCAGCGCGGGCCTGGCAATCAGCGCGGCGTCCGGACAGCTGGGCTTCGGCCTCGCGGACACGTTCGTTCGCCTCGAGGATCCGCCCTACAACGCAAACCAGCCTCCGATCACCCGCTACAACAACCAGGCGTCCGCGGAGCTGCGCTGGGCGCCAGGCGGCGGCCGGCTGACCGGCACGTTGCGCTACACGAACATGTTCGACGTGATCCAGGGTGATTTCAGCTATGCGACGTCGATGACGAACGCGGTCATGCTGGACGCCTCCTGGAAGTGGCTGCCCAAGACAGCGGTCTTCGTCAACGTGACGCAGGGCTTCGTGACGTACCTGGAAGAGCCGACGCCCAAGACGTCGTCATATCCGCTGCGTGTCACCGCGGGCCTTCGCGGTCTGCTGACCGAGAAGACGTCGGTCCTGCTCGCCCTCGGTTATACGAACGCGTTCTACTCGTCGGGCCCGAGCACGGGCGGCATCTGGGGCAGCACCTTCGCGGATCTGTCGTTCACGGTGCGGCCGACGATGATGAGCCGGGTGGTGCTCGGATATCGCCACGCGTTCGAAAACTCCGTGATCAGCAATTTCTACTACGCCGAGACCGCGTACGCGTCCTACGTGCAGCAGATTGCAAGCCGGCTGGCGCTGGATCTGTCCGGGCGTTACATCTACAAGAACTACCAGGGCCTGTTCGACCCGCAAACCCTGGAACGGGTCGACAACTTCTTCCAGGTCGGCGCGACACTCGATTACTTCGTGCGCAACTGGATCTACGCGGGTCTCGGCTATGCGGTGCTCGTGAATCGTAGCGACGTGGTCTCGACGGTTCCGGTGGATGTCAATTACACGAAGCAGCAGGTGTTCGTTCGCGTCGGACTCACGTATTAGGACGTTTGCATCATGATCAGTCGGTGCTGTGTGGTTTGCAGACACCTTTGGGTCCTCGCGGTCGTTGCGCTGCTGGCCGGGTGTAGCAGCACGCCACGCCCCGCGGTCGAGGTGGCCAAGGCGGGCGAGCCCGCCGATCGCATCGGCATCGATGACACCTTCGAGGTGCGCGTGTACGGCGAGCCCGAGCTGACGGGCGCGTTCCGCGTCGCCACCGATGGCAACATCGACTATCCGCTGGTCGGCCGCATCCAGGTGGCGGGCTTGCGCACCGGTGAGATCCAGGCGTTGCTCGTCGACAAGCTGAAGGACCGGATCCTCAAGGATCCGCAAGTCGTCGTCACCATCAAGGATCGCAACAGCCAGAAGATCTCCGTTTTCGGCCAGGTCGCCAAGCCTGGGCAGGTCGGCTATTACCCGAACATGACAATCGTCGACGCGATCGCGAGCGCCGGCGGCTTTACGGGCATCGCCGCCAAGAACTCGGTGAACCTCAGGCGCGAGATCGGCGGCAAGATCGAGACGCACGTTTACCCGGTGGCGGACATAACCGAAGGGCGTTCGCAGAACGTCAACGTCCTGCCCGGTGACGTCCTGGTGGTCGACGAACGCGTTTTCTGAAATGGGACCGGAGCAGGTCCCCTCCGACGAGTCAGCGCCGCGATCGACCATCGAATCCGGCCCGCCGTCCAGCGCCGGGCGTCGTTCATCGGGGTCGCGCCGGCGCCGGAGCTCGCCCGTCGCGCGGATCGGGCGGACCGCCGGCGTCGTTTTGCTGGTCGGAGCCGTCGTCGCGGCGCCGCTGGCCATCGGGGGGGTCCACCGCGCCAGCATGATCGGCCTGATGGTCGCGGTCGCGGTTGGCATCGCGGCGCTGACCGTCAGCCGTGGCAAGGGCGGCGATTCGCTTCGCGTCGGCCTTCCGATCGTCCTGCCGCTGCTGCTCCTGCTGGTTCCGATCCTTCAATCGATCCCGATACCGCTCGGACTGCGCGCTCACCTGGATCCCCGCGGCACCGAGCTGCTGCGCGATAGCGAGTTCGTGGCGGGTCGCGCATGGCCGCTCAGCCTCGACCCGACCAGCACGCGCGCCCACATCGGCCGGGCGGCGGCTGCGCTCGCGGTGTTCCTGGGCGCGTTTCACCTGGCGGCGAGCCGGCATCGGCGGCGGCTGGTGCTGCTCGCGGTCGCGGGGAGCGGCATCGCGGCGGTCGGGATCGGGCTCGGTCATCGCATCTTCGGATTCACCCAGCTGTACGGGATGGTCCCGGTGTCGATTCGGACGTTGCTGACCGGTCCCTTCGTCAACAGCAACCACACGTCGGAATTTCTCGAGCTGGCGGCATTCACCTGCCTGGCCTGTTCGTTTTTCCGCCGGACCGCGCTCAACCGCATCGGGTGGCTGGTCGGCGCGGTCTTGTGCGGCGTCGGTGCGCTCGCGACGATTTCACGGGGCGCGGTCGCAGCCCTCGCGGGCGGCGCCCTGGTGTTCGGGGTCCTACGCTACGCCAACCCCCCGGAAGGCGCCCCGACCGCCAGGCGTCGGACGGGGATGATGTGGGGCCTGCTGCTGGTCGGCTTCGTCGTGCTCGGCGCGGGCGCCCTGGGGGCCCAGCAGCTGGTGGAACGATTCAGGACCAGCAGCATCGGCGGTGACATCCGGTTCGCGCTGTGGCGGGACGGACTCCGCGTGCTGTCCGCGCACCCTCTCGGCATCGGGCGGGGCGCGTTCGAACGCATCTTCCCCATCTACCGAACGGTGAAGACCTCTTTTGCGCTCAGGTTCTCGTTCCTCGAAAACGAGCCGCTCCAGTGGCTGGTCGATTCGGGATGGCCGTTGTTCGCGTTGGTCGTCGCCGGCATCGGCGTGGTCATCTGGTTTCTCGTCCGCCACGCCCGCAAGGACCGGATCGAAGCCGCCCTGCTCGGTGGGCTGATCGCCGTGCTGATTCACAGCGTCGTCGATTTCGGCCTGGAGACGCTCGGCGTGATGCTGCCGTTCATGGCGGTGCTGGGCGTACTCGTTGGCCGTCTCAGGACCGAATCCGTCGAACCGGCACCCGGCCCGAAGCGCGGCTGGGCGGTCGCTGGCGTCGCGGTCGTGAGCCTGATCGTGGGGGTGATCTCCATCGCTCACCCCAGCAGCGACGACATGGATCTACTGCTCAAGCGGGCTGCTCCGGGCAACAAGCGGGCCGTGCTGGTCCGGGCCCAGCAGGTGCATCCTTTGGATTATTTTTACGCGCTGTCGTTCGCGCAGCTCGAGCCGATCAAGGGCGCGCGGGGGCAGCCGTCTCCCCGGTTGCACGCCCTGAATCGCGCGCTCCAGCTCTGCCCATCCTGCGAGGTGGTGCACGCGGAGGTGGCGAGCAACCTGTGGCGTCTCGGGTTCCGGGCCCAGGCGCTGCTCGAGTGGCGCGCGGCGATCGACCTGCAGCCGGCGCTCCTCAATTCCGTGCTGGGCAAACTGTTCAACGCGGGCGGCAAGCCCCAGGAGCTGGCGGCGGTCGCCGCCTCCGACGCCGGGAGAATGGTCGAGGTGGCGAACTTTCTCAGCTCGATCGCGCGTGTTCCCGATGCGTTCGTGGTGCTCGACCAGGCCGACGCGATCGGGAAACCGGGGCCGGAGAGCTTGCTGGTTCGCGCCAAGCTCCAACTGCAGTCGGGCCAGGTTGCCGACGCGCAGAAGACGGTCGCGGCGGCCCGCGCGGCCGGCATCCAGGACGCCCGGCTGGCGCTGCTCGAGGCGAAGGTCCTGATGGCGGGGCCGGGCGCAACGTCCGACGAGGCAATGCGCCTCCTCGACGAGGCGGCGACACGATACCCGAACGATGTCGAGATAGCGCGCGCCCGCGTCGAGCTGGTGCTCGCTGCCGAGAAGTGGCAAGCGGCCGAGCGTGCCGTGGAGGGCCTCAAGCGGGCGCTCTACCATTCGCAGGGCAGTGCGTCCGAGGCGCACGTGCTGAATGCGCGCATTCACGGCCGCCTCGGCCGGCTGACCGCGGCCCTGGGCGAATACCGTGTCGCGCTGGCCGATCAGCCGGGCAGTGTGAGCCTTTGGATGGAGTTCGGACGCGTGGCGGAAAACGGAGGGCGCGACACGGTCGCCAGAGAGGCCTACCGTGAAGCGGCCCGTCTCAGTCCGGCCAGTCCGGAAGTCGCCGAAGCGCTGCACCGGCTGGATGAGCGAAGGCCGAAGTCCCTCGAGTCGCTGGGTGGGCTAAAATCGCCCCCCCCGAACGGACCATGAAGACCGCCTGGTTTTTTGCGCTGATCGCCGCGATCTGTTTCGAGGGCCTCGGCCGCAGGTATCTGCCGCAGGTCCCTTCAGCAGTCTTCTATTTCCTGAAGGACGTCATCCTCATTTACGGCCTGGTGAAGTACAGGCCTCCGCTGTCGACCTGGCGGGTGACAGGGAAGCTCTATGGGGGCTTTGCCGTCATCGCGCTGATTGCACTGGTGTGGACCATCCTCGAGCTCTTGAATCCTGATCAGCAGTCGGCCGTTCTCGCGGCCATCGGCTTTCGTGCCTACTGGCTCTGGTGGCTCGCGCCGCCGCTCATCGCGCATGTCCTCCGTGAGCCGAAGGAGCGCTCCCGCGCGATCTATGGCCTGCTGGCGGTATCGGCCATCGTCGCCATTCTCGCCGCCGTGCAGTTCGCCGCGCCGGCCGACTCGTCCCTCAACGTCTACTCGTACGTGGACGGCGAACAGACGGAGGGCGCCGTCGTCTATTCGACGGGACGAGCGCGCGTCGCCTCCACGTTCAGCTTCTTGAGCGGGTTCGCCGACTTCACGACTCTGATTCCGACGCTGACGCTCGCCTTTGGTCTCGACGTCCGCGATCCGCGCCTGCGACGGACGGCCTTCATCGTCACGGGACTGACCGCGGCCACGATACCGATGGCCGGGTCGCGCGCGTCCTTGCTCATCGCTGGCACGATTCTTCTCGTCTCGGTCTGGACCGCGGGTCTGTTCAAGACCCGGATCGGGCGGCGGATCTTGGTGGGCGGCCTCGCGGCCGCCGTCGTCTCCGTGGTCGCGTTCCCCGATGCGTTCGAGGGCGTGCGCAGTCGGTTCGCTGACGAGGAGGAGACGAAGTCGCGCTACCTGTTGACGGCCGCTGCCGTGCTGCCGCCGCTGGCGATCGGGATGGTCGATCATCCGCCGTTCGGAATCGGAACCGGCATGCAGCAGAATGTGCGGATCCATATGGGCATCTCCACCGCATACGTCGCAGAACCGGAATTCGGTCGTTACCTGGTCGAGCTGGGCACGTTCGGGTATCTGGTCGTCTGGACCGCCAAGCTGGGACTCATGGTCGCGCTGATGCGTGCCTACAAACTACTGAAACGAGCAGGGCGTCGAGGCGCCGCGACGGCGTCGCTGTCGTACGCCATCCTCACCATGGCGGGCAATCTGACCTTCGACCACGTCTGGCAGGCGCTGTACTTCGTCGGTTGCGGATTCATTCTGGCCGAGGTCCTCTCGGTCGTGCGGGCGCGGACGGCGGTGGCACCCGTACCCGAGCCGATGCCGATCGCCGCGCTGGCCGCGCCATGACCGCGGCAGCGAACGCTGCCACCCATGATCAGGCAGCTTTCGCGGCGACGTCGCGATACACGGCGATCATCTGTTCAGCCGTGCGATCCCAGTTGAAGCGAGCCGCGTGCGCCAGACCCCGATCAATCAACGTCGCGCGCAGCGTTCCGTCGGTGAGGGCCGCCGCCGCGTGGCCGGCGAGGGCGTCGATGTCTTCGGGATCGGCCGTGAGGGCCGCGCTACCCACGATCTCGTCCAGCGAGCCTGCGCGGGAGCAGACCACCGGCGTACCCGACGCCATCGCCTCGAGCGGCGGCCACCCGAATCCCTCGTACAGCGACGGAAACAGCAGCAGATCGATGGCGTTGTAGAGCGCCGGCATCTCGTCGTCCGGGACGTTTGCAAGCTCGACGACGCTGGCCGTGACGCCGAGCCGGTCCGCGAGCGCACGATCCCCGCCCGCCAGCGGACCACCCACGCGGGCCAGGCGGACGTCGAGGCCACCGTCGCGCAGGCGACGCAGGACCCGCAGCACGCCCGGGATGTTCTTGTAGAAGGCCCGGCCGATCTGAAGCATCAAGAGGCCGTCGCCGAGCCCGAGCCGCTGGCGAAGGGCGTGGCCGGCGTCGGGGTCGCGGCGGAACGTCTGGTTGAGACCGGGGTGGATGACGGTGATCTTCTCCGGGTCGACGCCGACGAAGCTGACCAGATCGCGCTTGGTCTGTGTCGAGTCCGCCACCACCGCGGCGGCCGTCTTCACGTGCTCGAGCGCCAGCCGGAACAGTTGCAACGCGACCAAAGGGACGGGAGCCCCGCCGATGCGCCCCGCCGCGAGCACCAGCAGGATGACGTCGTGACAGGTGACGATGGCGCGATGGCGATCGAGATTGCCGACCAGGTGCCCTTCCCCGTGATCGACGATGTGAACGACGTCCGCGTCGATGTTGCGCACCAGGCGCGGGTAGACGGCGAAGCGGCCCGCGTAACCGTCCAGCTTCGACCAGAACGCGGACCCCCGGCGCCAGCTTTCGGGCACGACGCCGGGAGGTCGGATGCGGGTCACGTGCACGTGCCGCCTCCTCAGCGCGTCGCCCAGCCGCTCCGCGTACAGCCGCATGCTCGGCTGCTGCTCGTCGCGATAATTGTGTAGCAGCGCAACGCGCAGGGGCCGGTTCATCGCGGACGGAACGGCAGCCGAACGTCCGGCCGTTCGAACGGGACCTCGCAGCCGAACGACTCGAGGTCGTGCCCCAGCAGCGTGCGCAGGATGGCGTCGAACTTCACGCGTGGTGCCTTTCGCAGCGCGCGTTCGAGCTTCGCGGTGTTGCCGATGATCGGAAGCTGCTCGCTGGGCCGCAGCAGGCCCTGGTCGAGGCGGACATACTTCTGCCAGTCCAGCTTCACCAGGCCGAAGGCGCCCGACACGAGATCGCGCACCGTGTGTCCTTCGCCGGTCGCGATCACGAAGTCGTCCGGCGCGTCCAGGTCAAGCACGGCCAGGGCGAGCGCCGCGTACTCGGGCGAGTACCCCCAGTCGCGGATCGTATCGAGATTGCCCAGCGAGAGCGTGTCACGCTTGCCGGCCACGATCTCAGCCACCGCCCGCGTCACCTTCCTGAACACGAACTCCGGGGTCCGGCGCAGCGATTCGTTGGTGAAGAAGATCACGTTGGTTGCGAACTGGCCGTAGTGGGTCCTGTAGGCGCGCATCGTGTGGTACGCGAACGCCTTGGCGATCCCGTACGGGTTCAGCGGCCGAATCGGGACATCCTCGTCCTGCGGCGACCGGTCCGCCCCCGCGAACAGCTCGCTGGAGCCTGCCTGCAGCACCCGACACTTGGGGACGGCGCGCCGCGCGGCCTCGAGCAGCCTGACGAGGCCCAGGCCGGTGTATTGCGCCGTCAAGATCGGCTGCGTCCACGACGACGGGATGAAGCTCTGCGCGCCGAAGTTGAAGATCCGGTCCGGGCGGACCTCCTCCAGGATCGAGAGCAGTGAGTATTCGTCCAGCAGATCGCCGGTCAGGGGGCGATAGGGGAGGGGCTTGTCGTGGCTGCCGCGCCCGACCGTCGACTGCCGGATCAGGCCGTAGACCGTGTCGCCGCGCGCCGACAGGTGTTCCGCGACGTAGTAGCCGAGCTGTCCGGTCACTCCCGTGACGAGGGCGGTCGCCATTTCGGGGGCAGTGTACGACGCTTTCCCCTATAATGTCCGCCCTCTATGAACATATTGGGTATCAACGCTTTCCACGGCGACGCTTCCGCGGTGCTGGTCAAGGATGGATCGCTCGTGGCGGCCATCGAGGAAGAGCGTCTCAACCGGCGCAAGCACTGCGCCGGGTTTCCGGCGCTCGCCATTCGCGCGGTGCTCGAGAGCGGCGGTGTCGGCCCGGGCGAGATCGATCACGTCGCGGTGTCGCGCGATCCCAAGGCGAACCTGCACAAGAAGATCTTGTTCGCGATCCAGAAGCGGCCGTCGTTCACCAAGATCGTCAAGGACCGTCTCGCGAACGTCGCCAAGGTGCGGGGCATCGAAGCCCAGCTCGCCAAGGCGCTGGGTGTGGAGCCGCGCGCCGTGCGCGCGAAGTTCCACGGCATCGAGCATCACAAGTCGCACATCTCGAGCGCGTTCTTCATCTCGCCGTTCGAGGAGGCGGCCTGCCTGTCGATCGACGGCTTCGGTGACTTCGTGTCGACGATGCGGGCCGTGGGGCGCGATCGCAAGCTCGAGATCATCGATCGGATCGAATTTCCCCACTCCGCCGGTCTGTTCTACACGGCGGTCACGCAGTTCCTCGGGTTTCTCCGGTATGGCGAGGAATGGAAGATGATGGGGCTCGCCCCTTACGGCAAACCCAAATACGTCGACAAGCTGCGCGAGGTGATCCGTCCGACGGACGGCGGATCCTTCGAGTTGAACCTCGACTACTTCCGGCACCACAACGAGGGCATCGAGATGTCCTGGGACGACGGGTCGCCCCAGATCGGCAGGGTGTTCTCGCCGAAGTTCGCGGAGCTGCTTGGCCCCGAACGCGACGTCGAGGATCCGGAGTTCTTCGGCAAGTGGGCCGACATCGCGCACAGCGCGCAGGTGGTGTACGAGGAGATCTTCTTTCACGTCGTCGGCGATCTGCACAAGCGGACCGGGCTCGACAAGCTGTCCCTGGCGGGCGGCTGCGCGCTGAACTCGGTCGCGAACGGCAAGCTGTTCGAACGCACCGGCTTCCGGGAGCTGTTCGTACAGCCCGCGGCCGGCGATGACGGGACGGCGATCGGCGCCGCCTTCTACGTCGAGCACGCCATTCTGGGCCGACCGCGGCGGTTCGTCATGCGCGACGCGTACACCGGTCCGGGCTACGACGACGCGGCGGTCACCAGCGCCATCGAGGCCGCCCGGCGCAATGGCTGGGACGCCGGCATCGACGTCAAGCGGCTGGACGACGGCGATCTTTTTCGCCAGGTGGCGCAGGCGGTCGCGGCCGGCAAGGTGGTCGGTTGGTTCCAGGGGCGGATGGAATTCGGGCCCCGCGCGCTGGGCAACCGGTCGATCGTCGCCGATCCGCGGCGCGCCGACATGAAGGACATCCTCAACACCCGGATCAAGCACCGCGAAACCTACCGTCCGTTCGCGCCCAGCGTGCTGGAGGAGAGGGCCGCTGACATCTTCGAACGCAGCGAGCCGTCACCGTTCATGTTGATGGTCTACAAGGTCAAGGAGGCCCAGCGCGCGCGCATCCCGGCGGTCACCCACGTCGACGACACGGGCCGGCTGCAGACGGTCAGCGCCGCCACCAATCCGCGTTATCACGCGCTGATCGCCGAGTTCGAACGCCAGACCGGCGTGCCGCTGGTGCTGAACACCAGCTTCAACGAACACGAACCGATCGTGGCGACGCCCGGGGACGCCCTGGCGTGCTATCTCAAGACCCGCATGGACGTGCTGGCGCTGGGGAACTGGGTATTGACGCGCGCGACGTAGTCGCCGGGACGGACCCATCGCATGAAGACCGCAATCGTCGCTTTCGTCCTGTCGATGTTGTGCGGGACGATCCTGACGCCGTTCGTGCGCTGGCTGGCGCATCGTTTCGGCGCGCTCGATCACGCGCGTTCGTCGCGCAAGATTCACGGCAAGCCGATCCCGCGCCTGGGCGGCATCGCCATCGTCGTCGCGTTCTACACGCCGCTGGTCGGTCTCCTCATCTTCCAGACGGGGGTCGGCGCGCTGTTCCTCGCCGAGCGCGAGCACGTGATCGGCCTGTTCGTGGGCGGTCTGGCGATCGCGGCGCTCGGTCTCTATGACGACCTGCGCGGCGCCAACGCTTGGAAGAAGTTCGTCGTCCAGTTCGCGGTCGCGGGACTGCTCTACAAGCTCGGCTTCCGCATCGATGCGATCGCCAACCCGCTGGGGGAGCCGATCGCGCTCGGCTGGGCGAGCCTGCCGTTCACGATGTTGTGGTTTGTCGGGGTGATCAACGCGCTCAACCTGATCGACGGGCTGGACGGCCTCGCCGGGGGCGTCGCGTTGGTCGCGGTCATCACCACGTTCCTGGTGGCGCTGCAGCGCGCGCATCCGCTGATGATGTTGTTCTCGTCCGCGCTTGCGGGCGCCATCATCGGGTTCCTGTTCTACAACTTCAACCCGGCGTCGATCTTCATGGGCGACACCGGGAGCATGTTCCTCGGCTTCGCGCTGGCGGCGACCACGATCCAGACCAACCAGAAGTCATCGACGGTGGTGGCCGTACTGATTCCCGCGATCGCGCTCGGGCTGCCGATCATGGACACCCTCCTCGCGATCGGCCGTCGCGCGATGCGCGGCCGGCCATTGTTTCAGGCGGACAGGGAACACATTCATCATCGCCTGATGGCCGCCGGGCTGAGTCACCGCCAGGCGGTGCTCGTGCTCTATTTTCTGTGCGTGCTGCTGGGCGTCGCGGCGCTGATTCTCACCTATGCGAACGGCGCACAGTCGACCCTGCTGCTGATCGTGCTCGCGCTGGTTGCCCTGGTGTTTCTGCGCTCGCTCGGCTACATGCGCCTCGATCGCGTGTCCGCCTCGGCGATCGATCGCAAACGCAATCGCGCGCTCCGCGGGGCGCTTCGCCCCCTCGGCCGCCGGCTGCGTCAGGCGCGCGCGACCGAGGAGATGTGGCCGATCGTCGTCGAGGCCGCCGGCATCGTGGAAGCGTCCCGCGTGCGCCTGCGGTCGGAGGGCCCGAGCGTCGCTGAGACTGGAACGTTCAGCCAGGGCTTCGACGAGAACGGCGAGCTCAACGAAATCGTCCCCTTCGTGGTGCCCAGCGGCAAGGGGGTCGAGCACGTGCTGGAGCTGGCGTGGCCTGATGGCCGCCGCGAGGTCGATCGCGACACCGAGATCGCCATCGACATCTTCTGCGAGCACCTGGGCGACGCGCTCGAGCTGCTGAACTCGTCCGGCATCAACGGGCGAGGCGCGGTGCCGCTGTCGCCCCGGCAGCGGGG
>Ga0111539_10011773_pt1 | contig 10966 bp, 11 predicted proteins | sample RhiMethybrSRZTD1_FD_79667 | JGI IMG/M metagenome (GOLD analysis project Ga0111539, IMG submission 79667) | Populus rhizosphere microbial communities from Tennessee, USA - Rhizosphere MetaG P. TD hybrid SRZTD1 (version 2) (version 2) | ecosystem: Host-associated > Plants > Roots > Rhizosphere >... | reverse complement strand
GCGAGATGTAGAGGGTATGGATGCTGCGCTCTCCGCGAACGCCAGGTCTGCCGGCGAGATCGGTCAGGCTCGGCAGGAACCCGGCAAGTGTCTTTCCCGCCCCTGTCGGCGCGATGAGGAGCGCCGAGCGCCCTTGCGACGCCTTCTCCAGCAAGGCTGCCTGATGCTCTCGCAAATGCCAGCCGCGCCGGCGAAACCACGCATCGAATACCGGCGGCAGCAGGACCGCCGCCCCGACCCGACGTGTCGCACTCCTGGCCTCCGTGCGCCGCAACGGCATTGCAGGTCTCGTCTTCGCGTGCATTGGGAGGCGGAGCGGGGTTGTTGCGGTCGCACCCACCATGCTACTGCCAAATCGGGCGCCAATGTGCGGCATTGTCCAACCGGCACCGCGGCGCGCGAAGCAACAGGCAGCGGAGGCATCGGCGCCATGGCGCGCGTAACGCTGATCGGCAACCTGCGCCAGTTCACGGGTGGGCGCACCCAGATCGACGTGGATGCCGCCAACGTCAGGCAGCTGTTTGCCAGGCTCGGCAAGCTGTTCCCGGAATTGCTGCCGCACCTCGAAACCGGCTCGGCCGTTGCCATCGACGGGCAGATCTACCAGGACGCGCTGTTCCAGGAGATCGGGCCCGACAGCGACGTGCACATCCTGCCACAAATCGCCGGGGGCTGAACCAGGCGGTTTTGGGCCGCCAGTGTTATCGGATTGCCTCCCACGCAGCGCTGCCATCACCTCCAGCACGCGTGCACCTGCTCACAGGGTGTGCTAGGTGCCCCTCGCGTAGCAGCAGACCCACCCTGGACAATGCGAGCCCATGGCCGTCGCTCTCGGACCTCTGACGGACCGCTTCTATCGCTGGCCCAGTCTGCTGCTGACGCTGGCGGCTATCTTCTGGGCCGGCAACACGGTGGCCGGCCGGCTTGCAGTCGGTGAGATTTCCCCGTTCATGCTGACGTTTCTGCGCTGGGTGCTGGTGCTCGCGGCGCTTTGGCCGGTCTATGGCCGTGAGGTCCGCAAACATTGGCCGCAGGTCAAGCCGCAGCTCGGCAGCATCGTGGTGCTCGCGGCGCTCGGAATGACCGGCTTCAACGCGCTCTACTACGTCGCCGCCCACTACACGAGCGCGATCAACATCGGCATTTTGCAGGGTTCGATGCCGATATTCGTGTTGACCGGCGCCTACCTGGCCCACGGCACGCGCGCGAGCCTAGTGCAGCAGGCCGGCGTCCTGATAACGGCGATGGGCGTTGTCGTGGTGGCGACCCGCGGAGCACCCCTGCAGATTCTCGGCGTCGACCTCAACTGGGGCGATCTGGCGATGCTGGCGGCGTGCGCACTCTATGCGGCCTATACCGTGGGACTGCGCGACCGGCCGAGCATGCCGGGCACGGCGTTCTTCACGCTGCTGGCGCTGATCTCCGCTGTTACCTCGGTGCCGCTGGTGATCGCTGAAGGACTAGCCATGGGCTTCGAGTTGCCAACGCTCACCGGCCTGCTCATCACTGCCTGGGTGGCGATCTTCCCATCGTGCCTGGCGCAAATATTCTATCTGCGCGGAGTTGACCTGATCGGTCCCGGGAGAGCCGGCGTCTACATCAATCTGGTGCCGGTGTTCGCCGCCGCGATGGCCGTAGTCCTGATCAACGAGCCCTTCGCACCCTTCCATGGATTGGCGCTCGTGCTGGTGCTCGGTGGGATATGGCTGGCGCAGCGCACGCAAGCGTCCAAGTAGCGGCGGAACGGCGCCGCCTTCGCCTATGCAGGTGCCGCAGGGGCGGGCGACGACCTGCGGGTCTCGCGCCAGGCGATATAGAAGCCCGCACCGCTGATGATCGCGGTGCCGATCCAAGTGGCCAAATCCGGCAGTTGGCCAGAGATCATGTAACCGATGACCACGGCACCGACCATCTGCCAGTACATGAAGGGAGCGAGCAGGTTGGCCTGGGCGTAGGTCATCGCCCGGGCCACACAGTAGTGGCCGATGCCGCCGATGATGCCGAGCGAGAATAGAATCAGAGCATCGGCCCACGATGCGATCGCGCTCCAGAAGAATGGCACTGCGATCGACATCAGCACCGTGCCGCCGAGCGCGCTGTAGGCGGCGGATGTCTCAGGCAGGTCGTGGCCAGCCACGCGGCGCGTGAATATCTGGTAGAGCGCGTAGCACGTCGAGCTGCCGAGGATCAGCAGCGAGGCCCACTGAAACACGCTGGTGCCGGGGCGGATGACGATCAACACCCCGGCGAAGGCCACGCAGACCGCCACGAGCCGTGCCGGCGGCATGCGCTCGCCGAGAATGGGCCAAGCCAGCAGTGCGACGACAAACGGTGTCGTGAAGCTGATGGAGGAGGCCTTGGCGAGCTCCAGGTATTTGACGCCGTTGAAGAAGCAGAGCATCGAGCCCAGATGCACCATCGTGCGGGCGAGCTGCCACTTGAGTTGTGTGGTGCGGATCACGGCAAGCCCGAGAGTGGGGCCGAACAGCGCGAGGATGAAGACGAGGTGCGAGGACGTGCGCGCCCATACCAGCTGCTCGGAGCTGTAGCGGGCGCTCAGCACCTGGACGAGCCCGTTCATGATGGGAAACAGCGTGCTCGACGCCAGCATGAACAGGATGCCGAGGAGCGTGCGGTTGGGCGCGGTGCCGGCAGCGGCAATCGTCATGTGGCGGGGGTCTCGGGGCGCGAGGCGGCAACGAAGCAAGACTTTCGGCGCACAGGCCGGCGCGGTCAACCGGCCTCACGCTGCCCGCTGCCGGCGCAGTGCCTCGCCGCGGTAGCTGAGCGCCTCGGCCACGTGCGCGCGCGAAACATGTTCGGTGTCGTCGAGATCCGCGAGCGTGCGGGCAACGCGCAGGGTACGATGGAAGCCGCGGGCGGAGAGCTGCAGAGCTTCTGAAGCCTGGCGCAACAAAGCCACGCCGGCCTCGTCGGGCATGGCCACCTGCTCCAGCAGCGCCCCCGAGCATGCCGAGTTCGTGCGTACGCTCCTGACGCCAAGCGCCGCAAAGCGTGTTTGCTGGCGCTCGCGGGCACCCGTGACTCTGGCACGAACCTCGGCGCTGCCTTCGGTGGGGGCCGGCAGCACGAGATCGGCGGCCGATACCGCCGGCACCTCGATCTGCAGGTCGATTCGGTCGAGCAACGGGCCGGAGATGCGGGCTTGGTAGTCGGCGGCGCAGCGGGGACCGCGCCGGCAGGATTGGCCTGGCGCCGCACCCCCGCACTTGCACGGGTTCATGGCGGCTACCAGCTGGATGCGCGAGGGATAGGCGATGCGGTGGTTGGCGCGCGCGATCACGGTCTCGCCCGACTCCAGCGGCTGGCGCAGGGCATCGAGCACGTTTGGCAGGAACTCCGGCAACTCATCGAGGAACAGGACTCCCAGGTGCGCCAGCGACACCTCGCCGGGGCGCGGCTTGGAGCCGCCGCCCACGAGCGCCGCCATGCTGGCGGAGTGGTGCGGCGCGCGAAACGGTCGCCGTGTCGCCAGCTTGCCGCCGAGCAGTTCGCCGGCGAGCGAATGCACCATCGAGACCTCCAGCATCTCCTCCGGAGACAGCGGGGGCAGAATCGACGGCAGACGAGCGGCCAGCATCGACTTGCCCGATCCAGGCGCACCGACCATGAGTAGGTTGTGGCCGCCGGCGGCTGCGATCTCGAGCACGCGCTTGGCGCTCTCCTGGCCTTTGACGTCCTTGAGATCTGGAAGCGGTGCCGGGTCCTCCTCGATGTTGGGCTTGGGCCTGGCCAAGGTCTGCAAGCCTTTGAAATGGTTGACGAGTGAGAGCAGGTGGGGGGCCGCCAGCACGGCCACGTCCTCACCCGCCCACGCGGCTTCCGGCCCGGAGGCGCCGGGGCAAATTAGGCCCTTGCCCATTGCATTGGCCCCAATCGCGGCGGGGAGCGCGCCGGGTACCGGGCGGATCGAGGCGTCGAGCGCCAGTTCGCCGATGGCCGCGTAGCCTTCGATGGCGTCGGGGGATATGGCGCCCATGGCCACCATCATCGCCAGTGCGATCGGCAGGTCGAAGTGGCTGCCCTCCTTGGGCAAATCGGCGGGGGCCAGATTGACTGTGATGTGCTTCCAGGGCAGCCCCAGACCTACCGCGTGCAAAGCGTTGCGAACGCGCTCGCGGCTCTCGGCCACCGCTTTGTCCGGCAAGCCCACAATGGCGAACACATGGCCGCCGCCCGAGATCCGCACCTGCACCTCGACGGGCTTTGCTTCGATGCCGACGAATGCGACGGTCGCGATCTGGCCGTACATGGCTGCCCCCGAGCCCCGGATTGCTCGGGCAACCCTAGTTGGCTCGGCTCAGTGTGGTCAAGAACAAACTGTGAACGATACCCAGATCACAACACCTACTTGGCGCTATGGCGACGGACGAGATCGCAGAGGTTGGTGAGCAACTGTCCGATCAGCTTCCTGGCCATGTCGTCGGTCAGGTTGCCGCTCTGATCGAACTTGGTGGCTGCCGCCGAGATCATCACCTCCGGCTGATTGACGGCCGGCATGTCGAGAAAAACGAAACACTGGCGCAAGTGATATTGCGCGCGCGCGGTGCCCAGCGCTCCGACGGACGCCCCCATTATCGCCACCGGCTTGCCCTTCCAGGCGCTGTCGCCGTAGGGCCGCGAGACCCAGTCGATGGCATTCTTGAGAACGCCGGGAACGGAGTAGTTGTACTCGGGGGTGACGATCAGGATGGCGTCGGCAGCGCGAAGCTTTGTTTTGAGGTCCGTAACGGCAGCCGGTGGCGACTTCTCGTTGTCCTGATTGAAGCCCGGAAGGTCCGGCAGATCGACAATCTCCAGCGCCGCGCCGGAAGGGACCAGCCCCTGCGCCGCCCTGAGCGCCCTGCGGTTGAAGGACTCCTTGCGCAGGCTGCCTGCGATGCCGAGAATTTTGATGTCGGCCATGAATGTCTCCAAGCTTCGGGAACGGGCGTCCGTAGCACAATGACCGCGTGGGAAAGCTGGTTCCAGCCCCTATTTCTTCACCTTTCGTTCAATCGCATCCCAGATGAGCATGGCGATGTCCGGCCCGCCGAACGCCTTCACCTGCCGGATGCCGGTCGGCGAGGTGACGTTGATCTCGGTGAGATAGGGACCGATGACGTCGATGCCGGTGAACAGCAGCCCGCGCCGTTTCAGCTCGGGGCCCAGCCGCGCACAGATCTCGCGGTCGCGTGCCGTAAGGTCCGTCGCCGTGGCAACCCCGCCCACGTGCATGTTGGAGCGCGTCTCGTCGGCGGCGGGGACGCGATTGATCGCGCCGACGACCTCGCCGTCGACCAGGATGACGCGCTTGTCGCCGGCGCGCACCTCGGGGCGATATTGCTGCACCATGAAGGGCTCGCGAAACACGGTTTGGAACAGCTCGACCAAAGAGTTGAGATTGGTGTCTCCGGCCCCGATACGAAACACGGAGGAGCCGCCGTTGCCGTAAAGCGGCTTGATGATGATGTCCTTGTACTCGGCCCGGAAGCGCTTCACGTCGTCGAGATTGCGCGTGACCAGTGTCGGGGGCATGAGATCGAGGAAGTTGAGCACGAACTCCTTCTCGGGCGCATTGCGCACATTGGCGGGGTCATTCACCACCAGGGTCTCGGGGTGGATGCGCTCCAGGAGATGCGTGGTGGTGATGTAGGACATGTCGAACGGCGGGTCTTGGCGCAGCAGCACCACATCCCATCGGCTGAGGTCCTCCGTGCGCGGCTCGCTCAGGCGGTAGTGCGAGCCGACCGTGTCCTCGATCGCCAGCGTGGAGCCGTGCGCGATGAGGCGTCCCCCGAGCAGCGCCAGGTTGGGCGGAGTGTAATAGAACAGCTCATGCTCGCGGTGCTGCGCCTCCAGCAGCAGGGCGAAGGTGGAATCGCCCTTGATGTCGATGCGGTCGATGGGGTCCATCTGGCAGGCGATTTTGAGCGGCATCGGCCGTGGTCCTTGTCGTGATCCCCTTTCCGGCTAAGGACGCAAAAGGGGAGACGTCAACCAAGCCGCTTCGGCCCCGCAGTGTCAATGTCGGCCGCTTTAGCCCCGAGTGTGCCGCCTGCTGTCCATTCCCTGCAGGGCGTCAGGGACATGGGCGGGCAATCGTCCCGGTACGACGAGGACCGCATCGAGGCCGTGCTCAAAGTCGCGGAAGACCGGATTGCGGCTGATCCAGAATTGAGCCGCCTTTGCTACGCGGGCAGCCTGCAGCGGTGTGATCGCCGCTTCGGCCTCATCCCGGGTTGCCCGGCGCTTGACCTCCACGAATGCCAGGCGCCGGCCACGCACGGCGACCAGATCGACCTCGCCGTGCGGGGTGCGTACGCGCCGCCCCAGGATGCGATAGCCTTTGGCGAGCAGGACGGCTGCCGCCACCCACTCGGAAGTCCGGCCGCGCCGGTAGCGGCCCAATCGTTCGCTGCTTGCCGGCTTGTTGCGCATGGCACGCCTCGTTGGCCTCGCGCAGGTGTCGCCCCGCGGCGCTACAGCGTTTGTCCCAAGCGGCCCGCCAGATCCTGAATGAATTGCCAGGCGACGCGGCCGGAGCGTCCGCCGCGGGTCATGGCCCATTCGAGCGCCTCGCGCACCAACTGGTCGTCCTCCACCCTGAGCTTGTGGTGACGGGCGTAACCTCTGACCATCCCCAGGTAGTCCTCCTGGGTGGCATTGTGGAATCCGAGCCAGAGGCCGAAGCGGTCGGACAGCGACACTTTCTCCTCCACGGCCTCGGACGGGTTGATGGCGGTGGAACGCTCGTTCTCCATCATGTCCCGCGGCATCAGGTGGCGCCGGTTGGAGGTGGCATAGAACAGCACGTTCTCCGGCCGACCCTCGATGCCGCCCTCCAGCACCGCCTTGAGCGACTTGTAGGAGGTGTCGTCCTTGTCGAAGGAAAGATCGTCGCAGAAGACGATGAAGCGCTGGGCTGCCGACCGCAAATGCGCGAGGCAGGCCGGCAGGGAGGCGATATCTTCGCGATGAATCTCGATCAATTTGAGGTCGGACTCGGGTTTATCGTTACGCTTGCTCCCCCGGGCAGCCTCGGAGCGCACCTGCGCGTGCGCCGCCTTCACGAGGGACGACTTGCCCATGCCCCGCGCGCCCCACAGGAGGGCGTTGTTGGCGGGCAGACCAGCGGCGAAACGGCGGGTGTTGTCCAGCAATTGCTCGGCGGCGCGGTCTATCCCCTTGAGCAGATCGAGGGGCTGCCGGTTGACGTGCGTCACCGGCAGGAAAGCCTCGGGTGAGGCCTGCCACACGAAGGCGTCCACGGCGTCGAAGTCGACCTTTGCCTGTGCCGGCGGCGCCAGCCGGTCGAGCGCGGCGGCAAGACGCTCGAGGCGCTCGATGATGGCTTGCTGATCGCTCATGCAGGGCAACACGTCCGGAAGGGGCAGATCGGGCAGCGGCGCAGCGCGTTCTATAAACGAGCGGGGCGCGCCCGTCACTGCGCCGCAATGGTAGATGGTTGCAAACGGGGGCCGGAACACTATAGTCCGCCCCGAAATCGACGCGCGGGCCGGTCTCTTCACGGCAACGAGCGACGCGGCCCATCGCCTATCAGGACACGTTGATGTTCATCTCACCAGCCTATGCTCAGGCCTCCGGCGGGGGCGGCGATTTCCTCATTCAGCTGGTGCCTATCCTGCTGATGTTCGTGATATTCTATTTCCTCCTTCTGCGGCCGCAGCAGCAGAGACAGAAGGCGCTGCGCGAGATGATTACGAACCTGCGGCGGGGGGACATCGTGGTCACCTCGGGCGGCATCATCGGCAAGGTTACGAAGGTCAAGGACGACAACGAGATCGAGGTCGAGATCGCCGACAACACGCGCGTGCGCGTGATCAAGGGCACCGTCGCCGAGGTGCGGGCCAAGGGCGAGCCGGTCAAGGAGAGCGCGTGATCGGGCGGTTTGACGCATCGCCGCAAAGGACAACGCGAAGCGAGCGAGCCTAATGCTGCAATTCTCCACCTGGAAGCAGGTCGCCATCATCCTCACCTGCGTGATCGGCGTGCTGTTGGTCGTGCCGAATTTTCTGTCGAAGGAGACGCTGGACAGCCTGCCCCGTTGGGTGCCTAAGACGCAGCTGAGCCTCGGGCTCGACCTGCGCGGCGGTGCACATCTGCTGCTCTCCATGGAGACGGCGGACGTGCGCAAGGACTGGCTCGAGACGCTGCGGGACGATGCGCGCCGGCGGCTGCGCGACGCAAAGATCGCCTTCTCGGGCCTCGGCATCGCCAACAATTCCGTACAGGTGCGGCTGACCAAGCCCGAGGATGCCGACGCGGCGCTGAAGGAGCTGCGCGGGCTCATTCAGCAGTCGGGCAATGTGCTGCTCGGCACCACCGTGACGGACCTGCAGGTGACGAAAGGCGACGGCGGTGTGATCGTCCTGACCCCCACAGAGGCTGGGCTGCAGAATCGGGTCAGCAGCGCCATCAGCGCCGCCATCGAGACAGTCCGCCGGCGGGTCGACGCGATGGGCACCACCGAGCCCACGATCGTCCGCCAGGGCTCATCGCGCATCCTCGTGCAGGTGCCGGGTCTGCAGGATACGGCCCAGCTCAAGGAGCTGATCGGCAAGACGGCACGGTTGAGCTTCCATGAGGTGCACCCCACCGTTTCGGCCGACGAGGCGCGTCAGACGAGAGTGCCGACCGGCTTCAGGATCTATAGCTCCGTCGACAAGGAGGATACGGCGCCCCTGCTGCTGCGCGAGACTCCGGTCGTGCGCGGCGACGAGCTGGTCGATGCCCAACCCGCCTTCGACCAGCGCACCAACGAGCCGATCATTTCCTTCCGCTTCAACAACGCCGGCGCGCGCAAGTTCGGCAACTTCACGCGCGACAACGTTAACCGTCCGTTCGCGATCGTGCTTGACGATCAGGTGATCTCGGCGCCGGTGATCCGCGAGCCGATCCTGGGCGGCTCCGGCCAGATCAGTGGTAGTTTCACGGTCGAGGCCGCCAATCAGTTGGCGATCCAGCTGCGGTCCGGTGCGCTCCCCGCCAAGCTCACCATCGTCGAAGAGCGCACAGTGGGACCCTCGCTGGGTGCGGATTCGATCGAGGCCGGACGTCTTGCCGGCATCATCGGCGCCATCGCCACCATTGCGCTCACCATCCTGGCCTATGGCACCTTTGGCATCTTCGCCTGCGTCGGCCTCATCGTCCACGGCGTGCTGACGGTGGCGCTGATGAGCCTTGCGGGCTCCGCATTGACGCTGCCGGGCATCGCCGGCCTAGTGCTGGGCATCGCCATGGCGGTCGATGCCAACGTGTTGATCTACGAGCGCATCCGCGAGGAGCTGCGCGCGGGGAGGACGCCGATCGCCGCCATCGATGCGGGTTTTACACGCGCTTTCATCACCATCGCCGACTCGCAGCTCACGACGCTTGCCTGCGCGCTCGTCATGTTCTGGCTCGGCGCCGGCCCCATTCGCGGTTTTGCCGTGACCCTTACGATCGGCATCTGCACCTCCATCTTTGCTTCCGTGACGGTGGTCAGGCTTCTCATCTACTATTGGCTGAACTCGGCCAGGCGCGCGCGGCGCGTCATCGAAGTGCCCGTCTAGCGCCGGGCCAGGACAAGGCATCGTTCCATGCGGTTCCTCCCGAACTTCAAAGGCTTCGACTTCTTCCCGCACGACCTGCGCCTGCCGTTCATGGCCTACAAGGGGCTGGCCGTGACGATGTCCATTGTCGGCATGGCACTGGCGCTGCTGATCATCGGAATCAAGGGCTTCAACTACGGTGTCGACTTCAAAGGCGGATCGATGCTGGAGGTGCAGTCGAATTCCGCCCCTGCCGACATCGCGGCGCTGCGCGAGAAGCTTGGCAAGCTCGGGCTCGGGGCCGTGCAGATCCAAAGCTTCGGGGCCCCCACCGACGTACTGATCCGCGTGGAGCAGCAGCCGGGCGGCGAGGCCGAGCAGCAGGCGGCGGTCAAGAAGGTGACGGACGCGCTGGCGGGACAATTCACGCAGCGCCGCATCGAGGTTGTCGGCCCCGCCGTATCGAGCGAGCTCAGGATGACCGGCTTCATCGCCGTTGCTGCCGGCCTGCTGGCGATCGTGGCCTACGTGTGGTTCCGCTTCGAGTGGCAGTTTGCCCTCGGCGCCATCGTCGCCCTGACCCATGACGTGCTGCTGGTTGCGGGCATATTCTCGCTGCTGCAGCTGGAGTTCGACCTGTCCATTGTCGCCGCGCTGCTCACCATTCTTGGCTACTCGGTCAACGATACCGTGGTGGTGTCGGACCGCATCCGCGAGAATCTGCGCAAGTTCAAACGTATGGAGCTGAACGAGCTGCTCAACCTCTCGATCAACGAGACGCTGTCGCGCACGATCCTGACGGGCTGTACAGCCATAGCTGTGCTGGTCTCCCTCTATATTTTCGGGGGCGAGGTGATCCGCAACTTCAACCTCGCCATGCTGCTCGGGGTGGTGATCGGGACCTACTCGTCGATCTTCATCGCCGCCCCATTGCTCGGCTATCTCGGCGTCAAGCGCGAATGGGTCGGCGCGGCGGTGAAGCCCAAGGCGGACGCCGCGAGCCGGGCTGGGCGCGAGAACATGGTCTTCAAGTGAACCTTGAAGCGAGCCTCGCAAGATGAGCGTCGCAGCAGCCCGCTTTCCGGGGCGGGCGCCGATCGACGCCTACGGCAACGGCGGATTCCGCTTCGCCGACATGAGCCACCGCGGCTCCATACTGTGCCTGCCGAGCGGCATCTACGCTTGGCCACCCTCGATGCCCGAGCAGATCGAGCAGGCCGCCCCGTTCGAATCCGTGTTCGTCGAGCGCGATGCGCTCGATATGCTATTGCTCGGCACCGGCGCCCGCCACCACATGCCCGGCGCAGAACTTCGCCGGGCGTTCGCCGACGCCGGTATCGGGCTCGAGACGATGGATACGGGGGCTGCCTGCCGCACCTACAATGTCCTGCTCGCTGAGGGGCGGCACGTCG
>Ga0111539_10011772_pt1 | contig 10967 bp, 9 predicted proteins | sample RhiMethybrSRZTD1_FD_79667 | JGI IMG/M metagenome (GOLD analysis project Ga0111539, IMG submission 79667) | Populus rhizosphere microbial communities from Tennessee, USA - Rhizosphere MetaG P. TD hybrid SRZTD1 (version 2) (version 2) | ecosystem: Host-associated > Plants > Roots > Rhizosphere >... | reverse complement strand
GGTCGAACGACGGCAGGCCCGGCGCCCGGCCGATCGCGGCTGCCGCCACCCAGCCCACGGCCGCCCCGGCGGCGACTGCCGCGAACAGCAGCGCCCACGGCTTACCCGGCCGGCGTCCGGCCAACGCGTCAAGCGCGGCTCCCGCGCGTCGCCACGCCTCGTCCTTCGCCGTGCCGACCCGGTCAGTGGTGTCATCCACCAGGTCTCCGGTGCGGTCGCGGGCCGATTCCCAGGTCGAGACCAGGGCGTCCCAGGCGTCCTCGGCAAGCTGCTGCGCCTTGGCGGATCTGCTGGTGCGTCCGAACATCGCCCACCTCCATGCCTCGTGTTCAGTCGTCCCCGCAAGCCTATGGGTGCGGGCCGATGCGCGCCGACCAAAACCTACCCACCTGCCGTGAATCCCAACCGACGGGTCGGGCGTGCGTCCGCGCGGCGGCCCGCACAGTGAACGTCCACTATGGACCGGCCGGGGACGCCCGGATCAGCCGGCGGCGAGGGCGGCGCGGGCGGCGCCCAGGGCGTCCGACAGGGCCGCGATGCCCGGGCGCAGCGCCGGCGCGGCGGCGAGCGCGGCGGCGATCACGCCCTCGGATCCGGCCGGGAAGCCGGCGACCGCGGCCCGCACCGGCGGGTTCGGGGCCGGGCCGGGGCGGCGTCCGGTCAGCGTGTGGTAGATCAGCGCGGCCGTCTGGTAGACGTCGGTGGCCGGGCCCGGTAGGCGGCTCGATCCCGATCCGGGCTCCGCGGCCCGGTACTGCTCCGGCGCCCGGTAGATGCCCGGCCCCTCGCCGGCGGTCGGGGTGAACCCGGCGAGGCCCAGGTCGCGGGGCACGGCGCGGCGGTAGCGGTCGAGCAGCAGCACGGTGTCCGGGCCGAGGGCGCGGTGCGCCTGGCCGTGCCTGTGCAGCTCGGCGAGCGCCGCGCACAGCGTGCCGGCCGCGGCGAGCGTCGCGGCGGCGGTCAGCCGGTCGAGCGGCGCCGATCTGCCCCCGGGGCCGAAGCCGTCGCGCCACGACGGGGCCGCGGGCAGCTCGGTGACCAGCGTCGTGCGGCCCGCCTCGTCGTGCCGGCCGACGAGCCGGGGCAGCCCGCGGTCGCCGGCCACGATGGACAGGAGATCGGCCTGCACGCCCAGGCCGTCGCGTAGCTGTGCGCCGCGCCGGCCGAGCCGGCGCAGCGCCACCTGGCGCAACCGCACGCGGCGGCCGCCGGAGACCTCGGCGGTCGCCTCGCGCCAGACCCACGACCGGTCGGCGGCCGTCCGCTCGTCGACGGGCGCCCGCAGCAGGAACGGGTGCGGGCCGAGCCGGACCTCCGCACCGGCGGCCCACCTGGGTTCGGCGGTCGTGTGCAGCTGCATCGTCATGAGCCACCTCCTGCCGGTCCAGGAAGCTTGCCAGAACGCCCGACCGGACGGAACGTGGCGTGCGTGAGTGAATACGCAGCGTTCTTTTCACCCAGGTAGAGGTCACGCCTGGCGGACGCACTCCGTCTGCAGCGCGGCGCGGGCGGTCTCGAGATCGGTCATCAGCCGCGGGTCGTAGGTCTTGCCGGTGCGGATGCGCACGAACCCGATCGCGGCGAGCACGTCGTTCATGCGCTCCTGCACCGTCGCGTCGGCCCGGTCGCGCACGGCGAGCAGCTTCTCGCCCTGCTCGACGAGGAACGGGTAGTCCCCGGCGGGCAGCGTCTTGCGGCCGGCCCGGTCGTAGGTGAGCCTGCCGAGGGCGAGGATCGGGTCGGCGGCGTCGCGGCACGCGCCGGCGCGGAAGCTGTCGGCCGCCGGCAGCGTCAGCTTCGGCCGGGCGGGGTTGTCGGCGCCGCAGCCGGCGAGCAGGCTCGCCGGCGCGAGCGCCGCGATGGTCAGGGAGACGGCGAAAGCGCGCGCCTTCATGTCGGGAACTCCTTTGTGGACGGTCGGACGGGTCCAGCGGGCCGTGGCGCCCCTGCCACGGCCCGCTGGAGCTTTAGGCGGTCAGCTCTGGTTCACGGCCTTCGTGTTCGGCAGAGCGACGTACGGGAACATCTGGCGGAACGGGACGTTGTTGGCGTCCACGCCGTCGCCCAGCCCGTCGACGGCGGCCGGGTGGCCCGGCAGGAGCACGCCCTCGGCGGCCTGCAGGGTCACGTCGAGAGCGTCGTCGGCCAGCCGGCGACCGTTCGGGAAGCCGGCCAGGTCCTTGCCCACCACGCCGAGCCGGTTCGGGTTGGCGGACGGCGGGATCGACATGTTCAGCCGCAGCTGCTCGCTGGACTTGAAGTTGTTCGGGTCGACGTCCTTGTTGATCTTCTGCGAGTTGAGGTCGACCGCGAGCGGCCCGCACTTGTTGGCGCACACACCGTTCAGGAAGACCTCGACGAGGTCGTCGCGCGGCGTCTTCGGCTGCGGGATCCAGTAGATGTCCTGGATCCGCTTCGGAACCTCCGGCTTGCGGACGAAGTCGAGGAACTTGGCGTCGTCCTGCGGCTTCGTCGCGTTGAACTCGTCCTTGCGGCCGACCGGGATCACCACCTCGTTGACCAGCGGCATGCCCAGCCGGGACACCTGCTGGAAGCCGCCGGACTGCAGGCGGGTGTTGTCGGGCAGCACGACGTCGATGCGCTGCCGCGACGTGGTGCTCCACACGCCGATGACGGGGTTGCGGGTCGCGTCGCCCTTGAGCGCGACCTCCTTCTTCGGCACCTGCAGCACGATCGTGTTCACGTTGTAGCCGCTGACGGTGTCCTGCCCGACCTCGCTGAAGTTCTTGCCGTAGAACAGGTCGAACACCCGCAGGTCCAGGAAGAACGGGTCGTCGGCCTGGCCGACGAAGCTCTTGCCGCCGCCCTTGGAGATCGGGGTGATGGCGGCGTCGGCGACCGCGCCGTAGTTCGGGAACGACGCGGGGCCGGTGAACGACGGCGCCGCCGGCGCGTCGTTCAGCAGCTTGGTCGTGCCCGACGGCGTGATCTTCTCCAGGTCGTAGAACTGGCGGAAGTTCAGGTCCTTGTCGTCCAGGCTGGTGACGACGTCGGTGTTGTACAGGAACGTGTTCCGGTCCCGGTACCTGTCCTTGAACGTCCACCGGTAGGTGATGTCGGGCTTGGCGTCACCGTCGCTGTCGATGTTGATGTCGTACGCGGTGTTGGTGGCCCAGGCGTAGAAGTTCGGGCCACCGTTGGGCTCCTGCAGCGGAACCCAGTTCGCCACGAGCGTCACCGAGTCGGTGGCGTCCGGGCTCACGAACGCGTAGACGTCGGTGTTGTCGAGCCTCGGCTCCCCGGCCACCAGCGGCGCCTCGCGGTGCGAGGAGGCGCTGCCGATGCCCGGGCCGAGTGCCGTGAGGCCGGCGCCGGTGACCGCCACCGCGAACGCGGCGGCGATCACACGTCGGCGGTCCTGCCGACGGAATGCTTTCATGGGACTCCCATCCGGTCGTTCAACGGCGCTCCAATGCACCGTTCACCGCTGCCTTCGTGGCAGCCCCGAGTTCCGGACTGCGGGATCACCCGAAGGTGGCACGTTGGTGCCGAAGTCTTCGATGGGACCCATCCGCGGGCCCCCGCGCACCGAACCTCCTCGAAACCGGTGCGTCCGTGGGGAGTGGGTCATGCGCAGGTTGTTGATCATCGTCGGGCTGGCGGTGGCGCTGCTCGCCGTCGGCGGGGTGGCGCTTCGCCCGCGCGGCGACGCCGGATCCCGGCCGGCTGCCGTCGAGGCGGGTGCCGCCGATGCGTCGTCCACTGTGGACGGCGTGGCCCGCGCGATCGACACGGCGCGCAAGCGGCTGGAGCGGGTGCCCGGCGACTGGACGACGTGGGCCGAGCTCGGCGCCGCCTACGTCCAGCAGGCGCGGATCACCGGTGACCCGTCGAACTACCCGCGGGCGGAGGAGGCGCTGAACCGGTCGCTGTCGGTCCGGCCGGACGACAACGCGCTGGCGCTCACGGGGCTCGGCGCGCTCGCCGCGGCCCGGCACGACTTCGCCGCCGCGCTCGACTTCGGCAACCGGTCGCTCGTCATTGACCCGTACAAGGCCGCGACGCACGGCGTCATCGCCGACGCGTTGGTGGAGCTCGGCCGCTATCCGGAGTCGCTGGCGGCGATCCAGCGGATGGTCGACCTGCGCCCGGACACGTCGTCGTACGCACGCGCGTCGTACTCGTTCGAACTGCGCGGCGACGTCCCGAACGCGCGCGACCTGATGCAGCGCGCGCTGGAGGCCGCGACCGGACCCGCTGACGCGGCGTTCGCCCTGGAACACCTCGCCGGCCTGGCGTTCGACAACGGCGACCTGGCGACCGCGAGGTCGCATGTGGACGATGGGCTGCGCCGCTTCCGTGACCACCCGCCGCTGCTCGCCCTGCGCGGCAGGATAGCGGCGGCCGGCGGGGACACCGCGGCGGCCGTCGCCGACTATCGGGCCGCGCTGGCGAAGCTGCCGCAACCGACGTACGCCGCCGAACTCGGCGACCTGCTGGCCGCCGCGGGCGACACCGCGGGCGCCGAGCAGCAGTACGCCCTGGTCCGGGCGTCCGCCGCGCTGCTGCGCGAGCAGGGCGTCGACGTCGACGCGGAGCTGTCCGTGTTCGCGGCCGACCACGGCGACCCGGCCGGGGCCGTTGCGGCCGCACAGGCCGTCTACGCGCGCCGGCCGTCCATCTTCGTGGCCGACGCGCTGGCGTGGGCGCTGCACGTGTCCGGCCGGGACGCCGAGGCGCTGCCGTACGCCGATCAGGCGCTGAAACTGGGCACCCGCAGCGCGTCGTTGCTGTTCCACCGTGGCGCGATCAAGGCCGCACTGGGCGACAAGGCGGGCGCGTCGGCGGACCTGTCCGCAGCGCTGGCACAGAACCCGCACTTCTCCGTGCGCTACGCGCCCGAGGCGAGCCGATTGCTCGCCTCAACCCGGTGATTCGGAGCCGACCCATCGACGGATGGCTCGAAGAGACACATCCGACAGCGACCAAGCACCGCCGGCACCTGGCCCGAATGACGGACGCAAGCAGCTGATATCTGGGAGGAAATCCAATGACAGCGCAGAAGATCCGCCGGTTGCCGGCGGCGCTCGGCGCACTCGGCCTCGTGGTGGCCGGCGCGCTGACCGCCCTCGGCCCCGGCATCTCGGTCGCGTCGAGCCACCGGGAGGCGCCGATGATCGCCGCCGACCCGGCCGTCGACAACACCGACCTGTACGCGTTCGTGAGCCCCGAGCGCCCGGACTACGTCTCGTTCATCATGAACTGGCAGCCGTTCGAGGAGCCCAACGGCGGCCCGAACTTCTACCCGTTCGCGACCGACGCGGCCTACCTGCTCAACGTCGACAACGACGGCGACGCCAAGGCCGACGCGGTCTTCCGGTGGACCTTCAAGAACATCGACAAGCGCGGCGGCAACACGTTCCTGTACAACAACGGCCCGGTCACCACGATCGACGACGAGAACCTGCTGTTCCGCCAGACGTACACGCTGGAGTCGTCGTTCAACGGCGAGCCGTTCAAGACCCGGGTCACCGACGCGCCGGTGGCGCCGTCGCGGGTCGGCGCGAAGTCGATGCCCGACTACGGCGCGCTGCGCCAGGCGGCCACCCGCACCCTGCCCGGTGGCTGGAACGTCTTCGCCGGCCAGGCGGACGACCCGTTCTTCCTGGACCTGCGGGTGTTCGACCTGCTGTACGGCGGCGACCTGAGCGAGACCGGTCAGGACACGCTGGCCGGCTACAACGTCAACTCGATCGCGCTGCAGGTGCCGTTCAAGGACGTGGCGCTGAAGGGCGACGCCAAGCGCAACCCGGTCGTCGGCGTGTGGACAACGACCGAACGCAGCAAGGTGCGCGTCACCGGCCAGGAGGCGAACGGCGTCACCGGCGAGCGGGTGCAGGTGTCCCGGCTGGGCAACCCGCTCGTCAACGAGGTGGTCGTGCCGGCCAACCTGAAGGACGCGTTCAACGCGACCGCGCCCGACGGCGACGCGAAGATCCCCGCGCTGGTGCAGCGGGTCACCGACCCGGAACTGCCCAAGCTGCTCCAGGCCATCTACGGCCTCGAGCCGCCGGCAACCCCGCGCAACGACCTGGTCGAGATCTTCCTGACCGGCATCACGACCAAGGCGAACGGGCCGATCCAGGCCGACCTCAACTCGCAGCTGAACAACATGGACGTCCAGGCGGGGTCGTTCGTCCCGTCGGAGATGCTGCGGCTGAACCTGGGCGTGCCGGTGACGGCGCAGCCGGACCGGCTCGGCGTCCTGGCGAAGGACCTGCAGGGCTTCCCGAACGGCCGTCGCCTGACCGACGACGTGGTCGACATCTCGCTGCAGGCGGTCGCCGGCGCGGCGCAGACCGGCCAACTGGTGCAGGCCCTCGCGGCCGGTGACAAGGTCGACGCCAACGACAACGCCTTCAGCGGGACGTTCCCGTACCTGGCGCTGCCGAACGTCGGCGCGGTGAACAAGGGTGGCGGCACCGGGGTGACCGGGGCCGGCGCCACCGGCGCTCCGGCGGCCGGTGACCCGTCCGCGTCGGCCGCGCCCGCCGCGGCCAGCGACTCCGACCCCGGACAGCTGACCAACGTCGCGGCCGTGACCACCGGTGGCATCGGGGTGTTCGCCGTGATCGCCGCCCTCGGGTTCTTCATGTGGTACCGGCGCCGGGCCCGCCCGGCCGCGCTGACCGCACCACCCGCCGCGGGCGCACCGCCAGCCCGCAACCCCGAAGACACGCTCCAGATCTGATCCGTTGACGCCGGTGGCGCCCCGTCCGGGCGCCACCGGCCATGCTCTTAGGAGAGGGCGATGAAGCGCTTCCTCGCGGTCGCGGTGGCGGGTCTGGGCTTGGGTGCCGGGCTGGCCTTGCTCGCGCCGGCCGGGCCGGCGGCGGCCCACCCGCTCGGCAACTTCTCGGTCAACCAGCTCGAGTCGCTGGCCCTGTACCCGGACCGGGTCGAGGTGGCGGCGATCGTCGACACCGCCGAACTGCCGACGGTGCAGGAACGGTCCACAGTGGACAGGTCGGGCGACGGCGTGGCGAGCGACGAGGAGCGCGCGGCTTTCGCGGCAAGCACCTGTGCGGATCTCGCCGGCAAGTTCGCCGCCTCGGTGCGCGGCGACCGTCTGAAGTGGACGGTGGCCGCCTCGTCGTACTCCTATGCGCCGGGCGCGGCCGGCCTGGACACCAGCCGCCTGGACTGCGCGCTGACCGCCCCGGCCCGCCTCGACAGCACGGCCGAGGTGCGGGTGGACAACCACTACCTCGTCGACCGGGTGGGCTGGCGGGAGATCACGGCAGCCGGGAACGGCGTCCGGATCGTCGACTCGCCGCTGCCCACGCAGAGCCGCAGCGGCGGCGACCTGCGCTCGTACCCGGTGGACCTGCTGTCGAACCCGCCGGACGTCCGGTCGGCCACGCTGCGCTCGGAACCGGGTGACGGCGGCGCCGCGGTCGCCCCGTCCACTGTGGACCGTGATGCGTCGTGGACTACCCGGGTGGTGAGCGCCGGGGAGCGCAAGCTCAACGCGCTGGTGGGGGAGCGCGGCCAGGGCCCGCTGGTGGGCCTGCTCGCGGTGCTGCTGGCGCTGACGCTCGGCGCGGCCCACGCGGCGCTGCCGGGTCACGGCAAGACCATCATGGCGGCGTACCTCGCCGGCAAGCGCGGCCGCGCGCGCGACGCGGTCGCCGTCGGCGGCGTGGTCACGCTGACGCACACCGGCGGCGTGCTCGTCGTCGGGCTGCTGCTGACGACGTTCGCCGGGCTCGTCGGTCAGGCGGTGCTGGGCTGGCTCGGCGTGGTGAGCGGGGTGCTCGTCGTCGGGGTCGGCGCGGCGATGCTGATCGGGCTGCGGCGCAAGGGCGCAGCGGCGGGTCATCACCACGGCTGGCTGGGCGGCCACGGCCACTCGCACGGCCATGGCGACTCGCACGGCCACGGCGACTCGCACGGCCACGGCGACTCGCACGACCACGGCCACTCGCACGACCACGGCCACTCGCACGACCACGGCCACTCGCACGACCACGACCACGACCATTCGCACGAGCACGCGGAGCAACGGCGCCCCAGCCGGCTCGGCATCGCGGGCATCGGGATCGCGGGCGGCCTGGTGCCCAGCCCGTCGGCGCTGATCGTGCTGCTCGGCGCCGTCGGCCTCGGCCGGACGCTCTTCGGCGTGCTCCTCGTGCTCGCCTACGGCGTCGGCATGGCGGGGACGCTGACCGCCGCCGGCCTGACGCTCGTCGGCCTGCAGCGGCGCTGGGCCCGTCGCAAGCAACCGCCCAACCGCCGATGGCTGGCGTTGTCCGCGCGGCTCGGCCGGCTCATGCCGACGGCCACGGGCTCGTTGGTGCTGCTCGTGGGCCTGGGACTGGTGGGACGGGCGGCGGCGACCCTGTTCTAGGGAGACGCCCGGCACACGGTCGCGTTCCCGACCGCGGCGCAGCGGGTTGCGGCGTACGGTCTGGCAGTTACGCACCAGCACCGCACGGAATGGAACCACAATGGACGACGCGTCCACCGCACTCGCCGAACGGTTCGTGAACGCCGGCCTGGCCACGATGGAGTTGTTCACCGTCCACCTGGGACTACGCCACGGGCTGTACCGGGCGCTGCACGACCTCGGCCGAGCCACCCCGCGCGACGTCGCGTCGGCGGCGAACGTCCACCCGCGGTACGCCCGCGAGTGGTTGGAGCAGCAGGCGGTCGCGGGCCTCATCGCCACGGTGGCCGTCGCCGACGACCCGTACGCCACAACGTACGAGTTACCGGCGGCCCACGGGCCGGTGCTGCTCGACGAGGACAGCCCGTACTTCACCGCGCCGATGGCGCGCTTCATGGCCGGCATCGCCGGCACGCTGCCCGCCCTGGAAAGCGCATTCCGGACCGGCGACGGGGTGCCGTACGCCGCGTACGGCGCCGACACCCGCGAGGCGATCGCGGGCCTGAACCGGCCGATGTACCAGGCCGACCTGGCCAAGGAGTGGCTCGCCGCGCTGCCCGACGTCCAGGCGCGCCTCGCCGCCGGCGACGGCCGGGTGCTCGATCTCGGCTGCGGCGAGGGCTGGTCCAGCATCGCGCTGGCCGAGGCCTTCCCGGATGTGCGGGTCGACGGCGTCGACCTGGACGAGCCGTCGCTGGTGCGGGCCCGCCGCCACGCGATGCGCGCCGGCGTCGCCGACCGGGTCACCTTCACCACCGCCGACGCGAGTGCCGCGTCACCCGGAGCGTACGACCTGATCTGCGTCTTCGAGGCGCTGCACGACATGGCCGACCCGGTCGCGGTGCTGTCCACGGCCCGCACGCGCCTCGCCGACGGCGGCACGGTGCTCATCGCCGACGAGAAGGTGGCCGAGACGTTCACCGCGCCCGGCGACGACGTCGAGCGGCTCAACTACGCGTTCAGCGTCCTGCACTGCCTGCCGGCGACGCGGGCCGACGGCGCGGTCGAGGAGGCCGGCACGGTGCTGCGGCCGCACGTGGTGCGCCGGTACGCGGAGCGGGCCGGGTTCACGAGCGTCGAGGTGCTGCCCGTGGCCCACGACTTCTGGCGCTTCTACCGGCTCGGTGCGCGATGACCGCGGTGCTGACCGACACTGTCCCGGACATCGGGATCCGGGTATCCGGCTTCTACTCCGGGCCGCCCGGCAGCGTGAACGGCGGCTGGGCCGCCGGCCTCGCGGCCGGCCTGCTGACCGGCCCGGACACCGCGGCCGGCACGCCCGTCGAGGTGACGCTGCGGGCACCCGTGCCCGTCGGCGCACCGATCACGGGGCGGCGTGCCGGGGAATGCGCTTTCCTCGTCGACGCGGCCGGTGCGACGCTCGCGAAGGCGGCATTCGCTACCGGGATCGCACCGGCGCCGGCGTTCGTGCCCGTCGAGGTCGCGGCGCGCGCCGGTGCACCCCGCAACCGCGTGGCGACCCCGTTCCCGGGCTGCTTCGGATGCGGCCCCGATCGCCGCGGCGGGCTGCACGTCGGGGTCGGCCCGATCGACGACACGATCAGCCGCGACACGTTCGCCGGCGTCTGGACGCCACCCGCCGCGGCCGGCGACCTGCCGGCCCGCTACGTCTGGGCGGCCCTGGACTGCCCGACCGGCCTGGTGCACCTCGCCGCCGGCGGAACCGCGCTGCTCGGGCGCATCACGCTCGCGCAGCACCGGGCCGCCGACGCGGGGGAGCCGCACGTGATCGTCGCGCGGGCCACCGGCAGCGAGCGGCGCAAGCGGTTCTCCGTCGCGGCGCTGTACACGGCCGGCGGCGACCTGGTGGCCCACGCGGCGGCCGTCTGGATCACGCTCCGGGAGGCGTGACCCCGGCATCGGCCATAGCATCGGCCCAATGGAATCGAACGCCGCCGCCCGGCCGTGGTCCCAGTTGTCCGCCACGACACTCGACGCGCCCGACCCGCGCGCCCTCGCCCGGTTCTACTGCGCGCTGCTCGGTTACGAGATCGGCACTGACGAACCGGGATGGGTCACGATCGGGCCGCCCGGTGCGGGCCCGCGGCTGTCGTTCCAGGACGAGCCGGTGTACCGGCGCCCGACCTGGCCGTCGCAGGCCGACCGGCAGCAGATGATGATGCACCTTGACATCGAGGTCCGCGACCTCGAGGAGGCCGGCGCGTACGTCGCGAACCTGGGCGCCACGCTGGCCGAGTTCCAGCCGCAGAAGGACGTCCGGGTCTGGCTCGACCCGGCCGGCCACCCGTTCTGCCTCTGGGTGCAGGACTAGCGCCGCGCACGGGCAGGCATGGTCCTGCGCCACGCATCGCGTCGATCTTGCATCTGTGGTGCCAGTCTGTATGGTGGTTCGCCCCGCTTTGGGGGCCATCACAACTGCAAGATCGACGTATAGCTGATGCGGGTGTCGGCCCGCCCGGGTAGCCGGCCCGAATCGCGGGTCGGGGCTGCACTTGATCAAGTTGATCTTGCACTGTGGCGGAGCAAATCCGGGCAAAGCTGGGCGGGAAGTCGTACACAACTGCAAGATCGGCGC
>Ga0111539_10011771_pt1 | contig 10969 bp, 10 predicted proteins | sample RhiMethybrSRZTD1_FD_79667 | JGI IMG/M metagenome (GOLD analysis project Ga0111539, IMG submission 79667) | Populus rhizosphere microbial communities from Tennessee, USA - Rhizosphere MetaG P. TD hybrid SRZTD1 (version 2) (version 2) | ecosystem: Host-associated > Plants > Roots > Rhizosphere >... | reverse complement strand
TCACCGGCGCTGCCGCGACGGAGACCGCGCTGAAGCGCTCGCTTGCCGATCGGCGGGTGGTGCATCTCGCGACGCACGGATTCTTTCTCTCGTCTGGCTGTGTGCCGGGCCGGAGCAATTCGCGCGGCGTAGGTGGCCTCGTATCTGCCGATGCGATCGCGGCCGCGGAGCTCGAGAATCCTCTGCTCCTGTCAGGGCTCGCGATGGCGGGTGCCAATCGCAGCGGCCGTCGTTCGGTCGATCAGGACGACGGCATCCTCACCGCAGAGGAGATCGCGGGTCTCGATCTGCAGGATACAGAGTGGGCGGTGTTATCCGCGTGCGATACCGGCCTGGGCGAGATTCGGGCAGGTGAGGGTGTGTTCGGATTGCGACGCGCCTTCCAGATCGCCGGCGCGCGCACCGTGATCATGAGCCTGTGGTCGGTCGACGACGAAGCCACGCGTGTGTGGATGCGCGCGCTCTACGACGGCCGCCTCGCTCGCCGTCTCGAAACCGCCGATGCCGTGCGCGAGGCGAGCCTCAGCGTCCTTCGTCAGCGCCGCGCCGCGCATCAGAGCACGCATCCCTTCTACTGGGCCGCATTCGTCGCCGCGGGGGATTGGCGATAGGTTGCTTCGCTGTCAAATCCCAAATCCCAACTCCCAACTCCCAATTCACAATTCAGAAATCACAATTCACACATTCAAGCATCCAGTTCCTGTCCACTCCGATCCGGCAACGTGAAGATCAGCATCGCCGCGAGTAAGAAGAATGCCGACGTGCTCGCGAGCGCGAGGCCGATGCCGATTCCGGGCAGCGTCGCGAGCGCGCCAATCGTGAACGGCGCGATCGCGCCTGCCATGCGTCCGATGTTGTAGCTCGTGCCCTGACCTGTTGCACGCACGGCGGTGGGGAACAGCTCGGCGACGAAGCTGCCGAACATGCTGAAGTAACCGTGACCGAAGTAGCCGAGCACAGGCCCAAGCAGCATCAGCACCAGCGGGCTGCGCGCCATCTGACCGTAGATCGGCACGAGCGTGGCCGCACCCAGCATGAACAGGATGAACGTACGCCGGCGACCCAGACGATCGGCGATGAAGCCGAACGTGAGGTAACCCAGATAGGCGCCAATCTGCACGGGGATCAGCCAGCCCAGCGAGCCAACGACGCCCATGCCGGCGCCACCCTGCGCGATGGGACGTGAGAGGAATGCGGGCAGCCAGAAGAAGATCCCCCAGTACGCAAACTGCACGGCCGATCCAAGCAGGATGATCAGGATCGTGCGACCGATGAGCGTCGGTCCGAAGACGACGGCAAACGGGTTCGGCGCGCTGTCTGCCGCGGCCCGCCGCCGCGCCCATGCCGGAGGCTCGTGCACGTTGCGCCGAATCCACAACGTGAAGAGCGCGGGTGCAACGCCGACGACGAACAACCAGCGCCACGCATCTGTGCCCAGACCTGGCGAACCGAGGATCGCCGCCGCCATCAGCGCTGCCAGGATGTAGCCGATCGCCCACCCTGACTGCATGATGCTGATCGCCTTGTTCCTGTGCGCGGCCGGCCACGTCTCGCTGACAAGGACCGCGCCGGACGCCCACTCGCCACCCATTCCGATCCCGAGAATGGCGCGCCACATCAACAGTTGAACCACCGACTGTGACGAAGCGGCGCCCAGTGACGCGAGTGAGAACACGGTGATCGTTCCCATCAGCGCACGCGTGCGTCCGAATCGGTCGGCGATGTACCCGAAGATCAATCCGCCCACGCCCGACATGACGAGCGTCACTGTGCCGAGCAGGCCGGCGGTCGCGTCGTTGAAACCGAAGTACTGTCGCAGCTGGCCGACCGCCATGGCGTAGAGCATGAAGTCCATGGCGTCGAGCATCCAGCCGAACTTCGCCGCCAGCAGGACACGCCACTGCTCGGGCGAGATCGTGCGATACCACGGCACGGCGGCGGGCACGCTGAGGGCTGGCTGAATCATCAGTCCGGTCTCCGTCGGTGAGAATATATCCATCAACCACCATCCACCATCCACCATCTACCATCCACCATCCACCACTGAGGTGAGCATGTCGATCGACGTCGGCGCCAAGGCGCCAGATTTCACTCTGATGAATCAGGACCGCGAGCCCGTGACCCTCAGCGAGCAGCTGAAGCAGGGGCCCGTCGTCCTCGCGTTTTTCCCGGCAGCCTTCAGCGGCACCTGCACCAAGGAGATGTGCACGTTCCGCGATGCCGCGTCCGAGTTGAACAACGTGCATGCGAAGGTGCTCGGGATCAGCGTCGACACGTTCTTCGCACAGAAGGCGTGGGCCGACGCGCAGCATCTGAACTTTCCGCTGCTCAGCGACTTCAACAAAACCGTGATCCGCCAGTACGACGTCGTCAATCCCGACATGATCGGATTGAAGGACATCTCCAAGCGCGCCGTGTTCGTGATCGATCGCCACGGCGTCGTCCGTCATCGCGAGGTGCTCGACGACGCGCGCAACGAGCCCGATTACGGCAAGGTGACGCAGGCGCTCGCGGCTCTCTGAAATTTTTTTTCGCGGCGAACTTCGGGCTCGCTCACTGGCGTGGTGTTCCGGGCAATGCCCGAAGTTCGCGACTCTAGATCGCGCTTCACACTCGCGTTACACTCCCTCGTCCCACACACGAAGACGCGCGACCCCACATCATCTCGATGCCCGACACCGCCGTGATCGCCGCGGAGCGTACGCTTCCGCACAATCTCGAAGCCGAACGGTCCGTTCTGGGCGCCATCCTGGTTCACAACGACGCGTTCAACCTTGCGGTGCAGGTGATCGACGCCGGCGACTTCTATCGCGACGCGCACCGGCGGATCTTCGAGAAGATGATCGCGCTCAACGAGCGCAATCAGGCGATCGACTTCGTGACGCTGCGCGAGGAGCTCTCGCGCTCCGGCGAGATCGACGAAGTCGGCGGGCCGGCCTACGTCTCCTCGCTGGCTGACGGTGTGCCCCGTGCCACCAACGTCGAGTACTACGCGCGCATCGTCAAAGAGAAGTCGACGCTGCGCAACCTGATTTACGCGGCGAACAAGATCCTCACCAACGCGTACGAAGCGGACCAGGAAGCCGATCTGATCCTCGACGAAGCGGAGAGCGCGATCTTCGCGGTCGCCGACGATCGGCTGAAGGCCGGCTTCGTGCGGATGAGCGACCTGGTCAAGGAGAGCTTCCCCAAGATCGAGCAGCTTTTCGAGCAGAAGCGGCTGATCACCGGGGTGCCGACCGGGTTCGTCGATCTCGACACGATGACGCGCGGGCTGCAGGCGGGCGATCTCGTGATCGTTGCCGCGCGGCCGTCGATGGGGAAGACGAGTCTCGTGCTGAACGTCGCGCAACACGTGGCGATGCAGCCGGGTCTCGGCGTCGGGTTCTTCAGCCTGGAAATGTCGAAGGAATCGCTGTTCCTGCGCCTGCTGACGTCGGAAGCGCAGATCGACAGCCACCGGCTGATGAGCGGGGCGATCGGCCAGAAGGACTACGGCCGCATCTCGCACGCGCTCGAGACCTTGAGCGCGATGCGGCTGTTCATCGACGACACCGCCAGCATCGGCGTGCTGGAGATGCGCGCCAAGGCACGGCGCCTCCAATCCGAGCACGGGCTGCACCTGCTCGTCGTCGACTACATCCAGTTGATGAGCAGCCGAGGACGCTCCGAGAATCGCACGCTCGAACTCGCAGGCATCTCACGCTCGCTCAAAGGGCTGGCAAAAGAACTCAACGTTCCGATCGTCGTCCTGTCGCAGTTGAGCCGCGCGCCAGAAGCGCGCTCGGACCATCGGCCGCAGCTCTCCGACCTGCGTGAGTCGGGCGCTCTCGAGCAGGATGCCGACGTCGTCATCCTGATCTATCGTGACGATGTGTACAACAGGGATCCGAACAGCCCTGACGCCGGCACGGCGGAACTGATCGTCGCCAAGCAACGCAACGGCCCCACCGGTGTTGTGCGCCTCGCGTTCCTGCGCGAACAGACGCGCTTCGCGAATCTGGCAAGTTGAGGTGATCCGCAGCACCGTTGCGCGGGTCGATCTCGACGCGCTGACGAGCAACTTCGCCGCGATTCAGCGGTTCCTCGCCAACGAACCGAGACGAACACCTCCGGGCATCATCGCCGTCGTCAAAGCGAACGCCTACGGCCATGGCGCGTCGCGTGTTGCGCTCGCGCTCGAGCGCGCCGGTGCGACGATGCTCGCATGCGCCGACATCGAGGAAGGGATCGTCCTGCGACACGCGGGCGTGCGCGTGCCGGTTCTCATCTTCGGCGCGTTGAGCGTCAGCGATCTGGACGGCCTGTTCGAGTTCTCGCTGACGCCAACCATCTCGACGCCATCGGCCGCGCGTGCCGTGCAGGCCGCGGCGGCGCGGCATCAGACGACGCTCGGGTATCACCTGAAGATCGACACCGGCATGAATCGCCTCGGGTTTCGTCACGACAATCTGCGGCGCACGTTGCCGGAGCTGCTGTCGAGTGCGAACCTGCGGCTCGATGCGGTCTACACGCATTTCGCGTCTGCGGATGTGCCGGAGAGTCCGGTGTTCGAGACGCAGCGGGCGAATTACGAGAAGGCAGTTGCGATTGTGGGGGAGCGCGGCCCCAACCGCTTCCTGCGACATGCGGCCAACAGCGCGGCCATCCTGCGTGATTCGCGTGTGTGGTTCGACGTCGTTCGTCCGGGCCTGCTCCTCTACGGCATCGTGCCGCCGCCGCTCGCCTCGACGATTCCGCTGAAGCCGGTCATGTCGCTGACGAGTCGCGTGGTCGCGGTGAAAGGTTTGCGACCTGGTGAGGGTGTGGGCTACGGGTGGAAGTTTCAGGCCGACGTGCCGCGTACGATCGCGGTCGTACCCGCTGGTTATGCTGATGGTCTCGACGCACGCTTGTCCGGCAGCGGTGTCGTCCTGATTCGCGGGTGTCGCGTTCCGATCGTCGGCGCGGTCTCGATGGACATGATTACCGTCGACGTCACGGATGTCGGCGACGTCCAGCCGGGAGACGAAGTCGTGCTCCTCGGACGACAGGGCGAGGAGAGCTGGCAACAGATCGACGCGCGCGAGGTCGCGGCAGCCATCGGGACGATCCCGTGGGAAGTCGTATGCAGGCTGGGAACGCGAATCGAGAGACACTACAGTCAGGAATCAGGTATCTGGAATCAGGAATCAGGGCTGGGCTAGGAATCAGGCCTGTTGGCGGGAACGGCCTGAAGCCTCGTTACTGAATCCCCGACAGCCCTGAATCCTGATACCGGATTCCTGATTCCGGCTGCGAGTCATGAAGACACCGAGAGTTGTTTTCGTCTGCCAGGAATGCGGCGCGCAGGCGCCGAAGTGGATGGGGCGCTGCGTCGAATGCGGCGCGTGGAATTCACTTGTCGAAGAACGGCCAGCTGACGCGACGACGGCCGGCAGGCCCGACAATCGGTACGCGCAATTCGGAGCGGGTGCGGGCGCGAAGCTGTACGCGGAGGTTGAAACCTCGAACGCCGTCCGCCTGTCGACCGGCATCGACGAATTCGATCGTGTGCTCGGCGGAGGAGTCGTTCCTGGATCGCTCGTCCTGCTGGGCGGCGAGCCGGGCATCGGCAAGTCGACGTTGCTGCTGCAAGCGGCCGCGCACTTCGCGCGCGAAGTCGGGCCGGTCCTCTATGCCTCCGGCGAAGAGTCCGAGCATCAGATCAAGAGCCGTGGCGATCGCCTCGGCGTCGGCGCTGCTCCCCTCTATCTCCTGTCGGAGACCTGCATCGAACGCATCCTCGAGGAGATCGCTCGACTGAAGCCTGCGCTCGTGATCATCGACTCGGTGCAGACGGTGTTCTCGATCAAGTTCCAGTCTGCACCGGGCAGCATCGGTCAGGTGCGTGAGGCTGCGACGCAGTTCCTGTTCGCCGCGAAGGGGCAGAACATTCCGACGGTGCTCGTCGGACACGTGACCAAGGACGGCAGCCTCGCGGGTCCCAAAGTCCTCGAGCACGTCGTCGACACCGTGCTCTACTTCGAAGGCGAACGTCATCATTCGCATCGTGTCGTGCGTGCGGTCAAGAATCGCTTCGGCGCGATCAGCGAGCTCGGCGTGTTCGAGATGACCGGCGCTGGCCTGCGACCCGTGCCGAACCCGTCACAGTTGTTCCTCTCCGAACGCGCGTCGGGAACGCCGGGGTCGGCGGTGCTGTGTTGCGTCGAAGGGTCGCGACCGATCCTCGTCGAAGTCCAGGCACTCGTCAGCACGAGCACGTACGGCAACGCGCGGCGGATGGCGGTCGGCATCGATCAGAACCGGCTGTCGCTGCTGCTCGCGGTGCTCGAAAAGCGTGCAGGTCTGACGCTGGCGGGCGACGACGTCTACGTGAATATTGCCGGCGGCATGAGCGTCGAGGAGCCCGCGGCGGATCTCGGCGTCGTTGCCGCGGTGGCGTCGAGCGTCCGCAATCGCAGTCTCGCGCCATCGACGGCACTGTTCGGCGAGGTGGGGTTGAGCGGTGAAATCCGCGGCATTCCGCAGGCGGCGCTGCGAATTCGCGAGGCCGTTCAAATGGGGTTTTCGCGACTGGTGATGCCGTCTGCCAACGTCGAGCCCGGGGATGGAGCGTTGCATACCGGTCCGTGTGAACTGGTCGGCGTACGGACGATCGGCGAAGCGCTCGACCAGCTCATCTCTTGATTTTTCGGTCCCGGCAGTTCTAACGTTGGCGCAGTCGCACTCGGTCGCGTCGCTCTTGGGAGTTCCTCATGGCCTGGTCCGTGCTCGCGCGTACGCTGTTCATAGCGGCCGTTGGATATTCCGCGTTCCAGCTCCACCCGCTTGCCGCTGGAGGTCTGTCGAACAGTGAGTTCGGCATTCTGCTCGGAATCCTGATCGTCATCTTCGAGGTGCGGCTGCGCACCATCTCCGTCACGCATCTGCTCGGCGCGCTGCTCGGAGGCGCCATCGGTCTGCTGACGGCAAAGACGTTGAGCGCTGCCATGTACTGGGCGAACCTCAGTGACGGCCGCGTGTTGTTTCTCCACAGCCTGATTCTGCTCGGATTCCCGTATCTCGGTCTCGTCATCGGCGGCCGCAAGGGCGAGTGGCTCGAGCCGTCGAACCTGATTGGACTGTTTCGATCGTCGGCGCCGCGCAAGCGATACAAGGTGCTCGACACCAGCGTCATCATCGACGGTCGCGTGGCGGACATCTGCGAGACGGGATTCATGGACGGCACGCTGGTCGTGCCGCAGTTCGTGTTGAAGGAGCTTCAGCTGGTTGCCGACTCCTCAGACTCGATGAAGCGCAACCGCGGGCGGCGCGGCCTGGACATCCTGCAGAAGATCCAGAAGATGGCCAGCGTCGAGGTGATGATCTCCGACATGGACTTCCCGGACATCCGCGAGGTCGATCTGAAGCTGATCGAGCTCGCGCGCACGCTGCAGGGGAAGATCGTCACCAACGACTTCAATCTGAACAAAGTCGCGCAGCTGCGCGGCGTCGAGGTGCTGAACATCAACGAGCTTGCCAACTCGCTGAAGCCGGTCGTGCTGCCCGGCGAGATGATGAAGGTGTTCATCCTCAAGGAAGGCAAGGAATACAACCAGGGCGTCGCCTACCTCGACGACGGCACGATGGTCGTCGTCGACAACGCGCGCAAGATGATCGGCAAGACGATCGACGTAGTCGTGACGAGCGTGCTGCAGACGACGGCGGGCAAAATGATCTTCGGCCGCTTCATCGACGCGGCGGCAGCGGCGCAGGGGGCTCCCGCTCCTGCGGCCGTCGTTGGCGAGGGCGACGTGGGGCGGCGGCCGCGTCCGCAGATGCCACCGTCGGCGGCGGCGGCTGGAAAATGACCGCCGCTGGCCAATTCAAAATTCAAAGTGCAAACGCCGCGTGTGTAGACTCAGTCGGGTAGAACGCGCGGCGCGGTTTACCCAGAGGATGCAGATGCGCACTGTTTGCATTTTGCATTTTGCATTTTGAATTCGAGAATTCCCCCATTCCACTGGTGGCGGACCGTCTTCTTCCTCATTCCCGCCATCGCGGTGTACACGATCGTTCTCGGAACGATCTCCGTTCTGTCGAGCTTTTTCAATCACGGGTACTTCGCGCACCGGTGTGCGCGCACGTGGTCACGTCTGATTCTGTTGACGACCGGCGTGACCGTCGGCGTCACGGGTCTCGAGCGGCTCGATCCGAACGGCACGTACGTGTTCGTGTCGAACCATCAGAGCATCTACGACATTCCGGTGCTCTTCTGGTCCCTTCCGCAGCAGCTGCGGATCATCGCGAAGGAATCACTCGGGCGCTTTCCGTTCATCGGCTGGCACTTGCGGCGCACCGGCCACCTGCTCGTCGATCGCAGCCGGCCGGATCGCCACAAGCTCTTCGCGTGGGCCAATCGGCTCACCGAACACCGTCTCTCGTTGTTCTTCTTTCCCGAGGGCACGCGGAGTCGCGATGGGCGGGTCGGGCCGTTCAAGACCGGCAGCTTCTATCTCGCCCTTGAAGCCGGCCTGACGATCGTGCCGCTCTCCATTGTCGGCAGCCGTCACGTGATGCTGAAAGGCCGGCTGGCCACGTATCCCGGCCACGTGTGGCTCGTCGTTCACGACCCGATCGAGACGACAGGGTTCACCGGCAGGAATCGACGAGAGTTCGCCGAGCGAGTGCGCCAGATCATCATGCCGGCAGCCGAGTCCGACGTGGAGGCCGTGCCTCCGGACACGCATTCCGACGCGAGCAGTCGCGACGCCGTCGTACACGAGCCACACGGGGTGGCGCCTCATTCGTGACTTTCACTGTCGCTCCTGAGATCGCGTCGATCGTGCGCGCAGGTGTGCTGTGGCTCGACGATGCGACCGTCGTCGAGCGCGATCCGCGAATGGACGCGCCGCTTGCGGAAGCCGAGGCCGCTGTCGGCGCCAACCCTCCTGCGGAGATCACCGCGGTGCGGACGATGTACAAACGAGTCGGGCTCGATCCGACAAAGACGCGTCCGTCGTCGGAAGCGTTGCTCCGTCGCGTGCGCAGGGGCGAGTCGCTGCCACGCATCAATTCGATGGTCGATGTCTGCAACTGGTGTTCGTTCGAGTTTCAGCTCCCCTACGGCCTCTACGATGCCGCGCACATCGTTGGTGACGTCGAGCTGCGGCTCGGTCGCGACGGCGAGTCATACGGCGGCATTCGCAAAGATGACGTGCACGTCGCGGGTCGCATCACGCTTGCCGACGCGCAGGGTCCCTTCGGCAATCCCACGTCCGACTCTGCGCGCACGATGGTGACGACGGCGACGACGCGCGCGTTGCTGGTCGTGTTCGCACCGCGCGAGCTCGACCGCGCCCGGCTCACGCTCGTGCTCGACCGCACGACAGCCCGAATGCATCAGTTCACAAACTGCCGCGAAACTGATCGCGCCGTCATTTAACCGGCACGCGTCGTGCTCTCCGAGGAATCAGGTATCAGGAAGCGGGATTCAGGGCTGGTCTAGGACACCCGATTCCTGATTCCTGACAGCGAAGGGAGCCGTGATGAATCAGGACGAGCTGAAAGGCAAAATGGACAAGGCGAAGGGCCGCATCAAGCAGGCGGCCGGCGATCTGACCGATGACGAACGCCTTCGTGATGAGGGTGAAGTCGACGAGACGATCGGCAAGGTCGAGGACTTCACCGGTCGCGCGCGGCGCAAGGTTGGCGAGGCAATCGAGGACATCGGCAAGGACGTCAAGCGCTAACGAGCGGGAGGGCCGAAGCCCGTAGCCCGAAGCCCTCAGGCCAGAGTACGATTCTCGTTTGTGTACGTATCCGCGATCATCGCCGCCGGCGGGCGTGGTGCCCGTTTCGGCGGCGACACGCCCAAGCAGCTGCTGACGCTCGGCGGCCTTCCGATTCTGCAGCGCACGATTGATGTTTTCGTCGACAGCCCGAGCGTGAACGAAATCGTCGTGGCGTTGCCGCGCGAATTGGCGGAGTCGCCTCCCGCCTATTTGCAGAGCGTCACGAAGACGACTCGGCTCGTAACCGGCGGCGAGCGGCGTCGAGACTCGGTGGCGAACGCGTTCAAGCTCATCTCCAATCACGCCGACGTCGTCGTCATTCACGATGCGGCGCGTCCGTTCGTGACCGACGGCATGATTCGCCGCACTGTCGACGCGGCGTTCGAGAGTGGGGCGGCGATTGCCGCTGTGGCCGCGCATGACACAGTGAAGCGGGGCGACGCGTCAGGAACGATCGTCGCCACGTTGCCACGCGAGGAGATTTATCTCGCGCAGACCCCCCAGGCGTTCCGCGTCGACATCCTCCGCGAAGCGCTCGCCATCGGCGGTGATGCGACGGATGAAGCGGCGCTGGTCGAACGCGCCGGTCACCGCGTTCGTCTCGTGGCTGGCGACGCGGCGAATCTGAAGATCACCACGCAGGCCGATCTCGCCGTTGCCGAGCGTCTGCTCGGCGCGCGCCCGAACAGAGTCGCGGCCGTGCGGATCGGCAACGGATACGATCTTCATCGACTCGTGCACGGCCGTCCGTTGATCCTTGGAGGCATCACGATTCCATTCGACAAGGGACTGCAGGGCCATTCGGACGCCGATGCTGTGTGTCATGCGATCACCGACGCCATTCTCGGCGCGGCGGGAGCGGGAGACATCGGTCGTCATTTTCCCGATACCGATCCCGCGTGGAAGGATGCCGACAGCATCGAGCTGTTGCGCCGCGCTGCCGGCGTGGTCCGCGCCCGAGGGTACGAGATCAGCAACATCGACGCGATCATCGTGGCGGAGAAGCCGAAGATCGCGCCGCATGCACCGGCGATGATCGCCAATGTGGCCGGCGCGCTCGGCATCGATGCGAGCGCCATCAGCATCAAGGGCAAGACGAACGAGGGCGTTGACTCGATGGGCGCCGGCGAATCGATAGCTGTGCACGCGGTGGCGCTGGTGACGCACGTATGAGACTGCGCTTCGCGCCGAGCCCGACCGGTCACCTTCACGTC
>Ga0111539_10011770_pt1 | contig 10969 bp, 3 predicted proteins | sample RhiMethybrSRZTD1_FD_79667 | JGI IMG/M metagenome (GOLD analysis project Ga0111539, IMG submission 79667) | Populus rhizosphere microbial communities from Tennessee, USA - Rhizosphere MetaG P. TD hybrid SRZTD1 (version 2) (version 2) | ecosystem: Host-associated > Plants > Roots > Rhizosphere >... | reverse complement strand
TGGAGAGCTGAGCGACGCGTCGTTCTCTATCGGCCAGTAACTGAAGCGCAGCTTTGTCGAGCGAATCGGGCAACATCCGGCGCGGGTTTGTAGGACCTGAAAGAACATTGAGGTCTTCAGCCGTAGCCCTGGTTGATTGAGCGTCTGAGTTAGCGCCCGGCAATGTCAGGATCGCGAGGCTAAATGCCAGTAAATATGCGGGGGTTATTTTCATCTTCTTGTTTCTCATTTTTTCTCCCCCATTTTCCTGTTCGACTACGCCTCCTCATTCGCACATAGTAGGGATCAACCAGGAAAATGGGGGAGAGGAAAATGTAACTTTTCACGCATTCCTTCTTTCAAATCGATCAGCGGCGCCTGCCAGACGGTAAATCGCCGCGGTTCGATCAAAAGCGGAATCATTCGCGCCGATGAGCGTGAGCTGACGTGGCGCCAGACATCCGAGAGCTTCAGGAATATCCATCACTCGTAACACGTTCAACAAGGCCGGGCCGTAATCTACACCCGCCGCTCCTGGCGATCCTGCCAATCCGGGAATATGCGAAGCGGGCGGAGCGACTGCAATCACAGCTTCGATGGCCGGTTGATACAACGCCGCGTATGCCGCCAGAATCCCCGCGGGGCCACGACCGGCGGCGCGCCAGCGAACGCCTTCCGCTGCGCGACGGCCGGCGACGGTCATCACGTCCCAGACGCGCCCACCGTCTACCGTTCCGCCCAACAGCGCCATCGCGCGTTCAATCGGATTGGGAAACTTATCTTGCGCCCATGCGCCCGGCCCCATGCCTCGCGCGCTGAGCAGCAACACAGAATCTCCACCGACAATTCCGCGCGCCCATTCCGGCGGCTTCGCCAGATCTTCATCAGGGTTGAGCACGATCAGCCAGCGCGCGCCGTTTGCGTCTTTGCCCGGCGCCCAGCGCCAGTGAACCTCGATCCCGTCTTCTGTCGTTTCTTTCCCCGCCCTCGGCTCTCCGCCCAGAGCGGGCGCATAGGCCGCAGGCGCATTCTCGGGCCAGGCCGTAAACGCGGCTTTCCGCAAACGATCGAGCAAGTCGCGCCGCCACAACTCGAACTTTCCTGACGCAGGCGTCGAGGGCTTCGCCAATGTGACAAACAGTTCATCAATCTTCGTATTGATGTGATCTTTCGGAAAGTCCGTGTCTTCGGGAAAGACGCGGAGCAGCTTGCGATCGAGGGCCGGCGAGCCGTCAGCGTTTACCCCCTCGTCAGGATCAACAACGCGCCGCGCATCGCCTTTCAGATGGCGATTGAAGAATTCGTATACGGCGCGACGGATGTCCGTGCGGTAACCGTGCCCGCCCACGCTGATCACCGCGTCAACCAGATCGCTCGCGCCGAACAGCGAGTAGAGTCTCTCCAATCGGGAGATGATGCGCTCGTTATTCGACATCGGAAAGTAGATGTCATTGTCGGAATTAACGAACAGTAACGGGCGCGGGCAGATGAGCGAACAGACCGTAGTCCAATTCCAGCGCGCGCGATTGTAAAAGAAGAAGCAATCGCAATGGCGGCTGATCCCGTCTTCACCGGCGTAAAACGTCAAATCGCCCATCCCGCTCACCGGCGCAGCGACTTTCACTCGTTCATCCGCCGCCGCGATCCAGAACGTCCCGATCCCGCCGCCCGAAATGCCTGTGGCCCCGATCCGGCTCGCATCCACTTCCGGTCGCGAAACCAGATAATCAATCGCGCGAATCGCGTTCCAAGTCTCGACGCCGGCCGGCGTGTAGCCTACAGAATGCCACCACCAACGCTCCCCGCTGAGCAGCCCGCGATGCAGGCCCGCGATTTCGCTCAGTTCAAGCGTGTCCATCACTAGCGCAGCGTAACCGTGCTTGGCGAACCATATCCCTTGCTGCAGGCAATCAGGCGCGGCCTTATTGCCGTCACGGCGATGCTGGTTGTAATGACCGACCTGATAAAGAATTGCGGGGTAACGGCCGCCGGAAGGGCGGGCCGGTTGAGGAAGATAGAGATTGGCCGTGACGTAAAGCCCAGGCAGGCTCTGGAAATGAAGCTTCTCGATCGTGTATCCGGGTTGTTCAATCCGCCCTGTAATCGTCGCTTTGAGCGGACTTCGTTCTGGGTTCGGTTTCAGCCCCAGCATATCCAAGAGATCTTCGCGCAGCGCAGGACGAATCTTCTCGAAATCGGAGGCCCTGCTGATCCCCGGCAGAAACTCGCGCTCGAGTTCAGCGGCGCGCGCGGCGATGTATTGGCGGACGCTTCGGTCACCGGGAAGATCCTGCGGAACAACCGGAGAGGGCGCCGGCGGAATTGATGGAAAGCCGGCAAGTCGCCGCGACGGGCAGAGAGCCGAAACCGCGAACGCGGCGCTTTGCTGAATCATTTCTCGTCTGGTCAAAAGCATAGAGTGAAGCTCATGCTTAACGCTGTGGTTTCGCGCCTGCATTTGCGAGCAGCCGCTCGACGTTGCGGAAAAGAATCTTTTCGCGGTAGAGAAAGAGTTTGTAGTCCCGCCTTCAGGCGGAAGGGGCTCGCTAATCGAGTCTCTTCCGCCTGAAGGCGGGACTACAAACTTCGGGCTTGCTATCGAACCAGGAGACCCGCGTCGAGCCAGGCCAGCGCCTGACGCGTCCACAGGGAAGTCTGATCAAGTTCGAGTGATTGACGAAAATACTTGCGGGCCTGATCCGGTCCAGATTGACCCGGTCCGGAGTGAAATGCGGCATAGACGCCCGCGAGATAATGCGCCTGCGCGCGTGATGTGGCGCCACCGCTTATCCTCCTGCGCTCATTCGCGATCAAAAAGTTCTTCAGCCACGCGTCGGCGCGCGCGGTTTCGCCGATTTTATGAAGCGCAAGGGCGTGAAACAGTCCTTCCTCCCCCAACGCTTCATCCGCCGTTTGCGCCACTGCGCGCCAGGCTCGAGCGGCCGATTCCTGATCACCCACTGACTGATGAAGCAGGGCCTCGAAGACCAGCAATCGCGCGCTCCGCAAGGTCGCGAAATCGTCAAGGCCGAGTGAGGAAGGCGGGCGCTGCGCCGCGCGGACATGCTCGATGGCGACGCCTGTGCCCGCCGTCGCGCTCGCCATCAGTTGCGCGACCTGCCACAAATGGAGCAGCGAATAGGATTGATGTTTCGGTTCGAAGGTGTGTTGGGTGAGCAGTTCGAGCGCGCGCCTGGGATTGCCGGCCTGAACTTCGACCGCCGCAAGGGATTCAATCAGCCGGTCATTCTCCGGCCGGCGCTTGAGCGCGCGCTCAAGCGCCTCGCGCGACGCGCCCGAGTTTCCGGCCTGCGCTTGCAGCCGCGCGACGAGGATCGTGTTCGACAGCAGTTCGGGGCGCTCTTCGGCGGCGCGCTTGAGCAGCGTCACCGCTTCCTCCATGCGGCCTGCCTCGAGCAGCGCCAGGCCGAGATCGCGAAGCGCGGAAAAATGGCGCGGGTCGGATGCGACAGCTGAACGCCATGCGACGATCGCCTCGTCACGTCGCGCCCGACTGTAAAGGATCTCGCCGAACAGGCAGGCGGCGTTCGCATCCTTCGGTTCGATTTCTAGGATTCGAGCGAGCGCGCGGATCGTCTCGCGGCGGAAGGGGAAGATCTCGAGCGCCAGCGTCTGACGGCGGGCATCGTCAATGCTGCGACGCGCCGCCGCCGAATCGCCGAGGCGGTCGGCGATGTACGCGCGATAGTAATGCCGCAGCGGCCCCCCCTGGGGCGACAGTTCCAGGCTTCGTTCGATCATTCGATTTGCCTCTGACAGCGCCGACAATCGCAAATATTCGCAGGCCAGTTCCAGGTACCCCTGTTCGTGACGCGCGCAGGCGCGGTCCAGGAGTTCGAATTGCGGATCGCCGAGGAAGATTTTCTCCGCCTGCGCGAACGCATTAGTCGGATCGAGTTCGAGGATCGCGTCGCATTCTTTCTGCGCATCAGCCGCGCGACCGAGTTTGCGCAGCGTGTACGCATAGGCCTGCCGCGCCGACAATTGCGTTGGCGCGACGCAGACCGCCTGAGATAATCGCGATTCGGCCTCTTTGAAACTCTTCGCGCCGAGCGCGAGCAGGCCGAGTCCGTAATCGCGTAGCTCGAACTTTGCTGATGAAGGAAGCAGGCGATAGTAATGACGTTCGGCCTCTTCCTTCATTCCGAGTTCGTAGCCAAGTTCGGATAAAGCTGTGGCCAGAAAGTAATGAGCGTCGCCATTGGCGGGATCACGACCCAAGACCGCATTGAAATGCTTGATCGCTTCGTCTCGCTGACAGCGGTCGAGCGCCATCAGCCCCAGACGCAAGCGTGCCGCGCTGAAATGGCCGTCTTTGGCAAGCGTGGCGCGGTAAGCCTGGTCCGCATCTTCTAACTCGCCGAACTTTTCGTGAGTCAGGCCTTTTTGAAACGTCTCTTCAGCGGTCAGCTTTTCAATCGGGCCGAAGACGCGCGGAATCGAATCGGCGGCAAAAACCGCGTCGGGATGGCCGCCATCGGGGCGTTGGACGTATTGCGCAAGCAGCGACCCGTCGGCGGAGCGAACTTCGAGGCTTAACGTTCGCCCTTCCGCTTCCGGCTTAAGTTCGATATCCGCGCGATAGACGTTCGCAGGCGAGAGGGTTTGTTGCGCGCTCCAGATGACGGTCCCGTCCGCTGTCAGCTTCAGCGTCGCGTTTGCGAATTTCCCCGTGGCCGTCACCGCGAGCCTGGCCTTTCCTCGCCGATCTTTCGACGCGTCAAAGAAGACCGCCACGTCACGGCTGGCGGTCGTCAACCCGCCCAGGTTCCCCGCGCCGTACCAATATTCAGTCCAACCGTCGCTTTTACCCGGTTCGATGAATTCGTAATTGCCATCCCAGACAAATCTGCCGCTCTGGACTTCGACGTAGGGACCGTCCGAATCCGTGTAATGCGCCATCTGACGCATTGCCGCTTCGCCCGTCCCCCACGTCCACGTCTTCACGCCGCGCGCTAGCATGCGATTGGCGTAACAGATCGTCCCGTAATCCGCGTTGTAGTCATAAGCGGCGATGAAGTTGTCGTAAAGATCGAGGCCGAAGACTCCGAGCATGCTCTTGTTGTTCTTGTACCAGCTTATGTCCGCATTGCCCGCGCCCTGACCTCCTGCGACGGGCCACGATCCGATGTCGGAACTGACATGCGCGATGGTCCGGGTCATGGGATAGACGAAGCGCGTGCCCTCAGTGGCGCGAACGCCGGCGTTTGTCCATACCAGGTAACGGTTGGGCAATGCGTTGTCGTTGCGTAGCCGCAGCTTAAGTTCGATGAACGACCTGCCCGGGCGCAGCGTGACTTCCATCGAAAGTTTGTTGCGGAAGAAATGATCAATGTGGGAAAGAATTACTGTCGCGCCCCCGTCGCGGTCGCGCCTGAAAGCCCAGGGCCACGCTTCGCCGGGCCAGGTGATCATATGCGCGTCGTAAGGTCCGTAGACTTCCAGATTGCCGGCGGGCCATCCGCCGCGCTGGTTGTAAGTGGTCGGTTTGATCACGCTGGTGGTATAGAAAATCTCTCGATCGGCGACACGATCTCGCGCCGACCAGATGCGGCCGCCGAGATCGGGTAGCAGCGTGACGCGCAGATATTCGTTCTCAAGCGTCAGCGACTCGTAGCGCACGGGAATGGGTTTGCGGCTCATCGAATCGCGGTCGAGCCTGGCGTAAGGATATAGCGCCCCGCCGTCCGCGGATTTGAAGAGCGGCGCGACGGTCTCCGAGCGGTTGAACGTGTAGGTTGGGATTTCCAGCTCGCCGCGCATGAAGCGCACTTGCGCGAGGGTCAGCGTATGAAGACCACAGAGCAGGATGAAGAGCAGGGTGGCGGCTCCCTGGGAGCGCAGGCGTCCCCCCCTGCCGGCGTTCGCAATCGGCCGGCTGCGATGAAAAGGGCCCGCTCCGAAAGCAAGCAGGCGGGGACGCCTGCGCTCCCAGGGTTTATCGAATGGTGATCTCCGCATTCGCCGTCTCTCCGCTGATCACTTCGGTTACAGAGATGCGCCAGACCCCTTGTGGATCGTTGAGCGCGGTCCTGAAATGGACGCTGCCCGCGCCATTTACGATATCCCGATTGCCGCCGTAGACACTGACCTCGCGGCCTGCGGTGTCGGTGACAACTACCTTGGCGACGGAGCGCAACTGACCGGCGCCTGCGACGTGAAAATTGATGGTCACCTCTTCGCCCAACCTTGCGCGCGCCGGCGCCTGCAATTCCAACCCGGCGACGCGTGACGCGACCAGCGCGAAGAGTTTCGGAACCGCCGGTTCGAGCTCGGTCTCGAAGACGGAACCGAAACCGAGATATCGCTTCCGCCGCACGTCGTAAAGCGCGCCTTGTTGATTGAAAATCAGCCGCGCTTTTCGAGCCGCCGACTTCTCTTTGTCAGGAACCAATCCCAGCAGCCGCGTCGAGCCTTGATTGAACAGATAAGTCTCGCAATCGGGCTTGCCTGCGAGCGATTCGAGTTTGATTGTCGGTTTGATCCCGGCCGCGTTCAAAACCCGCCGCAACTTTTCCTGAGTCGGCGCCTGTCTTCCCTCTTGCTTGTCTTCCGGGTAACGGTCGAGGAAGAAGTTCAACAGGTAGGCGCGCCCGCGGCCCATCGCGTGTTCGAGCAATAGCCCGTCTTCATCCGTCAAAGCCTTTGCCCCTGCGAGTTTCAGATCGGGTTCGCCTTTCATTGAGACGATCGCCTCGCGATTGGATCGCGTCGGCGCGACGCCGAAAAGATCGGCGAGCGCGCGCCGATCGCGAAACGCGCAGTGTTCATCCATCACCCCCGGCAGCGCGTCGGCGATGACCACGCCACCTCGTCGCGCGAACTCACGGATGGCTTCAGCTTCTTTGTCGCTGAGCGCGACGCTCATCGGCAGGATCAAGGTCTTGTAGCCTTTGCTGATGAGCTTGCCCCGCTCGACGTCGCCGTAGGCTATGAAATCGAATTGCAATCCGGCGTCGCGCAGCGCTTTGACCCATCCGTCGCGATTCGAGTTGAAACGGCGCATTGTGGCGCTGCTCGGATCGTAAACAACGTGATCCTCGATCTTCCCGTCCACGACCCACGCGGCATGAATGCTCGGATAGGAATAATGAATCGCGACGCCGTTGTTATCAGGCTCGGCCAGGCCGACCAGTTTGCCAATGCCTTCGCCGCGCAGTTCGCGGAAGCCTTCGACCATATCCTTTCCGCTTTGACTGAAAGTCAGATCGGGATCCAGTGTCGAATATTGCCAGAAGACGTAGGCCCCGCCGTTCGCGCCTTTGAAGAGGTTTCGATAGAAATTGTAGAAAACGTCTTTGCCGAGCACGCCGTACCCCGCGCCGCCTGAAATCTTGACCTCCGGGTTGAAGCAGCGATGAAAATCCAACTGATTGCCGCCGTCGTATGCGTTGAGGTGCTTGGTGAATTGATTGATGCGACTGTAATCGCAACCGTTATGCGCGCCCGAAACCTGTGTGCCTGAATTAAGCAGAATGCCCTGCGGGTCTATCTTGCGCAGCTCTCCGAACACATATTCGAAAGTGTCGGCGTAGGTCTTCTCCATAAACGTGCGGTGATCGGCCCACGACGCGTAATTGCCTCGCGCTTGCGCTTCGTAAGTGTCGTCGGGAACGACTTCATCCCAGGATGTGAAATTGGCCCCCCATTGTTTGTTCAACGCCGCGAGCGTGAAGTATTCGCCCTTCAACCACTCGCGCATCGCTTTCATGCAATGCGTCGAGAAGCACAAGTCCAGATCGTCTTCGTAACAGGTCAGGGACGGCTCTTCGTATACGTAATAAGACAGCGGGCTTAGTCGCGCCCAGGGGCGCGCGAGCTGATTGAGTTCCTTGCGCGCCAGGTCGCGGTAGGCAGGGTCGTTGAGGCAGTATTCGCGGATGAGCGACTTCTTGTCGCGCGTCTCGGCGTATCGCTTCTTCATCGCGTTGTAGTAATTGCGCTTCGGCCCGTCGGGCGATTCCTGGCCGCTGATGCGGGTCTGCGCCTGCACGTTGTAATTGGCATGCACACTGTGGCTCAGCGTATAGGACGAAAGTGTCGTGACATTCATCCGGCGAAGACTCTGATCAATGGCGGGCCAGATTCCCGGAATCGGATCGGTGTCGAAGCGATACATGACGATGTCGTAATCATCCCAACTGCGCGGTTGCAGGACGAAGACCTCGGCGATGCGACGATCCTGGCGCAAGGCGCCCGCCACCACTTCGCAATCCACTTTGGCGAGATGCGTGAGCGCGCCCGTCGAATTGAGTTGGATCGAATGCTCCGATTCCCCCTGCGCGGTTATTGGGATGCGACGCTCGTCAATCAAACGGTCGTAGTTGTCGAACAATCGAGCGATGATCGCGCAATCGAGCGGCTGCGCGGCTTTCACCCGCAAGCGGGCCGAAACACTTTCTCCGAGCTTGACCTGATCGGCGTCGAGCGCAAGCGAACTGATCGTCGCCTTCGCCTCTTGCTCAAAAGCGGAGGTCGCCCAGTCGAGCGCTCGCCCTTCGGCAAGCAAGCGAACGTCCGCGAAATGGCGACCGCCGGTGAGTGGTTTGGGAATCGTCAAACTAACTTTGTCCGTCGCCACAGCCGAGATTTCCGCTTCGGTTTCGCCGAAACCATTGCGGATCGCGGCCGTAAGAATCGAGCCTGCGGGCGCGTCTTTGATCGTTGCGATCACGCGGCCGTCGGCCCACTCCAGCTTTTGAATCGCCGCCTGCGGTTCACGTTTCGCCGCCCAGACGACCGCGCGCGCGACGAGCGACCATAAGTATTCCTGGTACGGGTAATGAAGTCTCGTCTCAAAGACTTTGGCGATCTCGGGAATCATCCCGCGCTCCCGATAAGCGAACGCCACGATACGGCCTTTGCCCAATTCGCGGACGGCCAATACCGGCGCGCCTTGCGAAGTTTCCAGCAGGATTTCGCCGGAGGACTGCGCCGACGCGACGCTAATTTGTCCCCACGGAAACGCGTCGAGCGGGACTCCTCGTGTGATGTAATGATCCGACTTGGCGCGCCATGGGGTCTGATCCATCTGGGTGGGCTGTCCCGGCTGTCCGGCCTCTTCCGTGAGGCGAAGCGGAGAGAGCTTCCACAATTCTCCATTCGCGTCGGCCCGGCTCAAAGGATAGAAAAGCGCCAACCCGGCGCCCGCTTCGACTCTTTTGATGATCTGCTGGCGAATCTCCGCCGGATAACTCTCCCACGGATGCAACCCCGGCCAGAGGATGACCTCGTACGCGGGGCCGTTTATCAGGTCGTCGGCGATGTAGGTGTGAGCGAGGCTGTACGGATCGCTCCAATTCTCTCCGCCGTAGCTGCGCTGTTCGTAGAAATCGCCGAACCCCCATTTGTTCGTGCCCGGATTGCGGCCAATGGTCGTCGCTTTGAAATCGAGATCGATGCGCTCGGCGAGTTCGATGATCCCGCGACCGTGAGCCACGTCAGCGATGGCGAAGGCTTTAATCGGCGAACCGGAGAACGGGCGCCCCCAGGGAATGTGCGGCGTTTCCACCGCCATCGAATAGTCAATGTCCCAACGGCCTCGCGCTTCCAGCGCGGGATGGAATCTATCCAGCGCGAAATAGTCGAAATAGAAACGCCCGTCACGCGTCGATTCCAGAATGAGCGATCGCATGTCACGCAGGTCTAGGCCGCGCGCGCGGTCCAGCCGCAATTGAAGATGGTTCGCTCCCGTGCGCAGCGGAAACGTTTGGACGAAGCGGCTGCGGGCGGCGTCGCGCAGAGTGAGTTTCAATTCCGCGGGCTGCTCGCTCCAGACGAAGAGCAGCAGCGATTCCTGCCTGCGCCAATCGGCCGGGACTTTTGAAAATTCCAGGCTTCCGCCGCCGGGCGGAAAGACGGCTTCGAGAGAATTTCCGGCCCATGCGGGAAAGCGTTTGGAGGATGCGATCCGCACGCCCGGTGAAGTTTTGATCGCGGCGATTTCGGCTTGATTTTCAAACGAGGCGAAGACTTCGAGGTCGGCGTAGACGTTGTCGGCGGCGATTGCGAGAAAAATGAAAGCAAGGCATAAAAGCAGGCGTGGGTTGGTTGACATCGTCATTGCTCCTCTATATGAGACTCGCCAACAATTTAATCCGCTTCGCACCAACGACAAATAAATCTCGCCAGCGTCTCCATCGTCGCCTGCGCCGAATCCAGATCGACCCATTCGTCCGGGTTGTGCGTATTGCCGCCGCGCGGGCCGAACAGCAGCGCGGGCGCGTTGAAATGGCGATGGAAAACGAACATATCGCATGGCCCTCCGATGCCCCGCACTAGCGGTTGCGCCCCCGTGACCTGCCGGAATGTATCGGAAAGCTCCGTCACGACCGCATGCCGCTGGTCAAATGCCGAGCCGGGCAGGAATTCAATCGGAAAGCGCGCCTCAGGCTTGATTGGGAACAGATCGGCTCGCGCCGCGATGGATTGCTCGAACCACGCGAAGAACTCTTGATCTATCGCTTCAAGCTCCTCGCCCGGCATGCTTTGCCAGTACAGCTCGATGCGACAGCTGATGGGAAGCGTGATCGGCTCTTTCATTCCCCATCCGCCGCTATCGATTTTGGTGACCCAGACCGGAACCGGGTCGTAGCCGCCCGCATAGAGAGCATGAACGGGCGCGCTCCCCTTTCTTTGCATAGCAAAGTCCTTGATTCGGCCGAGAAGGTAATGAAGTTGATCTGCGATCGCCGGCGGCGGGGGGCCTTCGCCGAGAATTCCACCGTTGTCAGCGTGGAGCGTGATGTGCGCGATACGCCCTCCCATCTGCGCGGGGCAGATCATCTGCTGGCTCGGTTCTGTGATAATGGCCGCATCGGCGTTGTGTCCCCGCAACCGCGCCGCAAGCGTGCCGTTGACGCCGCCGAACTCTTCATCGACGATGGTTTCGACCAGCAGATCGCCCCGGAGTGGCGCCCCGATTTCCTTGAGCGCCTCCACAGCCACGAGCATTGCCGCGATCCCGCCT
>Ga0111539_10011768_pt1 | contig 10971 bp, 9 predicted proteins | sample RhiMethybrSRZTD1_FD_79667 | JGI IMG/M metagenome (GOLD analysis project Ga0111539, IMG submission 79667) | Populus rhizosphere microbial communities from Tennessee, USA - Rhizosphere MetaG P. TD hybrid SRZTD1 (version 2) (version 2) | ecosystem: Host-associated > Plants > Roots > Rhizosphere >... | reverse complement strand
ACGTCCCGCAGCCGGTCGCACCTCGTCCAGCCCTCCTTCATGCCGTTAAAGCAGAGGGCAAGCAAAACGTCTTCCGTGGACAGCACCGGAACCGTTAATCCATTCACTGTAATGGTCTCGCGCCTGTCCCAAAGCTGCTGTGCTGTGAAAGGAAACTGGTGCAGCTTTTCCATCACGGCCCAGTGCAGGTCCACGGCTTCAACACGACCGCGCTGAAAAGACCACTCGTGGTTGAGACGCAACTTAGGACGATAACCTTCTGCAAGCATTAATTCCGCGCACCGTGAAACGTCGCTCTCCAGGATGAGGACATCGAGATCCCCGCAACGACGGTGCAACACGTCTCCGTATAATTGCGCCGAATGGATCGGACCCTTGAACGGTATCGCGGGAATCTGCTCCCGTCGAAACACATCGAGAAGCCTCAACAACTCCTTCGTCAGATCCTGACAAAATCCAGAGTTTTCAACATACGAATCGTGAAGCAGTTCAAGAATGGATGAAGGGACCAGGTCGGTACTCTGCGAACGCAGCGCGAGGTACAGTGGCACATCGAGGCGATGCTTTCGGGCGAGCTCTAGCAGACTCGGCCATTGGATTCGTCTTGTATTGCCTTCCAGAATGCGATGAACATCATCAACGGGCGCAGAACAAATCGCGCAGCAGAGCGTGAGCTCCGATTGAAATTCTCCGTAAATCCGTTCGGATCGCGCGGTGGAAGCCAGCATAGGTTCCATGACTCTACCCCGTGGCGCCGTTGCGCTCATATCGAAGATGCAGAATACGGTGGTTGTAGTGGTCACAGATGAGCACTTCATTCGCTGCCAGAAGATGCGCCCAGCGCGGCTGATCCAGGGTGGAGATGGGCGAGTCTGGAACACCCGACAATAGCCAGACGAGCTGGCCATCGGCATTGGCGGCGAGTACTCGGTTATTGGCCGTGTCCACCACGACCATCACATCATCCGTTCCGACTTCCGCAAATCGGGGGCGGTTCAACTTGAAACATTCCTTGCCGCGGTGGAAAGCCTCGATGTACCGGACAGCCTGGCCAGTACCGTCGACGCAAACGAGGTGATGGTTGCCGGAGTCGGAAATCAGTACGGTGCCGTCGGCGAGGAGCTGTGCGCTGTGCGGATCCTTGAGCTTCACCGCCGTCCCATTTCCGGCCGACCAGGAAACATGTCCCTCCCAGTCCGCTTTGACTACCAGGTTATTCGGTGGATCGACGATGAGCAGCCTTCCATCGTCAAGAAGACGAACATCGTGCGGATCCTTCAAACGAGGGCAATGCGGAAGGTCGAGCGCGTCAACCACCCTGGTTATCTTGCCCTGCGCGGAGACCTCAACGACGCGTCCATTGCGGCCGTCAGCAATCAGCAAACCGCCGGAGGCGAGCCGTCGTGCAGCGCGTGGCCAGAACAAAGGCGTGGAATCGTCCACAGGCCACTGTCGGACAGTGTGATGATTCACTTCGAGGACGCGATTGTTGGCTGTATCTGCAATGAGAAGATTTCCATTCGTGACAGGTTCGACCGATCGCGGAAACGAGAGAGTCCGCCGGCCGATCATCCCATTCCCATACTGCCAGACGATGTTCTGGTCTCTATCGAGTTCGACGACACGGCGGTTGCCTGCATCCGCAATAAGCCAATGTCCGTCGGGCCGGACGTCGGCAAAGGTCGGTGAACAGAGGTGGCCATCGGCAGGTGTGACCGGTGTGACCTGGCTGCCTGCTTCAATGACAAGGATTCTGTGGTTTCTCGTGTCAGCGATGACTCGCCGGCCATCCCAGAGTTCGCGTATGCAACCCGGGCTGGAGAGGCGGTCAAGGCGGTTGCTCGGATCGCCACGCACACCGTACTGCCAGACAACTTTCCCGTCACGTTGAAGCTCCAGCACGACGTGGGAGAAATCGTCGGCAATGAGAATGTTATCGTCTTTGCCAAGCTGCAGACTTGAAGGACATCCGATGCGCGCTTCGCCCGGCCGCATGTACCACAGCAGCCGTCCCCTGGTATCTACTTCGATGATGTCGACGTTATACACCTCATCCACAAACGAGATGAGAAACGTCTGGTTTGTAGTCCAGGAAATGACGTGCGGCATCCGCTTGCTCAAGCCCCAAAGTGCGATGCGGTCCTGCATTGAGCCGTCATCGGCTACGAGCAACAACTCCCAGGTGCTTCGCCGCAGGAGCGCCGTCAGGCCATCGTCCATTGCACAGCCATAGCCGTCCTGGATACCGCGGGCGAGTGAATCGTAAAGGATCTCCCCATCTCGGCCGATCCGCAGCGTACGGCATTCCGGGGCGACCGAAAGCGACTTGCCAAGGGATAAAAGATCGACGACCAGGTGACTTCCGTCGCTGCAGCGCTGCACGCTGTTGGGCAACGTTAGATATTGAGGCTGCTGATCCGGCGACAGCGCCGTGTATTCAACCCCGATTTCTTTCAGGAGCTTCCACGCCATTGCAAATTACCGGGCGACTGGATTCTTTTTCACCAGCGCGGTGCCATAACGAATTGGGAAATTAACGACAGAGTACTCGCCAGCAGCGCGAATCTCATCAATCAAACGTGGTACACCGCATGGGTGGCGGTAATTCAAGGTGTCGTGCAGCGTGATCAGGCCCTCATCCGTCACGAGCATGCGATACAGATCCCAATCCAGCTTCACACCTTCGTAGTGATGATCGGCATCGATGTGCAGGTAATCGATGCGAATGTTATTGGGCACGAAGAACTCGTAAAAGGCCCGTTCAGTCAGATTCATGATGACTCGAATGTCCGGATAATTTGTTTTGTGCCACGATGCTTCCGCCGACCATGCCGGCGTGCCCCAGATGTCCTTCTTCTCCTTAGGAACGTACTCTCCCCCGTCAACCAGATATGTGGACGCTTGCTCGATTTGAAGATCGCGCTGCGCCTGGCACATCAGTCTCGGAACGAATCCGCCGCCTGAGCCGAGACAGACGCACACTTTCGCTTTAGTTGCATACGCAAAGCTGTAATACAGAATCCCGGCAGCCAAGTCTTCCGAACCGGCCGCCGAACCGTGGCTGGACGCCCACTTGTCCTGGCCGGTGATAAAGGTTCGAATGAAGTACTTGTCAACGAGTGATTCAGTCATTTAGTACTCCAGCGAGTGAAGCTCGCGATGTAATGGGGTTCCACGCCAAGCTCTGTCAAGATCGTCGAAGTTACAGATCAATTCGCGAAGATTTGTCGGATTCTGGCGAATGCTTTTCGGCTCCAGCGCACATGCTTCGGGAGCAACCCCGAGGAATTCCAGAACGCGTGCGCATTCATCACTGTTTGCGAGAAGCCTTTCGTAAACCATACTGACCCACTGCTGCCGGGTTGCTTCAAGCACGCGTTCAATTTGCGAAAGATAGTAGTCGTTTTCGGTAATGTGCTGCCGCAGCTCTGCCTCGTCCACGGCCACTCTCGGCCGGCGCGCTAGATCTGTCTTTCGGTAAACTTCCCACTGACCGGTCTGCTGCGCCACCAGCCAGGAAACATACGTCTTGATTCGGTTTTCGCGCCGCAGCACGATTTTCTTCACCGAGGGATCGTTCAAGACCGCATTGAAGACCGTCTCATTCTGCCGATGCGTCATCTTGAAACCCACGCAGGAATGCCCGAGGTCTGCCATCCAGATGCGTTGGAGAAACTCCAGCGGATCGCGTGACCGATCTTCGAGCGTTCCAACATTGAAAGAGCCGTCACGCAATCCCAACGCGTAGAACACCCCTCCGGGATTGAACATCTCGTGATGACACAGGATTTGCGGATGCGAATCCAGGATCGTACAGAGCATGTTGCTGCCGGTTCGCGGTGCAGCCAGAATGACGAATCGGGTTGATTCACGAGGCATGGCCGACACTCGCACGCTGAGTCATCTCACGAAGGGTTTGAACGACTGCCAGATCGTCAACGCGAACCAAATAAATCGCGCCGTCGTAAGATGTCGCAACGACGTTATCGCCGCTGCGACTGACGGAACTGATACCGTTGGCAGCGATGGTTCGACGGGCAACCTTCCCATCGTCGAGCGTTACCTTGATCAGCTCACCCCAATAATTTGAAACGATAACCGTGCGCACGTCGAAGAAGCAGAGCCCCTTGGGTGATCGACGTCCCAGCGCAACGCTATGACACATGCGCGCGCTTTCGGTTTCATAAACCTTCAGTGTAAAATCCCTGCCCGTGCTGGCGATGTATCTGCCGGTCGGATCAATGTCGACGTCGTCGATAATGGCAGTGTGGCCGAGCAGTTCGTGCAGGAGGTTCCCCTCGAGATCCCATGTCGCCAGGACGCCGTCGGCGCTGCAGCTGGTGCCCATAGGCTTGCTGGGGTGCAGCCGCAAGGCTTTGACCGCATTTTCGTGAACGCGGAATTTGCGACGGATTCTGCCATCGGATGATGCGCACACGATCGCGCCACTGTAGCAACCGGCGAACGCGACGTTCTCAAAACCGGATTGATGTGCGACGCGGATCGAATTGATTGGCCCTTCCTCGAGGCGAATGGTCCGCTCATTGATAAGCCTGTCGCCGGTTCTATCGAAGAAGTACAGCGTGTGATTGTGAGCACCGCAAACGACGAGGCCGGACTGTTCGTCCAACGTAACGGCATTCATCAGGACGCGGCCAAGTGAGGGCTCGGTTTTTGATGTCCAGCTCGCCTCACAATCGGATAATCGGCCGAGCCGCACGTATCCATCGTCGCTTACGGCAGCAACGTCACCGTTTGCAGCAACCGAAGCTTCGTTGAAGCATGCATTGCCTTTGATTTCGTGCTGGTGCCCGATTTCCTCGACGCATTTGCCGGTGGTCGCGTCCCAAACCAGCACTGTGCCGTCAAAGGTTCCGGCAAGGATCGTCATCGAATCAGACCAGTTGATCGAGCGCTCCCATAGCGCCGGCCTCGATTCCAGCTCGACGCGTTTTCTGAAATCGTGTGCGTCCCAGATGATGATCTTCTGATCGTATGCAGCTGAGACGATATCGCCTGTCTCCGTGCAGACTGCGACTTTCTTGATGCCCGAACGATGCGCTTTGACTTCGCCGATAGTTTCACCGGTTGTCATATCGAACACTCGGATATGCCCGTCGTCGCAGCCAAGCACGGCCCGCCCGTGCAGCGGATCGATCGCGCCGGTGTCGGTTTCCGACTCGAATGGGCCCCAGACTTTCAACTGCGCACCGGTCTGCACATCCCACACGCGCAGGGTCATGTCATCACCCGAGGTGACGAGCTTGCCGTCGTGATAGCTCACCGACAGCACGTCTTTCTGATGCCCGTCGAGGATCCGCGTGATCGCGCTGGTCTCCAGATCCCATAAAAGCACACGCCAGTCGCGCGACACGGACGCCCCCATACGGTGATCAATGAATGCGAAATCCTCGACGTCGTCGGAATGGCCGCGCAGCGTGCGAATCGGTCGCATTGTATTCAGGTCCCACAAAATGATGTTGTAGTCGGAAGAGCTTGTAGCCGCGCAAGTCCCAGTCTTGTTCACCGTGACGCGGTTGACGAGATGGTCGTGATAGCCGAGAAGAACCGCCTCAGAGGATTCCCGATCAAAAAGCCCGACAGCGCCATCGTATGCAGACGTGATGACCTTACGGGTTCCGGGAATCGCCGCCGCGCAGGTAACAGGGCCACGGTGCCTTGTCCAACTGGTCTGGATTTGCGGCTGGATCAGAACCGGATTTCGCATGTGTTCACCTTCAACGGATGGAGGTAATCAGCACCATGCTCACTCAGGCGTTTCAGATACTCAGCGACCCGGACGTGGTTGACGCTGATGTTTGTAAAGTCCGATCCATACAGAAGCATCGCGGGATTGCGCTCGACCAGCTCGCGGATCCAGCTCTCATAAATCGCTCGCCGGTCGTCGATGGTGAAGAGCCAATTGCCCAACGTGGTGAAGAACGCGTTACTCCACCAGATCGCTGCGCTGCGCTCACGCCGGATACGGTTCAGAAGGTGTCCGCGATCGCTGAGCAGATTGCACGGGACATATTCGTGCGCAAGCTGGCGATATCGCCGCCAATGGTCGCGTAACACATCATGCCCGCCCCATTTTCTGCCCTCGTTTTCCCACATTTCTTCGATGTCCGCTTCAGTAATGGTGTCGGGAGTGAGATCGCCCCAGAACTGATAGAAGGTGTCAGGATGCGGATATCTCTTCGTCACGTAGCGGAAGAAGCTGGGATAATCTTCGCCGTCCCATTCGTCGACGATCAGTTTCCGGATCTGCAAGGCCTTCTCGCTGTAATCGAAAAAGACGACCCGCGTCTGTTCATCCATACCGAGGGAATGCACGATCATGTTCGGCTTGAAGCCGGCAGCCACGCTGTAAAGGGTTGCGAGCGGCGCTTCGAAGTCCTGCGGAGGCGTGGCCACGTCACTGTAGGGTTCAACATTCCACAGGAATACTCCGCGACGCGCATTGTTGACCTGAGTCCTGATCGACTGGAGCAGCCGATAACAATTCGCGCCAAGCCCCAGGTCGTCACCGTTGAGACGCGCGATCTCAGAGCCAAGATATTGAGCGAAACGCGGTGACTGTTCGCAGAAGGCTGGATTGAAATAAATGCGGCAACTATCGATCTCCGGCGGAAATGAATGAACCGAAAGGCCGTGACGTCGGGCTGCAGGGATCAGGTCATGCCGTGCGGGAGATCCGCAGGCGCGATAGTGATGCAAATCGACCAGCAGGCATTGATCATTGAAGCCGTCAACTCCGGTAAGCACTCCGGTCAGGAGGAACTCATGTTTCTCGATCCAGTTGTTGAGGGCGATCTCCAGCGGCATGAACTCCACATGTGGCGGGTGCCAGCTTTCGCCGATCATGTGACCGCAGGATTGGATAAGGCACCATCGATATCCTGCTGCGCAGGCTTCGTTCAAGATGGCTTCTTCGCTGCGGGCTTCAATGATTCGCCCGCGGTAGCCATACCGCGACCAGGAGATTGTGAGGTTCCGCAGTTGCTCGTATAACTGCCGGTTCCGAAACCGGTCGGACGTGTTGAGCAGGCCGAAAACGAGTCCTTCGGGATACATTAAGTGCTCCTCACGCCCTCCAACATCTCGCTGCTGTATTCGCTTCCCGGCTCGGGCTGATCGGCAACCACGTCTGCGGTCATTATGAGGTCGCCATCCAGAGAAAAATAGTCCACGTTCGTAATGAATGGCATTGAGGCGCGCGCGGGCGGGCAGGAATTCAAGGCACGCACTCCCCCGACCAGCACGGGGCAGATGGTCATAATCAAATGGTCCGCCAGATCTCCGGTCAGGAAACTGGTAATGATTCGGCCACCACCTTCAACCATGAGTCTCGCGATTCCTTCCTGGCGGAGACGCCTCAGAAGCGCCGGCAGATCGACTAATCCATCGAACGAAATCGGCAGGCGGACGACCTGAACTCCTGCGGCACAGAGATCCGCTTCTTTTTTCGCGCACGCGTCAACGGCAGTTGCCACGATGATGGGACGCCCGCGCCGCTCGCGAAGGATTCGGGCATTCAGAGGCATTCGAAGGAAGCTATCGAGAATTACAGGGACAGGGTCTTCGCCATCGACAAGACGAACCGTCAGCCGCGGATCATCCACCAGAATGGTATTGATTCCGACCAGAATGGCGTCGTGCCGGGCGCGGATATGATGCGTTAACGTTTGCGATTGGAGATTACTAAGTCGGAGCGTTTTCCCGGAAACACTGATCGAGCCATCCAGACTCTGGGCATAGCTGACCGTAACGAACGGTCGGTCCGACCGGGACTTGCGTGAGGCGTCAGCTAACCGGTCATCCAGTCGGTTGAGCAGTGCTCCGTAACATGATGTTTTGGTCGTTTCCATATGTTCCGCCATTCCGCACCAGGGTCTCCGTCAGGCCAGGTAATTCATCTTCAGCTTTTTCGTTTCCAGATAACGATGATTGATGTGGTTCGGGGGGACCAGCGCCGAAATCCGGTCAGTAACGACCACGCCAAGGCGCCTGATGGCGTCGATCTTGGCCGGATTGTTCGTTAGCAGGCGAATCGATTCAATTCGGAAAAAGCGCAGGATCTCAGCGGCGGAACCATATGTCCGAGCATCAACGGGAAGTCCCAAGTGCTCGTTTGCCTCCACGGTGTCGAGGCCCTTATCCTGCAGTGCATAAGCTCGAATCTTGTTCAGCAACCCGATGCCGCGACCTTCTTGTCGGAGATAAATAAGAACGCCTCGCCCTTCATCTTCGATGAACTTCAACGCAGATTCGAGCTGCTCGTTGCAGTCACAGCGCAAAGAATTGAAAACTTCACTGGTCAGGCATTCAGAGTGAATCCGCACAGGAACATCGCAGCCGTGCTGTATGTCACCCTTGTAGACGACGACATTTTCCACACCATCGTCATCGGTAGCGACGCGGATCTTGAAAACACCCTGTTTCGTAGGAAAGAACGCTTCGGATGAGAATTTCATTGCGACTTGTCGGCTTTGAGCCCGCAGCATCCGATCGTTTCGGCAAGCCAGGACAATATCCAACGGAACGTCCTTGTCGTGTGCGGCCCGGGCCTCTCCTCCGTCCTTTGAGGTTTCTGACCCATCACTTTTCCGCAGTTGGTGCAGAAACACTTGATTATCTCCGATTGCCCTAGGATTATTGTGAGCGAAGCAAAGGTAGGTTCTAACGGGGAATGCACTATTGGTGCCAATTGTAACGCAATGAAAACATGGGCGAAAGATCTGAAATGCTCCAGAAACATTGGTCTTCAGTTACCACATAAGGGAAAGACTTTTCCCTGTCCATGACATCGATCGAGGAACAAAAACAATAGGTATTTTAAGCAAGAAGCCAGCAGAGAACTCCACAGCACGGTGGTCGGCGCAGAGGCTGACTACCGGCCCCCGGAGCGACTTGCGCGCAACCTGCGCGCCCGGCGGCGCCTTGGCCTTTGCCACGGTCGAAACGCGTCGTGATATCGCTGAACGGCGGTGAACCTGTGCCCTTGACACCCAAAGTGTTGGAGACGCTGCTTGTGAGGATCGAGAACCGCGGGCGGGTTCTCACGAAAGACGAGCTTTTGAACCTGGTCTGGGGTGACACAATTGTGGAAGAGGGGTTGGGTACTCGGCTCGGCTCCCAACGTGAGAGGTAGCCCAAGACCGGTTGCCAACATTTCAGCCTGACCCATTTTGTCGCTTCCCACTCTAGGGCAGACTATATAATGGGGCAAAGAAGGTGCCCGTTGCAATCGATGAGGCTGCATTCAATGAATGGATTAAAGCTAAGCTGATAGCCTGTTCTTGCTCCGCACTTAAGCCAGAATTCGCTCGCGTCAGGAATTGCTCACACTTCGTAAAATCGCCTCAAAGTTCCGGGTCCGTGAGCCGACTTCTAACAGATGTCTTCAGTCAGTTTTGCGACTGCCTTGTCAGCAGCCGCGCAAGAGGCGCCGGGGCAAGAAAATCCAAACTAAGGCTCTACTCAAGATGTTCCGGGATTTGTGAAAGACAACTTGACACCTAGACGGGCGAGATAGGAAGTGTTTTGGGTGTTGCCGACCACATTCCCCATCGCGCTTTTTAAGCATGACTTAAGCGCGAGTGTTTCTCAACCCTTGATTTCCTACTTAAGTTATTGATTTTATTGGCGTCCCAAGGTAGTTCTAGTTGGAACCGGCTCCTAATCTGGCTCCGAGGCGTCAGTTTGCTAAGAGAATCAGGGGCTTTCGGTCAAGGAACTGGCAGGATGCCCTTTTCGAAAGGCGAATTACAAAGGTAGTCAATACCAATGATGTGTCGAATCCGCAGCTAGACCTGATTAATCTTCCTGCGGAAAAACAGTTTCACCTGAATCGTACACTTTCTTCATTGCTGCCAACAGACGCTCTTTAGCTTGCGCTTGCGTCTCGATACTTGTATCAACCTTAATTCCTCGGAACTTACCTTTCTCGTCTCGTCCTTGAACAATGTAGCCCCAATCGTCGTCAGCGGGATCTCTGAAAACAATGCCGAGAATGTTGTTGTTCTCATCAACATACCATTCCTTCTCTTCAGGCTTCACATATGCAGGCCCGCCTCGGAATGGATTGAATCCGTCAAATTCTTTCTTCGTGACTGCCTTGATAACGCTGGACATTAACACTCCTCCTTTTCCGGCTAAATGAGGCTCATCTTCACACAGAAATGGCTCGCGTGGTACGCCAAACCTTTCCGCGACTTTGAATCTCACCTGAAAACGAAGTACCGGCAAACGGCACACCTTACTGCCTTTGCTTCATCTGGGAATGGCTCTTCCAACAAGACGACGAAGATTTCTTCAACGATCCGCTCGATGGAAACTAGAAACCAAATCCTGAAGACAGCTACCAAGGATGCCGAGAAACTCTGATCGCTTCTTCTCATTTGTGTTGCTCGGGAACTAGGCTTCTCGCATAATCCCCAAGCCCAGCCACTCCTGATCAGGCTAAGTGCGTGGAAGGTAACCAGTTTTTCGACCTTGGTCCATCAACCTTTAGGCCCTCACCAACCGTCCCACGAGGCAGGTCCACAAGACACTTCACTAGCGAGTTTACGTCATGGATCTGGACGCGTTGAAGATTCAATACCAAGCTTGCCACGAACTGGCGAGCCGTGTCTGTTCCTCGCTCCAGACGGAATTGAGTCAACTCCTAATTGCGCGAAAAATAACTCTCGGTGTGCCGATGGAGACACGAGTGAAGACATGGGCATCCCTTTCGGAAAAACTTGAGCGCCGTGAGCTTGGTCTGACGAACATAAGAGATCTCCATGACTTGGTCGGCTTACGTCTGATCCTGCTGTTTCGGCGCGACCTTATCGCAGCCTGTGAAATACTTGAGAAGACGTTTCAGGTGATATCTAAGGAAGACACTGGCGCGAGACTCTCAGAGACTCAGTTTGGATATCAATCACTTCATTACATTATTGCCTTCCCAAAGGAGTGGCTAGCGGT
>Ga0111539_10011767_pt1 | contig 10972 bp, 11 predicted proteins | sample RhiMethybrSRZTD1_FD_79667 | JGI IMG/M metagenome (GOLD analysis project Ga0111539, IMG submission 79667) | Populus rhizosphere microbial communities from Tennessee, USA - Rhizosphere MetaG P. TD hybrid SRZTD1 (version 2) (version 2) | ecosystem: Host-associated > Plants > Roots > Rhizosphere >... | reverse complement strand
TAGTCCTGGATCGCCCGGTGCTGGACCATGCAGTTGTCCCACATCAGCACGTCGCCCGGCCGCCACTGATGGCGATACACGAACGCGGGCTTGATGATGTGATCGGCCAGGGCGGCGATCAACGCCTCCGCCGCGTCGGATTCCATCCCCTCGATGCCGGTGCAGTCGTCGCGCATCACGTAGAGGCACCTGCGGCCCGTCCGCGGATGGCTCCGCACGATGGGATGGCGGACCGGCGGGTTACGGTCGATTTCCGCCTGCGTCGGCGTCAGGGCCCGCTTGCGTCCGCGGAAATCGAACACGGCGCGCCGTCCCTCCAGGCTTCGCTTCATCGCATCCGGCAAGGCGTCCCAGGCCGCAGCAGCGCTGGCGAACTCGGTGTCTCCCAGCGGGAGCCCGTGCAGCTCCGGGACCTCGATGGCGTACAGGATGGTCCCGCGTGGTGGTCTCGCGGTGTAGCACATGTCGCTGTGCCAGTTCTCGCCGGCGCGGCGGACGCCGGTCGGCCGACCGCCCTCGGTGATGTTGGACAGGACGACGATCTCGGGATTGCCGGGCACGCTCCAGCGCTCACCGAAGATGTTGAATTCGATCTCGCCGAAGCGCCGCGTGAACGCCACCTGCTGGGCAGGCGTGATCGACTGCCCACGGAAGAAGATGACGCCATATTCGTCGTAGGCGCGTCCGATCGCGGCGAACGTGGCGTCGTCGAGCGGCCGCGAGAGATCTACCCCGGTGATCTCCGCGCCGAGCACGGCGGCGGTCGGAACGACTTTCATCGACATTGGCGACTCCCCCGCTTGTTGAGCGTGACCGCTTCGACGGCGATGTTAGCGCATGGAGGTCGCCACCGTCGCTGGATCTCTAGATCAGTTGTGCGGCGGCGGCAGCTGGAGGAGCAAGGTCGCTACCCCATCCTTCACCTCCGAGAACGGCATCGGGTAGATGATCTGCTGCCCGATGCCGTAGAAGTCCTTGCCGCCGAAGTGTGCTTTGCCCCAGAGGTTGTCGAACTCGACGGTGCGCATGGCCTCGCCGATCTTCTTCGGGTCGAGGCTCTGCGCCTTCCGGATGGCAGCCACGAAGGCGAACGCGGGATTGGTGAAGTCGATGCTCGTCGCGTTCCACTCGCCGAACTTCTTCGTGTAGCGCTGCTGCCAGCTCTTCAGCTTGTCCGGGAGCGGTGTCTGCACATAGCCGTGGACCCACATGCCCTCGGTGTTTTCACGGCCCGCAATGTTGGCCACCACCGAGCTGTCGATCTGGTGGAGCGCGACGAAGCGACCCTTGAAGCCGAGCTCGCGCGCCTGCTTGACGATCAAGCCGACGCTGCCCGCGGGCGAGGCCATGACGCTGATGGCGTCCGGCTTCCGCGCGAGCAGGCGCAACAGGATGGGATTGAAGTCGGTCATGACGCGCTCGAAATATTCTTTGGCGACGACGTCGTATCCGAGCTTTTGCACATACGCCGTCTCCACCTTGACCGACCACCAGCCGGTATCGTCGTTGGGCGCGATCGAGGCGACACGCTTGATCTGCGGGTGTTTCTCCTTGATCCACTTCCAGAACGTCGTCGTCTCCGGCGGCGCCGGGAAGCACTGGAAGGTCAGAGGGTTCTTCGGACTCACGAGGCCCTCGGCATAGGCGAGGGTCAAGCCGAGGCTACCGGACTCGTTGATGGCTTCCTCGTTGGCCTTGGCGACCGCGCCTCCGAGGATCGAGATGTACTTCACGCCGTCCTTGGCGATGAGCCGGTTGACCGTGGCGACGCCCTCGGCGATCACGTACTTGTGATCGTAGGCGACGACCTCGAGCTTGTATTTCTTGCCGCCCACGTCCAGTCCGCCCTGAGCGTTGATCTCGTCGAAGATGAGCTCGGTCGCGTTCTTGTGCGGGATGCCCCACGGCGCCGCCGGCCCCGAGAGCGGCGTCGAGATACCGAACTTGATGACGTCGGCCGCGAGTGAAGGTCCCGAGCTCGCGGCCACGAGCGCTACTGCGGCGAACAGCGTGGAGAAGACCAGCGGAATCCGTAGCTTCATGGTGATTGCCCCCTCTGTCGAGCGAGTGTCTCGGTCGGTCAGAGTCCCAGGTAGGCCTTCTTCACACCTTCGTCGCGCAGCAGATCCTGCGCCTTGCCCTGCATCACGAGCTGCCCCGTCTCCAGCACGTAGCCGTACTGGGCGAGCGTCAGCGCCAGCATCGCGTTCTGCTCGACCAGGATGATGGAGACGTCGAGCGCGTTGATCTGGCGGATGATCTTGCCGACCTCGGCCGTCATGATCGGGGACAGGCCCATCGAGGGCTCGTCCAGCAGCAGGAGCTTGGGACGGCTCATGAGCGCGCGCGCGATGGCCAGCATTTGCTGCTCGCCGCCACTCATGGAGCCGGCGAGCTGGCGGCTGCGTTCCTTCAAGATAGGAAAGTGCTCGTAGATCATCGTGAGGGTGGACGCCACGTCCGCGCGCGAGCGCAGGTAGGCGCCCATCGTGAGGTTCTCTAGCACCGTCATCTTGGGGAATAACCGGCGACCCTCGGGCACGTGCGCGATGCCGAGGCCTACGACCTGGTGCGGGGCGAGCCCGACCAGAGAAGTGCTCTCGAACCGTAGCTCGCCGGCGCCCGGCCGGACGAGTCCGGTCAGCGCCCGGAGGCTCGTCGTTTTGCCGGCCCCGTTGGCCCCGATCAGGCTGACGATCGAGCCGGCCGGGACGCTGAAAGACAGGCCTTTGACCGCCTCGACCGTCCCATAACGAACCCAGAGGTTCTCGACCTCAAGCATGGGCCACGCCCGTGCCGAGATAGGCCTGGATGACTTCGGGGCTCGTGCTCACGTGCGCTGGGGTGCCCTCGGCGAGCTTCTGGCCGAAGTTCAGGACGACGATGCGCTCGCAGGTGCCCATGACGGCTTTCATGTTGTGCTCCACGAGCAAGATCGTCGTGCCGCGGCTGCGGATCGTCTTCACCAGTTCCATCACCCGGCCGCTCTCGTCGAGGTTCATGCCGGTGACGGGCTCGTCGAGCAGCAGGAGCCGCGGCTGGGCCGCCAGCGCCATCGCGATGCCGAGCACCCGCTGATGTCCGTGGGGCAGATTCCGGGTCAGCTGGTCGGCGTGTGCCGCCAGCCCCACGGAGGCGAGCACTTCACGACTCCGAGCGATCTCGTCAGCTGGAAAATCGCGCCGACTGAGCAACACCCGGCGCGCACTCGTGCCGCTGTGCAGATGCAAGCCCAGCAGCACGTTCTCGAGGGCGGTCATCTCCTGGAAGAGCGTCGTGAGCTGAAAGGTGCGGATGAGGCCGCGCGCGGCGATCTGGTGCGGCTTGAGACCGGAGATGCTCTCGCCATCGAAGACGATCGAGCCGCGGGTCGGTCGTAGAAAGCCGCTCAACAGATTGAAGCAGGTCGTCTTGCCAGCGCCGTTGGGGCCGATCAGGCCGACGATCTCGCCCTTGTCGACGGTGAGATCCACGTTGTTGACAGCCGCCAGCCCGCCGAAGAGTCGCGTGAGTCCGCGGGTCTCGAGGAGGGCCACGGGATCAGGCCGCCGGGCTGGGTGTCGGCGCCGCCGGAGCTCGCCACGACTTGAGCTCGGCCAGCTTGCCGGGGAGTGTGATGAGACCGCCCGGGAGGAACAGGATCGTCAGCAGCATGGCGATCGAGAAAAAGATGGTCTCGTAGGCGCTGCCCCGGAACGGCTCGGAGAGGAGCGAGAGAAAAGTCGCACCCACGATTGGGCCGACGAAATGGCCTCGCCCGCCGACGAAGTTGTAGACCAGGATGTTAGTCGCCACCAGGAACCCGAACTCGGGCGGAAAGAGGAAGCGGATGAAGTGCGCGTAGAATGCGCCGGCCACTCCCGCGAAGAAGCAACCGACCGCAAAGGCCAGGAGCTTGTGCGCGGCGATGTTGACCCCGAGCGATTGCGCGAGGTTGTCCGCCAATCCGATGCTTCGCCAGGTCATCCCCACGCGGCTCCGCTCGAGCCGCCAGAGAACGAAGAGCGCGATCGCCGTCAGCCCCACCGCCAGGTAGTACTGGCTCGACTTCGACACGAGCGTGATTCCCAGGAGGTTCGGCTTCGGGATGCCAGAGAGCCCGCTGTTGCCCCGGGTCAGCGGCGCCCAGATCGCGGCGATGAGGCGGATCACCTCGACGAACGCCACCGTGACCATCGCGAAGTACACGCCTCGCAGGCGGAGCGCCGGATAGCCGACGATGAGACCGACGACGGCGGCCAACAGCGCACCGGCCAGCAGGGTCAGCTCGAACGGCAGCGCGTAGTGCTTGGCCAGGAGCGCGGACGTGTACGCGCCCAGGCACATGAACGCCGAGTGACCGATGTTGAGCTGGCCGCAGTTGAGCGACGGGCGCAGGCTAGCCGCGAGGATGATGTTGATGAGGACGAGCGCGAACACGTGGATGTAGTAGTCGCCGAGTAACGGTACCAGCATTGCCAGCGCCACCAGCGCCGCCAGGACGACCACGACGATCGCCCTACGCATGCCCGAAGAGTCCGCTCGGCCTGAACAGCAAGAGACCGATGATGAAGACGAAGCTGAGGAGAAATGCTGGCTCGGCTCCGAGCGCGGTGGCCACGATCGAGTCGATGAGCCCGAGCATCAGCCCGCCGAGGATGGCGCCCGGGATACTGCCGAGCCCCCCCAGAATGATGATGATGAACGCCTTCAGGAGCGGCTGCTCCCCCATCATCGGGTCCAGCTTGAAGATGGGCGCCATCAGCGCGCCCGCGGCAGCGGCCAGCGCGAAGCCAATCGCGAAGGCCAGGCCGTTGACCACGTGCACGTTCACGCCCTGCAGCGCGGCCGCCTCCTTGTCCTGCTCGATGGCCCGCATCGCAGCGCCCAGGCGCGTCTTGTTGATGAAGAGATAGAGCCCGACGACCAGCACCGCCGCCACGGGGATGATCATCAGCCGCTCCACCGAGATCATCACTCCCAGGATATTGCGCGTGCCCTCGAACACCGGAGGCACGTGCTTGTCGAGCTGGCCGAACACCGGATATCCGGCGGCCTGGAGAAACGTCGTCAGCGCTAGCAATGCCACCAGGGTCGGCTCGATGCCACCCTTGATCGGCCGATAGACCGAGCGCTCGACGAGGTAGCCGAACGCACCGAGCAGGATCATCGCGAGCACCAGCGCGGCGAAGTACGGCACACCACTCTGGAAGAAGACGTAGTAGATGACGAACGCCCCCAGCATGTAGACCGCGCCGTGGGCGAAGTTGATGATGTGCATCATGCCGAACATGAGGGTGAGCCCGAGCGCCATCAGGATGTAGATCGAGCCGATCGATACTCCGATGATCGCGCTCTGGAGCAGAAGGGCGGGTGTCATGGGGCCCCGTTACTCGCCCCCACGCCCTGCCGGGCAGCGCGGAGCCGAGTCGACAGACTCTAGTTGTGCGGCGGCGCGAGCTGGACCACGAGGTTCGCTACGCCGTCCTTCACCTCTGAGAACGGCATCGGATACAGAATCTGATTGCCGATGCCGTAATACTCCTTGCCGCCGAAGTGCGCCGTGCCCCAGAGGTTCTCGAACTCCACGGTCTGGAGCGCTTCGGCGATCTTCTTCTGGTCGAGGCTTTGCGCCTTCTTCACGGCCGCCACGAAGGCAAAGGCGGGATTCGCGAAGTCGATGCTGGTCGCGTTCCACTCACCGTACTTCTTGGTGTAGCGCGCCTGCCAGCTCTTGATCTTCTCCGGCAGCGGATTCTGCACGTACCCGTGCACCCACGTGCCTTCCACGTTGGTCTTGCCCGCGATGTTGGCGACCACGGAGGTGTCGATCTGCCCGATGTGGATGAAGCGCCCCTTGAATCCGAGCTCGCGCGCTTGCTTGATGACCAGGCCGACGCTGCCCGCCGGGGAGGCCAGCACGCTGATGATGTCGGGCTTCTGGGCGAGGATGCGCAGCAGCACCGGGTTGAAGTCGGTCATCGTCCGCTCGAAAAACTCCTTCGAGACGACCTCGTAGCCGAGCTTCTGGACATAAGTGGTCTCGACCTTGATCGACCACCAGCCGGTGTCGTCGTTCGGTGAGAGCGTGGCCACCCGCTTGATCTGCGGGTGTTTCTCCTTGATCCACTTCCAGAACGCCGTCGTCTCCGGCGGCGAGGGGAAGGCGTGGAACGTGAGCGGATTCTTTGGGCTCACCAGTCCATCGGCGTAGGCCAACGGTAAGTTCAGCACCCGGCTCTCGTTCACGGGCTCCTCGATAGCCTTCACCACCGAGCCACCGAGGACGGAGATGTACTTCACACCGTCCTTGGCGATCAGCCGGTTCACCGTGGCCACACCCTCGGCGATCACGTATTTGTGGTCGTAGGCGACGACCTCGAGCTTGTATTTCTTGCCGCCGATGACGAGGCCGCCCTGAGCGTTGACCTCGTCGAAGATGAGCTCCGTCGCGTTCTTGTGGGGGATTCCCCAGGGAGCGGCCGGGCCGGAGAGAGGCGTCGAGACCCCGAATCGAATGACGTCTTGCGCGCGGACGGCCGCCGGCGCAAAGGCAACGAGCACGGCCACGGTGAGAAACGCTGCCCATGCTACTGAGCGCTTCGATCTCATCGCTATCCCTCCTCGACTAGGTCGGTCAGGGGGCCAGGCGCACGCGGACTATAGGAATGTCGATCGGCTCTTGTCAATGGGTGACAGTTGTCAGGGAGCAGGCCCGCGACCCCGCGTTGAATCGCTGGCGGCGACGGCGAGCGCCAGCTGTACTCGGCTCGAGCATCCCAGCTTGCGAAAGATTCTTGCCAGGCTCGCCTTGACCGTACCCTCTCTGACGTTCATCCGCGCCGCGATTTCTTTGTTGATCGCACCCTCCATGACCATGCCGGCAATCTCACGCTCTCGAGGAGTCAAGACACCGAAGCTCGCGCTCGTGGCGGCCAGGCGCTGCCGCCTGACGAGGAGAGCGAGCTCGGTCACGAGACGGGACAGCACGCCGCGTCGAGCCCAGATCTCACCGCACTGGATTTTCTCGATCGCCCTTCTGAGGAGCGTCGGAGAAATTCTCACGCCGTCATACCCGCGCACCGACGCTTTGAGCGCACAGAGCGCCTGGTGGTCGTCTGGCGCCTGCGCGAGTAGCAGGACTGCCGTATCGGGGCTTGCTTGATGGATCGTCGCGATATCCTCAGCGCGCCGAAGATTCGGTACGGAACAGTCCAGGAGGAGCACTTCGGGCTTGAGCTTCAGCAGGGCACCGACCAGCCCGTCTCGATGGGACTCTTCGTGGATGATGCAGATTCTCTGTAGCGCGTGACTCCAGCGACTCCGCACCATGGGGTCGGCACTCGCGAGGAGAACTCGGCTCCGGCCGCGCGCGGGACGTGCTGCTCGTGCCATACCACCCAACCATCGGTGGATCAACACCCCGCACCTCACCGACTTGAAGACCGCGCGAGGGGGAGCGCGCGGCCTCGACTAGTCACTTACATCAACAGGGGCCGCTCCGCCAGTCGTTTGACAGGAGCAGTCCCGCCAGCCCTTGGATGGACCTCTCCAGTCCTTCGGGTACTGAACTTTCGTTTAGCTCTCGGCATTCGCTCACAGCACGTTGGTTTACTTGCACCGCCGCCGGTGTTGGCCCGAGCATCGCGCCAGCCGCCGCCGATCCGTTCACGCATGTTGCTCGGGACAACATGCCGCTGAGAGGAAGGGAGGGACTCGAGCGCGGCGGAAATGTTGCGCGGGGAGGGAGGTGATGTCCGTCTGAGATCACGGGCCGTGTGCCGTGTATCGGACTCCGGTCAGGAAAGAGGTGTGTGGCCATGCAACAACGGGTGCTGTCGGTCCTCCTGAGCATCACGCTGCTCGGCGCTCTGATCACAACCGGAGCGTTGGCGGGGAGCCCTCACTTCGTGGCAACGAGTGTGATTCGAAGCGACGATTCGCTCACGGTGTTCGGCAAGGAAGCGGGTCTCGGCAACGAGCCCCAGGTCCACATCGTTGTGACCACGACCGCGCTGTGCATCAACAGCGGCGGTAACCACCCCAAGGCCGTGAACAAGGAAGACATCGCGGCAGAGGGCGACTTCCCGGTTCAAAACGGCAAAGCTAACTTCTCGCTTACGCTGACCGCGACCTTCCAGCCGGACTGCAGCCCGCCGATGACGGTGGCATTCACCAACGTCAAGGTGTGTGACACGACGAACAACATCTGCAACGCCTTCCCCGGTACGTTCTAGATCGGCGGCAGCGCTGTCTCTCAGGGAGCCCCGTGCGTCTCGGGGCTCCCTTCGTGAAGGGTTTCCGACGCGCGGTGCAGCCGGTGTCGGTCCCGCGAGTTAGTGGCCGAGAGGCACCGCTAACACCGCCGCGGGTCGCCGTCCGACCGTATAGCTGTCCAGCGGGGTCAGCGCGCCGGTCGCACCATCGACGCGGTACGAGGCGAGACGCCCGGACGCGGTGCCCGCGGCGAACAGGAACAACCCACTCGAATCGAGCCCGAACGCGGTAGGCACGGCCTCGGTCGGCGCGTGCCCGGCTGGCGTCAGACGCCCCGCCGGGTCGACGGCGAAGCCGGCGATGCTGTTGTGGCCTCGGTTGCCGACATAGAGGAACCGCCCCGACGGCGTCAGATAGATCTGCGAGCACGTGTTACGCACGGTCACGCCCTCGGGCAGCGAGCGGGTCGTTGCCGCGGCGGAGAGCGTGCCGGAGGCGCGATCGAGCCGATAGGACGTGACGCTGCACCCTTGCTCGTCGGAGAAATAGACGAGATCGAGCGCGGGATGGAAGCAATGTGCCGCGGCCCGATCGGCCCGGGCGGGTCGAGCTTGAACGGCGTGTTCCGGCTCAAGCGTCCGGTGGTCGCGTCGAATCGAAATTGCGCGATGAAGTTCGGGCCGGGGTTGTTCTTCGGCGGCTCGAGGACATTGTCGTTCAGCCGGGCGATGTGCGGTACGAAGGCGAAGCGGTTCGACGGGTCGGTCAAGATCGCGTGCGCTCCCGGCTCCGTGTTCTGCCGGTCGATCGCCGGCCCGCTCACCGCACCGTCGTTTCCGAGTCGATGCACGGCCGCGTACGCGCCCTGGTAGTGGGCCGACAGCAGGTATTTGCCGGTGCGGTCGGGGGCGAGATACGTCACCGCATGCTCGGCCGCGACGCGTCCCATCGATGTCAGCGCGCCGCTGGTCGCGTCGATGCGACAGCTCTCGATGGCCGGTGTCCCGCGATAGCCGACATACAGGACGCGCCGGTCCGCGCTCACCGCGAACGCTGACGGCGCGCCGGCGGCCGGCGTCGCGCCACTGGGAACGAGCTTGCCGGAGGCGGCGTCGATAGCAAAGCTCACGATCTTGTCGTCATCTTGTAAGCCGACGTACAGCACGTCCGCCATGTCGTTCCTCCTGGGTCACTTCTCGGGATCGTGTTGAGACATTACACTATCGCCTGCGTCGACGGTTCGTACGGGGCAACCGAGAGAGAGAGGCGGATAGTCATGCACTGCGGCGTGATGGTGACCGGCTACAACCAGCGCGACTGGGAGCGCCTCCTGGCGGAGGACTACAGCCGCCCGCCCGCGGTGTCGGACGCCGCGAACATGGACGAGACCCTCGAGCTGGGTGAGCTCGTCGAGCCCCTCGGGTTCGACTCCATCTGGGCCACCGAGCACTACGGCTCCGCCTATTCCATGCAGCCGAATCCGCTTCAGTACCTCGCGTACTGGGCTGGGCGCACCAGGCGAATCGATGTGGGGACTGCGGTCATCGTGGCCCCGTGGTGGAATCCCGTGCGGCTCGCGAGCGAGATCTCGATGCTCGACATTCTTCTCAAGGGCCGTCGTCTCCACCTGGGCATCGGACGCGGCATCTCTCCGCACGAATACGCGTCGCTCGGGTACCCGATTGGAGAATCGCACGCGTACTTCTACGACGTGATCGGAGCCCTCAGGGCGTCGGATGGCGCCGAGCGTTTCACCTTCGACGGCAAGGTCTACAAGATTCCGCCGACCACGATCCGCCCACAGGCGCGGCACAAGGGCCAGCTCACCGCGCGCATCAAGGCGGCGTTCACCACCGAGGCCTCCGCGCGGATGGCCGCCGAGAACGGGCTCGGGCAAATGTTCGTCGCGGGCGCCGGCCTCGACGAGATGACGGCGCAGGTGCGGCGGTTCAACACGATCCGAGCGGGGATGGGGCTGCCCCCGGATCAACCCACCACGCTCTTGTGGATGTACTGCGCGGAGACCGCGTCGGAGGCCGAGGAGGGATGGGAGTACTTCAGAAACCAGCTCCTCGCGGCCCAGCACCACTACTTCGAGTGGAACAATCCGGGCTACGCAGGCATTCCCGGCTACGAGGAGTATCTCAAGCGCCAGACCGCCGACGTCGGTGTCGCCGACGCGAGCCTCGCGGCGCGCCGCGCCACGCAGCCGATCGGAACTCCCGACGAGATCATCGAGAAGATCAGAACGCTGCAGCACGCCCTGAGTCTAGAAATGGTGGTCGTCCACATGTTCTACGGCGGGATGCCCCGTGGCAAGGCGGAGAAGAGCCTTCGGCTGTTCGCTGAAAAAGTCCTGCCCGCGGTGCAGGCGATGCCGACGCCGATCAACCCGGCGTCGCTCGGTCGGCCCGGGACGTGACGTCGAGCGCGGCCTGAGGCGCTGAATGCCGTCGTCTGTGCTAGATTGCCGCCCTCACGACATATCGCCGAGGAGGCGACCATGGCTGACCTGACGCGTACGATCGAGGTGAAGCCTCTCACGCTGCACATCGGTGCCGAGATCTCTTGTGTCGATCTTGGTCGGCCGCTCGACGTGGCGACGCGGAAAGCAATCAACGACGCGCTCCTGCGCTGGAAGGTCGTCTTCTTCCGGGGCCAGCACCTCGATCACCGGGGCCACGTCGCCTTTGCGCGACAGATGGGCGAGCCGACCATCGGCCACGCCGTGTTCGGCCATATCGAGGATTTCCCCGAGATCTACTCCGTCGCCAAG
>Ga0111539_10011764_pt1 | contig 10973 bp, 11 predicted proteins | sample RhiMethybrSRZTD1_FD_79667 | JGI IMG/M metagenome (GOLD analysis project Ga0111539, IMG submission 79667) | Populus rhizosphere microbial communities from Tennessee, USA - Rhizosphere MetaG P. TD hybrid SRZTD1 (version 2) (version 2) | ecosystem: Host-associated > Plants > Roots > Rhizosphere >... | reverse complement strand
CTCGTCGGCCGCCCAGGAGAGCGCCCGCAGCGCGCCGGGTGAGGCATCGACCCCGACCACGATCCTAGCCACCGGTCCACCTCCTCCCCCCGGGCGCCGAGGAGTCGATCAAAACACACCGGCCCCCCGCCAACCAAGGCGCAGGGCTCCGGCCCGGCGTCCGCCGGGCTGGAGCGGGCCTGGGTCGAAGATCTTGCTGACTCAGGGATTGCTTACCTTGCCATCCGATTCTTCATCGGATGCGCTTTGATCATCCCGATGATCATCTAGACGATCGGTCTGTATCCGTCTGGAGCCATCTGGACCGACGGGCCATCCAACGTGAGCAGGCCGGATCCGTCTGGAGCCGTCTAGGTCGACGCCGAGCATCCGGCTCGTAATCGAAAGGTCGACGGTGCAAGCACTGGTGCAGGCTTGTGCCGGCCGGAGTGAGGTTCGTGCAAGGCTCACGCCTGCAGCCCGGTGGTTCTCCATGAAGCTGGTGGTTGCCACGGATCGTCAATGCACTAGCCAGGCCCCTCGGTCCCTACTTCCTATGTAGCTCTGTCACCCCAGCTCATGACGTGGCGGAGCGATGTCGCCGCCTCCGGTGATGAGGCGCCTGCGCCGTCGGGACCGTGTCGATGGCGGGTGCCAGAGAACGCCGGTACCGTACCCGGTCGGCACATCGCAGCCGGAGTCGGAGCGCTGGCGCCCGGCGACGACCGGGCCGGTCAGCTCGGTGCACGCCACCCTCCCCCAAGCGCTTTGGGCAGCACCCGGACGCCGAGATCCTGCGCAGCCTGCCCGGACTCGGCATCGTCCTTGGCGCCCGGGTGCTTGGCGAGTTCGGGGACGACCCCGACCGCTACGCCGACTCCAAGGCCCGCAAGAACTACGCGGGAACCGCCCCGATCACCAGTGCGTCTGGCAAGCGCCTGACCGTGCTGGCCCGCTTCGTGCGCAACCGGCGCCTGACCGACCCGCTGGTCTGGTGGGCGTTCTGCTCGTCGACCTGCTCACCAGGCGCTCGTGCCTGCTACGACCGTCACCGAGCACGCGGGGCTACCCATCAGCAGGCCCTCCGTGCCCTGGCCAACCGATGGGTCGGCATCCTGCACGGCTGCCTCCGCCACCGAGCCTGCTACGACGAGCTCACCGCTTGGCCGCCAGCATCCCAAGGGCACGCCGCTTGACCTCACCAACCGTGGGATGTCTACGGATCTGGCGGTTGGTGCTCGGGCTCGGCTGCAACCTCGTCGGCTGCTGCCGGGAGCTGGCGGATCTCGACCAGCTCCCGGCCCAGCGACTGGATCCGCTGCAGCAGGCGGTAGAGCGCCGCCTGGTCCTGGACCGGGCCGTACAGCACCGTCGCCACCGGCTGCACGGTGGTCGTCACGCCCTCGAACGCGGTCAGCAGGGCGTCGCTCAGCGGCCCTGGATGCGGATCTCGTAGTCTCCACCAGCAAGGGCCATGGCGGGCTCCTCCCGCCATGTCCAGCCGCGGTCGGGTCGACGTGGTGCCCTGGCGGCTCCCGGTTCTGACTGGTCGAGCATGGGCCCGGCGCGCTCACTGGGCCTCATCCGATGGAGATGAGTTCCCCCAACGCCCGCCGCCGACCACGGTCCCGCGATGGTCGCCGGGCCGACCACCGATGCCCCGGTTGTCCCTCCTCCTACGCGGTGGGCAGCTGGTGGGTTGTGAGGCCCCGGTGCCGCGCTCGATGGGCCGGTGGCTAGCCGGGGCTGGTGTCGCCGAGCGCGCCGGCGGCCTCGTGGCCGGCGTGGCGGACCGTGAAGGCCAGGAAGATCTGGGAGAAGCCCCGGAACAACGCCAGGAAGCCAACCCAGAACAAGATCAGGTAAGTCCGCTGGGCCAGGGCGTACACCCGGTCCGAGCCCGACACCCAGAACGCCAGCAGGACCAGCAGGATCCCCAGGATCAGCCCCAGCCACCAGTAGGGGTTGACCGCCCGGGTGGCGATCGACTGGATGATCTCGAAGGCGCCGTAGAAGACCAGGATCAGCCCCAGCACCGAGGCCAGGGCGAAGAAGGTGTTGACCGGCCGAACAAAGCCGTACAGCGCCCCGAGGAAGAAGATCACCGCCAAGATGTAGTGCCAGACCTTCCACCCGCCGGGCACCACAGTGGCCACGCCGACCTCGTTGATCGCCGCCAGCAGGAACACCACTCCGAGCAGGACCCCGACGGTGGTGATCGAGGTGGTGTTCAGGCGCAGGACCAGCCAGGCGATCAGCAGCCACAGGATGCCCGAGACCAGGAAGACCCACCAGTAGCGGGCCGCCTCGCGCACGATCATCCGTTCACCGCTCAGCATGTGAACCTCCTTTGTCCTATTCCGCCCCAGGCTGGGACGCTATGCCCGGATCGACAGCGAATCAAGGCACGGCCCGCTTGCAGTTGGCCGGGTTGCGTACCACCGGGACCCGGCCCGCCCGGCGGGTCCACGACCAGCGCCGAGACCCCGGCCTCTGCCGACCACGCGGCCCTGGCCAGCAGCCAGGGCACCAGACCGTTGACCTCAGAGAGCAACAGACCGGGCCCGCGACCTGTTGCCGCCGCGAACTGGCCTGCGCCGACCACTCAGGGTCGGGAAGACGACGGTCCCAACCATGACTGCGGCGTCCTTGGCGAGGCGCTGGATGAAGGACTCGCCTCCCCAGAGAGGACTAGGCGCCTGCGGACCTTGCCAGGTCGTCGGCGTAGGCGCGGGCGTCGATGGCGTCCAGCACGGCCAGCCGGGCATTGTCGACCGTCCATGACGCGAAGTCGATCGCGTCCGCGGCGTCGGTTTCCGCCCCGTCCGCCTGGCGGGCGGCCAGGTTGGCGTCCAGCTGGTCGGCCCGCCGGTCCATCTTCGCGTCGAAGTCGTCCATCCTGGCCGCGGCGTCGGCCTTCAGCTGGGCCCACTTGCTGCGGGCCTTGTCCCCGGCCGCCTGGACGTCCTGGACGGCGTCGGTGGCGGCCTGGTCCACGTCGGTCTTGGCCTGGTCGATGCGCTGGCGCAGCTGGTCACGGTCCTCGGATGCAGCCGCCTGGGCGGCCTGCTTGGCCTCGGCGGCGCGCCGCTGGAGGTCGTCGAGCTGGCTGGAGAAGTCCATGGGTCCTCCCTGGTGCAGAAAATGACAACGATCACGCGGGCACGGGTCGAGGATTGAATGGGTCGCTACGCCCTCTCGGAACGAGCTCTGTCGGCCGCGCCGTGCTGAGCCTCCAGGGTCGATCGTCAGCTGCGGCAGTTGCTCGGGCAGCCGTACAGGTTCCCCGAGGGTCGCCCAACTGCCAGCGTCAGTTGCTCTCCCAGATCATCGTCGAAGGGATGCTCTTCTGAGCCATTTCAGGTCCAACCTCCCAGTTCGATGCATGTGTGACAGCTGAGCTACCGGAGTGGCCGGAAGGCGGCTCGGACTTCCTCGGTGAACAGCTGGGGCTCTTCCCAGGCGGCGAAGTGGCCGCCCTTGTCGGCCTCGTTGAAGTAGGCGAGGGTGGGATAGCCCTGCTCGACCCAGCTGCGGGGGGCGGCGAAGATCTCGTCGGGGAAGGTGGTGAAGCCGACCGGGAGCGACACCGCCGGCGGCGGCTGGCCGGCCGCGGCGGCTTGGGCGCGGCCGCTCTCCCAGTACGACCGGGCCGCCGAGGCCCCGGTGCCGGTCAGCCAGTACAAGCTGATGTTGTCCAGAATGTGGTCCCGGGTGAGACCGCCGGTGGGCTCGCCGTCGACGAAGGCGCGGGCGATCTTGGAGTAGCTGTCGGTGTCGTGGTCCAGCATCCAGGCGGCCAGGGCGACCGGAGAGTCCAGCAGGGCATAGCCGATCGTCTGGGGCCGGGTGGCCTGCTCCAGGAAGTAGCCGAAGCCGGTCGCCCGGAAGGTCTTGGTCTGCTCGAGCGCCGCGCGTTCCTGCTCGGTTTCCGCTGGCATGGCCCCGCCGCCCAGGGCCGTCACGAGCAGGTTGGTGTGGATGCCGACCAGCCCCTGGGGGACCTGGCGCCCCATGGCGTCGGTGATGGAGGCGCCGACATCGCCACCCTGGGCGACATAGCGGGCATACCCGAGGCGGCCCATCAGCTCGGCCCAGGCCTGGGCGACCCGGCCGGGGCCCCAGCCAAGCTCGCTCGGCTCGCCCGAGAAGCCGTAGCCGGGAATGGACGGCAGCACCAGATCGAAGGCGTCCTCGGCCTGGCCCCCATGGGCGGTCGGGTCCGTCAGCGGATCGACCGTCTCCAGCAGCTCGATCACTGAGCCCGGCCAGCCGTGGGTCATGATCAGCGGCAACGCATCCTGGTGCTCGGAGCGTATGTGAAGGAAGTGGATGTCGACCCCATCGATGGTGGTCATGAATTGGGGGAGGGCGTTCAGTCTGGCCTGGAGCCTGCCCAGGTCGTAGTCGGTGGCCCAGTAGCGAGCGAGCTCCTGGATGGTGGCCAGCTGCACGCCCTGGGAGCGGTCGGTGACCAGCTCCTTGGAGGGCAGGCGGGCCAGGGCGAGGCGGCGCCGAAGGTCGTCCAGGGCATGCTCGGGAAGGTCGACGCGGAAGGGGCGGATGGTGGAGTCGTCGGCCGCTGCGCTTGACTCGGCGGCCCGTGGGCCGGCCGTGGTGCTGTCCGACATTGCCGTTCCCCTCATCTCGTCGGTTCATCGGTGCAGGGGAGGACCGACGGACACCCCATCGGCCATCCGGAACCTTGGTTGCACGTGCGGTGTCGACACGGGTGCTGGCAGCCTGCCCAAGTCTGGTTCGCGCCGGCCGGCGTTCGCATCCGCCGGTGGCCAGCCCAACTGGCCAGTCGTGCCTGGGCGGTGCTCGACCCGGCCGGGTAACGGTCCTCACCCTTTCACTGGAGACGCTCGACCAGCTGCTGGGCGGCGTCGAGGGCGCTGTCAGTGGAGTCGTTGGATCCAGTCCTGGGGCACGGCGCCGGCTGGGCCGGGTGTCGGCTGGTCTTCGGGGTGGTGGCGGGGCGGGGCGAGCTGCGGTCCGGCGGCGTACTCGTCGCTCTGGAAGTCCCAGAACCAGTCTTCGCCCGGCTCGAAGCTCTGCGCGTAGCGATGGCCTGTCGCATGGAAGTGGGCCCGTGCGTGCTGGCTCGGTGAGGAGTCGCAGCATCCGACGTGACCGCAGTGGGCACAGCGCCGGAGATGGAACCACCACCCGGGCGGGTCAGCGGCCAGGCATTCGGCGCAGCCCGTGCCTGACGGCGGCACCTGCGGGTTGATCTCGCAGATCTCAGCCATGCGCGTCTTTTCTACCTCCGGTGTCACGCGCCTGGCGCCAGCGCCAGGTGCACCGATCGGATCGCGCTGGCGCCCTCCCCGACGGCGCTGGCCACTCGCTTCATCGACCCCGAGCGCACATCACCGGCGGCGAACACGCCAGGGACGCTGGTTTCGTAGGGCAACGGCGCCCGTCCCAGCAGCGACCAGGTCGCGCACAGGTCGTCGCTGGTCAGGTCGCGATCGGTCCGGATGAACCCGTCCTCATCAACCGCGACGCCGGTGAGCCACTCCGTCGCCGGCTGGGCGCCGATAAAGCAGAACAGCCCGCGGCAATCCCGCTCCGCCGACACCCCAGCCGACGAGGTCAGCGTCACCGCGTCAAGGGTGTCGCCACCGTGCAAGGCCGTCACCTGGGTCGCCGGATGCACCGCGATCGAGGGGTGGGCCTGCACACGGTCGACGAGATACTGCGACATCCCCGCGGCCAGCTCGGGGCCGCGGACCACCAAGTCGACCTGGCTCCCGGCGTTGGCCAGGAACAGGGCGGCCTGCCCCGCGGAGTTGGCACCCCCGACGACGCTGACGCGCTGGGAGGCACATGCCCGCGCCTCCATCTCGGTGGCGGCATAGTAAATGCCCACGCCCTCATAGTCCGACCAGCCCTCCAGTGGGAGCTTGCGATAGCGGGCGCCAGTGGCGATCACCACGGCCCGTGCATCCAGGACATCCTGATTGGACAGGGCCACGTGCAGGTGCCCGTCGTGACTGTCCAGGGCCAGGACGTCGCACGGGCTGGAGACCTGGGCGCCGAACTTGTTCGCCTGCGCCAGCGCGCGCGAGGTCAGTTCGATGCCGGAGAGCCCGGTGGGGAACCCCAGGTAATTCTCGATCCGTGCGCTGGCGGCGGCCTGACCACCGACCGCGACGCGGTCCAGCAGGATCGTGTGCAGGCCTTCGGAGGCGCCGTAGACCGCGGCGGCCAGGCCGGCCGGTCCGCCGCCCACCACGATGACGTCGAAGTCGTGACGGTCGTCCGGCCGCAACGCCAGGCCGATGTGGTCGGCCACCTGGCCGGCCGTGGCCTGGCGCAGGATCGCGGTCGGTGTGAGCACTGTCGGCAGGTCCGCGACCCCGATGCCGGCCGCGTTCGCCAGGGCTTGGCCCGCGGGGTCGTCGAAGTCGAGCCAGGTGTGCGGCAGCTCCTGCCGCGACGCCCAGGTGCGCAGCGCGTGCGTTGCCGGCGACAGCTGGCTCCCCAGGATCTCCAGGGCTCGCGCGCCCTCGCCCTGTCGCAGCGCTTGGCGTCGGGCCAGCAGCACCCGCAGGATGAGGTCGGACACCTCGGCGTCGGTGGCCATCAGCTCTCGGAACTGCGCCGGGGCGATTCGGTGCACCACGCCGGGCGCTCGGACCCGGGCCGTCGCGATCGCCGACTGGCCGGTCAGCAGGTTGAGCTCACCGAGAAACCGACCTGGTCCCCAGGTTGCGATCAGGGCCTCGGGGGCGTTGGGCATCGCCGGTCGCAGGACGTCGACCTCCCCGGCCTCGATGACGATGAAGTCGTAGCCCCGGTCGCCAGCGGCGTACAGCACCTCGCCCGCCGCGGTGTGGTGGCGGGTTCCTCGCCGCGCCACCGATGCCACCTGCTCGTCGGTCAGCACAGGGAAGTTCCCAGTGATCCCAGGCCCAGCGTTCATCTGCCGCCCTTCATGCCTGCGGGTCTTCGGGGTGGGAGGATGGAAGAACGCCAGGCTCATGAGGATCGCCGTTCGCTCGATCGCCGAAAGGCTCGGGACCGGGCTATTACCTACTAGCGCTGTTATCAGCGGCGGCGGCGAGGAGCCGACGGGCCGAGGCTTCATCGGAGGGGGCAACAAACACGCGCACACCGTCGATCTGCATCTGTGGGTACTGCCCTGCGGCGTCATCTGCCGACACGGTTGCGCTCATGCCGTGGCTGCGTAGCATGCCGGCGATCAGCTCCGCCTCGGTGCGGCTGGCCACGACCGCCACCGACACCGTCGCGCCGTCCACCATCGCAACTCCTCTGCTCTTGGTCTGCCGTCAGGACGCCCCTGGTGGCATGGTCGCACGTTGGCCGGCCCGTGGCACCCGTGGATGACCTCGGCTCGGGACCAGTCGGCGGTTCCGGCGCCGCTTCACGATGCCGAGGGTCCGTCTGGCTGACTCATCCCGTCGATGGGCCACCTTGGTCAGCCCCGACGGGCAGCATCGCGGAGGACGCAGGAGCGGGTGGGCCCTCGGCCCGAAAGCCGTCCAGTAGGGCCGGCTCGAGGACGCCCAGGCCCTGCTGGAGGAGGCGCTGGAGCTGAGCCTGGCCGCCCACAGCACCCACCTCATAGCCCTGTGCCTGGCCGAGTTCGCCCGGTTGGCGTTCGTGCAGGGGGATGCGCAGCGCGCGGCGCTGCTGACGGGGGCGGCCGAGAGCCTACGCCGACGGGTCGGCCTGCGGGCGTGGCCATCGCACCGCCGGGCCGAGGAGGCGCTAGCGGACCAGCTCCGCCAGGCGCTGGGGGCCGACCGGTTCGACCAGGCGTTCGCCGCCGGCGCCCGGCTGAGCCAGCGGCAGGCGGTGGCCACCGCCCGCAGCCGCCGCGGCACCGCCGCATCGTGAGCGCTGCAGGTTGTCGCAGGACCACGGGCGCAGTTGCCGGTTAGCGCTCGTCACGAGCTGAGGGGACCACCACCACGGGGCAGACGGCGTGCAGCACCACGGCATGGCTCACCGACCCAAGCAGCAGCTCGGAAAAGCCCCCACGTCCCCGTGACCCGACCACCAGCAGCTCAGCGTCGACCGACAGCCGCACCAGCACCTCCGCTGGGTGTCGGTCCTCCACCACCGTCTGCTGCACCTCGACCCCGCTAACCGTCTTCTCGAACTCACCGAGCAGCGCCGCAAGGAGCTCGTCAGCCTGGCTGTGGACGGCCGCCTCGATCGCCTCTCGACGCTGCACCGACGCGGTCAGTTCCGGCTCGGGTTCTCCAGCCGCCCCGACGTCCGCATCGTATGTGTGCTGGGATCCGAAGTAGACCGGCGCCGCCAGGTCCTTGGCATGGTAGGCGTGCACCACCTGCAGTACTGCCTGCCGCAGGCTTGCCTCGGCGGCCGCCCAGGCAAGCGCCCGCCTCGCGCCGGGTGAAGCATCAACGCCAACCACGATCCTGCCCACCCGGTCCACCTCCTTGGCCGGACATCGATGCCGGCAACGGCTTGGCTCGCCGTGGCCGACCAAATCCCAGAACGCATGGCTGGAGTCGAGGCTGGCCCACGGATCAGGAGAGGAGGCCGGCGATGAGGTTGACTGAACCGGCGACGATGACCACGCCGAACAGATACGACAAGAAGGCGTGGGAGAGGACGGTGCTCCGGATCCGCCGGTCGCGGACGGTCGTGTCCGACACCTGGTAGCACATGCCGATCGTGAAGGCGACATAGGCGAAGTCCCGGTAGGCCGGCGGCTCCTGGTCCGCCGGGTCGCCGAAGCCGATGCCCGCCTCCCTGGAACGGTAGTGCAGGTCGGCATAGCGCAGGGTGTAGACGGTGTTCACCACTGTCCACGACACCAGGACGGTCAGCACCGCGAAACTGATGAGCAGCACCCGAAGCGGCCCGCTCTCGCGGCCGGCAAGGTCGAGCGTGAGGACGACGCCCAAGAGGCTGGCCACACTCGCCCCCAGCAGCAGCACGGCCGCGGTGCCGCGGTTCTCGTCCTCACCCATGGCGAGCTGGGCGGTGTGGGTGGCGTCGGCCCGCAGGACGATCGGCCAGATGCTCGCCAGGAAGGCGAGCGCGGCCGCGTCCCAGCCGGTCACCACGGCCATGCCCCAGGGGATGAACCACACCAGTGCCACCACCACGAGCAGCCCGATGCAGCTCACGAGGGCGGCACGCCGCATCGCCGGGGCGTACCAGCCCAACCATCGGTGGTACCGCGTCGGCGGCGGGCTGGCGGTCATCGTGGGAGTGTTGCCGATCCCGTCGCACCCTGCCATCACTGCCGGTCATTACCCCATCGCGTTACGGACAGAGATGCTGGCGGCGCTGGTCGGCGTGCTTGACACCTTCACCGTTCCAACTGTGCGCACCGGTGCCGCCCGGGAACACGGCAATATCCGATTCGCCTTGGGTGCGGCCGGTGCGGCGTCTCGGGCTTCCGCCGCATCCACCGGCAGGCATTGGGCGCCCACGCGGTGGCGCTGGCGGCCGGTCCGTCGGGGCCGCGGCTGACCAGCTTCACCGAGGTCGCGCCGCTGGCCATCGGCTGCCGTGTCGCACGCTGTGGCGGGCTGGCCAATGTCGCCGCGGCAGCTCATGATTCCTTGGCGTGCCAGAGATTTGCCAGAAACTGCGCCACGCCCAGCCTCATCTCGCCCCACAACCCAAGACTCCACAACTCCCTCTCACCTGCGCGTCCTTGTGGGGACGCGAGGTGCTGCACGGCGTCGTGAACCACCTGCGCATCGATGGTAAGGATGCCGTCAGGCAGTCGGCTCGGTGACCAGCAGCAGCGAATCTCACCGCTGGGTCAGTTGGTCGGCTCCTGGTAGTCCGGATACGGCCGACCCAGGGGTCTTGGCGATCGCGCCATAGCTCTACGGCAGCCGAGAGTTGACACGAGGGCTGCTTGTCTACACCAGGGCCAACCCAATCAGTCCACCGCCGTACAGCTTCTCCAACGCTGCCGCCTACCGAACCATCAGCGCCTGCTCGCGCGCTTGTCATAACGGATGAAGCTTCGCCGTTCGCTCTACGCTCGACCCGAAATTCGTTCCGAGGAGAGCAATGCGCCGAGGCGCGGCTTCATGTCGAGCGGTGCCGTGCAGCTGCCCAGTCACCGCGGGCGGGTGTCGTCACCGCGGAGCCGTCATGGATTGCCCAGCGCCGCAGACCCTGCAACCCGAGCGAGGTTCGGGCCGCCCAGCCGGCGGTCGCCGTCGTCGTGGCCGTCCAGGATGTCCGGACGCCGGCACGGCGGTCGTCACTGGGTCCGCGTCCGCTGTCCGCCATGCGGACGGGCGTCCGTCCAACTGGTCGGGCGGACGTCTGGTGTCCAGGCGACCGGTGTCCAGGCGACCGGGGTGATCCGGGGTGTCCGGACGGACACGCGTCCGGTGTCCACAGCCGCTGCAGCCGCGCTGTCCGGACCGTGCTGGATCCCGGAATCCGTCGGTGCAGCGGGACCGGCCCCATTGGCGCACCGGGTTGGACGTGTCGCTGTGGTCGGTACGCGGCTTGGTCGTCGCTGGCCGAATCGGGCCTGGCCGGAAGGGATGGTCGAACGTTGGCCGTGCGCGGCTCGCACGAGGGTCGACGCCAGACCTGGACTGCCACTTGGTATGCGTACCGGCTGCGGCGCCGCGCTCGCCGCTCGGCGACCAGGGGAGTTGGTCCAGCGCCGGTGCCGGTCGGTTGGCGGGGGAGCAGGGCAATGAGCGGGTGCTCCAAGTCCCCGCAGATGCGGCCTGAGCAGGTTGGCGGCGTCCTGGCCGACCATGGGGCTGGACCAGAAGGAGGTGACCACGCTGCGTGGTCGGTGCGCTGGTGTTGGTCCCCTGTCGTCCCGCGCTGGAGGCCTATTCGGCTCAGCGGAGAGTAGGCTGCGGCCGCAGCGCGGCCGCGGTATGTCAGGAGCGCTGTCCGCTAGGAACTGACAGCGCGCTGACCAGCGAGAACTGTGGTGGGCGCGACAGGGTTTGAACCTGTGACCCCTTCCGTGTCAGGCCATGCGCGCCCCT
>Ga0111539_10011762_pt1 | contig 10974 bp, 10 predicted proteins | sample RhiMethybrSRZTD1_FD_79667 | JGI IMG/M metagenome (GOLD analysis project Ga0111539, IMG submission 79667) | Populus rhizosphere microbial communities from Tennessee, USA - Rhizosphere MetaG P. TD hybrid SRZTD1 (version 2) (version 2) | ecosystem: Host-associated > Plants > Roots > Rhizosphere >... | reverse complement strand
GCCTTCGTCTTCGACATGGCGCACGTCGCCGGACTCGTGGCCGGGGGCGTTCACCCGAGCCCCGTGCCCTACGCGGACGTGGTCACGTCGACCGCGCACAAGACCCTGCGGGGACCGCGGAGCGGCTTCATCCTATGCAAGAGCCAGTTCGCCAAAGCGATTGATAAGTCGGTGTTTCCCGGAATGCAGGGCGGTCCGCTCATGCACGTGATCGCGGCCAAGGCGGTCTGCTTCCGCGAGGCTTCCACGCCCGCGTTCAAGGAGTATGCGGCGCAGGTCGTCGCGAACGCGAAGACGCTCGCGCAGGAGCTCATCACGCACGGCTACGAGCTCGTGACCGGGGGCACGGACAACCACCTCATCCTGCTCGATCTCCGGAATGCCGGACTCTCCGGCGCCGAGGCCGAGGAGGCGCTCCACAAGGCCGGGATCACCGTGAACAAGAATGCCGTCCCGAACGATCCCCGTCCCCCCGCCGTGACGAGCGGCATTCGGATCGGCGCGGCCGCGGTCACGACGCGCGGACTGGGCGAGTCCGAGTTCCGCACGCTGGGCCGCTGGATCGACGAGGCGCTCCAGAAACGCTCCGAGCCGGCCGCGCTCGCCAAGATCCGGGCGCAGGTCGGGGACCTCTGCGCCTCCTTCCCGCTCTATCCGAACCGAGCCTCTTAGACCCGAGCCCCGGACGACCACGATGACCGAAGCCACGCTGGAAGAACGTACCGCGCGCGTCCGCGAGGAGAGCGCGTTCATCGGACCGCTTCTATCGGAGATCGAGCGGACCATCGTCGGGCAGGACGAGATGGTCCGACGGATCCTGATCGGACTCCTCGCCGACGGGCACCTCCTTCTCGAAGGCGTCCCCGGTCTCGCCAAGACGCTCGCCGTGAAGACGGTCGCGCAGACGATCCACGCGACCTTTCACCGCGTTCAGTTCACGCCGGACCTTCTCCCGGCGGACCTCACCGGCACGCTCGTGTTCGATCCGAAGACAGGCGCGTTCACGCCGAAGCTGGGGCCGGTGTTCACGCAGATCCTTCTCGCCGACGAGATCAATCGCGCGCCCGCCAAGGTGCAGAGCGCGCTGCTCGAGGCCATGCAGGAGCGGCAGGTCACGATCGGAGAGAAGACGCACCCGCTCGGGGACCTCTTCTGGGTGCTCGCGACGCAGAATCCGATCGAGCAGGAGGGGACCTATCCGCTCCCCGAGGCGCAGATGGACCGCTTCCTCCTCAAGATCCGGGTCGGCTACCCGAGCCCCGAAGAGGAGGGCCGCATCCTCGACCGCATGGGAGGCGACCCTCCCGAGCCTCCGAAGCGCGTGATCGACGTGGAGCGCATCATCAAGTCGCGGCATACGGCGAACGGGATCTACCTGGACGAGCGAATCCGCCGCTACATCGTCGACCTCGTGCACGCGACGCGGGAGCCCGAGCGCTTCGGGCTCGACCTCAGGCCACTCATCCAGTACGGCGCCTCGCCGCGCGCGACTCTGGCCCTCGCGCGATCGGCTCGGGCCAACGCGTTTCTCGACGGCCGCGCGTACGTCACGCCGGACGACGTCAAGGCGCTCGCCCCCGACGTCTTCCGCCACAGGATCCTCCTCACGTACGAAGCCGAGGCCGAAGGGGTCCCGGTCGACGAGGTCTCTCGGCGACTGCTCGCCCGCGTCGAGGTTCCATGATCACCCCCGAGCTGCTCGCGCAGGTCCGGAGACTCACCATCCGGAGCCGGCGGGCGGTCGAGGAGGTCTTCTCGGGAGCCTACCGATCGGCGTTTCGCGGCCAGGGGCTCGAGTTCGCCGAGGTCCGAGAGTACGTTCCCGGCGACGACATCCGCGCGATCGACTGGAACGTCACGGCGCGCGTGGGGCATCCCTTCGTGAAGCGCTTCGACGAGGAGCGCGAGCTCACCGTGGTCGTGGCGCTCGATCTCTCGGGATCGCTCCGGTTCGGGAGCCGTGGCCGGACGAAGCGCGAGACGGCGGCGGAAGCCGGTGCGCTCGTGGCCCTCGCGGCCGCGCGCAATCGCGACCGCGTGGGCCTCCTTCTCTTCACCGACCAGATCGAGCTGTATCTTCCGCCCTCGAAGAGCCGCTCCCGCGCACTCAGGCTCGTGCGCGACATGGTGGCGCTCGAGCCGAAGGGAACCGGGACCGATCTCGGGCAGGCGCTCGCGTTCCTGGGACGAGTGCTCCGGCGGCGCGCGACCGTCTTTGTCATCTCCGACTGGATCACCGAGGAATTCGACCGGCCGCTCGCGCATCTCGCGCGCCGGCACGAGCTGGTCGTGCTCGAGGTGAGCGATCCGTTCGAAGCCGTGATGCCTCCTTCCGGACTCGTCCAGGTCGAGGATCTGGAGACCGGCCGCACCGAGTGGGTGGACCTCGGGGCGCGCCGCCCGCGCCAGGAGTGGCGCGCGGTCCAGTCGCGCCGCGCGCGCCGCCTGGGCGAATCGTTCGTGCGCGGCAGGGCGGGGCGCATCGCGCTCTCGACCGACCAGCCGGTCGCGCCCGCGTTGATCCGCCACTTCGAAGCCCGCACGCGGCGGAGGTAGGGCCGTGCGATCCCGCACCACTCCACCGCTCGTGTCGGCCGCGGTGTGTGTGGCCGTCGCGGTCTTCCTCGGAGGCTGCTCCGGGAGGGGAGGCGAGGCGACCCGCTCCGCGATCGCGCGCGAGGGGACGAGCGGAGCGGATCACTTCCGCGTGGTGAGCGAGCTCGAGCCCTCGCGCGTCACGCTGGGCCAGCCCACGCGATGGACGCTCCGCGCCGAGCTCCCGCGCGACGCGCGTCCGGAGAGTCTCCTCCGCGATCCGGGCCTGGCGTCGCTCGACGTGACCGACCGGGCGAAGCCCGGATCGCGCTCCGGGCGCTCCGGGACGGCCTGGTCGAAGGCGTTCGAGGTGCGCGGCTTCGACCTGGGCCGTCTTCCGCTCCCTCTCGCTCGGCTCGTGGTGCGCTTCCCGGACCGGAAGGACACGCTCGCGTTCCCAGTCGACACGCTCGCGGTGGACTCGCTCACCGAGGCTTCGTCGGGCTCGCTCGAGCCCAACCGCGGCCCCATCAAGCCGGAGCTTCGCCCGCTCGACATCGCGCTCGCGGCGGCGCTCGGGCTCCTGATCGTGGCGGCCATCGTGGCGATCGTTCTCGCGATCCGGAAGCGGCGTCGCAGGGCCAAGGGTCAAGAGGACGAGGCTCCGCCCGAGGCTCCGGAGGCGCCGTTCCTCCGCGCGATCGAGACGCTCCGCGGCGAGATCGAGAGCCTGCCCCGCGATCGCTTCTACGACCGGCTCTCGCTCGCCGTTCGCGCGTACGTGGGGGCGGTGACGGGAATTCCCGCGCTCGACCGGACGACGAGTGAGCTGAAACGCGAGCTCGAGCGGCGCCCTGACGTGCTCGATGAGGCCGCGGGACTCGTCGAGCGTGCTCTCAGGCGGAGCGACTTGGCGAAATTCGCGCGGCACGAGGATCCCTTCGCGGAAGCGCGAGAAGCGTTGGACCAGGCCGCCTCGCTCGCGGGGAGGGTGACCCTGGGGCGGGCCGCGCCGACCACGCCATCGACGGCACCGCCCGATGAGCGCTCCGCCGCGAGAGGAGCGGGCTGACATGCGCTTCCAGGAGCCCTGGTTCCTCCTTCTCCTCATCCCGTACGCGCTCGTGTGGATCGTGCTCCGCCGCCGTGGCCGGTTCCGTGCGCCGGTCCTGCCTGTCCCGGCGCTCGCCATGCTCCCGCGGCCGGGGGGCCTACGCGTGCTGGTGGCGCGCGTCGCGCCCGTGCTCCTTCCGCTCGCCACCCTCCTCTTCTGCCTCGCCGCCGCGCGCCCGCAGGCGGGACGCGAGATGCGTCAGGTGGTGAGCGAGGGAATCGACATCGTGCTCGCCATCGATCAGTCGGGAAGCATGCGGTGCGAGGATTTCCGTCCGCAGAACCGGCTCTACGTCGCGAAGCAGGTCGCGAAGCAGTTCCTTCGAGGGCGCAAGCAGGACCGGATCGCGCTCGTCGGATTCGCGGGGCGGAGCGAGCTCATCTCGCCTTTGACGCTGGACTACGAAGGGCTCGCGAGCCTGATCGACGGGCTCGACTTCGGGCAGCTCCCGGACGGCACCGCGGTGGGGGGCGCGATCGCGCAGGGCGCGTACGTCCTGCGATCCGCAAAGGGGAAGAGCCGCGTCATGATCCTGCTGACCGACGGCATCAACAACGCCGGTCCCGTCGACCCGGTGACGGCGGCGCGTCTCGCGGCCGCGGTCGGCGTGCGCGTCTACGCGGTCGGCGCGGGCACGCTGGGGCAGGCGCCCTATCCGATCGACGATCCCGTGCTCGGGCGCCACTACGTCTGGGTGCGCTCCGACGTGGACGAGCCGACGCTCAAGCAGGTGACGACCTTGACGGGGGGCCGCTACTTCCGGGCCACGAACGCCGAGCTCCTCTCGCGCGTGTATCGCGACATCGACGCCATGGAACCCTCCCAGGTGGAGATGCGTTCGTACACGCGGTGGGCCGAGGCGGGCCCCGGTCTCATGGGAGCGGCGGCGGCGCTCCTCGCTCTGGACCTTCTCGTAGGCGCGCTTCTCTTGCGTCGGTACCCTTAGAGGCCTCGCATGCGCTGGGCGGATCCCGATCGACTGCAGCTCCTCTGGCTCGTCCCGCTCCTCCTCGTTGCGTGGGGATGGGCCCTTCGCTCGCGCCGGAGAACCGAGGCGGTGCTCGGCGACAGGGACGCGCTCCGGAAGCTGACGGGCGACCCGGGGCGCGGTCTTCGCGTCCTTCGCGGCACGCTCATCATCGCCGCGGCCGCGCTTGCCGCGGTGGGCATCGCCCGGCCGCAATCGGGCTATCGCCTCGTCACCACGACATCGACCGGCGCGGACGTCGTCATCGCGCTGGATCTCTCGCGCAGCATGATGGCGCGCGACGCGCATCCCGATCGCCTTGGCGCCGCGGTCCGTGAGATCCACACGATCCTCCAGTCGCTCGACGGGTCGTCCATCGGACTGATCGGCTTCGCCGGGACGGGGCGGCTCTTGAGCCCTCTGTCCACGGACTACGACGGACTCGCGACGATCGTCGAGACGCTCGGCCCCGACGACATCGATCTTCCCGGGAGCGACATCGGCGCGGGCCTCGCGCTCGCGGCACGCTACCTCAGGCGCCCCAGCGAGCGCCCGCGCGCGGTGATCCTGATCTCGGACGGCGAGAACCTGAGCGGGGATCCCCGCGCGGGGGCCTCGGCGGTGCGACAGGCAGGCGCGCGCCTCTTCACGATCGGGATCGGCGGTGCGGTGGGAGCCGCTATTCCGGTGGTCGACTCGACCGGAACGGTGGTCGGACAGCGGCGAGGCCTGGACGGGGCGCCGGTGCGGACCAAGCTCGACGAGGGGCTCCTTCGCGACCTGGCCCGGCGCGGGGGCGGCCGCTACGAGCACGGGGATGGAAGCGGACAGGCGGCGGTGCGCGCGGCGGACGGCGTGCGCTCCGGCGGGAGTCAGGAAGTGCGCGGACAGACCATCCGCGCGTACGACGATCGCTTCCCTTGGATCGCCGCGCTGGCCGGCACGCTCCTGCTCGTCGAGCGCGCGATCCCGAGACGGAGGCGCGCGTGAGCGTGTCACGGTCATCGCGTCGTGCCGCGTGGCGGCGCGTCCTCGGGCTCGCACCCTGGCTTCTGCTCGCCCTCGGCGCCTCGGCGGCCGTCTACGAGTGGGGCGGAGCCGCGGGGCGGGGCATGCGCCAGCTCAAGGAGAAGCACCCCAAGGAAGCGGCGCAGTCCTTCCGCGAAGCCGAGCCGGAGCTTCCGCGCTCGGCGGCCGTGCGGTACGACCGGGCGCTCGCGCTCGGCGCGGCCGGGCAGGCAGACTCCGCGCGCGACGCCTACACGGAAGCCATGACGTCGCGCGATCTCCGCGGAGACCCCGCGCGCTCGGCGGCCGCGTACAATCTGGGGAACGAGAGCCTCCGGCAGGGGCGCTACGACGAGGCGGCGAAGCTCTACCGCCAGTCGCTGACGATCGATCCGAACCGCGCCGACGCGAAGAAGAATCTCGAGGAAGCGATTCGCCGCGGACGGAACAAGCCACCGCAGGCCTCGTCGGGAGGGCAGCAGCAAGGAGGCGCGGGGCCGTCCGGGGCCGGCACGTCGGGGACATCTCCGCCTGGGTCGCAGCCGAACCAGCCGCCCTCGACGCGGCCGCCGGGCTCGGCGCAGCAGCCGCCCGGCCAGATGAGCGGCACGATCCCGAATCCCTCCGAGGCGGAGCACTGGCTGAACGCGCTCGAGGAGGAGCGGAAGTCGGCGCGGCGGCAGGAGCGCACGGGCTCGCCGCACGAGACCAAGGACAAGGATTGGTGACATGCTGAAGCGCGTTCCTCGCAGAGTGGCTCCCGCGGCGTCGTTGCTGCTCGCGCTCGCGGCCGCGCTCGCCTTCGTTCCATCCTCCGCGCGCGCCGAGCAGCTCACCGCCGAAGCCGAGCTCGATCGGCAGCAGGTCCTCGTCGGGGAGCCGGCGACTCTCGCCATCACGATCACGGCCGAAGGACTCGACGTACCCGCCATCAAGCTGCCCCTGATTGCCGGCCTCGACGCGACCGCCACGGAGCAATCGCAAGGGTTCTCCTGGATGAACGGGGTGATCTCGCGGAGCGTGACGAGCACGTTCTCGCTCCGCGCGAACGCACCGGGCGACTATGTGATTCCTTCCTTTCTGATTCGCTCGGGCAAGAAGGAAGCGAAGACGCAGCAGCTCGTGCTCCACGTACGCGCGACGATGCCGCGCCAGGGCGGTCGGCTCGGCGGGGAAGGTGGTCCCGAGCTCTTCGCGCGACTCACGCTCGACCGGACGCGGGTGTACTGGAACGAAGGGGTGACGGCGCGCTTCACCCTCTACACGCGCGCTCGCGTGGAAGGAGCGCCCGCGTGGGATCCGCCCGACGCGCCCGGGTTCTGGACCGAGGTGCTGGGGCCGGCGCGCACCGGCCGGATCCGCGTGGGCGACGTCGAGTACGACGCGACCGAGATGCGGGTCGAGTACTTCCCGACGCGCACCGGAAGGCTCCGGATCGGGCCCGGCCGCGTGCACGCGCAGGTCGTGCGACAGGTCCCGGTTCCCGATCCCTGGAGCGCGCTCGGCATGCCGGAGACGCAGGTCGAGGACATCGAGCTGACGACGGAGCAGCTGGCGGTGGACGTCGTGGCGCTGCCGAAGGGCGCGCCGGCGGCGTTCCGCGGCGCCGTCGGGAGCTACGACCTCGACGTGACGGTGGATCGAGCCGTCGTCCATGCCCGCGAGCCTGTGAACGTGGCGACCGTGCTCAAGGGGGAGGGGAACCTCGCCGCCGCGAGCGATCCCGACGTCTCGAGCACGCTCCCCTCGCGCCGCTACGCGGGGGCCGCGTCGACGAGCCTGCAGCGCTCGGGGCTTCGCCTGAAAGGCGAGCGCCGCCGGGAGACGAGCTTCGTTCCCGAGCGTCCCGGATCCTTCGCGATTCTCCCCGTTCGCTTCTCCTGGTTCGATCCGGAGCAGGGGCGCTATCGGACCCAGGTGTCCGACACGATCACGGTCCGTGTTCTGCCGCCGGGCTCGGGCAGCGGCTTGGGCGCGGGTCCCGCCGCGGTCCTCGGTCCCACGGCGCCGCGACGCTCGCATCCGGGTGCGGGGGGATCGCTCGCGCTCGTGCCCCCCTTGCCCGCGGATGTGGTCGCATGGGGATCGCTCCTCGCGTATCTCGGCGTGCTGACCGGGCTCGGCGTGCGCGACCGCTCGCTCCGCGACCCGCGCCGGAAGCGGCTGCGCGAGCTCGACGCGATCGCGCGGGAGCTCGCGCAGACGGGCACTGCGACGCCCACGCCGGCACGCACCGCCGTGCTCCTTCGCCGTGCGGCGGAAGTAAGGTACACCGCGGACGTCGAAGGGCTTCCGGTCGGAGATGCTGCGGCGCGACTCACGGTGTCCGGCATGCAGGCGGAGGATGCGGCGCGCTGGAAGGAGACGCTCGAGCGGCTGGAACAGCTCGCCTACGCGCCGCCGGACGCTCGAGGCGCGGGGGGAGCCGCCCTGCAGGCCGCCGCGGATCTCGTGCGGCGTTTCCGGGAGGGGCTCGCATGAGATCGGTTCTCCTCATCGCCGCGGCGACCCTGGTCGTCGCGGGCGGAGCGCACGCGGCCGCCGCACCGCCTCCTCGCGCGGATGTCCTCTACAACGCGGGGACGACGGCCCTGGATCGCGGCGACGTGGGTCCGGCCGTGGCGTTCCTGACCGCCGCCGCGAGGCTCGAGCCCCGCGCGCGCGACATCCAGGTCAACTTGAAGCAAGCCACGGCCGAGGCCGCGCGCGCACGCGGGGTGGAGTCGCAGGAAGAGATCGACGTGGTCCGCGAGGTCCCGCTTTCGACTGCGGAGATCGCCTGGGCCGGAGCCATTCTCCTGCTCGTGGGAGCGGGGCTCGGGATCGCCGCGCGCGTCACCCGGCTCCCGCGGAGCCTGGCGGCCGCGGCGGTCGCTGTCCTGATCGTGGGCGTCGCGATCCACGTGTGGCTCCTCGCGCGGGCGCACGCCGAAGCCGTGCATCCCGAGGCCGTCGTGGTCGTGCGAGAGCTCACGGTCGAGCGTGGCCCCGACGAGCCGTCGCGCGCGCCGGTCGTGCTCGGCGCGGGCGAGCGCGTGCGGCTCGGCCCCACGCGTGGGGGCCAGGTCGAGATCCGCGTCGCGGGAGCGGCGATCGGCTGGGCGCCGCACGAGGGGCTCTGGCGGGTCCAGGAGACCCCAAGCTATACTGCGCGCTATGCCACGCCCTGATTTGGCGCGGGGACGCGCGTGAGCTCCGGATCGGACACAGCACTCGTCACGGGCGGAACCGGAGGTCTGGGTCGCGCCGTTACGGCGCGGTTCCTCGCGGAGGGATTCAAGGTCGCGGTCCCGTATCGATCCGAGGCGGAATGGACCGCGTTTTCGAGCGCGCATCAGGACGCGGTTCGATCGGGCGCGCTGCATGGATTTGTGGCCGACGTGACCGATGAGTCCTCGATGGCCGACGCGGCATCTAGGGCCGCGGCGGCGATGGGCGGCATTCGCGTGCTCGCGCACATCGCGGGTGGATACCGGGGGGGCGTGGACGTGGAGTCCGTGCAGGAGAGCGACGTCCGGACCATGATCGATCTCAATCTCGTCTCCGCGTTCTGGGCCGCGAAGCACGTGATCCCGCACGCGAAGCGAGCGGGATCGGGACGGCTGCTCTTCGTTTCCTCGCGCGGCGCGATCCAGTACTACCCGGGGGCGGCCGCGTACGCCGCGGCCAAGATCGGCCTCCACGGACTCGTGGGGACGCTGGCGAAGGAGCTGATCGCGGACGGCGTGACCGCGAACGCGATCCTGCCGAGCACCATCGACACCGCGGCCAACCGGGCGGCGATGCCGAAGGCACACTTCGACGACTGGGTGCGCCCCGACCAGATCGCGGCGCTCCTCGCGTTTCTCGCCTCGGACGCGGCCTCGGCCGTCTCCGGCGCGCTGATCCCCATCTACGGGAGGGCATGATGGCCCCCGGCCAGAAAGTATCGAAGGGACCCAAGATCGCGCCGGACCCCATCCGTCCCGGCATCACGGTCGACCAGCTCGTCGACCAGTCGTTCCTCGCCTACAACGGCGCCCGCCTCCGTGAGGGATGCCGGCTCTTCGTCGAGAAGATGCTGGAGCCCGACGTGACCGTGGGCATCACGCTGAGCGGAGCGCTCACGCCGGCGGGGCTCGGCCGGTCGTGCCTGATCCCGCTCATGAAGGCCGGCTTCATCGACTGGATCATCTCGACGGGAGCGAATCTCTACCACGACACCCATTTCGGCATCGGCCTCACGATGCACCAGGGGCGCTCGAACGTGGACGACGTGGCGCTCCGCGAGCAGGGGATCGTGCGCATCTTCGACATCTTCTTCGACTACGACGTCCTCCTCTCGACCGACTCCTTCTTCCGCGAGGTCATGCGCCAGCCGGAGTTCCGCGCGCCCATGGGCACGGCGGAATTCCACCACCGCGTGGGGCGCTACATCCTCGAGCGCGAGAAGGCGCTCGGGCAGAAGGAGACCTCGCTCCTGGCGCAGGCGCACGAGCTCGAGGTGCCGGTCTTCACGTCGTCGCCGGGGGACAGCTCGATCGGGATGAACGCGGCCGAGCTCTGGCTCGACGGGGCGGCGATGCACTGGGACGTGTTTCGGGACGTGAACGAGACGGCAGCCATCGTGTACGACGCGAAGCAGAAGGGCGGAAAGAGCGCGATCCTGATCCTGGGCGGGGGCTCGCCCAAGAACTTCGCGCTGCAGACCGAGCCCCAGATCCAGGAGGTGCTCGGCATCGAGGAAGAGGGGCACGACTATTTCTTACAGGTGACTGATGCCCGCGTCGACACGGGCGGGCTCTCCGGCGCGACGCCGGGCGAGGCGGTGAGCTGGGGCAAGATCGATCCCGACCGCCTGCCCGATGCGGTGGTCGCGTACGTCGATTCGACGGTGGCGCTTCCGATCCTCGCGGCCTATGCGCTCTCGAAGCACGAAGGGCGTCCCCTGAAACGGCTGTACAAGGAGCGGGAGCGGCTGCTCGACGGGCTCCGTGCCGCGCACAAGGACGCTCGCTCCGAGGTGGGACCGCGGAGCGCGCGGTCGTGATGGGGGCCAAGACGGGCTCCGTGCCCCCCGTCCAGCCGGCGTCCGGCGAGAGGCCGGTCCCGCTCATCGACCTCAACCTGGCTCCCATCGCCGGCGAGCTGAAGGACGCATTCGAGCGCGTCCTCGTATCCGGGCAGTTCATCCTGGGCGCGGAGCACGACGCGTTCGAGCGCGAGCTGGCGGCCGCGTGCGGTCTGGAGCACGCGATCGGACTTTCCTCAGGCACCACCGCGATCACGCTGGCGCTCCAGGCGCTGGGAATCGGGCCGGGGGACGAGGTCGTGCTCCCCGCGTTCACCTACTTCGCGACGGCGAGCGCGG
>Ga0111539_10011761_pt1 | contig 10977 bp, 8 predicted proteins | sample RhiMethybrSRZTD1_FD_79667 | JGI IMG/M metagenome (GOLD analysis project Ga0111539, IMG submission 79667) | Populus rhizosphere microbial communities from Tennessee, USA - Rhizosphere MetaG P. TD hybrid SRZTD1 (version 2) (version 2) | ecosystem: Host-associated > Plants > Roots > Rhizosphere >... | reverse complement strand
TCGGTGTAGAGGCCGCCATTCATGGTCTTCATCGCAAAGTCGGCGGCGAGCCCATCAGGAAACCACACGTCGACGTTGCCATTCACCGTCTTGAACGAAGACGCCTGCGTGGGATTCGCCGTGAAGATGACGGTGACCGGACCGTTCACGGTATGCGCGCGTCCCGATCCGGCGACCTGCCGCATGTCGATCAGGCCGTTGACGTTGGTCACGTCGAAGTCGCCGCGCGTGCCGTTGACGGTCACGTCGCCGCCGTTGATGGTGCACAGGCGTAACGCCACGTCACGCGGGGCCCGAATCGTGAAGTCGAACTTCACGTCGTAGTGCACGCGATCCCAACGATCGCCGCGGTCGTTCGACTCCTCGCCGCACACGTGGCCGCGCCTGTCGCTCACCCGTGCTTCAACACGCGGCGCGCCCTCGCGGAAATCGAGGTGGACATCGCGCTCCGCCTCGGCCACGTCGTCGCGCGTCTCGGCGCGGATGACCTTGCGGATGCTCATCTGCACGGCCGCGTCGGTGGTCGCCTCGACGTGGATGAACCCGTTGATATTCCGCACGTCCAGCGTCCTGCCGCCACCGGCGGCAAAGGACAGCGTGCGGGTTATCGAGGACTCCTCCACGATGTCGTACCGGGACGAACGCTGCGCATTCGCCGTCCCAATCAGCGCCACCCCAACGGCCATGGTCGCCACGGTTCGTTTCCACATGCCGGTTTGATGGACCGAAGGCCGGACAAGGTTGCACGCCGCCTTCGCCAAAGGCTGCGGCGGGCCAAGCCGGGATATCCTTTGCGGATGGCGAAGGCAAAAAAGCGGGCCCCTAGACGGAAAAAGGCGGCGGCAGGCTCGATTGGGCTCTCGGTTTCAGAAACCCGGAACGTGGATGCCAAGGCGCTCGGCGATCTGCCAGACGCCGTCGAAAACGACGGCGGCGCCGTGCTGGGCACCTATAGCGACCCATTCGGCGGCACGCCGGTACTAATAGTGTCGCTGCCCATCAACAAGGTCGAGCCCACGCCGTACCAGCGCGATCCGTCCGAGACGCACATCAAGAAGCTGATGACGGTGATCGAGAAGGTCGGCCGCTTCCTGGATCCCCTGGTGCTGATTCGGCAGGACGACGGGTATTGGACGCCGAACGGCAACCATCGCCTGCAGGCGATGAAGAAACTCGGCGCGAAGAGCATCATCGCGCTGCTCGTGCCCGACCCGGAGGTCGCCTTCAAGATCCTCGCGCTCAATACCGAGAAGGCGCACAACGTCAAAGAGAAGTCGCTCGAAACCATTCGCATGGCGCGCGCGCTCGCGGGCCGCAAGCAGGGCCAGGAAACCGACTTCGCGTTCGAGTTCGAGCAGGCGCAATTCCTGACGCTCGGCGCCGCCTACGAGCAGAAGAAGAGCCTGAGTGGAGGCGCGTATACGTCGGTGCTGCGACGCATCGACGACTTCCTCGACGAGCCGATGGCCAAGGCGCTCAAGGAACGCGAACGCCGCGGCAACAAGGTCCTCGCGCTCGATGAGGCGGTCGGCAAAGTGGTGGATGCCTTGAAGGCAAAAGGCCTGACCAGTCCCTACCTCAAGGCCTTCGTCGTGGCGCGGATCAACTACATCCGTTTCTCAAAGGCGACCGAGTTCGACTTCGACGAGGTGATGGACAAGCTGACCGCCTCGGCAAAGAAGTTCAACACCGAGAAAGTGAAGCAGGAAGACGTCGCCAAGGCCGGCGGCGGCGGAGCCCCTGCGGACGACGAATAGCACCCTGCGCACCCTGTGCACCTACAACCTTTTCTCCGCTTTGATCGTCTATGTGCTTTGAGCGTATAGTCGCTACGCACATATGGATAAATTCAGGCCCGAATCCTTTCTGCCGCTGACGCCGGTCGCCTTCGAGATCCTCCTGGCGCTGGCCGACGGCGAGCGGCATGGCTACTCCATCCTTCAGGAAGTCGAGACGCGCTCCGGCGGAGCAGTCTCGCTGCACGCGGGCACCTTGTATCGCGCGCTCGCCCGGCTGCTCGAAAGCGATCTCATCGAAGAGCTGCGTTCGTCCCCGGACCCGTCGAGCGACGATGAACGGCGGCGCTACTACCGGCTGACGACGCGCGGCATCGCCGTGGCGCGCGCGGAGGTGGGACGGCTCGAGGGACAACTGGCGGCGGCCCGCACCCGCCGGCTGTTGAAGGGCGTGCGCGCGTGAAGGATCTCCTCCTCTCGATCGCGCTACTCGCCTACCCTCGGGCGTTTCGCCGTCGATTCGGCGACGAGATGCGCGACGACTTTCGCCGTACCACCGCAGGCACCGCAGGCACTATGGGCACACTCGGCAAGCACGTTCTTAACGGGTGGCGCGAGCGAGGCACCTCGATCGTGCGCTGGGTCTACTTCCCCAACTTCACGCCACATCTGTACGAATCATCCGGGAGCCATTTCATGTTCTGGGAGACCCTGCGCTCTGATCTTCGCCATACCATCCGGCTCGCCATCAAGACGCCGGTCTTCAGCTCGTTGACCGTGCTCGCGCTGGCCCTCGGCATCGGCGCCACCACCGCGATCTTTGCCGTGGTCAACGGCGTGCTGCTGCAGGCATTGCCGTATCGGGACGATGGCCGGCTCGTGAACGTCTGGAGCTTCAATACCAAAGAGAACCTGCCGCGCAATCCGATCTCGCCGGCGAACTTCCTCGACTTCCAGAAGATGAACACGACGCTCGACGGTCTCGAGGGCTATTTCACATTCGTCACGCCATCGCAGATGCAGACCGAAAGCGGCACCGAGATGGCGAACTCGGTGTTCGTCACGTCGAATCTCTTCTCCATGCTCGGCCGGCCCGCTGCGCTCGGCCGCACGTTCACCGTGGGCGAGCAATCCGGCGTCACGATCCTGAGCGATGGATACTGGCGCCGCCGCTTCGGCGCCGATCCGAACATCGTCGGCAAGACGCTGACGTTGAACGGCATCCCGTGGCAGATCGTCGGCGTGATGCCGGCGGATTTCGTGTTTCCGTATCCCGGCATGCTCGGACCGAGCGGCTTTACGCGCGTCACCAGCGTGGACCTGTGGCTGCCGATCGCATTCTCCGGACCGATGGCCGCGAACAACCGCATGCTCACTGCGCAAGGACAGATTGTCCGCAACGTGCATTGGTGGGGCGCCATCGGCCGCCTGAAAGCCGGCGTATCGCCCGCCCAGGCCGAGGCGGACATGAAGACGATCGCATCGCAGCTCGAACAGAGCTATCCGAACACCAACAAGGGCTGGAGCGCGACCGTCGTACGGTCGATCGATCAATCGGTCGGCGCGATTCGTCCCGCCCTGCTGATCCTGATGGCCGGCATCGCGTTCGTGCTGGTCATGGCCGCCGTCAACGTCGCCAACCTGCTGCTCGCGCGGAGCATCGCGCGCGAGAAGGAGCTGGCGACCCGGGCCGCGCTCGGCGCCGGCCGCGCCCGCATCGCGCGGCAGCTGCTCACCGAGAGCGTGATGTTCGCGATCGCCGGCGGGCTCGTCGGCATGATCGTGATGTGGTGGACCGTGCGCGTGTTGATCGCGCTGGCGCCGGCGGATCTCCCGCGCATGAATGAAGTCGCGGTGAACTGGCAGGTGCTGCTCGCCGCCGGGTTGACGACCATGCTGACCGGCGTGCTCGTGGGGGTGTTGCCGGCGCTCAGCTCGGCGAGCGTGAATCCTCAGGCCAGCCTCCAGGACGCCAGCCGCGGCACGGTTGGCGGCACCCTTCGCCGGCGCGCGCGCGCCGGACTGGTGATCGCTGAAGTCGCACTCGCCGTGGCGATCACGACCGGCGCGGTGCTGTTGCTGCGCAGCTTCGTCTCCGTCACGAACGTCAACCCGGGATTCGAGACCTCGCAGCTGCTGACGTGGCAGATGAACCTCCCGCCACACCTGACGAACACCAACGACCGGCTCGCCTTCTATCGCGATTTCTTCGCGCGCATGGAAGCGCTGCCTGGTGTCGTGTCGGTCGGCGGGACCACGCGCGTGCCGCTCGGCAGCACCTCGGTCAGCACCAGCGTGCAAATCGAAGGACGGCCGGTGCCGGTCGCGGAACAACCCGAGGTCCAGTTCCGCCGCGCCATGCACAACTACTTCGAGACCATGGGCATCCCGCTGAAGGCCGGCCGGAATTTCGATTCGAACGACTCGCCGACGGCGCCACCCGTGGCCGTCATCAACGAAACGATGGCGCGCAAGCTGTGGCCGAATCAGGATCCGCTCGGACAGCACGTGCGCATGGGCCCGAATCCGAGCGGGCCCTGGACGACGATCATCGGCGTGATCGGCGACGTGCGTCACGGCGGGCTCGAAGAGGTACCGCAGCCGGAGATGTACATCACCTACCAGCAGGGCGCGCCGGTGGCGCCATTCATCGTCCTGCGGACCACGGGCGATCCAGCGCTGCTCGCGGAAACCGTGCGTGCCGAAGCGCGGCGCATCGACAAGAACCTGCCGCTCTATGACATGCGCACGATGTCGACACTGCGATCCGAAGCCGTCTCGACCCGGCGCTTCATCCTCCTGATCGTCGGCGCCTTCGGCGCGCTCGCGCTGGGGCTCGCGGCAATCGGCGTCTACGGCGTCATGTCGCTGATCGTCAGCGAGCGCACGCGCGAGGTCGGCGTCCGGCTGGCGCTCGGCGCGGAGCCGTCACAGTTGCTGACCATGATCGTGGGTCAGGCGGCGAAGCTCGCCGGCATCGGCGTCGCCCTGGGCCTGGTGATCGCACTGCCCCTGGCGCCGTTGCTCGACAGCCAGCTCTACGGGATTCAATCCTTTGACCCGATGACCTTCGTCACCGTGCCTGTGGTGCTGCTGGCGATCGCCGCGCTCGCCGCGATGGTACCCGCGAGAAAAGCTATGCGGATCGATCCGCTGGCCGCGCTGCGAATCGACTGAGTGGGGTCAAGCGAGAGCCTGACTGTGCAATAGTGTGACTAATTTAGACATATATGTAATTGACAATATAGGACAATATACGACACTAGACTTTGTAAAAGACATGTAGTAGTATGCTCCATGTCGCTCGGCCCCCCCGAGCCCCCCGGAGGTCGTCTTGTCTAGGCTTTATGTCGGCGCCGCGCTCTCGGCGTTCTTTCTCGCGTTGGTCCCTGCTCGCGCGGAGGCGCAGCAGACAGCCGAGATCTTTTACGCCTGTTTGAATTCAGGTAATGGCACGGTGCGGATCGTCGACGCGACCGAGCAGTGTCACTCTACCGAATCGCGGGTGCAATGGAACATTATCGGCCAGCAAGGCCCACAGGGCGTAACTGGTGCGCAAGGCCCACGCGGTGAGACTGGTGCGACTGGTGCGCGAGGTGAAACCGGAGCGGTTGGACCGCAAGGTGAAACCGGTGCGACCGGTGCGCCTGGTCAGGCCGGAGCCACGGGTGCAACTGGTGAGCGCGGTGAAATCGGTCCCGCGGGCCCCACAGGTGAGCGCGGTGAAATCGGTCCCGCGGGCCCCACAGGTGAGCGCGGTGAAACCGGCCCCGCAGGCCCCACAGGCGAGCGCGGTGAGACCGGGCCCGCAGGTGCAACGGGCGCGAAGGGCGACACGGGCGCGACGGGTGCAACTGGTGAACGTGGTGCGACGGGTGCGACGGGTGCGACCGGCGATCGTGGTGAAACCGGTGCTACGGGCGCTCAAGGTGCTCAGGGTGAGACCGGAGCGTCGGGCTTCGTGACCGTGCTCAGTTACGACGTTCACCTCACGAGCGTCACGGTCCCGACCATGCCGTTCACGCCGGCCGGCTGCGAAACCTCGGCGCATACCGCCGGACCGAATGAAGTCGCGATGATCTCGATCGACGTGACGGTACTGAGCCCTGACAGGTTCCTGCACACGAACGTCGCGCCGTTCTACACGCAGGGCACGCAGACGCTCTACCCGATTCAGGCGTATGCGCTGCAGTCGATCCCGGTTGGCAACTCGGGCACCATCCATCACCAAGCCGTCGTCAACCTGGTGGAGGGCGCCACGTATCGGTTCAAGACCGATGTGCGCTCACCCGGCGGCGCTTACCTCGCGTCGGCAGTGGACTGCCGCGGCATGGTGACGATCGCCCGGAAGCCCTAGCCGATTTCTCTTTCCAACTTATCGACGAGACCGTCGAGCTGTGCCGACACAGCTCGCACGGTCTCGGGCTTGCTGAGATCGACGCCCGCCTTCTGCAGCAGCGTCATCGGATGATCGGAGCCGCCCGACTTCAGCAGGGTGAGATACCGATCGACCGCGGCCTTGTGGCCGGCGCCATCCTTCCCGCCGATCTCCTCCATTAACTTCGCGGTGGACGCGAAGCAGGTCGCGTATTGATAGACGTAGTACGGCGACTGGAAGAAGTGCGGAATGCGCGCCCACGTATGCTGCGCGCGCTGATCCGGCGACAAGGCGTCGCCCCAGTACTCGCCGAGCAGCTTCTGGTAGATCCCGCTCAACACTTCGGATGTGATCGGCTGATCCTTCTCCACCAGCCGATGCGCCTCGAGCTCGAAGTCGGCAAACAGCACCTGGTTGTAGAAGGTACCGGCGATGTTGTCGATCGCGTGCTGCAGCAGGACGATGCGCTCTTCCCTGGTGTTGACGCGCTCGAGCATGAAATCGAGCAGCAGCGCCTCGTTGAGCGTTGACGGCACTTCGGCGACGAAAATCGTGTAGCTGGCGTAGACGAACGGCTGCGTCTCGTGCGACAGCATCGTGTGCATCGAGTGGCCGAGCTCGTGCGCGAGCGTGAACACCGCGTCGAGCGTGTCGTTGTAGTTCATCAGCATGTACGGGTTGGCGCCGTACACCGGCGCGGAATACGCGCCGCTTCTCTTCCCCTGGTTCTCGTAGACGTCGATCCACCGCTCGGAGAACGCGCGCCTGACGCGCGCCTGGTATTCCGGCCCGAGCGGGGAGACCGCCGCGACGATCCAGTCGAGCACGTCTTCATAGGCGTACTTGACGTCATGCTCGACGAGCGGCACGAACGCGTCGAAGACAAAGTAGTCCTTCAAGTTCAGGACGCGCTGGCGCAGCTTGTGATAGCGGCGGAAGGGCCCGACGCCGTTCTTGGTTTCGCGGATCAGGTTTTCGACCACGCTGGTCGGGATCGCGTTGCCGAACAGCGCCGCATCGAGCGTGGTCTTGTAGCCGCGCGCGCGCGCCTCGAACCAGTCGCCGTGCATCACGCCGTTATAGATCGCCGCGTAGGTGTTCAGGCTCGCGGTATAGGTGTCGTAGAGCGCTTCGTAGGCCTTGCGGCGATCGTCCTGCGATCGGCAGGTCGCCAGCAGCTTGCGATACTGGCCGTAGCTGACCTGCGTGGATTCGCCGGTCGAGAGGGTAATCGTGGGAAAGCGCGCATCCGCGGTCGAGAGCGCCGCGTAGGAATCCTTCGGCACGCTGCCAAGCCGCTCGGTGAGCGACAGCAGGCGCTCGCCTTGTTCGTTGAGGACGTGTTCCTGGAGACGGAACACCTCTTCGATCGCGAATCGATAGACGGCAAGACCCGGCGTGGCATCCATCCACTGCCGGATGCTGGCCAGCGGCAGCTTCAGCAATTCAGGCTGGAACCATGACGTCGCCTGCTGCCATTTGGCGATGAGCAACTGCACCCGCTGCCGTCGCGCGTTGATGGTGTTGTTCCGCTGATCCTCGTCGTACTGCAGCGAGGGGTAATACCAGACCTTGTAACTCAGCTGGCCGAGCGCATCGCGATCGGCCAGGGCGCGCAGCAGCTGATCGGCGCCCTGCGCCAGCGTCCCTTCGTATTTCTTGTACGCCTCGATGCCGCGGTCCAGCTCGGTGAAGGCACGGTCCCATTCCTCCCAGCTCGTGAAGATCGACGTGAGGTCCCAGGTGTATTTCGGATCGAGCGATTCACGGGCGGGAACGAGCGAAGGCGCGGGCGCCGCAGGCGAGCTCATGCCGTGATCATAGCAACTTCGCCAGCTCTGCCAACGCGGGCCTGATGCGTTGCACGTCTTTCTTGCGCGCAAGTGTCGCGGCGAGCGCATCAGGTAACGGCACCTCTTTCTTGATCACCGGCTGGACGACCTCGCGGAATTTCGCCGGATGCGCGGTGGCCAGGAACAGCGACAGCCCGGTCCGCTTCTCTGGAACGCCGAGGAAGCCGATGGCGGTATGCGGGTCGGCCACGTAGCCGTGCTTCTCGAACAGCTTCGCGATCGCCGCGCGCACCTCGTCGTCGCGATAGCTGGCGGTCGTAATCACCGCTTTCATCGCCGCCAGATCGCCGTTGAACAGCCACTGCAAGCGCTCGAGGTTACTCGGATTGCCGACGTCCATGGCATTGGCGAGCGTCTGCACCGACGTCTTTGGCTCGACGCGGCCCGAGGCGAAGTACCGCGGCACCGTGTCGTTGATCGTCGTCGGCGCGCGGAAGCAGTGAATCGGCGCGCCCATCTTCCACGCCATCACGCCCGCGACCAGGTTGCCGAAGTTGCCTGAGGGCACGGAAATCGTGAGATGTTTGTCGATCGCTGACTGGGACGCGGCGTAGGCGTAATAGAAGATCTGCGGAATCAGGCGTCCGAGGCTGATCGAATTCGCGGAGGTCAATCGCACCCGCGATTGCAGGGATGGATCGGCGAACGCCTCTTTCGCGAGGCGCTGGCAATCGTCGAACGTTCCCGACACCGCGACCGCGGTAACGTTGCCACCGAGCGTCGTGAACTGCGCCTCCTGGACGTCGCTGACCTTGCCCTCCGGATAGAGGACGACCACGCGCGTGCCGGCGACGCCGAAGAACGCATTGGCAACCGCGCTGCCGGTATCACCCGACGTGGCCACGAGCACGGTCAGCGGTTTCGATCCGTCGTTCAACAGAGACATTAGCCGCGCCAGTGTGCGCGCGCCGAAGTCCTTGAACGCGAACGTCGGTCCATGAAACAGCTCGAGCACGCCAAGCCCCTTTTCGAGCTCGACGATGCGCACGGGGAAGTTGAGCGCGTCGCGAATCAGGTTCGTCAGCGTCGCGTGATCGAATTCATCGCCGGCCAGCTCGAGCGCGATCGCAATCGAGATGTCGTGAAACGACTTCCCTTGCAGCGCCGACCACCACGATTCCGGTTTTCGCGGGATCGCTTGCGGGACGTAGAGCCCGCCATCGGGAGCGAGTCCCGCGAGGACCGCCTCCTTGAACGAAACCGCCGGCGCCTTACCGCGCGTGCTAATGCAAATCATTTGTCATCCACAGATTTCACGGATTTCACGGATTGCGACGAGTGCGCGCTCACCAAACGGGCTCGCCACGCGGGCGGCCAAAGGCCGCCTGTCGGGCGCGCGAAGACAGAAACCCGAGAGCGACGAAACAACCCTTGAGCTCTCGTGTTTCTGTCTTCGTGCGTCCGACGTGCGCGCCGGTCTTCGACCGGCGCCGCGTGGCGAGCCGTAATCCGTGTCATCCGCGTAATCCGTGGACGCTAACGACGCGCGCGCCCTGGCGGCCGACGGGGCAAACCCAGAGATCGGATCCGACGGTGCTCGCGCGCTCGAAGGCGACTTGCATCGCCTCTCCTGCCGCTCGCGCGATGTCGAGCGTTGCGGCAAGCGCGAACACGGACGGTCCCGATCCGGAGAGGCTGCAGCCAAGCGCGCCGGCGGACATTGCGGCCGTCTTGATCTCGGAGAGTCCCGGCACGAGCGACGCGCGCTTCGGTTCGGCGATGTGATCGACGAGCGATCGCGACAGCAGCTCCAGATCCGAAGTGTAAAGCGCGGCGACAAGGCCTCCAACGTTGGCCCACTGCCTGGTCGCATCCTTCAACGCGACCTGGTCGCCAATCAATCGGCGTGCAGCGCCGGTCTCGATTTCGATCCGCGGATGCAAAACCGCGCAGGCCAGGCCGTTGGGCACCGGCAGGCGGACGATGTCGGGCGGCTGCGCGCTGCGCGCAAGGATGAAGCCGCCATATAACGACGGTGTGACGTTGTCGGGATGAACCGCGCCGCAGCCAGCTTGCTCCCCCGCCATCGCGCACTCGAGCAGCATCGACATCGGCGCCGGCCGGCCGAGGAGTTCGTTGACGGCGACGACGGCGGCGACCGCGCTGGCGCCGCTGCTGCCGATGCCGCTCGCCAGCGGCAGGCCCTTGTGAATCGTCAGCGAGACCCCGCGCGTGGTCTCGAGGCGCTGCAGCAGCGCCAGCACCGCCGCCGACGCGGTGTTCTTCCGCGGATCCGTCGTCAACCGCCCCTCGTCGCCATGGATGGCGGCAATCGAGACGCCCGCCGCATCCTGCGGAGTCGCCACCACAACATCGCCGGGTTCATCGAGGGCGAACCCCATGATGTCGAAGCCGCAGGCGACGTTTGAGACCGATCCGGGCGCGTAGACGGCGATCATTCCGGCCTGATCGGCACCGGCACTCCGTCGGGCCCAACGGCCACGAGCACCACTTCCGCCTCCGTCACCATGACGCGCTCACCCTGTCCAGCGCCCCACCGCTCCGCCTCGACGACGACCTTCACCGTGATCGAGGTTCGTCCCACTCTCGTCGTCTCGGTGAAGAAATTCACCAGATCGCCCACAAATACGGGCGCGTGAAACTCGACGCCGTTCATCGCCTTCGTCACGTAGCGATGGGGCGCGGCCTTCCTCGCCTCGACGGCCGATGCCAGGTCGATGTGCGAGAGGATGACGCCGCCGAAGATGGTGCCGAGCGCGTTGGTGTCTTTCGGCAGCAGCAAGACCTTGATCGCCGGAACCTGGGTGGACATCGCCACAGGCTACATTTTTTCTCGATTCATCCGAAAAAAATGAACGAGCATCTTGTATTCTTCTAACTAAGAGATGAGCACACTGGCAGGCGGACGCCTGATGAGCGGAGCGAGTCCCGGGACGTCACCCTGGTCGGCCACCGAGGCCGCCGAGTTGTATGACGTGCCCCGATGGGGTCAAGGCTACTTCTCCGTCAACGAGCAGGGCCACCTGCAGGTCCATCCCACCAAGGAACC
>Ga0111539_10011760_pt1 | contig 10977 bp, 9 predicted proteins | sample RhiMethybrSRZTD1_FD_79667 | JGI IMG/M metagenome (GOLD analysis project Ga0111539, IMG submission 79667) | Populus rhizosphere microbial communities from Tennessee, USA - Rhizosphere MetaG P. TD hybrid SRZTD1 (version 2) (version 2) | ecosystem: Host-associated > Plants > Roots > Rhizosphere >... | reverse complement strand
TCCGCAGCCTCCAGGCGTACAAGTCCGAGGTCCCGGAGATCCGCGCCGGCCATTCGAGCGCGATCAACCTGTCGGACGTCTCCCTCGAAGAAGTCCACCGCGGGATGGTGGCGGCGACTCCCGGATACTTCAAGGCGTCGAAATACGTCGAGGCCCGGTTCAGGTACGTGCCCGACAAGCCGCGCACGCTCAAGAACCTGTCGCCCATCAAGCTCCACGCGGGCACCGCCGAATGCGACGGCCACATCGCGCTGCTCGACAAGAAGGAGCTCAACCCGGGCGAGGAATGCTACGTGCAGTTCAGGCTCGACGAGCCGATCGTCGTCGCCGCGGGCGATCCCTACATCGCGCGGCTCCAGACCCCGATGTACACGATCGGCGGGGGGAAGATCCTCGACGTCTCCGACCAGAAGCTGAAACGGCTGAAGGACGAGATCACGCTCAAGCTCGTCGAGAAGGAACAGACGCTCTCCGGCGAGGCGAGCGCCCTCGAGGTCGCGCTCAAGGACGCCGGACGGAAATCGCTGAACCTGCAGGAGCTTTCGCTCGCGGCGAAGATGCCCCTCAAGACCGTCGAAGAAGGGCTCAAGGCGCTGGAGGCGAAGCTGGTCCGCTTCGACCCGAACCGCCTCATGCACACGGCGGCGTTCGAGGGCGTGATGGACCATGTCGCGGTGCAGGTGGAGAACTTCCACATCAAGAACCCGCTGCGGGCCGCCATCGACCACCTCGTGCTCAAGAACGAGTCGAAGCTCGAGGTGCCGGTGTTCGACCGGGCGCTCAAGACGCTCGTCGAGCGGGGCACGCTGGTCCACGAGGGGGACAAGGTCCGGCGCGCCACGTTCAAGGTGAAGCTCTCGACCGAGGACGCCGCGTGCGCGGCCGAGATCGAGAAGGCGGTCCGCGAGACGCGGTTCAACACGCCGCGCATCGACGAGCTGGTCGCGAAGATGCCGAAGTACACGAAGGACCGGGTGAACCGCTGCCTGGGGATGCTGGTCGACGGCGGGACCATCGCCCGCCTGAAGGACGACGTGCTGCTTCACCGGGACTCGGTGAAGGAGGCGGCGGAGATCATCACCAAGGCCATCCAGGAGAAGGGCCCCATCGAGGCGGCGGCGTTCCGGGACCTGGTCGGGACGTCGCGGAAGTACGTCATCCCCCTTCTCGAGCACCTGGACGACCTGGGAGTCACCCAGCGGGTCGAGAACAAGCGCATCCTGCGGAAGAAATGAGCCCGCGGCGGGGTCAAACGACACGGGGCAACGTATAACTAGGCCATGAGCGCCGACTTCGCCGATCCGGACATCGATCTCATGCTCCGGTTCCAGCAGGGCGAGGAACGCTGCTTCGAAGAACTGGTGACCAAGCACACCCGGGGGGTCCTCAACCTCGTCTACCGCTACCTGGGCGACGCCTCCCGCGCGGAGGACGTATCCCAGGACATCTTCGTGAAGGTCTACCGGGCCCGGATGAAGTATGAGCCCAAGGCCAAGTTCTCGACCTGGCTCTACCGGATCGCGGTCAACCACTGCCTCAACGAGATCCGGGCCCGGAAGAGCCAGCCCTCGCTGGCGGCGCCGATCAACGACATGCTGGAGGAGCCGCAGGGGGAGAACCCCGACGCCCGGATGTCGCGGCTGGAGCTCCAACAGGCGGTCAAGGGGGCGATCGACGCCCTCCCCGAGAACCAGCGGATGGCCGTCATCCTGGCGCGCTACGAGGACATGAGCTACGACGAGATCGCCGAGACGATGGGGATGTCCCTGGAGGCGGTCAAATCGGTGCTGTTCCGGGCCAAGGAGAACCTCAAACAGGCCCTATCCAAATACGCCCGCGGGTCGTCCTAGCAGAGGGAAACGAAATAGACGGTCTATTTCGTCACCGTTGACCCGGTCCGGACGGACGGCTACTATACGAGGCCCCAATGAAGTCTCTAACTGCCCTCAGCCTGCTTCTGATGGCCTGCCAGGGGAATCCCCCGGCCAGGCCCGCGAAGGATCTCAATCCCCAGGATCCGCGCTCGGTCCTGGAGCACGCGGCGTTCAACACTCGTAGCCAGAAGAGTTATGAAACAAAGTTCAAGGCGGTGCTGACGACGACGGGCTCCGACCTCGTCTACAACGGCCGCTGCGTCTGGGTCCACCCGGGCGTGCTCTACGTCCACTACACCGCCTCGGGCGGCGACGAGAAGATGATCGTCCGCGCCGGGGACAAGGACGTCTGGGTCTACAACACCCTGGTGGGCTGGGTCACCGCGGACGAGGCCGGCATGGGCGGCGCGGGGCGCGGGATCCAGAACCCCGACGAAGTGCTGTCGGTCCTGGCGCGGAACTCCGGCACCTCCAAGCTCGCCAAGCCCGGCGTCGTCGACCTCGACTTCAAGGGCGACGACATCGAGCGCATCATGAAGGAGCAGGCCAGCAAGGGGGCGTTCGACTGGAAGGAGTCGAACGCGAAGCTCGAGCTGGCCACGGACTCCGACAACCGCCTCCAGAAGTTCACCTGCGACGCGTCGCTCAAGGCCACCGATCCCAACGTCAAGGGCACCGTCCGGTACACGGCGGAAGTGACCCTGGTGGCCTACAACGGAGCGCGCGAGCTCCCCTTCCTCGACGAAAAGAAGCGGGCGATCCCGCTGCTGCCGGAAATGAAGACGAAGATCGAATCGGTTCTGAAGGAGAAGCAATAATGGCCAGCAAAGTGGTGGAGTTCAGCCGCGACGCGCGCGCGTCGCTCCTCGAGGGCGTGCGGCAGCTCGCCCACGTCGTCAAGGTCACCCTCGGCCCCGGCGGTCACAACGTGGCCATCGAACGGAAATGGGGCGCGCCGCTCATCACCAAGGACGGCGTCACGGTGGCCAGGGAGGTCGAACTCCCCAACCACTTCCAGAACGCCGCCGTCCAGCTGCTGAAGGAGGTCGCCATCAAGACGGGCGACACGGCGGGCGACGGAACCACGACCGCGACCGTGCTGGCCGAGGCGATCTTCGTCGAGTCGCTCCACCACATCGAGGCGGGCGCGAATCCCATCGCCCTGCAGCGAGGCATCATCAAGGCCGTCGAGGCGGTCCAGAAGGACCTCGAGAAGTCCGCGAAGCCCGTCGCGGGCAAGGCCGACATCGAGAACGTGGCGACGATCGCCGCGGGCAACGACCCGGAGATCGGCAAGATCATCGCCGACGCCATCGACATGGTGGGCAAGGACGGCGCCGTGACGGTGGAAGAAGCGAAGGGGATGGAGACCAACATCACCCGGATCGAGGGCCTGCAGTTCGACAAGGGCTACATGTCGCCCTACTTCGTGAACCGGCCCGAGAAGCTCTCGTGCGAGCTCGACAAGCCCCTGATCCTCGTCCACGAGAAGAAGATCTCGAACGCGAACATGCTGATTCCGCTCCTGGAGCGGGTGGCGGGGACCAAGCGGCCGCTCCTCATCATCGTCGACGAGCTCGAGTCGGAGGTCCTGGCGCTGCTGGTCGTCAACCGGATGCAGGGCGTCTTCGTCTCCTGCGCGGTGAAAGCGCCGGGATTCGGCGACCGCCGCAAGGAGCTGCTCGAGGACGTCGCGGTCTTCACGGGCGCCAAGGCGATCCTCGAGGACATCGGCGTCACGCTCGAGGACGTGCAGGTGAAGGACCTGGGCACGGCGCGCCGCGTGATCATCGAGAAGGAAGCCACCACGATCATCGAGGGCGGCGGCTCGGACGAGGCGATCAAGGGCCGCATCCAGCTCATCAAGAACGCGATCCCGCTCGCGGGCTCGGACTACGACCGCGAGAAGCTGCAGGAGCGGCTGTCGAAGCTCTCGGGCGGCCTGGCCCAGATCAACGTCGGCGCCGCGACCGAGGTCGAGATGAAGCAGAAGCGGGCCCGGCTCGAGGACGCGCTCCACGCGGCCCGGGCGGCCATCGAGGAAGGCGTCCTGCCCGGCGGCGGCGTCGCCCTCCTCCGCTCCCGCCGCGCGATCGACGCGCTCAAGCTGAGCGGGGACGAGAAGATCGGCGCCCAGATCCTGCGGCGGGCCCTGGAAATGCCCATCCGCCAGATCGCCGACAATGCCGGCGCCCGCGGAAGCGTGGTCGTCCAGAAGATCGAAGAGTCCAAGGACTACACCTTCGGCTTCGACGCCGAGGAGCGCGACTACAAGGACATGATCAAGGCCGGCATCCTCGACCCCCGCAAGGTGGTGCGCCTGGCGCTCCAGAACGCGTCGAGCATGGCGGCGATCTTCATGACCACCGAGGCGGTGATCACGGAGAAGCCGGAGCCCAAGGGGGCGGACGCCATCCCGTCGGGAATGGGCGATGGCCCCAGCCCCGGCATGCCCCAGATGCCCGGCATGATGCCCGGCATGGGGGGAATGGGCGGAATGGGCGGAATGGGGATTTAACGCAGCGGCCGGTTTTCCAGTCCAATTGGAAGACTTTTTATGCCAATGCCCAACAACGCCATCATCCAGACCGGGGACATGCTCCAGATTACGATGATTCCCCCGTGCGTCGTTCCCACCGTCGCGGCGCCGATTCCCCTGATGGGGAGCAGCACGGCCACGAAGGTCAACATGATGGCGGCATGCCTGGAAGGGGACGAACTGCCGAAGATGCTGATGAGTCCGCAGCCCTATACCTCTCCCCCCTACGTCACTCCGGGAATGGGCACTTTCGAAATCCTGCTGAAGCCCGAGAACAAGTCGTCCAAGGGCAAAGAATCGAAGCCGTACCTTCTGAAGGGCACCGTCTTCGACTGCAAGTTCTCGGTAACGGTGCCTGCCATGATGCCCGCACCTCCCGCTCCCCCGGTGCCCGATTCGGTCATGACGAAAATGGGCAAGTGCCAGTTCATCACCACGAACACGACGACGGAGTGCTCCTAGGGTACCTCCCAACACCGTGAGGGCGACACCATGGGCATCTTCAACACCAAGGACGCACAGACCCGGCTCAACGAGATCAAGGCCACCATCCGGGCCAACACGAAGCGCATGATGGCCCTGGCCAAGCTGGACCTGAAGCTCAACCAGCTCTCCGCGAACCAGCAGAAGGCCCTCAGCAACAATCTCCACCTGAATGTCTCGGGGACGGACAAGGCCAAACGGGACCTGGTCCGCGCCGTGATGTTCCTGGACATCCTGGTCTTCGGCGATGTCCGGTCCACGGCGCTGACCAACCGATACGTCAACGAGTCCACGATCATGCTCCAGATCCGCATCGACACGCTGCTCTTCGCGCTGGAGCCGTCGGGAGGCGCCGACCTGGGCAAGTACCGGCCCGTCCGGCCCGGCATCTCGATCAGCGGCGGCAACCACCCCGGGCCCGGCACGATCGGCTGCTTCGTGACGTGCAACGTGAACAACAAGCCGATGCTGCTGAGCAACGAGCACGTCCTCCGTGCCGAGTTCGGAACCGCCCAGCCCGCCAACAACCTCCCCGTGCTCCAGCCCGCCAAGGGCGGCACGGGCATGATCCAGGACAAGGTCGGGACCTACGCGCGGGGGTTCCTCAACACGCACATGGACGCCGCCGTCGCCTATCTCGACAACGGCGTCGGCATGACCGACATTCTTCGCTGCGGCCTGGCCATGGGCAACGCCGGCCCCATGCCGGCCGTCGGCGACATCGTCTTCAAGCAGGGCGCCACCTCGGGCCTGACCGTCGGCGAAGTCGTCTCCATCAACCACACCGCGACCGTCCCCCACGCCAAGTTCGGCGGGAACATCACCTTCACCAACCAGATCGACGTCCACCCGATCAAGGAGATCAACGACAACTTCCAGATTCCGGGCGACTCCGGCTCGGCGCTGCTCGACGGGCAGTTCCGCGTCATCGGGCTGATGCACGGCGGCGGCCAGGGCGGCATCGCGACCCCGATCGCGGCGGTCCTCGCCGCTCTAAACGTGCGCTTCTAGGAATTTTACAGCCCCGCGTGCGGCGCACGCGGGGCTCCGTTCACGCGAGATCCCATTACAATCGAGGAACTCGAAGCTTCTTAATCTGTTCGATCAGCAGGTCCCGCACGCCCTCTCCCATCTTCGCCAGGCGGTCCGTTTCCTTATCGGAGAGATGGCCCAGGTCGCGCAGCCCGAAGAGCTGCATCTGAACGTCCCGGACCGAAATCAAGGCCGCCTCCAGGCTGTCCCGAAACTCGGGATCCTCGAGCGCACAGCCCCGGGCGATGTTCCCTCCGATGGCCATCGCCGAGTTGCAGATATCGTTCCCCAGATCCTCCTGCTCCTGCAGGGGGAGCTTCCCGGCGCACTTGACGACCTCGAGCGTCAGCACGTGGGCCTTCTTCCATGCGGCCAGCTGCCTGAAATTCCTCTTCATATCGTCTCCCTTCATTTCAGTTCCGACAGATGCTTCCGCCAGCCCTTCTCGAGCTCCTCGACGTTCGGGGGCTCCGAGCCCCGGAGGAGCAGATCGATGACGCCGTCGTTTCGCGCAAAGAGGTAGTGGACGAACGACCATGCGTGGGCGTAGTGGCGGGCATAGAGCACGCCGTACATTTCCTCCCGGCCCAGGCCCAGGAACTTCTCCAGCGGCATCGGCTCCTCCAGGCTCAGCAGGAGGAGGGCCCGTCGGTCGACCGCCCCGGGGCGCGCCCTCCCGTCGGAGACCGCGAAGTTGGCGAAGTACTCGGCCACCCCCTCGGCAAACCAGAGCGGCCCCGTCCGGTCCCAGACCCGGTCCATGTACTCGTGGGCGAACTCGTGGGCGAGCGTCTTCTGGAGCCAGGAGGGCGGGGGCGGACCTTCGAGGCAGAGGACCAGCTCGGCGCTCCGCGGATCGTAGAACGATTCCGCATTCGCCGCCCCCGCGCGGACGGCGTACCGCCGGAAATCGCGCGCGGATGCGAAGACTCGCGCGGAGAACATGACCCCCGTCTCATCCCCGCCCAGACAGTCCTTCGCCATCCTCAGGAACTCCTCCAGGTGGGCCCCGACGGTGCGGAGATCGTCGATGGGCGCGTCGCCGCGCACCACGAACGACGGGGTCATCAGGAGCTTCCAGCCCGGTGTCTCGAGGTTCTTCCACTCCCACCCGCGCGACGCCTCGCGCACCGCCCGCGACGAGAACGGAGACGGGGAGCCGTCGGCGCGTAGCCCGGCCTCCGCCGGGCACCCGAAGGGCGGGACCGGCTCCGGACGGGGCGTCGCGGGCGGGATGAGCCGGCCGGCCTCCGATTCTCCGACGCGAAAAGCGGCGTACGGCACCAGGGGCAGCAGGAACAGGAATGCGCTCACCATGGGCGGCCTCCATCGGGTCGAACCTCGCACGGCGAACAGAAGCAAGGTCCGTGCCACACGGCGCGAAAACGCAACCTGCTCCCGTCCAGCGGGTTCGTCAATGCGACCTATAACGGCGCATCACCTCGCGTTACGTTTCGTAACGCGACGTTACGTCCCGATGCGTCCGTCGAGGTCTCTCTCCACCCGAGGAGTGGGGGTTCCGCCGAAAAAGTCGGCACGAAAAATGACGCTTCTTGAAAAATTGTCGACTTGTGGCCCCGCAGCGACGGATACTGTCCAAGTGACTTTGCCTCCGGCATTCGCGCTCGCTCGGGCCTAGACTCGTTACCTTGAGGATCGGTGCCATGCGATTGACTCTCGCCGGTAGATCCCTGGATGCCGGGCTTGCTCTCGCCGTCATCCTGATCGCTTTCGGCATCGTCCTCCGCTTCACCCATCTCGATCGAAAACCCGCGACCCATGACGAAGCCTTCACGGCGCTGCGGGTCTCCGGTCACGCCGAGGCGGAGCTGGTCCGAGATCTGTCTTCCAACGTACGCTTGGTCAAGATCAACGAGCTTCGAAGCAAGTATCTGCTCCCCAATTCCGAACCGCACTTCGTGAACCTGATCCAGGCCATTGTGAAGGAGGAGCCTCAGCTCGCCCCGTTCTACTACATCACCCTGAAGTGCTGGGCCCACCTCTGCGGCGGAACGATCGGAATGCTGCGCGCCTGGTCCGCCCTGCTCAGCCTGCTGGCGCTGGCGTGCATGTACTGGCTGTGCCTGGAGCTGTTTCAGTCGCGATTTACCGCAGTCGTCGCCCTGGTGATCCTGTCCGTCTCCCCCTTCTTCCTGTCGTATTCGCAGGATGCGAGGCACTATTCCTGCTGGGCGGCCGCGCTCATGGCCGCGAGCGCGGCCCTGCTTCGAGCGATGCGTGTCGGATCCCGGCCGAGCTGGGCGATCTATGCCGTCACTCTGGCGATCGCTCTCTACACCGGATTGTTCTCCATCATGGTGGCCGCCGGGCATGTCGCGTACGTCCTCATCATGGAGCGGGCGCGGTTCACCAGGACCCTGGTCTCATTCCTGGCGGCGTCGGCCGCCGCCGGGGTTTCCTTCCTGCCGTGGGCGGCGGTAGTGGCCACTCATTGGGCGCAACTTCGCAAAGTCTCCGGAGGTGCGGAGGAACCGGGGTTGTCGCTCTCGATGCTGGCGCGAGGCTGGATTCGGCAGCCGGGGAGACTCCTCTACAACCTGAACACCCCGCTGGAACCGTCGTCTTCGGAGCGCTGGCTGCAGTATCTGGCGACGGCCGGAAGTGTGGTGCTGGTGCTGGTTGCGCTCTATTCGCTCTATCGCCGCTCGGACAAGCGCATCTGGGCTTTCCTTCTGCTTCTGGTCGGGACCACGGCGGGAGGATTGGCACTGCAGGACCTCGTCGTGGGGGGGCAGGCTTCTGTCGGAGGCACATCGAACATTCCCAAGTATCTCACGCCGTGCTTCCTGGGAATCGTCGCGGCCGTCGCCGCCCTGTTGGGCCGTCCGCCGGACCAGGCAACGGACAGGCCCTGGAAAGTCGCGGCGACCCGCGCGGCGCTGGTCGTCTTCATCGCGACCCAGATCACCGCCAGCGTCGCCGCCTGGCAGGCCACGATCTGCCCGCTCCAGGGAGCCCCGGACAGCAAAGTGGCCTTGAATCTCGCAGCGATTGCCGAGATCAATCATGCCAGGGATTCGGTGGTGGTCACGAACGCCAGCGGGTGGGATGTCCTGTACCTAAGCCAGCTCCTCAACCCCGAAGTCCACCTGTGGACCAAGCCGAGCTGCTGGGCTTGTGACGTAACGGTGGACGTCGCTCGTCTGCGACCCGATTCCCGGGAGACCTTCGAGCGGTTTCAGAGCATCTACCTGTTTCCCAATCCTTCCGAGTCGCTGCTCCAGTGGGCAGGGGAACAGACCGCTTTTGAGCTGAAGGAAACGCGGTTCGGTCCGAAACGCGACCACAAGCTCGTCTGGCTGAGGCGTCGCTAGGCGCCGCTCGCCGCCGGCGGGGTGCCGGCGGCGGCCTTGAAGACGATCCACCGGCAGACGACGAAGTTCACCCCCGTGCCGGCGACGATTCCCGCGAGCGCGGCCAGCTGCGGCGGGAGGCCGGGCCATTTCGTCGCGATGAACAGGGTGATCGCGTAGTTGAGGACGGCTCCCACGGAACACGCCCCGATGAAGCCGACCAGCTGCCGCAGGATTCCTCCCGACCGGGCATAGGAGAAGGTGAAGCGTCGGTTCAACGCAAAGTTCGACAGCATCGAGAGGGCGATGGCCAGCGCAACCGCGGCCTTCATCGGCACCTTAAGGGAGACGAAAACGGTCAACGCGAGCAGATTGACGATCACTCCGGAGGCGCCCACCACCAGGAACTGGAGAATCGAGGACCAGCGGGGATACCGGAAGAGCAGCAGGCGCCGAAGATGCTGGATGTACCGGAGCTGCTCCTTGAAGGTGAGTTTGCTCTCGCCCTTCTGCCTCTGGGCGAAGTGGATCGGCACCTCTGCGGCCCTCGTCACGCCGCACTTCACCAGAAGCTCCAGACCGATCTTGTAGCCGATCGGATTCAGGAAGACGGCCCGGTCCATCAGACTGCGGCGGAACGCGAAGAATCCCGACATCGGATCGGCCACCCGGGTGAACGGCCGCGCCATCAGCGTCGCGACCTTGCTATTGATCCATCGCAGCACCCCCCAGTCCTCGCCGGTCGACGCGCCGGGGACGTACCGCGAACCGATGACGAACTCGTTTCCATTCTGAAGGGCTTGGATCATGTCCGGGATCCGCTCCGGGGGGTGGCTCAGGTCCGCGTCCATGACGACCAGATACTCTTTCTGGGCCAGCTTCAGCCCGTCCACGACCGCGGGGCTGAGCCCGCGATCCGCAGTCCGGACCACGAGACGAACCCACGGCAACGCCTTGGACGCGATCAATTCCGTGGTGCCGTCCCGGCTGTCGTCATCCATGATCAGGACTTCGCAATCCAGGCGAAGGCGGGTTCGAAGCTCATCCAGCCGCCCCAGGAGCAGCGGCAGGCTTTCGACTTCCTTGTACGTGGGAACGATGATCGAGACGGAGCAGGGCTGGCCAGGGTTTGCAAGGCCCGCCGGCGCATCCGCAGAATCCGGATTCCGAGAATCCACGCTCCGACCTCCAAGGGACGATGGGTGCACGGGACTTTTCAAAGCTAAGGGAACATCGAAGCTCTGTCAAGGCGCTTGGAGGGCAAGAGTCCAAAAATGGCGCTTTCAGGAACCGCCTCTCTTCCGGCGTGGCCTCAATCGGATCCCTTCCCGACACTTTTCGATCCAAACCGCCGGAGATCGGGCTCGGCCATCGCCCCCCGGCCGGGCCCTCGGGTAAGAAGGGTGTTGTCGGGGAAGGCGACGCGGCCTGGGCCGGCCGCCGGATCCCGCCCGGAACCCTTGAAAGGAGGAGCACCGTGAAGATCTCCAGGATCACCCCGCTCGTACTGGGCACCCCCTGGCGCAACCTGACGTTCCTGAAGGTGGACACGGACGAAGGGTTGACGGGCGTCTCGGAAGTCCGTTCGATCCGCAGCGATGCCGTCCTGGGCTACCTGAAGATCATCGAGAAGAAGTACATCCTGGGGAGCGATCCCTTCAACATCGAGCAGCTGGTCCAGCGGGCGTTCGTCGACGACTTTCTCCGGGTGAACGACATCACCGGCGCGGGGATC
>Ga0111539_10011759_pt1 | contig 10977 bp, 4 predicted proteins | sample RhiMethybrSRZTD1_FD_79667 | JGI IMG/M metagenome (GOLD analysis project Ga0111539, IMG submission 79667) | Populus rhizosphere microbial communities from Tennessee, USA - Rhizosphere MetaG P. TD hybrid SRZTD1 (version 2) (version 2) | ecosystem: Host-associated > Plants > Roots > Rhizosphere >... | reverse complement strand
GGCGAAGTGTACGACGGCGACATCCCGCCCAACATCCTGCGCGAGATGACCCGCGCTCGCGGGCTCATCCTCCTCATCAATCCCAGCTTCGTGCCTGACGAGGGTCGCGAGCGCTACTACATGCGCTTCTTCGACCGCACGCTCGGGCGACTCAAGTTCGCGCTCGCCGACGCCGCGCGGCGTGGCGACCGGGTGCCCTTCGACGTCCGCACAAACCAGCTCACGATCCCCGTCGCCGTGTGCCTCAGCCAGATCGATCGGGCCCCCCAGTTCATGGACGCCGAGCCGAAGGCGCTGTTCGAGGAAACGGTCGGGGACACCGCGCCTGTCCTATATTCGTGGCTCACGAGGTTCGACATCTTCAAGCTCACCGCGTTAGGCAGGCCGCTCCGCCGCGTCGGGGACCGCGAGGTGCTGGACGGCGAGCCGCGGCCCAAGTTCGTCCACCTGCCGATCTCGTGGATCGTGGGGCAGCATGACCGCACCTGACACCGCACCCGGCGGCCCCCGGCGCGCCATCTGGGGCCTCGTCAACGACGGCTACGCGCTCGTCGCCAAGACCGCCAACCTCTCCTATGACGAGGCATTCGAGCTCTGCCGCGTCCCCGACATCGGCGACCCGAGCGCGTATCTCGATTCGGGGCTCGCCTACCTGCGCGCGCCGAAGTGGGATCACGTCTTCGCCCGGTACTACACGAACGCCGACCGCGACTCCGCGGGACGCGCGTCGCTCGTGTACGATGTCGTCGCGCTGAGCGACGATGAGTTTGCCGCGATCGGCAACGACGCATTCGCCGCGCTTCCGCCGCTCGCGCGGGATCATCGTCCCGAACGGTTCGGCGAGCTGCCGGTTCCCACGCCGACGCCGCGGGACGAAACCACGAGCGCGGCCCGCCTCACCGAGCTCCTCAAGACCGAAGACCCGACGACGATCACCACGCTCCTCGCCGCGCTGCTCGCCGGCGATCGCGTCCTGTCGTTCCTGCCCGGGGTTCGCGCGGAGACTGTCGAATGCCTGACGCTGCTGCTGCCGCCATGGCTTCGCTCGGCACTCACCTTCCAGATCCCCACCATCGACGTCCCAAAGCACACGCCTCGGCTCACGGTGGCCGAGCGGCCGCACGCGCTGCTCGTGGAGCGTGAGTGGACCGCCCTGCTCCCGCGGGACGCCGCCGATCCCCGGCTCGCCGAACCGGCCGCAACGGCCTCGCGGCTCGTGGCGTTAGGCAAGACCGGTGACCGGCTCCACCGCGCCTGGGCGGTCGGTGCCGTGCTGTCGTCCGAAATCGCCCCGACCCAGAGCGACCTCGGCGCCGAGATCGCGGGCATCCTGCGCATGGACCTCCTGCACGAAGGGCTGCGCTCCGGCGACCTGCGGCGCGCAGTGCTCGTGACGGCACGCGCGGTGAGCGACGACGAGCGCCTTCGACTTGCCGATGCCCTGTTCAGGCACGCAGCCGCCGATCGCGTGGCCGCGGCGCTCGCGGACGTCGCTCGCGGGGAACAGCGTGGTGCCTGGAGCGCCGTGCAGGCCATCTCCATCGCCGTCGGTCTGCGCCGCGACCAGCAGCGCGACCGATTCACGAAGTTCTTCTCGAATCTTCTCGATGGCTTGCGCGCTGTTCCGCGCCCGGCCGATGACGACAGCGCTCGCGGTGCGCAGGTCACCCTCGCGTGCGCTGCCGCCGCGCTCGATGACCTCGACCGGTTCCTCGACGTCGCCGATTCTGCGTTGCCGTGGGAATCCGCCTGGCACAACGGCACCGCGCGGTGGGTGAAGGGACGATCTCAGGTTGCGCGACTGTTCGACGCGCTGGCGGCGAGGGGCACGTCGTACGCCGACGCGGTCGATGGCGTGAACGCGATCGCGGCGGTCGCGGCCTCGGCTGCGGGGCCCGCGCGAGAACGCGCATTGGCGATCGGCCTCGTGCTCGTCAGGCGGACGTTCCGCGAGCGTGCGCTGATCGAGCCTCCCGATAAGCTCGGCCCGCTCGCCGATGGCCTCGTGCGCATCTGGTCGGCGGGAAAAGTCGACGCAAGCGCACCGCCGCTGCCTGACGACGCTGAGCGTGCGCTGCGACGGCTCTTCGGCGTCGGTGAGCCGCTGCTCAGTGGCGGCGACCCACGTCGCCTCGCGGCCGAGCTCTCGCGGACGATTGGCGATGCGCCGGGAGGTGAGATAGAGCTGGTGGGCTGGATCGTCGCGGCGCTGGACCGCGCCCATGCCGGAGCGATCGGCGATGCCCCGGTCCGCGTCGCGACCGTGCTGCTCGACGAAGCGCACCGTCTCGCGCCCCGGAGTGAGCTCGCTACGCACATCGGGCGCGTGCTGCTGCATTTCGCCGCGACCGACGCCGCTTTCGTCTTCCGGCCAGGGTGGCTCGAACTCGTGCGGCGGGTGGACGACATGGTGCGCCGCGAGCTCCTGGCGCGAGCGCTCGCGTGGGTGGCTCGTGGTTACGCTGGCGGGCGGTTCACCATCGGCGCGCTCGTCGATGCCTGCGTGGCGTCAGGCGCCGAGGGCGGTACGATCGATGCGGTGACGGTCGCGCTACTCGAGTCGCATCTCGTGGCGGCGGTACACAATCGTGGCAACGCAACCGAGCTGGCCTTGCTGGCGGGCGTCGTTTCGGGCATCGCCACACCTAACGCGGCGGAGCGATTGACCGACGCGCTGCTTGGCGTCGTGGACGAAAGCGTGAGCGATGGCGTCCGCATGCGCCGCCTCGCGCTCGCGCTGTACGAGGTCGAGCGTGTGCGCGACGAGGAACGCTTCGCCGACGCCAGGGCGGCGCTCCGGCGCGCGGTAGCCAGGCGCACGCTGTCACCCGATGAGGAGCGCGCGCTGCGCGCGTTCCTCGGGGTCGATGGCGGGACGGTCATCGGGCGTCTGCTCGGCAAGCTGCCAAGCCTGACGACAGGCGGCGCCGTCGCCGCGGGTGACCGTCGATGACTGCTCCGACCACGCCCACGTCGCCCGTGGCGCCACCCATGGTAACGCCGGTCCCCTCGCTCCCAGCCGGGGACACGCACGACGGGTTTTTCCTCTGGGGCGCGCCGAAGGCGGGAAAGAGCGGATTCATCGGCGCGCTGTATGGCCTCTCGCGCGGTGCCGATGTCGAACGGTGGACCGCCCACCCGAAGGACTGCGACGACCCGCACACGCAGGCGATGGTGCTTCGCGCGCACGAGGAGCTGAGCGAGCGGCGAAACACCAAGACCGGCGTGCGAGACATGCCGTACCGTCCGCTGCGCCTAACGCTTCGGAAGACGAAATCCGGCCGGCAGGTTGGTGAGCTGCGGGTCGCGCTCGTCGATCCCGCCGGTGAGTTCTCCGTCGACCCGACGCATCGGCTCAGCTCTGCCGGAAAGCAGCTGTATCGGCAGGTGGCAACGAGTCACGGCGTGCTGTGGCTCTTCGAGGCGACGCCCGATGGCGCCGCCTCCACGCTCGATCGCCTTCTGATCCTCGAGCAGCTCGTGGCGCTTCTGGAGGCGGGAGGCGCACCGCAGCTCGACCTGCCGGTGGCCATCTGCCTGAGCAAGATCGACTGCCTGTCAGAGGAGAAGCGTCGCGCCGCGCTCACGAACCCGACCGAGGCGCTGCTGGACCATCTCGGCGCGACGTCGCTCACCTGGTTCGAGGCAGTGTGCCCGACGCTGCGCTGCTTCGCGGTGTCATCGGCGGGCGTCGTGCCCGACAAGGTTCGGCCGATCGGATTGAACGAAGTTTTGGATTGGCTGGAGGATCAGCGCGCTCGCCGAATTCGGACCGCGCGCGCGAGCGCGATCCGGGGGCGAGCGTTCGACCTCGTGAAACGCTGGACCTCGGTGGTGGCGAAGGGGACGATGCTGCTGGTGCTCGGCGGCGGCGTCGCGCTCGGTGGCGTACTCGTCGCCCGAAAGCTTCTGCAGCCGAACGAAGCACCGACTGAGGTAGTAGGCCCCGCCCCAGTCGTGCGACCTGTCAGCACATCGTCGGCGCCGGCGACGGCAACGCCGGCGGTGCGGTCTCGCACGTCGGCAGGTGATGTGAACCGTGTGCCGACGCGTCCCGTCGCGAAAACGGTCCCGGTGATCTTCGACGCGAAGGCCGAGCGTGACAGCATGCGCGCGGCGTTCGCGCAGGGGCTCGCCGTTCAACGCGGCGGCCAGAAGGGTTCCGCGTGGTTCCGCCGCGCGTACGTGCACGCGACGCGACTCATCGAGCGTGGGCAGCCAGGGAGCAAGGAGTATACGCCGGAACGGCTGATCCGCGCGCGGTCCTGCGTGTTGGGTGAGCTGCAATGTCCTCGCGCCGCAGTGAGCGAAGATCTGACGTGGGTGCTCGTCTTCGGTGACGACGCGCAACGCCGCACGGCGGTGCGCCTGCTCGAGCGGATAGGCGCATGACGCTGACCGCCGCAATCGTGCTCAGCATGGCGGTAACCGGTGCGCTCGCGCTTTGGGCGTGGCGCCTGCCGGCTCGATTCCCGCGGGTGGCGACGCTCGTGGTAGTCGGGGTTCCGCTCGCGCTGCTCGTGGAACTGCTGCGTGGCCGCAATGCGTCCCTGTCGTCGCAATCGCTTCAGGTGGTGGGTCAGTATGCGTTTTTGCTCGACACCCTGCGCATCGGGTCGGGCTCCGGAGCGGATGTGCGCATCCCGGCGCCGAACAACGGACGGAGCGGCACCGGCCTCGTGTCGGTCCACGTGGTGCCTAACGACACGTCGGTTGTTGTGCGCGCGGAGGCGGGTGCGCCGCCGGTCGTAGCGGGGAAACGGGTACTGGCCGCTGCAGCTGTAGGCCGAAGCGCCAGCATTTCCCTCTCACGTTCTAGCGCGGCCCCCTCGACGGTTCACGCCGCAATGCCCTGGTGGCCGATCGGATGCACGACCCGAATGGCGCCGCTCTGCAACGAACGCACGCTGACCACCGGCGGCGTCAGTGTTCGGGTGCGCGCGTCGGAGAGCGGCGCCTGGAGCGATGCCTTTGGCCCGGCGTTCGCGCGGATCCCGACGTTCGTACTGTTCCGCCGCGACGGACAGGTCTACATCGCTGCCGGTTCCGGGACGGCGTTGACGGTGAATGGCGCCCCTACTCTCACGGAGGCACGCGTCGCCAGCGGCGCCATCGAGATCGGCATCGGCCGCGAGTCCTCCCGCCTTCGGGTGACTGCGGACAGACGCGCGAACCGCATGCACGTCCTGTTCGCGGGGCGACTGCTCGGTGACCGGTGGCCGCTTCACGCGGGTGCGGATCGCGCGGTTCACCGCGTGCAGTACGGAGCGTCGGCGTCGCCTGGCACCCTGCCGCTGATCGACCTGAACGGAGTGCCGTTAGGGGCCGGCGCGTCCCCGTATGCGGGCGCGCTCGAGTGGGCGCCGGGCCGCTGGCGGTGGCACGCCGATGGGCAGGTCCGCTCCATTGCTGTAGGGCAGACGGTCCTGCTGCCCGGAACGGGGAGCACACGATCCGAGCGCGGTCACCTGGTTCGTCTCTCGGCCGAAATCGCGTCAGAAGGCACGCTCACCCGGCTCGCCATCGTCTGGCTCCTTGGCGCTCTCTTGCTGGCGGCGTCGGCCGGCTCTGCATTGGGTCCGGTACCCGCGCTGCGACTCGCCGTCCTGGGCCTGGCGTACACGCTGGCAATGGTCCGCTCGACGATTGCCATCCGCGTCGCGACGTCCGAGCCATTCAACGCCGAGGCGGTGCCGACGACGCTCGTCTTCCTCATCGCCTTCCCGGTGCTCGTATGGCTGCTCGAGCGCATGCGCCACCACGACTGGCAGCGGTCCCTCAGGACGTTGGGCACGGCGTCGTTGCTCCGTCTCGTCGCGGACGCCGGCGTCGTCGTTGGAGCCGCCGTCGTGACCTACATGCTGGCGGGTGGCGAGGACCGAACGCTGTTCGTCGTCTTCATCGTGGTCGCCGGCACGGCCGGACTGCTCGTGCTGCAGTCGCTGCTCGTTCCGCGTGAAGCGCAAGCGACCGCGGCTGGCGCGCCGCTCGGGATGTTCGAGATCGGCGCCGAGCGCGGATTCTCGAGCCGGCACCTCATGCGAGCCGTTGCGACGCTGCTCGTGCTCGTGGTGCTCTACATTGCGCTTGCGCTCTCACTGCGCGGCGTGCCGCCCTATTTGAGCATGGCGCTGTACAGCGTCGTGCTCCTGTTTGTCTATGCAGCGGCCGAGATCAGAGGAAGGGTCTGGCCCCGAATGTCGCGCGCGCACCACAGGCTGGCCGTGCGCACTGCCGCGATCACCGGCGCGGTCGCTGGACTCCTCGCCGGCCTAACGCTCGTCTCCCCGGGGATTGCGTCCGCGATCGTCGGCACGGTGGGAGGAGCGCTCGCCGCGGCCCTGGCCACGAGGTTCGCGCTGGCACCGCTCGTTGGACCGATCCGGTTGTGGCCATACCACCGAAAGGATGTACTCCCGCCACTCTGGTTCGCGTTCGCGCCAGTCGCACTCCTGCTTGTCGCCCAGTGGGGAGCCGTCCGGCGACTCGGGATCACGCTCGGTTTCGCGCTGGCGATTGCCGGCCTGCTGCTCGTCGTGCGGGTGTTCGCCGTGCTCTGGCACCGTGAGACGAAGGAGCGCGTGGAGGCGCACCTTCGCGGCACCGCGCCGGGAACCGAGACCCGTCGCCGCACTCCGCTGTTCGTTCTCCTTGCGCTCACGGTTTACGTGGGGTACCTGGGCGCGGATCGTGGACTCATGCTGCTGCTGGTGACGTCGGTGCTGGCGACGCTGGTCATGGCCACGGCCATGTTGGGACCGCGGCGGCTCGCGGCGTCAGTGGTCGTACTGGTCGTCACGTTAGGCGCCGTCGGCGCGTGGCTTCGCGTGCCGCCGACCGAGCTGGCGGCGCGTCCCATGACGCTCACGACGCCACAGGTTCGCTTCGCTGCCGTTCGCCATCCGCGCGCCCTCGAGCGCCAGATGCTCGTCACGAAGACCAGCGCGGCGCGCGAGATCGTCAGCACGCTGCAGCAGGACTGGGGGATGCGCGCCTACGCCGCATCTGGCGGCACGTGGGGCAACGGTCTCTATGGCACAGCCTACACACGCCGCGCGATCTCCGAGGACGTTGCGCTTACCGACAACGCGTTTGCCGTGTTCGTCCTCAGCGAACACGGGTTCGCCGGGGGAGCGGCGCTGCTGTCGGTCTACCTGGCGCTGGCTTTACTGCTGCTCGCGAGCGCGATGATAGCCGGTCGCGCCGTGAACGAGGTGCCCCGCGGCATCCTGCTCGGCGGCCTCGCGATGTACGTCGCCGTGCCAGCGCTGTACATGGCGGCGGCGAACGTGTCGCTGCTGCCGCTCACGGGGCAGAATCTGCCATTGCTCGGTTTGCGATCAGGAGCCGACGTCGCGTTCGCGTCGTGGACGCTCGCGCTCGCGGTCATCGCGTTGCCGAGAGCAACGGGTCCCGCGCGTGGAGTCACGGAACGCGCCGAGATCAATAGCCACGCGATGCGACGCCTCGCCATCATCCTCGGCGCCGCAGCCGCACTGGTCGTGCTTGTCGGAGCCGTCGTCCTGCGCTCCCTCTATCGAGCGACCCACCGCGACGTAGCCCCGTTTCAGCTCGCGACGTTCGCCGACGGCCTTCGCGCTGCCATAGACCGGGCCGACATCGTATCGAGCGGTGACTCCATCGTCGCCGGTCCGGCCGCGCGCGGGAAGTTCGGGTATCGCGACGGAGACTTCGTTCAGTCCACGCTCGCGCGGGCAAATGCTTTTGCGACGAACCGTGCGGAGTACCGATCCCATTGCGTCGAGCGGGCGCCGTGGCTCAGCGGCGACGCGTCGGGTATGCAGGTTTCGGCCGCTCCGTGCAAGGTCGATCCGCCGGTGGGGAACGGTGGTCCGTGGACTGGCCGCCTCATGGCCGGCGCGACGCACGCGTCATCCGATACCCCGGCTCGTTCCGGCAAAGTCGAGGTCGAGACCGACATAGTTCTGGCGGGTGGTCCCAGCGGCGTGGTGCTGACGCCGGAAGCGAGCGATGTCGTGAGGGTATCGTGCCGCGACACGACGATCGCCTTCGGTGCCGGCGCCGATGTCGACTGCATGGGAGCAGCAAGAATTCGCGCGCGTCGATCCGGAACGGGTGCGGTGATCGATGTCATCGCGACAGGGGCAGGGATCACGAAGAACGGCAATCCCGTCTCGTCAGGCGAACGGCTCCGATACGGCGACATCATCGCGATCGACAGCTCGGCTACGTTGGTCGTAGACGGGACGCCGCGCGGCTCGCTCGCGTACTCGCGCGAGCGAAACGGGCAGGCGGTGCGAGCCATCATGCCGGCGACGCCAGCGCTGGTCGCTCGCCTCGACTCGTTATTGGCGGACGGGCTCCGGCTGCGCTCACGCGAGGGGACTTCGGATGTTGCGCTAACGCTCGATCGCTCGGCGATCGATGCCGTTCAGCGGGGACTCGATCGGCGGTGCGCCGACGCTGCATCGGGTGGCGTCAGGCAATGCTCGGCCATGCTGGTCGATGCCGAGACGGGCGACATTCTCGCGTTCGCCGACTGGGCGAAGCCCGATGTGCGGGTCAGCAAGTTCGCGCCGCTCGATCAGAACTTCCGGAATCATCGGTCGGCGTCGACGATCAAGCCCTTCATTGCGGCCGCGGTGCTCAACGAGTACCCGTCCCTCAAGTCGCTGGTTGTCGAGCATCCCGGCGAGCGGTTCGCGAGCGCCGCTGGCTGGCCGCTCGGGTTCACGATACCGATGAAGTCCGAGCTGCACGGGTGTCCGCGCGTTCCTGTGACGTGGGATTGCTTCATCCCGAACTCGAACAACCTGTACGCCGTGACGCTCGGGTTCCTCGGTGCCGCGGAGCGCGGCGCGAACGGCCTGCCGGCGTTAGGCGGCATCGCCGTGGGGCCGTGGTACGGGCTGAACGGTGTACGGATGGCGCAGCGGCCCAGGTTCGAGGTGAAGCAGGGTCGGCGGATGATCGCGAGCTCGCCGCTCGCGCATCAGCTGGAGAACCTTTTCGACGTGCGGATCGGGCGTCAGTCCGGCGAGTTCGACGAGAGCCTCTGGCGTCCGCTCGAGGCGAAGCGAATGCTGCGCACGAATCCGCAGTGGCAGCTCGTGTCGCCCGACGTGCCGTCGCTGCCGCTCGATGCGCCACAATTCTCCGACCTGCGCTACCTCGCCGGGTTCATGATCGGCGAGAACGAGAACAACTGGAGCAACGCGGCCCTGGTGCGAGCGCTCGCCCGCATCATGAACGCCCGCGGGACGGAGCTCAGGCTGATCCAACGCGTCGGCGATACGGTGCTCGCTCCGGCGGAGAAGCCGGGTGTGCACTTCACGACCGGCCGAGACGATGTGCTCGCCGGCATGCGTGGCGTCGTCCGCGGATCGGGCACGGCGGCACGGACGACCGGTGCGATGTTCAACGCCCCCGGCTTCGACTTCTTCGGCAAAACGGGGACGCTCGAGAGCCAGCGCTTCGAGCCCCTGTCGCTGTTCCTGTTCGGCGGCCGTGAAGCGAAGGCGAAGCCACGCGCGTGCCCGATCGTGGGAATCGTATACGTCGAGTCGGAGCGCGGTGCGGCCGAGCGCCTAACGGGTGTGTCGCTGTTCGCCGACGTCATCGCGCCGGTGCTGCGGGAACGTTACGGATGGGGGGACAAACCATGTGTACTCGCACGGCCGGCGGGGGACGCGCCTTGAGCGCAGAAGGCTGGCTGCTGGATGCTCGTGCTGGTGGCCGGCTGACGCTGGCTGCCAGGAACGGAGCGCTGATCGGGTTGCTCGTGGCCGCCCTCGGCTGCGATCGCGGAATCGACTTGTTGCCGTTCATGCGACGATCGCGCATGACCATCGACTCGCTCTCGACCCAGAACGCGAGTCTCCAGCGGCAGATGGTCATGTTCGAGCGCATCTCCGCCGAAAAGGACACGCTGCTCCGCGAGGTGCGGGACGCGCACGTTCTGATCGAGGCGGTGGCCGAGCAGTTGAAGCACATGGACGGATCGCCGGCGAGCCTCGCGGCGATGGATTCCATCACGGCCGCGATGGGCGGTTCGGACAGCGTTGCCGCCGCTGGCGGGGAGGTGGGCGTCGACCCCGCGGGCGAGATCCCTGCGGGACCCGGGGGCTATCGCGATGTGATGCTCCGGAGGCTCGAGCACGTGAGACGACGTCTCGCTGATGTCGAGGATAGCTCGCGCGTGCGCGGCCAGCGCCTGCTCGAGGCGGCGAAGGACAACGACCGGTTGCGGGCGGAAGTGGAGGAGCATCTCCGCACCATCGACGGGCAGAAGGATCTGATCGCGACGTATCTCGCGCGCATCGCCGAGCTGGAGACGCAGGTCACCGCGCTCACGGATTCGACGCGGAAGCTGACCGAGGCTAACGAGGTGCTCGCCCGGGAGAACGAGGCGCTCGCCGACTCGCTGCGGCGGATCACGTCGCGCGCGAACACGGCCTGGTACGTCGTCGGGTCCCGCAAGCAGCTCGTTCGCGCGGGCGTTCTCACGGAGGAGGGCGGCATCCTCGGCCTCGGCAAGAGCCTCACGCCGGCTCGCGCGATGGCGCAAGGCGTATTCACGCGAATCGACCGCCTTCGAGACACCGAGATCTCGTTGCCCAGAGCGAGGCAATACCGGATCGTGTCGCGGCACGATCCCGACCTGGTGTCTGTGGAGGCGTCGTCGTCGTCGTCGAGCAGGACGCTTCGCATCAATGACCCGGAGCGCTTCTGGAGCGCGTCCGTGTGGCTGATCATCGTGCTCGAATAACCCCGAGGATTGAATCGCAGAGGTTGCAGAGGACACGGAGAACTGCTCTTGACGTTAGGCTCCTCACACAAGCGGCCGTGAGGTCTTGTAACGGTCCTCCGCCTGAACCCGACCACATCCCCTGCGACCTCCGCGACCTCTGCGGTTCAATTTCTCTGCGGTTCTTCCGGCGACTTGACCACCTGGCCCGATCCCTTGAAGACTCGGAGGAGATACCAGAGCGACGG
>Ga0111539_10011757_pt1 | contig 10977 bp, 8 predicted proteins | sample RhiMethybrSRZTD1_FD_79667 | JGI IMG/M metagenome (GOLD analysis project Ga0111539, IMG submission 79667) | Populus rhizosphere microbial communities from Tennessee, USA - Rhizosphere MetaG P. TD hybrid SRZTD1 (version 2) (version 2) | ecosystem: Host-associated > Plants > Roots > Rhizosphere >... | reverse complement strand
CCGACGGTCCGACGATGCTGACGAATTCTCCGGCTTCGATGTCGAGGGATACGCCGCACAACGCCGGCACGGCGACTTCGCCGATGGTGTAGGTCTTCTTGAGATCCTGGATGCTGATGAGCGGCATGGATGCAGCGGTCCTCAGTTGGTCGGGATCGGCTTTGCGGGAGCGCCGTTCAGCCCCGCGTAGTTGTAGAAGAAGGCCGCCACGGATTTCTCGGCGCCGGCCATGCCGTACACCTTGCCGGCCCCCTCGATGACGAAGAACTCGTTGGCCGCGTGTGCGTTGCTGCCGTACCCAGCGGCGCCGCCGACGATGGGAATGTCGAGCGGGCTGCCGGCGAAGAGATACGCCGGCCAGTACGGACCGAGGATGGTCTCCTGCGTTGGCGGCTCGCTGTACGGGATCTTGAAGGCGTCATAGGTCTTCATCAGCGCCCGGGCGACGTCGGTGTCGTAGCGCATCTTCGCCCACGGCACGTCGCCGATGACCTTCATCTCGACGTCCTGATACCCGTGTTTGTCAAGGTGAGCGCGAAGCTTGCGTGTGATGTCAATGCCGTCCATCTTCGGGATGTAACGGAAGTTGTGCTTCGAGGTGATCTTGTTCGGCAGAATCGCACCAGCGCCCCCCGCATACATATTTCCGCCCCAGATGCCGTCGAGGTTCATCGAGGTGCCGTAGCGAGCCATCTTCAGGAAGGCCAGCGGCTCGTCGGCGATGAAGCGCGCGACGCCGAGGTTTTGCGCGGCGATCTTCATGTCTACGCCCTTGGCTGCCTTCTCGAGCTGCTGCATCTCAGTCTTCGACAGCGGCTCCATGTTGTCGTAGAAGCCATCGATGAGGACCTTGTTGCCATCTTCGGACACAAGGGTCTTCAGCATCTGGATGTGCCGCCACGCCGGGCTGTCGACACTCCGCTTGTTGCCGCCGTGAATGTCCGAGACCGTCGGACCGCGGCCCCACCTCGCGCCGCTCGTCGTGAGCTCGACATAAACGCAGCCTTCGGAGCCGCCGGAGATTTCGCCGCCGCCGCCGAAGCTCTGACTGCCGAACCGGTACATCGCCTCGGCGTCCTTGAAGAGCTCCGGGTGATCCTTGACGAATTGACGAAAGCCAATCGACATCCGCTCTTCGTCGCCTTCAGCGACGAAAATCAGATTGACCGGCAGCTGGCCGGCGACCGCCTTGATGGACATCAAGGCATTCCACTGGACGATCTGCGGCCCCTTCGAGTTGGTCGCACCGCGGCCGATCAGGACCTTTTTGAACGGCGCCTGCGCAATCAGACGGCCTTCGAACGGCGGCGCGATCCACACGTCCGGCTGCGTGACGGGCATCGTGTCGTACATCCAGTAGATGACCAGCGTGCGCGGCGCACCCTCGTCGCAGCGCGCATAGACGACGGGATTGCCCTGCGAGCCCCACTCTGTCGTGCCGACGTCGTAGACACGCGATCCCTGGCAGCCGAGCTGCTCGAAGTAGCCCTTGACCATCTCCGCTGACTCCGGAATGCCCTCGCCGGAGTTGGAGATGCTTGGCTGCTGTATCCATTTCTGGAAGGTCTGGACGTGCTCGTCGATGTGCGTGTCGATGTGGGCGAACACTTTCTGCAGCTCGGGGGAAACGATCTGGTTGATGTCCGGCTGGATTTCAGTGTCGCCGTCGGGCCGGATGCCGAGGCTCGCCTGCAGCGGGGTTGGGGCAGCGGCCGGTGAAGCGGCGACCCCGGCATCCGACATTCGTTGACAGCCGGCCAGCGCCAGGCCGAACGCGCCGGCGAGCGCAGCTGTCGCCACTCGATTGGAACGAGGCACCATCGGCGGACCCCTCTGGCGAAAACCGCTACCAGTTGACCTTCGCGCCGATCCGCAGGACGCGCGGCGGCACGATAGCGGTTGGACGCATGAACGAGCTGCCGGACGCCCAGGTGATGGTCTGCTCGGGGTTGGCGTTGAACACGTTGTAGATGTCCATGAACGGTCCGACCTTGATCGTGGGTGCGATCATGATCGACTTCTCGAGGCGGAAGTCGAAGACGTTGATGGTGTCCTGACGTCGCGTGTTCAGCGGTTCGACCGGAATGCGGATGCTGCCGTAGTTCATCGTGGCGAGAATCGTCCGCCCCCAGTTCTGGCCGGCCTGGTGCCGCAGCATCGGCGACAGCTTCAGGCCCCAGGGCGCTTCGATCGTCCCGTGGAGCTTCAGCGACCAGTCGGTGAACAGCACTTTGCCGTCCGGCTCGGTATTGATCAGATCATTCGGGGAGACCGGCAGGGCGTTCTGACGGAACTGCGTGCCGAAGAACGTCGCGCCCGACGTTCCGCAGCCGCTCGAGCCGCAGGCGTTCTGTGCCTGGTTCCAGGTCTTCGAGAAGGCGGCGAGCATCGACCACCGGGCGTGCATCCGTTTGGTCGCGGTGACTTCCCACGTGTAGTAATCGGAGTTCGCGCCGTCCACGTTGTCGAAGACATTGACGACCGGAAGGTTCAGATATTCCGGCGCGAGGTTGTAGGCCGTGAGGCTCGCTCCGTCGTCGGCGTTGCCGGTCACGCCGTCGGGGCCGGGATCCCCAACGGAGACCGGCACGTTGTAGGCATCGAATGGCCGGTTCGCGTTGAACCGTGTCGACAGCTGACGCTCACCGCGCCACACAAACCCGGTGCGCACGCCGAAGTTGGTCATGAGCTCACGCTCGAACCATGCAGCGGCTTCGGTCGTGTAGCTGTCCTCGACCCCTGGAGCGAGTGAAACCGTGGCCGTGCCGCCCTGGACCGCGGTCAGCCGACCTTCTTCGCCGGCCTGCCAGACCTTGTCGAGGTTGGCGTCGGTCCAGTTGTATCGCTTGTACCAGACGTTCGAGTTCGGATTGACGTCCTGACTGAGCTGCGCGCCGGGATTCCACCAGTACTGACCGAAGTTCGCCTTGATTACCGTCCGGTTGTCGCCGGTGAGCGCATAGCTGACGCCGATGCGCGGTGCGAAGACGTTCCACGTGTTCAGGTTGTCGACCGCTGCGAACGAAACCGCCTCCGGCGAGAAGCGGCTGGCCGGCAACTCCTGCTCCGGCAGGAAGTTCTGGTACCTGTCGTAGCGGACACCGAGATTCATCGACAGGCGGCTCGTGATCTGCCACGTGTCCTGTGTGTAAAGGCCGAGAGTGTAGAGGCCGTTCTCCGACTTCGATGGTGTCTGGAACAGAATGATTTCGCTCGGCGCCCCGTTCCGCAGCACTTGCAGCACATCGTTGTAGGTGCCGGCGAACTCCTGCGGCGTGCTGGTCTCACGGAACCATTCACCACCGAATTTGAAGTTGTGATTGCCGCCCCACCCGTTCTTGAAGTAGCTCAGCGAGCCGAGAACCTGGGTGCGCTGGATGTTCAGCTGCCGCGAGCGTGCTTTGCCGGAAACGATGTTGTTGCCGAGATCCTCGTAGCTGATGCCGCTGCCATTAGGAGTATCCGGCCACTCGTAGCCGAACTGGCCGGTGCGAACTTCGAAGAACGTGGTCGGGGTGACGACTGAATTCCACTCCGCCTTCCAAAGCAACGGACTGTAGTCCTGCCGAAAGCTCGCATCGTCGGTCAGATGAATCGCGGTCGTGCCGCCGAGAAGAAACCGATCGAGGCGGTTGTTCTGGACCTTGGTGCTCGGCTGGTAGTAGCCGATCAGCTTGTTGTTCTGCGACAGCTGATACGTCAGCTTCGCAGTCTGGTTGCCGAGATGCGTCTTGTGTGGCTTGACCGGAAAGTTGACGTAGCGCACCGATGAGTCCAGGCTCCTCAGCGATGCGTAGAACCACATCTGGTCTTTCTTGATGTAGCCGCCGACGTCGCCGTTCAGATCGCGATAGCTGTTCAGGCGGTTGGTGTCGCGGGCTTCGAGTCCGCCGCCGCCGGAGACGCCGCGGACAATCTGGTCGGCGTCGATGTTGTAGGCCTGCCAATCCTTGTCCTCGTAGTCGCCGTAGAACGAGCCGCGGAACTGGTTGCCGCCCGACTTCGAGATGAGCTGCGTGAAGACGCCCGGCACCGGGCTTTCCGCGCTCGACGCACCGCTGCCGATGGAGACTTCTTCGAACGAGCCGTAGTCAACGTAATTACCGAAGGCCCCGGTCCCTTCGGTCGAGTTGATCCCCTCGACCATCGGCCGGTTCTGACCCGTGGTGCCATAGACGAAGTACGTCGTCTGCGTGCCGGCGCTGCTGCCGCCGACATCGATGCGCTGGAGCTTGACGCCCGGCGCTTCGGAGAGGATGGCCCAGTAGTCGCGTGCGCTTGGCAGGTTGGCGAGCGTCTCCTTGTCGAAGGTCGTCGCGATGTTGGTCGCCGTGACGTCGACGACCGGCGAGTCGCCGGTGACCAGGACGTTCTCTGTCAGCGACGCCAGTCCCATCGCGACGTTGATCGTGGCGGTGAAGTTCGCCGTCAGCCTGACGTTCTCGCGCCTGACGGTGCCGAACCCAGGAAGCTCGAACGACACGACGTACTCGCCGGGAGGCACGGCGACGAACCGGTAGCCCCCGGTTTCGTTCGTCACGGTCGTCTGCACGCCCATCATCGACGGGCCAGACATGTTGACGGTCACGCCTGGCAGAATCGCGGACGAGTCGTCAGTGACTGTGCCGGTGATAGCCGCAGTGGTGGCGCTGGTGGTCTGCGCCTCTGCGAAGGTGGCAGCGGTGAGCAGCAGCATCGAACCGAACATCACTGATCGGAGTTGCCGGAACATCGAATGTGACCTCCCTGGTGCCTGTTGGAATCCGAGCGCGGACTGCACGCCGTCAGTGCAAGCACGACGCCACGTCTCCACGCGTGCGGCACGTCGCCTGTTTCTCGCTGGAATCCGGGGCAGCGTTGCGCTTCACCTGATGCCGTCGATGGAGCACAGGCGAAAAAGCAACACGATCGTCTGAATCCCCCGCTGACGGCCGTCATCGAACTTCGCGTTTGTCGCTTTTTCGAAGTCCGACCGCACCCTCGCGCGAAGACGCGCCACTATCCATGAGGAAAAACGCCGATCCGACAGGCGGAGCACGCGCGGTGCGAAACTAACATTCGTGTGCGAATCATCTGGACCTAGGGGCCGGTAAGCCAGGTAGGCCGCGTAGGAAAAGACATCCCACCCGCCTCACCTGACTTATCCGCCTCACTGCCCTGGCTGTCTCGGTGGCAACTCGTTTGCGATCGCTCCGGCGCGAAGCGATCGGAACAACCGAGGCGCAGTCACGACCAGACGAGGAGCAGTCAGCATGCGGCGGATCTGGGTGTCGAAGGCATTGCTGCTGCCGGGGCTGCTATCGCTTGGTGCGTGCTCGCACGAGCCGCAAGCGGCGGCAGCTGCGCCAATCGCCAGCGCGACGGCGGCGGCAGCATCGAGTACAACTGCCTCAGACGTCCCACACGGCGATCACAACCCGCACCACGGCGGCGTGGTCTTCATGCACGGCGAGCTGCACTTCGAGGTCGTTCTCGACCGCGGTGGCCATCATCGGATCTATTTCAGCGACGCCGTGCGGGCCGATCTACCCGCATCTGTGGCATCACGTGTCAGTCTCGTCATCACTCGGCCTGAGGGCGACGCCGAAACGATAGCCGCACGCATTGACGAGTCTGGTGAGAGCTGGAGGGCCGACGGTCGGCCCGTCATTGCGGCCGCCACCGCCCGCATCTCGTTCACGACGGGAGACGGACCGTACTGGATCGACACACCCTTCGGGATGGTCGCGCCGTAGGAGATCGAATGCTCCGCTGCCTCCGGTTCGCCATCTCAGCTCTGGTCGCGGTGACGACGTCGGCTTGCCGTGCCACGCCGGTGCAGACTGCCGTGTGCTCGTTGGACGATCACGCCAATGAGTACATCGAGCTCGTCGCCGCCCTGGGTGCTCGCGATCCGGCATCGGTCGACGGACCGCAGCCAAAGCCGCAACGACCACTCACGGCCGGACTCCTGCGTTCCAAAGCTCGCGACCTGCGCGCCCACGTGGAAAACGCTCATGCCGACGCTTCCGATGGTCGACGACGGATCGCGCTCGCCGGCCAGCTGCAGTCCATCGAAGCTCGGGCGTCTCAGCTGATGGGCATGCGCTTGTCGGTCGAGGAGGAATCTGAGCGGCTGCTCGGCTGGGGTGACGAATGGCCGGCGCCAGACGTGGATGCCCTCTCGGCGCTCGAGACGGCGGTGCCGGGCATCGGCCCCCTCGCCGATCGGCTGGCCGACTACGATCGGGACGTTCTCGTCCCGGCGTCGCGATTGCCGGCGGTGATGGCCAGGGCGCTCGCGGCCTGTCGCGAAGCGACGGCACAGCACATCACCCTGCCAGCGTCCGAGCTGATCGACGTTACCTACGTGGATGGCTCGCCGTGGAGCGGATACAGCCGCTATGCCGGCGCCTTCCGGAGCACGTTCGAGGTCAACAGCCGTCTGCCTCTGACCGTCGACCGCGTGCTGGACCTCGCGTGCCACGAGGGCTATCCGGGACACCACGCGATCAGGGTCATGCGCGATCAGAAGCTGCTGCAGGAACGTGGCTGGATCGAAGCGGCGGTCATGCCGACGTTCAGCCCTGAGTCGTTCTGGCTCGAGGCACTGGCGAGCGCGGCGACGGCGCTGACCTTTTCAGACGCTGAGCGCGTCGGGATCGAACGGGACGTCCTCTTTCCACTCGCCGGCCTGAACCCGGACCGAGCCGAAGCCCACATCGGCGTCGGACGCCTCGTCAAGCGCCTGGATCCGGCGATCGCCTTGCTGACCCGCGAATACTTGAGCGGCAAGTTAGATCGTCTGACGGCGCCGGCAGCGTTCAGGGTGTGGGCGGCGATGGCCCAGCCCGCGGCGACCATCGCATTCATCGATCAGTACCGGACCTACAGCACGGCGTACACCGCGGGGCGGCTCCGGGTCTGGAAGCGCATTGGCGCGCATCAATCCGTCGCGGAGCGATGGAAGGCCTACGCGGCAATGGCACTCGAAGGGCCGGATTCACGTCTGGAGCCGCCGCCTCACCCCACTTGGCGCTGACGCCCGAAAACGAAGCCTTTGTCAGGGCGGCGATCCTCGGCCGGCCGCACCTTCGAGGCCACAGGTCAGGCGTTGAACGCCGTCGATCTGTCCACGCCAGTCACCCCGCTGGGAGCTGCGCAAGCGGCCAACATATGATGAAGGGGCATGTATGAAACCGTTCTGACTCTGCATTCATGGACCCGCTGGCTCGCGCTGCTGCTGGGCGTCGCCGCCACGGTGAACGCCTTCCATGAGACGCCCCACCTCACCGATAAACGCAAGGGCTCACGGTGGGACACTTTCTTCATGGCCGCGGTCGATCTTCAGGTGCTCTTCGGCCTGCTTCTGTATTTCGGTTTGAGTCCCTTCACCACCGAAGCGATGTCGAACCTGTCCGCCGTCATGCACACTCCAGGACTCCGCTTCTGGGCCGTCGATCACGTCGTCGTGATGTTCGCCTCGGTACTGCTCGTGCGCCTCGGCCGCGTCTTCGCGATGACGGCACGAACGCCTGAGGCTCGACGCCGTCGGCGGCTGGTGTGTTTTGCCCTCGCGGTCGTGGCGATGATCGTCGCCATCCCGTGGCCCGGCCTCGCCCAGGGCCGGCCGCTGCTGCGGATGTGGTCCACTACCTGAGGCTGTTTCCTGAGACGATAGAAGTATTTAGGGGGTCGCGTTCTAATCTTGGCCCGCGTTGCTGCCGTTTTGCTGGCGTTGTTCCTGACGATCGCGGCGGTTCCGGATGAACCTGCAGCCGCGCAGCGACCCGGCGTCCTCGCGCTTCGCTTTGGCACGCTCATCGACGGCCTCGGCAAATCGGTCCCGGACGCGGTCGTCGTTGTCGATGCCGACCGCATTACCGGCGTCGGCACGGGCGAAAGGGCCGTTCCTGGCGGCGCAGCAGTCGTCGACCTGCGACAGTACACCGCAATTCCGGGTCTCATCGACCTGCACACCCACATGACCTACTCGTGGGATCCGGCGTCGGGCACGAAACCGCTGCAACAAGGGCCGCGGGATCCCGCGGCCGCGATGGCGCTCATGTTCGACAACGCCCGGCGGACGCTCGAGACCGGCGTCACGACAGTGCGTGATCTCGGCGCCTCCGGCGGCACGGACTACGCAATCCGCGATCAGATTGACAAAGGCGAGAAGGCCGGTCCGCGGATGTTCGTCGCCGGTCAGGGTATTTCGCGCGTGAACGGAGACGGCCCGGCCCTCGCTGTGATACCGCAGCTGGTCGAGACCCGGATCAATGCGGGATCGGACTGGATCAAGGTTTTCGGATCGCGCGGCAGCTATCAGAGCGTCGACACCACGCAGACGCTGACGTTTGAGCAGATGAAGGCCGTTGTGGATGCCGCCCATGCGCTCAAGCGCCCGGTCGCGATCCACTCGTACGGCGCGTCGGGGGTGAAGGACGCCGTACGCGCCGGCGCTGACTCCGTGGAGCACGGCATCGAACTGGACGATGACACGATCGCCGACATGGCCAGGCGCGGCACGGTCTGGGTGCCGACGATCGACCACAACCGGTACTATGTCGATGCAAAGGACGATTTCGGATTTGCGCCGGAGACGATTCAGCCGCTCCAAGACTACATTCAGAAGAATCTCGACGCGACGAAGCGCGCGTTCAAGGCGGGGGTGAAGATCGGCATGGGATCGGATGCGGTCTACTCGATGTTTGGTCAGAATACCCGTGAGCTCGGCTGGATGATCAAGGCCGGTATGACGCCAGCGCAGGCGCTCGCCACCGCGACGACCATTCCGGCGGCACTGCTGGGACATGCCAGGGATCTCGGCGCGATCGCGCCCGGCTACTACGCGGACATCGTCGCCGTCGAAGGCGATCCTCTCGAGGACATCGACGTTGTCGTTAGTCGCGTGCGGCTGGTGATGAAGGCGGGCGTTGTGGTAGTGGACAAGAGATAGTCCAAGGCCCGCTCAACTGAGGAGTCCGGCGCCCGTCGACTGTCAGGGTATCGTCACTTCCGTATTCCGGTCCACTCCAGCACGACCAGAACTGGACGGTGGTCTGATGCAACGCGCTCATCGATGACTCGCGATTCGACCACGCGCCACTCGTCCATCGGGCGGCACAGCACGTAATCACCGCGCAACCGCGGTCGTTCGTCGACGGACATCGGCGACGAATCGCTGGCGGAGGCATTGGTCCAGAGGCCTTCGAGAATCGTCATGACGTCGGTGTCGCGCCTGGCGTTCATATCCCCGGCGAGGATGGCGGCTCGATCGTTGTCGCCGACGAGCAGCCGATTGAGGGACATGGCTTGCTCCAATCGGCTCCCCTGATCGCGTCCCTGATCGAGATGCGTGCTGGTGAACTGCAGCACGGGTCCGCGCTCACCTGCTTTCACGGATACCGTCAGCGCGACTCGGGTTTCACTATCCGTCGCACCGGGCAGCGGATGGGTTTCCACGCGCGAGAGCGGCCAGCGCGACAAGACGGCCACACCGTACGCGCCGCCTCCGTAGTCCATGGCCTTGCCAAATGCCGCGTGGAGGCTGGTCAGTCGCGCGAGTTCGGCCACCTGGTCCACTCCGCCGGCTCGATCCGTCCCCTGGTCCACTTCCTGCAGCGCGACGAGGTCGGGCTCGGCGGTTGTGATCAGCCCCGCCGTACGCGAGAGGTCGAATCGACCGTCGGTACCTTCGCCGTGATGAATGTTGTAGGTCAGGACGCGAAGGGTTGCCGGAACCGACGGGTCATCCGTCGTCCAGACCAGAAGCAGCAGCACGAGCGCAGAGATTCCTCGCACCATGGGCCCTCGGCGATTCCCATCATCCCACGCCACGATCCGCCCGCGCCCATCCTCGTGCCAGCCCAGTTGAGGCCGCGCGGGCAAGCGTCGTCAGGTTTCGTTGATCTGCACTGAGACCGGAAAGTGATCGCTGAAGCCTGCGGTGTTGACGTTCCTGGCTGCGTCACCTTTCGGTAGACCGAACCGAATCGGGCCCTGGCCTACGTGATGATCCACCATCTCCGCGAAGGCCTCGACCTTCGCGCTGGCGTCAACCACCTTCAGCCGACCCGGCCCGACCAGCAGTCCGCGGGCGACCAGCACCTGATCGAACACGTTCGCATCGTCGTCGAAGTACAAGGTGCCGTCGAGCGAGCGCTGATTGCCGTGGTGGTCAGTGACAATCTGCGTGAGATAGCGCCACGAAAGATTGTAGAACTTGCCAATCTGGGCGCGCGTCACGTCACCGCGGTCGCGGAGCGCCAACGCGTGAATGATGAGCGAATCATCAAACGGGTCGTCGTTGAAGTCGCCCATCGCGATAATGGCGGCGTCGTTGCCTTTCACCTCGCGAATGCGTCCATGCCAATACGCAAGGGTCTCGCCGGCAGTGGCGCGGAAGCCGGCGGAGTATTGCGGGCCGCGCCCGACGGGTGCTGAGCGCGATGGCCAATGATTGGCGAGTGCGATCAGTTCGTTGCCAGCTGGTGTGATGAACGTCGACTGCGTGATATCGCGTGTGCCGGTCCGCCTCATGACCCAATGCGAAAACAACTCGAGCGGATTCGTCGTGAGCACGTTCGCATCGTAGATGAAGGCGGTATCGATGCCGCGATGGTCGCGCGTCGAATCCACGTGGACGAGCTGGTAGTTACGCGCCGGCCGCAGCAGATTGAGCTGGGTGGCAACGGCCTGCAGCGCGAAGCGGTTCTCGACCTCACACACGCCGAGCAGATCCGGGCCGGCGCCACTCTTCAGCTGAACGATGATCGAGGCGAGTTGAGCGACCTTCTGGTCGAACAAGGCCTGCGTCCAGCCCCTGAGGTCGTTCCCCACGGCCTCGGCGATCCACGGCTCGCGCCCCGGAAAGCCTTCGGGTGCGAACAGGTTTTCAAGGTTCCAGAACCCAACAAGATAGGCCATGTGCAGTGACGGACGAGTATACCTGGTGTTGGGCTAGCTCGGACTAAAGTCGGATACGTACGGTCCCAT
>Ga0111539_10011755_pt1 | contig 10978 bp, 7 predicted proteins | sample RhiMethybrSRZTD1_FD_79667 | JGI IMG/M metagenome (GOLD analysis project Ga0111539, IMG submission 79667) | Populus rhizosphere microbial communities from Tennessee, USA - Rhizosphere MetaG P. TD hybrid SRZTD1 (version 2) (version 2) | ecosystem: Host-associated > Plants > Roots > Rhizosphere >... | reverse complement strand
GGCTTCGGGGAGAGCGAGAAACCGCCCGCCAGCCGCTTCCCCTACGGCGTCGACGCCTTCGCCGAAACCGTGGCGGACCTCTACGGCGGGCTTTCGATCGGCCGCGCGGCCGTGGTCGGACACGCGCTGGGCGGCGCGGTTGCGCTGAGCTTGGCGGCGCGCCACCCGGAGCTCGTGGCGCGCCTGGTGCTGGTCGACGCGCTCTGCTACGAAGCGCCGCGCGACGTCCAGCAGCGCCTGGCCCTGGTGCCGCTGGTCGGCGGGCTCCTGTTCAAGCAGCTCTGGAGCTTCAGGAACTTCCGGACCTACTTTCGCGAACGGGTGTTGCTCCCGGGAGCGTCCGTGCCGAGCGAGCGCATCGAACACTACTACCGGCTCTTCAACACACCGGCCGCACGCGGGAGCGCCTTGGCCACGCTGCGGGCGACGGTCGATACCCGGCCCGTGATCGCGCAGACCAGCCGCATTCAGACCCCGACGCTGGTGGTCTGGGGGCGCGGCGATCGCGTCTTTCCCGCCACGCTGGGGCAGCGGCTGGCGCGGCAGATCCACGGCGCGGGCCTCGAGCTGCTCGACAGCGGACACGCGCCTCACGAGGAGAAGCCGCTGGAGCTCGCATCGATCATCGCGCGCTTTCTGCGGGCGGAACGGCCGCGCCTGCATTGAACGGCACCATGGCGTTGTTCAGCGATCCGCGCGCCGTAGCCCGTTTCAAGAAGAATCGCGGGGCGCTCGCCGGGCTGTGGCTGGTGATTTTGCTCCTCGCCTTCGCGCTGCTCGGCCCCTTGATCGCGGGCCAGGACCCGAACCTGAGCGATTTTTTGCACGGGCGTGGAGCAGACGGCCGGCTCGCCGGGCCTTCGGGCACGCACTGGCTCGGCGTCGACCCGCTGTTTCGCGACCTGTTCAGCCGCCTGGCTCACGGCGCGCGCGTCTCGCTGGTGGTGGCGTTCGTGGCCACCGCGCTCTCGATCGCGATCGGCGCCGTGGTCGGCATCCTGAGCGGCTACTCGGAGGGGACGCGCTGGCAGGCGCTCGATACCGTGTTGATGCGCTCCGTCGACATCGGCCTCAGCTTTCCGTACCTGGTGCTGGTGATGGCGATCGGCGCGGCGCTCGGCGACACCACGATCGTCACGCTGCTTTTGGTGCTCGGCACGACCAGCTGGTTCGGCACCGCGCGCGTGGTGCGCAGCAAGACGATCCAGATCCGCTCGCTCGATTTCATCCAGGCCGCCCGTGCGCTGGGGCAATCCACGCAGTCGATTCTGCTCAAGCACGTGCTGCCGAACGTGAGCGGGCCGCTGATCGTGATCGGCTCGGCGTCGGTGGCCCAGATGATCATCGCGGAGAGCGTACTGTCCTACCTGCAGGTCGGGCTGCCGCCGCCGCAGGCCACCTGGGGCCGCATGCTGCAAGAAGGCCAGCGCCACTACTCGCTAACCCCGCAGCTGATCTGGCTGCCCGGCAGCCTGATTTTTCTGGCCGTGATCGGCTTCAACCTGCTGGGAGAAGGGCTCCGCGATGCGCTCGACCCGCACGAGGATTGAGCTCGTTCTCCCGCCGATCTTGCTGTGCGTGGCGCTCGGTTGCCGGAGCTCGGTCGCGGGCCCGATCGGCGAACGGCGCGAAGTCCCGCCGCAGCGCGGCGGCACCTTGCATGCGGCAACCTACGTCAACGTGCGCTCGCTCGATCCGGCGGTGGCGTTCGACGTCGCCTCGAGCGCGCTCGAAGGCCTGATCTACGACCAGCTGATGGGCTACGACGAGAACGGCAAGCTCGTGCCGCAGCTCGCCGAGACCGTGGACATGTCGAGCGACGGCAAACGTTACGTATTCACGCTGCGCCCGCGGGTCTTGTTCCACGACGGCAAGGAGCTCACCGCCAGCGACGTCAAACGCAGCATCGAGCGCTCGCTGCACCACGATACGCCGTGTCCGGTAGCCTCGTACTACGAGCGCATCGTCGGCTTCGCAGCGTATCACGACGGCAAAGCGCCGGAGCTCACCGGCGTCGAAGTCGCCGGCTCACGCGCGATCGCGATCAACCTCAGCGAGCCCGATGCGACGTTTCTGCACGTGATGGCACTGCCGATCGTGACGCCGGTATGCGAGAGCGCGGGCCGCAGCTTTCAGCGCGATTTCACGCTGCGGCCGTGCGGCACCGGGCCGTTCCGTGTCCTCGAGTACAACCCCAATCAGCGCATCCGTCTCGAGCGCCATCAGGGTTACTGGCGACCGGGGCGGCCTTACCTCGACGGCGTCGAGTGGCAGCTCGCCGTGCAGACGTTCGTCCAGCGCGTCAAGTTCGAGCGCGGCGAGCTCGACTACATGCGCGACTTCAGCGAGGCGGACTCGGTCCTCTATCGCTCGAGCCCTGCCTGGCAGGGGTTCGGAGAATGGGAGCAGCCGCTCAACGTCTACGGCATCTTCATGAACAACGAGCTCGCGCCGTTCGACAACGTCCACGTCCGGCGCGCGGTCGCTTTCGCGATCGACCCGAGGGTGGTCGAGAGCGTGTACCCGGGTCACATCACGGCACGGCACCGCGTGATTCCACCGACCCTGCTCGATCCGGGCAGCGACGCGATCGCGCAGAGCCACGATCTCGGCCGCGCGCTCGAAGAGATGAAGCTCGCCGGCCTCGCGTACGACCCCGTCGCGGGCAAGGGCGGCTATCCCAAGGAAATTCCTTATCTCGCCGTCGTCGACACCTTCGCGCAGCAGGCGGCCGAGATCTTCCAGCAGCAGCTCGCCAAGATCGGCATCAGGATCAGAATCGAGCTGCTCAGCTTTCCGAGCTATCTCGCGCGCTCGACCCGCCGCAAAAATGCCCTGATGGGGTACGTCGGTTGGAACGCGGACTACGCGGAGCCGAGCACCTTCCTCGAGCCGAGCTTTGCGAGCTCGTCGATCCTGGACGAAGAAAGCATGAACGCGGCTTTCTTCTCCGACCGCACGTTCGACGAGCTGTTGAAGAAGGCCCGCCGCTCGACCGACGCGCTCGAGCGCGACGTCCTCTATCGCAGGGCCGAAGATCGCGTGCTCGAAGAAGCGCCCTGGGCGGTGACCTACTCCTACCGCTACTTCGAGCTCTGGCAGCCTTACATGCACGGTTACCGCCCGCACCCGGTTTTGACCCAGTACCTGCGCAACGCGTATTTCGATCTCGAGCAGCGCCGCGCCCGCACACGGGGTGACTCGCCGAGCCGCGGCGCCCTGGCCGCGTTCGCCCGCCGCGGTCGCGGCGCACCGGCCACCACGCTCGCGCTGAGCCTGCTCGGAGCCTCGCGATGATACCGACCATCTTGCGCCGGCTCGCCTTCAGCGCCTTGACGGTGTGGGCGGTCGTGACCGCGACCTTCGTGATCTTCAGCGTGCTGCCCGAGGATCCGGCGCGGGCCGTCGCCGGCGCGCAAGCACGTCCAGCCGATGTGGCCAGGATCCGCGAACAGCTCGGGCTGAACAAGCCCGTGCTTGCCCGCTACGCTCTTTACATGAAAAACCTGGTGCGTTTCGGCTCCGCACCAGCCGACGAAGATCCCGCACAAACCTTGAGGCTCGGGCCGATCCGGGTCGACCTCGGCGTGAGCTATCTCAAGCGGCGGCCGGTCGTGGAGCTGCTAGGCAAAGCGCTCCCGCCGACGCTGTTTCTGGGGCTGTGCTCGCTCATGGTCGAGGTCGGGTTCGGCGCGCTGGCGGGCGTGATCGCTGCCGCGAGGCGGCACACGCCCTTCGACTGGGGGGTGGTCGCGATCACCTTGATCGGCATCAGCGCGCCGACCTTCCTGACCGGGCTCTTGCTGCAGCATCTTTTCGCGCGCGAGCTGATGCTGTTCCCGATCGACGGCTACGGGACGACCGCGCCGGAAAAGCTGCGGGCGGTGGTGCTCCCTGCGTTGACGCTCGGGCTGTTCGGGGCCGCCTACTACGCGCGCCTGGTGCGCGACGAGATGATCACTTTGCTGAAGCAGGATCACGTGCGCACGGCGCGCGCCAAGGGTCTGTCGGAACGCGCCGTGCTCTTGAAGCACACCTTGCGCAATGCGCTCTTGCCGCTCGTCACCGTGGTCGGCCTGAGCATGGGCACCGTGATCGGCGGCGCGATCGTCACCGAGAAGATCTTTCGCTGGCCGGGAATCGGCGCGCTCAGCGTCGACGCGGTGTTCGAACGCGACGGACCGGTGGTGATGGGGGTCGTGATCCTGGCTTCGCTCGCGGTCGTGGGGGCGAACCTGCTGGTCGATCTCTCGTACGCCCTGCTCGACCCGAGAACGCGGCGGCAATAGCCAAAAACTGGGCCGAGTGCCTTCGTTTCCAGAAATTGGGGCCATGGGTCGCCGCCTGCTCCCTCTCCTGTCGTTCTTCAGTGCCGCTTGTTCGGCGTCCGCGCTGCCGGCGTTGGCACCGAGAAGCTCGAGCCCCCTGGCTTTTGCCGCGGAAAGCCAAGGCTCACGGCCGGCCGCGCCGGCACGGCTCGCGCCACCCTGGGGTGGTGCCGGCGCCGGGCTGCGCCGCGTGCTCGGCGCATCGACCAATTCCGTCAGCGAGCTACGCGTGATGCGGCACCCGCTGGTGGCCGCCGACCAAACCCGCGCCAACGTGCTTCTCTATCACGCGTTCGATCGCGGCACGGATCCGCTGAGCGTTCCGAGCCCGCGCTTCGAGCGCCAGATCCAGTGGCTCATCGAGCACGACGTCGAAATCGTCGCGCTCAGCGAGCTGGTCGAGTTCCTGGAAGGGCGCCGCCGCCTGCCCCGGCGCGTCGCGGTCATCACCATCGACGACGGGGTCGAGAGCGTGCACGAGAAAGCCTGGCCAATCCTGCGGCGCTACGGGGCGAGATTCACGCTCGGTTTGCCCACCCAAATCATGCAATCGCCCGAAAACGCGCCGATGTTGAGCTGGGACCAGGTGCGCGAGATGCTGGCCTCGGGATTGTGCGAAATAGCCAGCCACGGCCACCGCCATCTCCCACTGCCGGTGCTGTCGAAACGCCTGGCCGCCGACGAGCTCGAGCTCAGCGCCGAGATCATCGAACGCCAGGTCGGGACCCGGCCGCTCGCCTATTTCTATCCGCTCGGCGCGCTCGACAAGGCGTCGATGAAGAGCGTGCAGCGCGCCGGTTACCGCGCTGCCTTCAGCGCAAAGGGAGGGCCGATCGCGATCGGTTCGAGCCCGCTGATGCGGATCCCGCGCACCAGCATCTTCCACGACGATGACCTCGGACACCTCGCGTTTTACTTCAGCCAGCGCTTCTTCGAACGCTTGCCGGAAACCGCGCGATCTCCCGCCGAAGCGCTGGCTTCGGCACGGGAGTAGTGACGCTCACTGGAGCGGGAAGGAAGCCGTCGGCGGCTTCTCAGCGGCGGGCGGTGCGGCGGGTGGAGCTTCGGGGGGCTTTCGCGGTTTCTCGGCAACCGGGCGCGGCGCGGGCTTTTCGACCACCGGCTTCGGTGCCACCGGTTTCTCGGCCACCGGCTTCTCGGCGACCGGTTTCGGCGCCACCGGCTTTTCGGCGACCGGTTTCTCGGCCACGGGTTTTTCGGCGGGCGGTTTCTCGGCAGCCACGGGCGGAGGCTCGGGCTGAGGCGGCGGGGGTACTTCCGCGACGGGCTCGGCGCTCGCGGGAGCGGGTGGCGTCACCTCGGCCACAGGGGGCGGCGCCTGCGTCGCGACCGGCGGCGGCTCGACCGGCGCCGCCACGGTCGCCTCGACCGTGCTCGACGGCGGCAGGTGCGGTGCGCCGTTGCTGCGAGCGCGCCACATTCCGACCACGGCGACGGCCAACCCGAACCCGATCACACCCGCGACCAGCCGGACGTATCTGGCACGCCGTTCCTCTTGTTCGGGCGTGCGCACGACGGCTTGTGACTTCTGGCGTTGAACCTCTTCGACCAGCGCGGCAACTTCGCGCGTCTCGGCGGCGACCTTGGCAGGACCACCCTCGTAGCGGCCCTCGTCGCCCTCGGCGAAAAACTCGTCGTGGATGTCGAGCGTATCGGCAGGACCCACGGGCACGACGGGACGTTTCGACAAGGCTCGATGCTCCTCTTTGTCTTTGTGAGCGTGGGTGTGGGCGGCGGGAGGCGTGCGCGGCTCCGGTGGCAGCGGGGGGGGTCCGGACTCGGCCTTGCGGAAACCCGAGCGGCCCGCTTCCGGCTCCGCCCGCGACAAGGTCTTCGCCTCGGCCTCCGGCCGCGATGCCGATGCGGCCTCTTCTTCCTTCCGCGCTGCCGGGAAAGGGATCACCTTGCCCTCGCCGTACTTGGCGCCGGGGCTTTCCCGCGTCGTCGACGGCAATTGCGACTCCACGCCCGCCTTGGCGCTCGCGACTGCGGCCCGCGTCTCGAACGAGTCGGGGAGCGTGGCCGAGCCGGGCACCGCCCGCACCTCGCTCTTCGAGCCGTCGATCAGCGTGGTGTCGGCAACCCGCGAAGAGTGCTTCTCGACCTTCTTCGGCTCCGGCTTCGGCTCCGGCGGGTGGGGCGGCGGCGGAACGGTCTCGGCGTCGTCGTCATCGTCGTCCAGGTCGGTCGAGAGCGGCGGCGGCCCGAGGCCCATCACGGTGCGGTGAAGCGCGGTGGGACGGCCGGCATGAGCGGCGTGGCCCGGGCCCGCCCGCGTCTCCGGCACGTCACCGACATCGCTCAGCGGAGGCACGACGACCCGGGCGCGAGCGCTGTCGTTGCCCGAGGCCGCGGCTCGGTCGCCCTCCATTCCGGTGAGCGTTTTGACCCGGCGTTGCTCGCCGAGGTGTTCGATCAATGGAGCTGCTGGTCGCACCAGCGCCGGCGGTTCTTCGGCAACCGGCGCCGGGGTCGCGGCCGGCATGTCGAGCTTGGGCTCGCTCGCCAACCGCTCGGGGACGACCTCGAGGTCGTGCGCGCGCTCGAGCTTGGGCTCGCTCCCGCCGGCTTCGCTCGGCACGACGTCGTCGTGCGACACCGGCGGCGCCTCGGATACGACCAGCAGGCCCTCGAAGTAGAGCTTGCTGATCGTGGACAGCGTCGACAGATCCTCAAACGGCGAATCGTCGACGACGTCGAGCAGCGCACGCTTGCCGTCGAACAGGCGCAGGATGCCGTTCAGCTCATCCGGGATCTCGTTCAGGCGCTCGACCAGTTGCTCGTGGTCGATCTCGAAAATCGTGGCCAAGGACGGAAGCTGTTCGAGCAGGCGGCCCCATTCATCGACGCGACGCATGCCCTCCATCAACAGGCCCTGGGTCGAGGTCGGAATCACGTCCTCGTTGCTGACCGGACGAAACTCGACCTCGAAGCTGCCGCTGCTCCAGATCAAGGCGCGGTACACGGCTTCTTCACCGCGCAGCCGTCCGAGCTCGGCATCCACCACCTTGCCGTCGCGGAAATAAATCTGCGCTTCGTGCCGGCTGTGGCTGATGCGCGCGACACCGCTCTTGCGGCTGACCTCGAAGGTCTGCAGGAGGTCGACCGTGCCCATGTCCTCGAGCGAACCGCTGAGCCGCGTGCGCGCGCTAGTCGGAATGCTGGCGGCGATCCGTTCGTGCGTCCGCCGCGCGAGCAGCAGGTTCACGCGCGCGATCAGCTCGCGCACGAAAATCGGCTTGGTCAGATAGTCTTCGACGCCCAGCTCGAGCCCGCGAATCTTGTCTTCGATCGACTTCTGGCTGGTCAGAAATACGATCGGGATTCCGGCAAACTCGGGGTTTTGCTTGACCCGGCGCACGAGCTCGTAGCCGTCGACGCGCGGCAAGCGCGTGTCGCTGAGAATCAGATCGGGTGTCGAGAACTCGATCTTGGTCAGCGCATCCTGACCGTCAGCCGCCGTTGTAACGCTATATCCTGCCTTCTTCAGGCTGACTTCGAGCACCCGCACGCTGCGGGGATCGGCGTCGACCAGCAGGAGCTGCTTCTTCGCCATCTACGCCTTACCGTCGAATCATCCGCGACCACCGTCGGCCGCATTGGACCGCCGGAGCCGTCATTCTGCCCACGGATCGACAATCTCGCCAGCACCGACCGCGCCGCGCTTCGGTTTCTTCGACCCGAGCGCGGGACGCGCTACGGCGCCCGCGCGGGCTGGCCGGCGATTTCCAGCGGTTCTGGGCGGGGGCGGCGCGGGCTGGGAGTGGGTTTCCGCGAGCCCCTGTGACGAAGCGGTGAGAGGCCCTGGGGCCGGCGCTGGGGCCGGCGCAGGCAGCTCCCCTGGCGGCACCGCCGGCTCGAGCGTCACGGGATCGGCCGACGCCGCAGCGGACATAGCGGACTCGGGCGGCGCGATCTCGCCGGTCGAGCGACCGGCCCACCAAATCCCGAGCGCGAGCGCGACAGCGAGCGTGCTGCCGGCGCCGATCGCGGCCCGGACGACCGTGCGAGACGGCCAGCGGCCCGATCTGCCGAGCGCGATCCGGAGCTCCTCGGCGCTCGGCGCCTCGAGCGCGTCCGCCAGCAGATTCTTCACCCCGCGCGAGGAGGCCGGGGCCGGGCGAACCTCGAGCTCGCCGGCGTCGCCGACCCGGATCACCCGGTCGAGCTCGTCGAGCAGGTCCGACATCGTCGCAAAGCGGTTTTGCGGCTTCTTCTCCAGGCAGCGCAGCGTGATGGCCTCGAGCGCGCCGAGCTCGCGCGTGCCGCCGAGGAGCTGGCTGGGAGGCGTCGGCGACACGTACATGTGTTTGGTCAGGACGCCCATGTAGCTGTCGGCCTCGAACGGCACACGGGCGGTGAACATCTCGTACATCACGACGCCGAGGGCATAGATGTCGGTGCGGTGATCGACGGGATCACCGGTGGCCTGCTCGGGACTCATGTAGTGCGGGGTGCCGAAGACCATTCCGGCTCGCGTCAACCGGCTGGCTCCCGCGACCTTCGCCAGCCCGAAGTCGAGCACCTTGACGATGTCGCGATCGCCGACGACCTCGCTGACGTGGATGTTGTCGGGCTTCAGGTCGCGGTGCACGACGCCGGCGGCATGTGCGGCCCCGAGCGCTTCGGCCACCTGGCGCACGATGCGCACGGCGCGCGCCGCCGGCAGCGGCCCCCCGCGCTTCAAGAGCCAGCTCAGCGTGTGGCCGGTCAAAAGCTCCATGACGAAGTACGGCTGCCGCGACGGCAAGTCGCCGAAGTCGGTGATCTGAACCACGCACGGATGCGACACACTGGCGGCCGCCTTGGCTTCCTGGATGAAGCGCGCCGACAGGTCGCGATCGACAGAAAGGTCGCGCCGCAGCGCCTTCAGCGCGAATTGCCGGCCGAGCGTCGCGTGACGCACGCAGTACACGGTGCCCATCCCACCCTCGCCGAGCACCCCGAGCACCTCGTAGCGGCGGTCGACGACGGTGCCGATCAGCGGGTCGGCCGCCGGATTCCAGTTCGGCGCATGTTCGAGCTTCTCCCCGTCGAAGGGGCAGAAGCGGGCATCGATCCCCGAGAAGTGCTGGCGGCAGACCGGACACGCAAGGGCGCGCGGCACGAGCGTCTCCGCATCGCGCGGCTCCGGCTCGGGCCGTTCGCCCCGGAACAGAAGCAGCGTCTCGTCCACGCGCTAAAGAGCGTAGCTCACCCAACCCGCTCCGCCGAATGAAGCGCGCGAACTAGAGCTGCGTGCCGCATTCGGCACAGAACTTCGAGCCCGAGGGGCTGTTGGCGCCGCACTTCGGACAGCGCGCTCCCGCTAAGGGCTGGGCTCCGGCAGCAGGGGGGGCCCCGGGCGGCGCAGCGTAAGCCGCCGCACCCTGAGCCGGGGGACCCGGCGGGGCTCCGTAGCCCTGCGGGTATCCCTGCGGAGGATAACCCGGCGGGGGTCCATACCCTTGCGGAGGGTAGCCGGGCGGCGGCCCATAGCCCTGCGGCGGGGGATAGCCGGGCGGCGGATAGCCGGGCGGCGGATAACCGGGCGGCGGCATGCGACCGCCGTACGCCATGCCGGCACCCATGCCCATGCCCGCGGCGAGGCCCGCGCCGGCCATGCCGGCCGCAGCCGAATCGCCGCCCTGACGCATGCCCTCGCCCATTCCCATCATGGCTTCGGCGCCCGCGTACTGCTGGTACCGATTCATGTCGAGCTGGTTCACGTAGCGGGCGCGGTTGGCAAAGTCCTGATCGAGCGCGAACTGCCGCGCCTGCGCTTCGGCCTCGGACTTTGCGACGCCGATCTTGGCCTTGCGAGCGTCGATCTTGGCCTGGACGATCTGGTCCTGAAACTCGTCGATGCGCGCCTGGTCCTCTTCCGAGAGGTTGATGTTGAGCTTGGCGATCTCGAGCACCTGGACGCCGATCTTCTGCAGATCCGGGCAATCCTGCACGATCGCTCGGGCCACGTCGGGCCCGGCCGTGCCGAGGTCCATCATCGTCAGATCGCCGCCCTTGATCAGGCGCGTGAGCGTGGTCTTGAGACCCATCAAGAGCTGGTCGCGCACCCACTGCATCGCGCGATCGGGATCCGCGGCGCCGGTCTGACCCACGAACTCGATCACGAAGCGAACCGGATCCAGCACCCTGTAGGCATAGGTGCCGAACGCGCGGGGATTGACGCGAATGTCGAGCTCCGGATCGCGCATCGACCCGATCGGCCCCCCGAAGCCCTGGTTGTAAATGGGCCGGGTGGTGACGAAGTAGAGCTCGCTGATGAAGACGTTCCCGCCCGTGAACTTGTTGATCAGGTGGTTCAGAAACGGGATGTTTTGCGTGCTCAGGGTGTGGCGGCCGGGGCCGAGCGCACCCACGTATTGCCCGTCCTTGAAGAACAGCGCCACTTCGTCGGAATCGACCGTCAGCTGGGTCCAGAACGGGAAGTTCTGGTCCTTGTGTTTGTAAACGACCTTGTCTTTGTGCTCGTCGGGCCGCGCGATCATCATCTGCTGCGTGCCCTGTTTGACGAAGTCGATGATCCCCATTTGGCTGGCTCTCCCGGGCAAAAGGTAGCGGCGTTGGCGCCTGCGCGTTCGAGAACGACGTGCAGGGCGCATACCAAACTTAGACGCGTCCTATCGGCG
>Ga0111539_10011754_pt1 | contig 10978 bp, 8 predicted proteins | sample RhiMethybrSRZTD1_FD_79667 | JGI IMG/M metagenome (GOLD analysis project Ga0111539, IMG submission 79667) | Populus rhizosphere microbial communities from Tennessee, USA - Rhizosphere MetaG P. TD hybrid SRZTD1 (version 2) (version 2) | ecosystem: Host-associated > Plants > Roots > Rhizosphere >... | reverse complement strand
TGCGCCGGGGTCCGCACCGTTGAGGTGGCCGAGCCGAGCGCCTTGACCTCGTTGACGTCGCGGGTGTACCGGGCCGAGGCGAGCGCGGGTGGCGGCGGCGGGGCGAACTGCGTCGGGCTGCGCACCAGCAGCGGCGTCACAAAGCCCAGCCAGGGGGCGACCATGGGCGCGAACGCCGGCGGGGTGGGCCGCCAGACCCCGGGGGCAGGGGCTTGGGTGAACAGGATGGGGGCGTTGCGGCCGTCGTTGGCGCGCAGCCTGATCAGGTTGTCGGCGGCGCGGGTCCCGAAGTCGATGCCGCGGGTCTTGGCCTTGCCGTCGGGGAGCTTCGCCAGCGACGCGGCATAGGCGGTGTCCAGGGTGGCCTGCGCGTATGGCGAGTAGGTGACCAGCACCCTGTGGGCGGCCGCGGCCGCCGCTGCCTGGGCCGAGGTATGGTGCGGCGCGTGGGCGTGGAACCGGTAGGGCTCGTAGCGGCCCTTCACGCCGACCACGGCGTCATAGACGGCCGCCTGGACGAAGGCCATGTACAGGATGGCCTCGACCGGCGTCCTGGTGGTGTCGCCCGCCAGGGTGGTCACGGCGATCGCGTTCCAGTCCGAGATGACCGTCGGATCGCCGGCCGCCCCCGCTGGCGCGGCCGCTGCGGTAGCCGTGCCCGTGGCCAGGGTCGTCAAGAGGGCAGCGGCCGCGAGGGCGGCAAGCCACCTACGGATCTGCGCATGCCGGCGTCGGGTCGACAACCCCATGAACTTGACAGGGATCTGCGCACCTCTGGCCTTCACCTGAATCGACCTCCACTGGGTCTGGGACGGCAGCGCGCCGCATGCTTCTCGCCATCTGGGGAGCAAGGCACCGAACGCTCCATTCCCTGTCCGCACCAAGGCCAGCCGGCGAACGGCTCATCCTCAACTTCGCGCGTGACCGAAACGTGACGCCAGCGTGACAACTGGGGATTATCAGAATCGTTCGTTCCAGATGAGTTCGGGCGGCCAGCTTCGACCGCACGGCTTGGATCGTCTCGACGACTGCGTTCCCCTGCGACAGGCAGGCTGCGCTCAAGGGCCGAGACGCCGATGGTGAAGCGGGCCCGGAGCCGGGGGGCAAGACGATTCGGAGCGTTAGGGGCTGTGCAGACCGTCGATCAGCTGACGCAGCCGGGGAGTGGGCTCAAGGCCAAGGTCGACATGCAGCAGCGCCTGATAGCGTGCGAACTCGCGGACCGCCTCGGACTGGTTGCCCTCGGCCAGGTGTACCTGGATGAGGCTGGCTCGGGCGCTCTCCCTGAGTGGGTCTGCCCGCACCGCCGCACCGGCAGCGCCGGCGGCTTCACCGCAGCGGCCAGCGGCTGCCAGGCGGCCGGCCAGCGCCTCCAAGGCATGCAAGCGCAACTGGCGCCAGTCCTCGGCCTCCAGCAGCACCCAGTCGTCATCCCAGTCGGGCAACAACTCAGCCGATAGGACTGCGACGGCGGCCGGGCCGAGGTCGGACTGCTCCGGCGTCACCGCCGGATCGAGCAACTGGCATGCCAGCGCTCGCGCGTGGCGGACGTCAACCCTGACCCCCTCGGCCAGGCCAAGCTCAAGCTTGCTGGCCGCCATCGCCTTGCGAGCCGTGCGTTGCAACCGTGCAAGGGCTTGTCGCAGGTTGCAGTAGGCGTGGTCCTCGGAGGCGTCCGGCCAGAGTGTCCCGGCAACCGCGGTCCGTCTGACCATCCCGCGCTGCAGCGCCAAGAACGCAACGAGGCGCTGTGACGCCCTCGGCACATTGAGCAGCGTACTTCCCCAGAACAGGGCAAACCCCCCGAGCAGCACCACCATGAAGTCGCCATCAGCCCCCGACAGGGACTCGAACGGCATGAGGCCCCCTCTCGCTGGCGGAGGTCGATGACCGCTGCTGTGGGCAGGTCTGGCACGATGGCGCTGCGGTGCCTCTGCGCTGGGGCGGCCACGCCCCCGATGCCGCCTCAGTGGGCGGCAGGCCAAGCGTAGATTGTTACAACCAGCGTTACAAGATCATCTGCAACAAGGTAGCCGCGGGTACGAAGCACAGCGGGATGGACCCGATGCGCGAAGCCGACAGATCAGGCAGCCTGACCATCGAGGACGTGGCCAGGCTCGCCGGCGTCAGCGTCAGCTCCGCGCGCAACTACTTCTCCCGCCCCGAGGTCCTCAGCACCCCCACCCACGCGCGGATCAAGGCCGCGGTCGCCCAGACCGGCTACACACCACGCGGCAGCCCCACCGGCCTGGGCCGCCGCCAACTCGGCCGGATCGGCTTTGAGGTGCCACGCGGCGAGGACCCCGCCGCCAACCCCATCTTCAACCAGGAGCTCCTCAGCCTGCTGTGGTCGGCACGCGCGGCGGGCTACCGGCTGCAACCGTTCGTCACCGACAAGGAGCCCGGCCCCCGAACGCTGCACTACCGGCAACTCTGGGAACAGCGCGAGGTCGGCAGCTTCATCCTGAGCGACCCCGCCTACGACGACGAACGCGTCGCCTACCTCCAGGACGCCCGGGTGCCCTTCGTGGTGTTCGGGCGGCTGCGAGATGAGAGCGGCTACTGCTGGGTCGACACCGACAACGCCGCCGGCTCGATGTTGGCGGTCGCCCACTTGGCCGCCCGGGGCCACCAGCGCATCGCCTACCTGGGCTGGCCGTCGGCGGACGCGGTCGCCGACCGGCGCTTGGACGGCTACCGACTGGGCCTGGCCGCCGCCGGCAACCTGCCCGACTGCGTCGCGGTGCAAAGCTACGGCCAGTCTGCCGTCGAGCAGGCCCGCGACCTACTGGGTCGCTCGCCCCGGCCCACCGCGGTCATCGCCGCCTGCGACGAGTTCGCCTACGACACGATCCGCGCCGCGGCCTCACTCGGGCTGGCCGTGGGCGGCGGGCCGGGTCAGGTCGCGGTGGTCGGCTGCGACGACTCCGCCATGGCGGCACGGACGGTGCCGACCCTGAGCAGCCTACGCCAACCCATCGGGCGGCTGGCCGACCGTGCGATCGACCTGCTGGTCGCCAGGATTGCCAACCCCCGCTTGGAGGCCCACGTTCTGGAACGCCCCCAGCTCGTCATCCGCGACAGCTCCCGTGCCACCTGATCTGGATGTTCACCACATCCGGATGAGGCTGCCATGAGCTTTGGCGGTGTCCACCTAGGCCGGCGGATATGCGACAGCTCCACGCATGACACCACCAGGGCTTCACCCAACGGGTGCAAGCCACTACCCCGCATCAGCCCAGGTCAGTAGGCCTCTTGGACAGCCTTCGTGAATATCGAGGCTAGACCAGGCTAGACCCTCAACCACTCCAGGTGCACCTGGCCAAAGCCGCAAGTCCGCTACGGTGTTCCTGAGCAGGAGCGTCGCCGTCTACCTATCCAGCCCGCAGTCCCCCTATCTCGTCTTCTCGCGGACGGCCTCGTGGGTAATGTTCCTGAGCATCGGAGATTCGAGTCCCGCTGATCGCGAACAGCACCGCCCCGCGACCGAGACCTCTAGATTGGTGCACAAGGGGCGCGCTACGCCTTGGTCACTTCCCGATAATGACCATGCACTCGCTTTCCAGAACGGTCCCATCGCCGCCAATCACTCGGAGGAACAGGTCGAAGGCGATCGTCGGGCCACCGCTGCGTTCGAATTCCACCGCCCCAGCACCGCCAGCCGAGGTGGTCAGCGTGGCCACGGTCACGAAATCGGTGCTGGTGCAGCTGCCTTCGGCCGGCTGGTCGACGGCCCGGGTAACGGTGAAGGTGGTGTTCGGGGCGGCATTGTGAATGGTGACCTTGACTCGGGCATCGAAGGTGCCCTGGCCGGCGCTTGTCGGGGAAACGATGACCCGGCCCGTCCCCTGGCTGGTCACGGCCGTCAGCGCGCTTTGCGCACCCGTCGGATCGGCTTGCGCCACAGGGGTTGCAGCCATCGCCGCGCAGGCCATGAACAGGGCGACGGCCAGCCCGCGGAGGCCACGTCTTGGGATCATGACATGCCCCTCTCGCTCCATCTGCGTGTGCTGGAGCCGCACAGGAGGAGCTCGGCAGTGAGGGCGCACGCTCACCTCCGATGGAAAGGCCAAGCCGTTTCTCAGGTGTCCCTACGGATTTTCGTGCTAAAGGCGGTTAGGCACGCTGCACCTGATGCTCGGGCAGGTCGTCAGAGCCCCGGGCACGTACCGGGATCCGGCTCGTCGGTTCTCGCCGAGACGCCCTGAGGCACGCGCGGGAAGGTGACGAAAAGGACGTATGGGACCGTGCCCGTGTTGATGACGTCATCCACTTCGCCAGGTCGCTCGATGAACGCCTGCCCCGCGTGGTAGGTGGTGGGCTGGCACTGGCTGCCAAGCGATCGGTAGACGGTGAGCGTGCCCGTCTGCACGACGATGATTGCGCCGCCCGGATGCGAGTGCCAGCCGGAGGAGCCGGCCGGGATGACCGTGATCTGCGCCATGGCGACGTCAGTTCCGACTTGAAGCGGGATGTTCCCTGACATGTTGGTGCCACGCGCCAAAAGGATGTTCGTCAGCCCCGACGGCGGCGTCGCTGCCCCGGGCGCGACGGTCAGGACCGCGACCAGGCCGGCGAGTCCCACCATCAGTAGTGCCCATCCAACAGGCCGTTTCATGCCTCCCCCTTCCGCTTTCGGGCTGTTGTCGTGCGAGCGGTCGCAATCTGCAGGCTCGGGCCCAGCTCCGCGCGAAGCACGAGCACGAGGGCCTCGTCGTGCGACAACGTCATGCGATATGCCGCCCACGCGTACCGCTAGACCCCTCGACGAACCCCTCCCCATCGCCCGCGTGACCCTCGAATCCGCAGTCGAACTGAAGAACCTTCTCCACGACTTCAGGGAATAGCCAAGTCCTGTGGATCGCTGGTCCGCATAATCACGCGGCGACCTCGGTACTTTGTCTGCCTGGTGGCTCCCGAATGGAAACCGCCTCCCGGTGGGCAGGCTGTCAGCGGCATGACGAGAGCCGATTTAGGCGGTCAAGGCGGTCAAGGCGGTCGAGGGAGGGGCTCGCCACTACCACGATGAGGATGACAGCGGTCTTGGCCTTCATGGGGTTTCTCTCTCCCGGGCTGACCGTCGACCGCGGCGTGCGTATTTACTCTTTGCCTTGAGCGTCCCTCCGTTCGATTCCTCCCTTCTACGCCACTGCCGGCAAGCGGGCATCCTTAACTTCGTCCGTGACCGGAACGTGACACCAGCGTGACGGCTGGTCGACGCTGTGATTGGCGTTGCCGTGCACGGCCGGCTGATGGAGTGTCTGGTTCACGAGCTTGTGATGCCCAGCAGGGGCAGGACGCTGACGGCGTCGCGGGCGTTGCGGCGTAGCGCGGCGGCGGTGTTGCCCTCGCCGCGAGCACGCAGGATGCCGATGGCGAGGTTGCGTAGGCTGGCCATGACGCGGGGGGCGGTGCCGGTGCGGGTCTGGGAGGCGTCCTCGGCGAAGGTGACATCGCGGAGGTGGTGCAACGCCTCGATGCCCCAGTGACCCCGCGCCCCGTCGGCCAGGCGGGCGGGGCTGGCCTGGGCGGCGGTGAGGCTGGTGACCGCGTACACCGTCACGGTGCGCCAGCGGTGGCTGTCGAGCGGCCGGGTTCTGCGGATGAGACGCAGCGCCTGGGTGGCGTGGGGGAAGTCCAGACCGGTGACGGTGGTGACCTGCAGCCGGCGGGTCTCGGCGCGGCCGTGGCCGCGGTCGCGGGTGTGGTCGGCGACGGGGACGTCCCGCCACGGCAGGGCGGTGAGCTGCCGGTGGAGTGCGGGCTGGTGGTGTTTGACGACCAGCAGGTAGGCGGCGTGCTTGTGGGAGACCAGCCACTCGGCGTGCTCACGCTGGGTGTGGAGCGCGTCGGCCGTCACCACCTGCCCGGCGAGGTCCAGCCGCTCCAGGAGCGGACGGAACCGGGTGATCTCGTTGGTCTTGCCGTCCACCTCGGTCTGGCCCAAGACCGCGGCGGTGGCGTGTCCATCACCGCGAGCAGGTGCACCTGGGCGTGGACGTGGTGGCAGCTGCCGCGCAGGGTCTTGCCGTCGACCGCGACCGCCCGCCGCGGCAGTGGCCGTCTGGCCGGTGGGGTGGCTGCCGGCCGGCCAGCCAGGCGCCGATGACCTGGTCCAGCGCGTCGGGGTCGACGCAGGCCAGCACGCGGCGCACGGTCGCCTCCCCTGGTGGCCTGAAGGCGCCGGTCAGGGGATGACGCCGCACCCCGAGCGCGGCCAGGACCGGCCTGGGCGCATCAGCGGCCCACTCGCCGATCGCGGCCAGGGACCTGGCGCCGGCCAGCACCGCGCAGACCGTCACGCCGAAGCACGGCGACCAGCGGGTGCCGTCGGCCGCGCCGGTGTCTGGGGTCGGCGATCGTGGCGAGGTCGTTGAGCAGGCTGTGGCACTGGTCGGGGGCCAACGCGGCGGGCGTGGCCAGCCGCTGGGCGACCGCGGGGATGGGGATGATGAAGGGGGCAGGCACGGCGGTCCGGTCCGGTCTGGTCATGGGATTCGACCCGGGTCCGCTTCACCATTGGGGTCTCCGATGGGCTCCTTCTGAGGAACCTGCTACCCAGGATCATGAGCCATATCGGGGTTGCTGGCCGAGGGCGGCCTTGAGGATCGTAGAGGAGGTTCTCACAGCGGCCGACGCTCAGCCAGCTTCGCGCTCCCCGCCGCCGCGCTCACGCTGATCGACCCGAGCTGAGCGGGTGCGGTCGGCTTGGCTGGGTCTGTTGTGTCGCTGGTCGGGATGGGCGCGCTCATGCCGGCCGATCTGCTGGTCACGTTGGGTGCGCTGCCGGTCCCGGAGCCGCTCCACCACCCGACGGGTGGCCCGGTGGTGTCGGCGCTGCTCCATGTCCCGTGGCGGGGCGCAGGCCCGAGCGGGTGCTCGGGGTCGGTGATGCCCCTGCGCTCGCGGTACTGCAGGATGTGGGCGCAGCCTGCCGCCAGGCGCGCTGGCCCTTGATGCTGTCGGGCGGCTGGCCGACTTCGCGTAGCCAGCCGGGCTGCTCGAGCTCCAGCGCCCGTAGATCGGCCGGTTGCGCCAGGCGAGTTCGCGAGCGCAGGCCCGGTCGGCGGCCAGTAGGCCGGCGTGCCAGGGCCGCGGCGGTCTGGGTGAGGGGTGCTGGTCGCGGGCCTGGATCAGCTCCCGGCGGTGCAGTAGCCGTCCGGCGCCCTGGCCGAGTTCGGCCACCCGGTCGCGGGCCGTCTGCTCCCGGGCGGTGGCCTCGGCCAACCCTGCTCAGCGAGCTGGCGCTGGTCGCTGGTGTCGACGGCGAGTTGCTTGGTGCCGTCGCGGCGCCCGACGGCGATCAGGTCCTCGTGGATGCTGTGGGGCTGAGCTTGGGGGACGTCCAGTTCCAGCTCGATCGGCCGTGGCTCGGGGCCGATGACGTCGAAGAAGGTGGTCTCCTGTGTGGCGCGGGTGGCGGCCACATACAGCCATTGGTGGCCCTCGGCGCCGGCCACGCGGACCAGCGCCCGGTCGAGGGCGAGGACCTGGCCGCGGCTGCCGTTGGCCACCCCCAGCGACCGGAGGGCGTTCTTGCCGCAGACCACCAGATCCCCGACCGCGAAGCTGCGGTCACCGACCTGGAGGCGCTCTGCGCCGAGGTGGCCGGCGTGGTCTCTGAGCTGCTGGCAGGCAGTGTTGAACTGGTCCACCTCCTCGCGGCGGTGGGCCAGGATGGCGACCCGGTCCCCGTGCTGGAAGGCCTGCCACCAGTCGCCCAGCAGGAGCTCCTTGAGCTGGGTGGGGGTCTCGGCAGCGACCAGGCGGCCGTGGGCGCGGTAGGCGCCGAGCGCCTGGTCGAGGTCGCCGTTGCGCAGATGCTCGACCGCCTCGCGCTCCCAGGTCTGCTGCTGGCGGCGGTTCTCGGTCAGCTCGGAGGCACCGAGTCGCAGGCGCAGGCCGCGGAAGCCGCCGCCGGCCTCGATGGCAGCCAGCTGGCGGTCGTCGCCCACGAGGATCACCTTGGCGCCGGCCTGGTGGGCGTGGTCGAGGAGGCGGGCGAGCTTGCGGGAGCCGACCATGCCGGCCTCATCCACCACCAGCACCGTCCGGGCGTCAAGCAGCGGCTCATCCGCTGCACGGCGCCGGCCGCGAGGGTCGCGCTCGTGGTCCAGTTCGGCCAGCAGCCGGTCGACGGTGCGGGCGTGCTCGAAGCCTTCGGAGCCCAGGCAGACGGTGGCGATCCCGGTCGGTGCAGCGCCAAGGACTCGGTAGCCGTCCAGCTGCCAGGCGTGCCGAGCCACCCGAGGGCGAAGGTCTTGCCGGTGCCGGCCCGCCCGACCCCCACCTGCACGCCGGCGCCGCCTTGGGTGAGGTCGCGGACCATCGCCTCCTGGTCGGCGCCGATGCTGGGATGGGCGGCCAGCGCGTCCCGCACGCCATCGGGTGAGCAGACTCCCACCTGCTCGGCCGCCCGGCCGACCGCCGACTCCAGCAGCCGCTGCTCGACACGGAGCAGCTCGGGGGTGGTCCAGCGCCGCTCCCCGACCGTGTGTGCTCGGCCATCACGCTCACACATCGTTGGGTCAGGCACCGGTCGGCCAGCCGCTCCAGCTCGGCCGAGCTGATGGCGGCGAGCTGGCCGCCGAGGGCGACCAGGACCTCGCGCCGGGCGAAGGTCGAGGCGTTGGCCGTGAGCCCTTCGGGACTTGCCAGCTGATCGAACACCCGCCCGATGGCCATGCCGTCCGGGGCGACGTCGCGTTGGCGGCCGATCACCTGGCCGATCAGCCGCTCGGGGTCGACGCCGCGCTCACGGGCCTCGGCCTGCCAGCGGCCGTGCAGGGCCTCGGGGTCTCGTGGGTCTTGGCTCGCCGGGTGGCATGCGCCACGAACTGGATCAGCCTGGCGGTGCGCGCCTTGCCCTCCTCGCGTTCCAGGCGCTCCAACTCGGCGCTGATCTGCTCGTGCCGCTTGGAGAAGGCGCGCACCCGTTCCTCGGGCATCCCGACGATCGGGCGGTTGCCCCAGCGGTCCGGCTCGCCCCACTCGATGCCGAGCGTGCGGGTCAGCTGGTGCCGATAGGTGGCCCGGTAGATCGCGTCGGCGGCCTGGCGGTGGGCGAGCAGGTCCCGGCTGTCGAGGGTGCGCCAGCCTCCGTCGGGCCCTTGGGTGCGGTTGACGATGACCAGGTGGGTGTGGGGCAGCGGGGTCCCCGGCCCGGCTGACCCGGTGAGTGAACCCGACCGCCACCAGCCCTGAGCCCGCGACATGCTTCGCCCCGTCTCGGCCCGTGCGGGTCCCGACCTGCCCGTGCAGGCAAGTCACCGCGGCCGCCACGCCTGCCTGGTGGGCCTGCATGGCGGCTCGGCTGGTGGGCTGGTCGCCGAGGGCATACAGGAGGGCGACGTCCTTGACGGGGCGTAGCGCCAGGTCCAGGCCGGCATCGCATCGCTGCGAGGCGCCCGGCCGAGCTGCTCGCCGGTGTCGGGGTGGCGCCAGGCGAACAGCCGCCGGAACTCCTCCTCGGTGCAGACCCCTGCTTGCCGAGTGCCGTGCTGCCGGCGCCGAGAACTCCCCGGGGGCTCTCGCCGTTGCCGGACAGGTATTCTTCGTGGTCGCGGGCGACCTCCCGCACGTAGTAGTCGGCCCGGCCGGCCGACAGCTTGTGCAGGTCTGCGGTCACCGCCGCTCCCGGCTGTCCCAGCAGGCGGCGATCTCGAAAAGCGGCCGGCACGGCTGCCGGATCTCGGCCAGCGCGCGGGCGGGGAGCCCGGTCACCGCACACGAGCCGTCCGTAGCCGGCGTCGCCCAGCGCAGGCCCAGCTCGGCCCCGACCAGCCGGGTGACTGCCCGGCGGACCAGCAGGTGGTAGCCGAAGATGTGCAACTCGGCTGCTCGGCAACCGGCTCGGGGTCGAGCGGCTGGAAGCCGTGGTTGGTGGCGGCCAGGGCGCCATACACGAGGTGGGCGTGGGGCCAGGGCTGGCCGGCCGAGTCGTACCCATGGCCGACCACCGTGGGGGACTCGGCCCCGACCGCGCAGGTGAACTCCACCGACACCCCCAGCACCGCCTCCTCGTGAGCCTGGTCGATCGGCTGGGCCAGCGCCTCCTGCCCGGCGCAGAGCAGGAACCAAGCCAGGGCGCTCAGGGTGCGGGGGGCGGCCAGGACCAGGTCGTAGCCGGACAGCCCGCCGCTGCGCTCCCCAGCCCCATCCCAGCCCACCGGCAGCCGCCCACCCACCGTGGCAAGCGCCCGCTGCCAGTCACCAGCCCGGTCGCTGTCCACCGTCACCAACTCGGAGCCGGTCACCAACGCTGGAGCGGTCAGGCTCATCGCGCCCACCTCCCGGCCCCGTGTTGACGCTTACGTGTCAATAGCGGGTGGGTTTCGCATCGTGGGATGCATACCTGTCGAACTGAAAAGAGTGTAACTGATGTGAGGTCGGTGGAAGGATGGTGGGAAGGGATTGGAGTGGGGAGAGGTGAGCGTGAGTGCTTTCAGGGTGGTGATGGGTAATGACGGCTGCCAGTGTTGCGTTGCTGCTGGTAGCAGCGGTGACGTGGCGTAGGACTGGAGAGCGAGAGGTTGAAATCACTCACGATGATGGATCAATGCGACAGGCTTTGAGACGCCTCAAGCCAGGGTGTAGCTCCGCACCTTATTCGGCCATTTACGGTCGTGCGTGAACTGCAAAGATGCTGGATAGCCAGCACTAATTCTTAGATAATTCCAAAGCAGGTGCGCTGACCAAGCTGCGCCACGTCCCGTTGTCATGGCCTCTGACCTGCGATGTTGCTGCACTGTGGCTCGGCGGTCATCTGCCGAGCGCTGACCGCGCAGCTGCTTCGACCTCCTTGCCTCCGCATCGAGCCGCAGAAGAGGCGATGGCAGCGCCCAGCGTAGACGACCTCGCCTGCTCGTTCGAGCGAAACCTGCGGGCTGGCAACAAGTCTCCTGGGCCATCGAGACCGACCTCGAGGCGGTCGGCGGCGTTGCCGCCCACCTCCGGCCGGGCGCTCGACCAGCCGGTC
>Ga0111539_10011753_pt1 | contig 10980 bp, 10 predicted proteins | sample RhiMethybrSRZTD1_FD_79667 | JGI IMG/M metagenome (GOLD analysis project Ga0111539, IMG submission 79667) | Populus rhizosphere microbial communities from Tennessee, USA - Rhizosphere MetaG P. TD hybrid SRZTD1 (version 2) (version 2) | ecosystem: Host-associated > Plants > Roots > Rhizosphere >... | reverse complement strand
GCTTGAAGAAGAACTTGGCCAGCGACCCGCCGCCGAGCCCGATCATCAGCGCCTGGCGCGGCTCGGGATGGAACAGCAGGAACGCCATCATGCAGCGCGTGTAATCGAGCGCGAGCGCGTACGGCTCCCCCAGGCGCATCGCGCTCTGGATCGCTTCGCCGCCGACGTGCAGGCTGCGCACGCCGCGCGCGTCGCTAACCGCGATGGAGGGCTTTGGCTTGGCCGCCATGGAGCAGGATGACGACGCAGGCCGCGGCGCCCGCGGAGAAAACCGCGCCCGCGAGAATGGCGAGCTGGTAGCTGCCGACCGTGTCGTACGCCACGCCGGCGAGCCACGGCCCGAGCAGCGTGCCGATGCCGGCACCGGTGTAGAGGCAACCGATGATGCCCGACACCGCACGCGGCCCATAGAGGTCCATCACGATGGTCGGCAGCAGAGCGACGCAGGATCCATAGCAGACACCGAACACGATGGCGAACACCACCAGCATCCAGTAGGCGCCGGCCACGTACCAGAGCAGGAACATCACGCCCAGCCCGGCATACATGGCGCAGAGCGACGGCAGCCGGCCGATCCGATCCGCGGGCGCGCCGACGGTGAAACGTCCAGCGAGGCTGCCGACGCCGATCAGGCTCACCAGCGCCACGCCCTGCGCCTGCGAATAACCGGCGTCGGTCGCATACGGACTCAGGTGCACCATCGGCACGAAGAGTCCGATGCAGCTCAACACCAGCGAGGCGAACAGCAGCCAGAAGGGTGCGGTTTTCAAAGCCTCGGGCAGCGGCATGCCTTCGGTCTGGGAAGTCGTCTTGGTCCTGGTGCGGAGAAGCGACGCGGCAACACCACCCAGCAGCAGGACGAAAACCGCGAGCGCCAGGTAAGCGCCGCGCCAGCCGAACAGGCCGATCCACCACGCGGCGAACAGCGGTCCGGCGAAATTGCCGGCGCCGATGCCCGCGACCGCAATACCGGACGCGAAAGCCCGGTTGGCGCCGAACCACGGCTGCACGGCGCCGACCGAGGGCACGTAGACCAGGCCCACGCCGATCCCGATCCCGATGCTGTAGATGGCGTAGAGCACGCTCAGCGATTGCGCAACGCTCGCCGCCCAGAGTGCGAGTACCAGGCAGACGACGCCCGCGATCGCCACGCGCCGTGCGCCGAAGCGGTCGGCGAGCATGCCGCCGGGCGCGCCCGAGGAGAACCAGAGGAAGGCGCAGAGCGAGAACACGAGCGCGATGTCGCCGCGCGACGCGCTGAACTCGCCTTCGAACGCGGCGAAGAAGGCGGCGAAGGAATAGGCGGCGCCGAACCCGACGAACATCAGGGTGAAGGCCGCCGCCACCACCACCCAGCCGTAGCGCGAATCGTCGATCAAGGAACCTCGGGCACGATAGTTGCCCTTGTTGCACAGCGATGAAACGAATAGCCGACCTCCCCATAGTCCAGAAGGCGCTGCGAAGGGTGCAGCGTCACGGCTTGATGAACACGCTGCATCTCGTATTTGTACGGGCGCTCAACCATGTGGTGCCGTTCAAGATCCTGCGCGGCGTGCACGTGGCGAAGGCCGATCCCGGGTTTCTCGACTATCCGGCCGCCTATACGCCCTCTTTCCTCTCGCCGGGCGAGCTGCAGTCGTTCGCCGACCAGCCGCGCAGCGAGATGTCGCGCGCGTTCGTCGAGGACGCGCTGCGCCATGGCGACGAGTGCTACGCGATCTGTGACGGGAAGAACCTTGCAGCGTATGGCTGGTACTCGACTCGCTCGACGCCGATCGACCCATCCGATCTCACCTTGCAGTTCGCTGACGGCTACGTCTACATGTACAAAGGCTTCACCGACCGCGACTATCGCGGGCAGAGATTGCACGCCATCGGCATGACGCGTGCGCTGCAGCATTATCTCGATAGCGGGTACAAGGGCATCGTTTCGTACGTCGAGTCGACCAACTTCGACTCGCTGAAGTCGTGCTTCCGCATGGGCTACCACGTGTTCGGCTCGGTGTACGTGCTGCGACTCTTCGGCCGCTACTTCACGTTTCCAAGCCCGGGGTGCGATGCGTTCGAGTTCCGCGTGCTCAGTACACAGCTCCCCGAGCCGTTATCGGCCATAGCGCCTCTACCCGTCCCCGTCGAACGCAGACGTACCAGTCGTACAGGTTGATCGTCGGGTCGCAGTGGCCCGGCACCAGTAGCAGCTTCTCGCCCAGCGCGGGCGGATTCCTCCCCTCCACCCAGCCGTGCTCGTCGGAGGCATGCGTATAGCGCAGCTCCTTCTGCCACACGCCCGGCATGCCGGAATCCACGCTCGAGGCCTTCAGCCCGGCATCGACGATCGCCACCTCCGCGGAGGGCCGGCTCATCACGGTGCTCAGCACGAACAGCGCGTGCTCGAAACGCGGTAGCGGCGCCGCCCATTCATTCTTCGCGTAGTCCACGTCCATGAAGGCGTAAGAGCCGCACTGGATCTCGTCCCAGGCACCGGCCTCGATTTCGAGCATGAATGTGCCGCTGCCGGCGCCCGTGACGATCGGGCACGCGATGCCGGCCTCGCCCAGCAGCCGCTTCGTATGCTGCACGTGCTGCGCCGCGGTCTCGATCACCGCGTGGCGCTCTTCCATGCTGCGGATGTGCTGCGCGCGGCCGTGGTACGCCTGCAGACCAGCGAAGCGTAGACCACTACGGACAATTTCCCGCGCCAAGGCAACCGCAGGTGCCCCGGGTGGGACCCCACAGCGCCGCATGCCCACGTCGATCTCGATATAGACATCCAGGTCGCCCTTGAGCTGCCGGACATTCTCAGCGTTATCGACGCACACGCCGATCCTCGCCCGGCGCGAGAGCTCGGCCAGGCGCGCGAGCTTGCTCGTGCCGACGATCTCGTTGCTCACCAGCACATCATTTACGCCGCCCTCGACCATCGCCTCGGCTTCCGACACCTTCTGACAGCACATGCCGACTGCGCCGAGCGCGATCTGGCGCTTGGCTACGTCCGGGCACTTGTGCGTCTTCGCGTGCGGGCGGACGCGGACTTTGCGGCCCACTGCGGCATTGAGGGTATTGAGATTTTTCTCGAATGCGTCGAGGTCCAGGACCAGCGCCGGGGTGTCGATGTCCTCGAGTTTCGTGCCGACCGCCGCGGGCGCGCGCTGGGTCATACCGCGGCCACCCTGCGGTTTTTCATCGCGAACCAGACCAGCGCGATGCCGACGACCGCGACCAGCGGCAGCGCGAACATGTTGACGCGCGCCCAACCCGCGGTGGTGACCGTCATGCCGGAAGTGAACGACGAGATCGCCATCATGATGAAGATCGCCTGCTCGTTGGTGCCCTGCGCGCGGGCGCGCTCCTCGGGCCGGTAGGTCTCGGTAAGCAGCGTGGTGCCGCCAATGTAGAGGAAGTTCCAGCCTACGCCCAGCAGCACGAGGGCCCACCAAAACTGCGCCACCGCGATGCCGGAGAGCGCGACGGCGATGGCGGCGAGGTTGAACAGCACCCCGGCGAACATCACCGGCAGCACGCCGATGCGCTTGATCAGCGGCCCGGTGACGAACGAAGGCGCGAACATGCCGATGATGTGCGACGAGATCACGAACGCCGCGTCGCTGTACGGGTGGCCGCACACCTGCATCGCGATCGGCGTCGAGGTCATGAGGAAGTTCATCACGCCGTAGCCGATCGCCCCGGCGAGCACCGCGACGATGAACTTCGGCTGCGCCGCGATCTCGCGCAGCGGACGCCCGGAAGCGCTCTGCTCGGCCGCGCTCGGCGTCGGGATGCGGATCAGGCGCAGCAGCAGCATGGTGACCACGGCGAAGCCGATCAGCACCAGGTAGGCCGCCAAGAACTTCGGGCTCAGCAGCCCGATGGTCCAGCGGCTGCTGGTCGGCCCGAGGATGCCGCCGACCAGGCCGCCGGCGAGGACCAGGGAAATGGCGACCGGCTTGAAATCGCCGCTCGCCACGTCCGCGGCGGCGAAGCGGTAGTACTGGCCGTAGGCGTTGTAGACCCCGAACACCAGGGTGCCGAAGCACAGCAGCCAGAAGCTCTGCGCCCAGATCGCCGAGGCGCAGATCAGCGCGCCGACGATTCCCCACAACGTCCCGCTGGTCAGGCCGCGCTGGCGCCCGACCCGCTTCATGTGCAGCGAGGCCGGCATGGTGCCGATCGCGCCGCCGAGCACCCAGCAGGTCACGGGCAGCGTGGCAAGCCCGGCATAGGGCGCGAGCGCGAGGCCGGCCAGGCCGTTGATCGCGATCAGCGTCGAGTTGTTGGTGAACAGCAGCGCCTGGCACGCGGCGAGCAAAGCCACGTTGCGCTTAGTACTGTTTTTATATACAGTATCCACTCAAGCCTATGGATGCCAAGGACCCTCGGTATCTTCGGGGAGCGCGCTCTTTCATGCAGGGCCGTTTCGAAAGCGTCGCGCGCGAGGCGTTCGACGACGGCTGGACGCCCGAAGAGCCCGACCAGCGGGAGCTGAAGACACAGGTGACCATCGAGCGCGCGCGCTCCATCGTCTCGCACAACGATTCACCCGACGTCGGCTTCTCCCAGTCGATCAATCCCTACCGCGGCTGCGAGCACGGCTGCATCTACTGCTACGCCCGTCCAAGCCATGCCTACCTCGAATTGTCGCCGGGGCTGGACTTCGAGACCAAGCTTTTTGCCAAGACCAATGCTGCGGAAGTGCTGCGCGAGACCCTGGCTAAGCCCGGCTACCAGGTGAGCCCGATCGCGCTCGGCGCCAACACCGACTGCTACCAGCCGATCGAGCGCAAGTACCGCATCACGCGCCAGATCCTCGAGTTGCTGGCCGAATGCGAGCATCCGGTGACCATGGTGACCAAATCGGCGCTGGTCGAGCGCGACCTCGACCTGCTCGGACCGATGGCGCAGAAGAACCTGGTCAAGGTGTTCGTCTCCATCGGCACGCTCGACCGCACACTGGCCCGCAAGCTGGAGCCTCGTGCGGCCAGCCCACAACGCCGTCTAGACGTATTGAAAGCGCTTTCCGGCGCAGGCGTTCCCTGCGGGGTAATGGTGGCAGCGCTGATTCCCGCGCTGAATGACAAGACGATGGAGCATGTCCTCGAAGCCGCGGCCGCCGCGGGCGCGAAGGAGGCGGCTTACGTGATCATGCGCCTGCCGAACGAGCTCAAGGTGCTGTTCAAGGAATGGCTCGCCGAGCACTACCCGCAGCGCGCCGAGCACGTGATGAGCATCGTGCGCCAGATGCGCGGCGGGCGCGAGAACGACCCCAACTTCGGCAGCCGCATGTCCGGCACCGGCAACTACGCCGAGCTGATCGAGAAGCGCTTCGACATCGCCTGCCGGCGCTTCAACCTGAACGACCATGGCGCCGGCCGCGAACCGCCGGAGCTCGACTGCAGCAGGTTTCGCCCGCCTTCCCCGGAAGGTCAGCTAAAGTTGTTTTGATGAGAATCCTCGGCCTCGCCCTCGGCTGGGGCTGGGCCGTGACCATCGTCTGGCTGTCGCTTACGCCCTCGCCGCCGCAGGTCGACGTTCAGTACGGCGACAAGCTCGGGCATTTCGGCGCCTACGGGCTGCTGATGCTGTGGTTCTCTTTGCTGTATCCCCGACTTCGCTTCCGGGTCTGGTACGCGATCGGCTTCATCGCCATGGGCGTAGGGCTCGAGATCGTGCAGGGTCACCTCGGCTATCGTACGTACGACACCGTTGACATGGCCGCCAATACGATCGGCGTGCTGCTCGGCTGGGGCGCCGCGTTGCTGCTCAAGAAACCCGTGTTCCGTTGAATACGCGCGCCGAGCGCCTGCTGTCGGCGCCGATCGTACCGACGCTCGCGCGCCTGTCTGCGCCCGGCGTGCTGCTGGTCGCGTTCCAGTCGATGGTGTCGGTGGCCGACACCTACTTCGTCGGCCGCCTCGGCACCGCGCCGCTCGCCGGCCTCGCGCTGGTGTTCCCGCTGATCATGCTGCTGCAGATGACTTCCGCCGGCGCGATGGGCGGCGGCGTGTCCTCGGCGATTGCGCGCGCACTCGGCGCGGGCGATGCCGCCGCGGCGCGCAAGCTGGTCGCGCACGCCCTCGTCATCGCCGCGGGGATGGGCGCCGCCTTCACCCTCCTGATCGTTCCGTTCGGCGGACTGCTCTACGCCCTGCTCGGCGGCGAAGGCGAAAGCCTGCGCAACGCGCTCACCTATTCCAGCATCATTTTCGGCGGCGCGATCACGGTGTGGGCGGCCAACACGCTGTCGAGCGTGTTGCGCGGCAGCGGCAACATGCTGGTGCCGGCGCTGACGCTGATCGGCGCCGCGTGCGTGCACGTGCCGCTCACCGGCACGCTGATTCCGCGCATCGGCATCGCCGGCGCAGGCATCGCGTACGTCACCACCTTCGGCATCGCGGCGCTGGTGATGGCGCTCATCGTGTGGCGCTCGAGCTTGCGCCCGCAGCGCGCGGACTGGCAGCTCGAATGGCGCCTGTTCCGCGAGATCCTGCGCGTGGGCGCGATCTCCTCGCTGAACTCGCTGCAGACCGTGGTGACCGCGGTGATCATCACCGGTTTCGTCGGGCGCTATGGCGCGGCGGCGATCGCCGGCTACGGCGTCGGCCTGCGCCTGGAGCTGCTGCAGATCCCGCTGGTGTTCGCGGTCGGCCAGGCGCTGGTGGTGCTGGTCGGCGTCCACATCGGCGCCGGCCGCGCGCAACGCGCCAAGCACATCGCCTGGGTCGGCGCCGCCTTCGCCGCCGCGATCTGCCTCGCCATCGGCCTGACGGTGGCGGTGTTTCCCGGGGCGTGGGTCGGGCTGTTCAGCAGCGATCCCGCGGTGCTCGACTCCGGCACCCGCTACCTGCGCACCGTGGCGCCCTTCTACGCGCTGCTCGCCACCGGCATCGCGCTCTACTTCGCCTCGCAGGGCGCGGGGCGCGTGCTGCCGCCGTTGCTGGCCGGCACCGTGCGCCTCGCGCTGGTGTTCGCCGGCGGTCTGGCCGCTGTTTCGCTGCAAGGCCTTTTCCTGGTGATCGCGGCTGCGATGATCGCGTACGGCGCGCTGACGATCTGGTTCGTGGCCGCGGCAAAATGGAAATGACCGAATCCATCTCGGAAAAGCTGGCGAGCGCGGTGGCGGGCGCGGATGCACCGCCGCGCGAAGTCGTGGAGAAACTGCTGATCGACGTCGCCGGCCTGTGCGTCGCCGCGCGCAACACCGATTACGTGCGCGCCGCGCTCGACGGCTGGGAAGCGTCGGGGGACTGCAGCGCGCTCGGCCACGGGCGCGCGCTCGACTCCGGCGGCGCCGCGTTCGTCAACGGCACCGCGGCGCACGGCGAGGACTTCGACGACACCTTCGAGGGCGGCCCGATCCACGCCGGCGCGGTGATCGTTCCGGCGGTTCTCGCGCTCTGTGAACGAGAAGAGGTCGCGGGAAAGGATGCGCTGCGCGCGATGGCGGTGGGCCTGGAGCTCACCTGCCGCGCGAGCCTGGTGGCGCCGAAGATGATCCACAAGGCCGGTTTCCATCCCACCGCGGTGCTCGGCGCCATGGGCGCCGCCGCGGCCACCGCCACGGCACTACGTCTTCCAAAAAAACAATTCGTCGATGCGCTGGGTATCGCCGGCTCGATGGCCGCCGGCATCATCGAATACCTGGCCGAGGGCACCTGGACCAAGCGCATGCATCCCGGCTGGGCGGCGCAATCGGGCATTCGCGCCGCGGACCTGGCGCGGGCCGGCTTCGTCGGGCCGCGCACCGTGTTCGAAGGCGAGCACGGCCTCTATCACGGCTTCGCGCGCACCACCAGCGGCGACTTCGGCAAGCTGCTCGACGGCTTCGGCAGCCGCTGGGTGACCAGCACCATCGCGTTCAAGCTCTATCCCTGCGGCACCATGACGCATCCCTACATCGATTGCGCTCGAAGGCTTTCCAAAAAAATCGCTTTTGAGAATATCGAAGAAATCGTCTGTGAAGCCGCGGAAGGCACGCTGCACCGCCTGTGGGAGCCGCTGGCGGCGAAGCAGCGCCCGCCGAACGCCTACGCCGGAAAGTTCAGCACGCCCTACTGCATCGCGAGCGGCTTCGTGCTCGGCAATGCCGGGCTGGATGCGTTCACCGAGGAGCGCGTGCGCGACCCGCGCCTGGTCGCGCTCGCCGGCAAGGTGCGCTACGAGGTGGATCCGGACAACCCGTACCCCAACGAATACACCGGGCACGTCCGCGTCAGGATGAAAGACGGTTCCGTGGTGGAAGAAAGGCAGCCCCATCTGCGCGGCGGCGCGCACGAGCCGCTGTCGCGCGCCGACGTCGAGGACAAGTTCCGGCACAACTGTGCGTACGGCGGCTGGAGCAAGCAGCAGGCCGACCAGTTCCTCGCCTGGGCCAAGGGCGCGTTCGACGCACGCGCCATCGACCTTTCCGCGTTCAGGAAATAAAGCCGATCAGCGCGTCGAGCACCTGGTCCGGCGCTTCGACCATGAGCGAGTGCCCGGACACAGGAATTTCCACTGTCCTGCCATTTGAAAGCTTGTCGCGTAAAGCCTGTGCCGAGCGCAGCGGCGTCATCACGTCGCGGCGGCCGAGGATGAAGAGCGCCGGGCATTTCACTTTCGCTGCGCTTTCCAATCCCGCCGCGTAGTCGTTGCAGGCCTTGAGGCCGGCGTGCAGCACCCCGGGCGCGAGGCGCTCGAGCCGCGCCAGCATGTCGCCGTACATCCACATGCCGGGATTGGGGTTGCCGGCGAGCGCAACTTGCGCCGCGTGGCCCCAGATCGTGCTCATGTCGAACGCGCTGTAATCGTTGGCGCGCGCCGCTTCGAGAAAAGGATCGGATACCCTCATCGGGAAAGCGATGGCGCAGAACGCGATGCGCTCGACCTGTTCCGGATGACGCGCCGCGAGCTCGAGCGCCGCCAGCGAGCCCATCGAATGGCCGACGATCGAAGCCTTGGCCGAATTGGTCTTTTTCAAAACCGCGGAAAGCCAGTCGGCCATTTGCTCGATCGTAGAGAGCGGCGGCCCTTCGCTCCGTCCATGGCCGGGCAGGTCGAGCGCCAGCACGTTGCGCCCGTGGTAGCCGAAGTAGCGGCTCTGCAGGCCGAACAGGGAATGGTCGAGGCCGGCGCCATGCACGAACACCACGCTGGGCTTCGCCGGGTCGAGCTCGTGCGCGGCGGTGTAGGCAAACACGCGTTTGCCCGCCACCTCGAAATTCATTTTGCCGAAGCCTTCAAGGCTCGATCGAGGTCGTCGATCAGGTCCTGGGCATCCTCCAGGCCGATCGACAGGCGCACGGTGCCGGCGGTGATGCCCGCCTTCTGCAGGTCCGCGTCGCTCATGCGGTAGTGCGTGGTGGTCGCCGGGTGGATCACCAGCGACTTCGCGTCGCCGACGTTCGCCAGGTGCGAAAAGATGCGCAGCGATTCGATGAAGCGCTTCCCGGCCTGGCGCCCGCCCTTGATCTCGAACGAGAACACCGCGCCGCAGCCGTCGGGCAGCAGCTTCCTGGCGAGCGCGTGGTCGGGATGGCTGGGCAGCTCCGGATAGATCACCTTTTCCACCAAGGCATTTTTTTCCAGGAATGCGACAGCCTTGCGGGTATTTTCGACGTGCCGCGGCATGCGCAGGTGCAAGGTCTCGATGCCCTGCAGGATCTGGAACGCGGTCATCGGCGCCATGCAGGCGCCGAAATCGCGCAGGCCTTCGCGCCGCGCGCGCAGCAGGAAAGCGCGCGTGCCCGACTCCTCCTCGAAATCCATGCCGTGGAAGCCGGCATAAGGCGCGGTGAGCACCTCGAACTTGCCCGAGGCCTCCCAGTCGAAGCGTCCCGAATCGACCAGCACGCCCGCGATCGCGACGCCGTGGCCGCCGAGGAATTTGGTCGCCGAGTGATAGAGCAGGTCCGCGCCGAGCGCGAATGGCTTCATCAGGACCGGCGTGGTGAAGGTCGCATCCACCAGCAGCGGAACCTTCGCTTCATGCGCGATGGCGGAGATCGAGGGAATGTCGAGCACGTCGAGGCCGGGATTGCCGAGGGTCTCGCCAAACAACAACCTCGTATTCGGCCGGATGGCGCCGCGCCACGCCTGCAGGTCGCCGGGCTTTACGAAGGTGGTCTCGATGCCGAAGCGCTTGAGCGTGTAGCCGAGCAGGTTGTGCGAGCCGCCATAGAGCGAAGCCGACGCGACGATGTGGCCGCCCGCACCCATGAGGGTGGCGATGGCGAGGTGCAGCGCCGCCTGCCCCGACGAGGTCGCGATCGCGCCCACGCCGCCCTCGAGCGCGGCCATGCGCTCTTCGAGCACCGCCACCGTCGGATTGGAGATGCGCGAGTACACGTGGCCCGCGCGCTCCATGTTGAAGAGCGAGGCCGCGTGCTCGGTGTCGCGGAAGACGTACGACGTGGTCTGGTAGATCGGTACCGCGCGGCTGCCGGTCGCCGGGTCGGGCGACTGGCCGGCGTGCAGCGCCAGCGTATCGAGGCTGGGGTACTTCGGTCCTGCCACTTAGTGCAGATTCTTCCGCGACGGGCGAGTGTAGCTCTCGAACGCGCGCTCCGGTTTCTTCTGCTGCGAGGCCTTTTCTTTCCAGTCGCGGTCGAACATCTCGTTCACCAGCGCCGTGACCTGGCCGACTTCCTCCTTGCCGAACTGGCGGCCGAGGACCGCGGCCACGTCTTCCACCATGCAGCGGCGCTGCGCTTCGTGAATGGCGTGCGCGGTCGGACCGACGAACAGCAGCCGCGATTCCTGCTCGCCGTTCTCCTGATAGAGCGTGAGGTCGACTTCCACCGCCTCGTAGCAGAACGGGCCGATGCTTTCGAGCGCGGCTTCGAGCGCGCCGTGGAAGCTGCGGCCGATCTCGCCGGTCCAGCACACGGTGAGCAACAGCTCCTTCTCGTCGTACTTGAAGCCGGGCTCGTCGGGCTCGAGGCTCTTCACCTCGGCAAGGCCGTCGGCGTCGAGATACTCGAGCAGCGGCGCGAGCGCCTGCTCGAG
>Ga0111539_10011752_pt1 | contig 10980 bp, 8 predicted proteins | sample RhiMethybrSRZTD1_FD_79667 | JGI IMG/M metagenome (GOLD analysis project Ga0111539, IMG submission 79667) | Populus rhizosphere microbial communities from Tennessee, USA - Rhizosphere MetaG P. TD hybrid SRZTD1 (version 2) (version 2) | ecosystem: Host-associated > Plants > Roots > Rhizosphere >... | reverse complement strand
GTTCCTGGCGCGGCTGCGCCAGGAGCTGCGCTTCGCCTCCGCGCAGGCGCTCGTCGAGCAGGTGCACAAGGACGTCGAGCGGGCGCGCGCCTGGTTCGCGGCCGAACCGTCCCGCTGAGTGCTACCATGCCGGCACGCCCGGGAGGGGCTTTGCGCAGCGGTTTCATCACGTTCGAAGGGATCGAGGGATCGGGGAAGAGCACCCAGATCGCCCTCCTGGCGGAGGCGCTCAAGGCCCGCGGACTCCCCCACCTCGTGACGCGCGAGCCGGGAGGGACGCCCGCCGGCGAGAGCGTCCGCGCCCTCCTGCTCGACTCCTCGACCCGCCTCGGCCCGGCGGCCGAGCTGCTCCTCTACGCCGCGGCGCGCGCCGAGCACCTCGAGCGCGTCATCCGGCCGGCGCTCGCGGCCGGGCGCCTGGTGCTGTGCGATCGCTACCTCGACGCCACCCGCGCGTACCAGGGGTACGGGCGCGGCCTGCCGCTCGCGTGGATCGAGTCGCTGCACGCGCTCGAGCCGCTGCGGCAGGCACCGGATCGCACCCTGCTCATCGATCTCGATCCGGCCCTCGGGCTCGAACGCGCCCGCGGGCGCAACCGCAAGGCGGCCCTGGACGAAGGCCGCTTCGAGGCGGAGGATCTGGAGTTCCACCGGCGCGTGCGCGCGGGCTATCTCGCCCTGGCGCAGGCGGAGCCGGAACGCTTCCGCGTCATCGACGGCGACGCTCCGCCCGAGGTGGTGCAGACGCGGATCCAGGAGGCGCTGTGCATCTCCGCGGCCTGATCGGCCAGCCGCGCGCCGTCGAAGCGCTGGCGCGCGCCTCGGCCTCGGGACGCTTCCACCCCTCGCTCATCTTCCACGGCCCGCCCGGCGTCGGAAAGCTGACCGCGGCGCTGGCGCTGGCCCGCGCGATCCTCTGCACCGGGGAGGACCCGCCATGCGGGACGTGCCACGCCTGCCGGCGCATCGAAGCGCGATCGCAGCGGCATCCCGACCTGTTCGTCGCCTTCCCGGAGCGGGTGGAGGACTTCCGCAAGGGGGAGGCCGCCGAGGGGGTCTCCGGCATCGACCTGCAGGAGAAGCAGGAGACGGCCGCCGCCAGCGCCGCCCTGTCGCTGCTCATCGACCGGCTGCGCGAGGCGATCGCCTTCGTGCAGCGCCGCCCCGTCGAGGGAGCGTGCTCGGTCCTCATCATCGACCAGGCGCACCGTCTCACCGCGGAGGGGGCGAATGCGCTCCTCAAGACGATCGAGGAGCCGCCCGCGCACGCGGTGATCGTGCTGCTCGCGAACTCGCTGCACGCGCTTCTCCCGACCATCCGGTCGCGCTGCCAGGCGGTGCCGTTCCAGTCGCTCTCGCCGGGCGCCATTGCCGACTGGCTCGTGGCCGAGCGCGGCCTGCCGGAGGCGGAGGCGCGCCTGCGCGCGGCCCTCGCGGACGGCCGGATCGGCGCGGCCATGGAGCTCGATCTCGACGCCTTCCGCGGCCGGCGCGATCACCTGCTCTCGGCCCTGGAGTCGTTCCTGCGCCCCCCGGACGCCGGCCGGGCGCTGGCGCGCGCCGAGGAGATCGCCAAGGGAGAGTCCCCCGAGCAGGACCTCGAGATCCTCACGAGCCTGGTGCGCGATCGGATGATCGTCGCGCAGGGCGCCGGCCAGGCGCGCGGCCTGATCCACGGCGACGTGGTGCGCCGGCTGCGCGACCTGCCGCTCGAGGGGGGGCGGGACGGCACCGAGGCGCTCCTCGCGCTCGAAGGAGCGCTCGAAGGGATCCGGCGGCGCGGCAACCGGCAGCTCCTGATCGAGAACGCCTTCCTGGGCTTCCTGCCGCCGCCGCGGGGATGAGCTTCTTCCGCCGCGCCCTCCGGGCGTACCGGCGCGACTTCCTGCTCGGCCTGCTGTGCCTGGTGTTCACGAACGGCCTCACGCTCGCGATCCCCTGGCTCCTGAAGCACGGCATCGAGGCGCTGCAGGCGCATGCGCCCCTCGCCGTGGTCGGCCGCTATGCCCTGGCCATCGGCGGCGTGGCGCTCCTGCTCGCGGCGGTCCGCACCTGGTCGAGGCTCTACGTGCTCGGCGCGGCGCGGCGCATCGTCGCCGACGTGCGCGCCCGGCTGTTCGGGCACCTGCAAACGCTGCCGGCCTCCTTCTACGCGCGCCACCGCACCGGCGAGATCATGTCGCGCGCGGTCAACGACCTGCTCCTCATCCGCTCGCTCTTCGGCCCGGGCATCCTGAACCTCATCAACGTGTCGATCCTGTACACCGCCGGGCTGGCGATGATGGCGTTCCTCGACCCGTTCCTGACGCTCGCCGCGATCCTGCCGTACCCCTTTCTTCTTTATGCCGTCAGCCGCGTCAGCCGCACCATCCACCAGCGCAGCAACGCCGCCCAGGAGCAGCTCGCGGAGATCAGCAACAAGGCGCAGGAGAACCTGAGCGGCATCCACCAGGTGAAGGCGTACGCCCGCGAGGACCTCGAGGTCGAGGCGTTCTCCGGCCTGTCGTCCGAGTACCGCCGCCGCAACCTGGCGCTGGCGCGCAGCCGCGGCCTCATCGTCATCCTGATGACCGGGCTCGGCGGGCTGAGCACCATCATCGTGCTGTGGCTCGGCGGGCGTCACGTGATCGCCGGCACGCTGAGCCTCGGCGGCCTCGTCGCGTTCACGTCGTACCTCGCGATCCTGACCGGCCCGACCATCATGATGGGGTGGATGCTCGGGGTGTTGCAGCGCGGCCTGGGAGCGATCCGGCGCGTCGAGGAGATCCTGGGGCAGACGAGCGATCTCCCCGGGGATCTCCTGCCCGGCCCTGGTCCGTCGCTGTCCGGGGCGATCTCCTTCCGCCGCCTGTCGTTCGCCTACCCGGGCGGACGCGAGGTGCTGCACGACATCGATGTCGATGTGCCGGCGGGCGCCATCGTCGGCATCGTCGGCCCGGTGGGGGCCGGCAAGTCGACCCTGGTGCGCCTGCTCGGCGCCGTCTTCCCGGTCGGCCGCGGCATGCTCACGCTCGACGGCCACGACTTCAACGACCTGCCGACGCGCGGCCTGCGCGCGCAGGTCGCCCTCGTCCCCCAGGAGACCTTCCTCTTCTCGCGCAGCATCGCCGAGAACATCGCCCTCGGCCGCCCGGACGCGCCGCGCGCCGCGATCGAGGCGGCGGCGGAGATCGCCCAGCTGACGCGCGACCTCCACGCCTGGCCGCACGGGCTCGACACCCGCGTCGGCGAACGCGGCGTGACCCTGTCGGGGGGACAGCGGCAGCGTGTCGCCATTGCCCGCGCGGTGCTGATGGATCCGCGCATCCTGATCCTGGACGACGCCCTGGCGAGCGTGGACGCCGACACCGAGGCGGCGATCCTCACGGGGCTGCGCCGCTTCATGCGCGGGCGGACCACCTTCCTCATCTCGCACCGCGTCGCCACCGTCGCGGGCGCCGACCAGCTCGTCGTGCTCGAGGAGGGACGCGTGGCCGAGACCGGCGCGCCGTCGGACCTGTCGGCCGGGGACGGCCCGTTCGCCCGCCTGTCGCGCGCCCAGCAGATCGAGCGCGAGCTCGAGGCGATGTGAGCCGCGCCGCCGCGCCGGGAGGCCGGGGGGCCCGCGCCGCGGCCCCGCACCCCGACGACGACGTCCTCGGGAGGGTCTACGACGCCCGCCTGGTGCGGCGGCTCCTGGAGTTCGTGCGGCCGGAGGCGGCCCTCATCACCCTCTCGGTCGCCTTGATGTTCGCGGTGATGGGGGCGAGCCTGGTCCAGCCCTGGCTCCTGAAGCGCCTCATCGACGAGCACATCGTCCCCGGGCGCCTGCAGGGGGTCACGACGCTGGCGCTCCTCTACCTCGCCGCCTTCGCGCTCGAGCTCTCCGCCCGCTTCGGCCAGCTCTACACGATGGAGCGCACCGGCCAGAACGTCATCCAGGCGCTCCGCGTCCGGGTGTTCGCGCGGATGCAGCGGCTCGACATGGCCTTCTTCGACGGCCACCCGGTCGGCCGCCTGATGACGCGGGTGACGACCGACGTGGAGTCGCTCGCGGACCTCTTCGCGAGCGGCACCGTGACGCTCCTGGGGGACGTGGTCAAGCTCGTCGCCATCGTGGCCATCCTCTGGTGGCTCGACCCGCGCCTGGCGCTCGTGACCATCACCATCGTCCCGGTGCTGTTCGCGCTGTCGATCCTCTTCCGCGGCCGCATCCGCGAGGCGTACCGCGACGTGCGGCGGCGCATCGCCCGCATCAACGCCTTCCTGCAGGAGGCGGTGAGCGGCATGATGCTGACCCAGCTCTTCCGTCGCGAGGAGCAGGACCGGCGCGAGTTCAAGGCGATCAACGACGATCACCGCGAGGCCGAGCTGCGCTCGGTCGTCTACGAGTCGTCCTTCTCGGCGGTCGTCGAGCTCGTTGGAACGCTCGCCACCGCGGGCATCCTCTGGTACGGCGGGGCGCGCGTCCTGTCCACGGCCCTCACCTTCGGCACGCTGGTCGCGTTCCTCGAGTACACGTCGCGTTTCTTCCAGCCGATCCGGGATCTGTCCGGCTTCTACGCGGTGCTGCAGGCGGCCATGGCGTCGCTCGAGCGTCTCTTCGACCTGCTGGACACGCGGGCGTCGATCGTGGACGGCCCGGCGCCGGACGGCCCGGGACCCGGGGCGGGCCGCGTGGAGTTCGACCGGGTCGCCTTCCGCTACCTGCCGGACGAGCCGGTGCTGAGCGACGTCTCCTTCACGGTCGAGCCGGGACGGAACATCGCCCTCGTCGGCGCCACGGGGGCCGGCAAGACGACGGTCGTCAAGCTCCTGATCCGGCTCTACGACCCGACCTCCGGCTCGATCCGGCTCGACGGCACGGACCTGCGCGACCTGCCGGTGCACGAGGTCCGGCGGCGCTGCGGCCTGGTCATGCAGGACCACTTCCTCATTGCCGGGACGGTGGCGGAGAACATCGCCTTCGGCGACCTCGGCCTGTCGCGCGAGCGGATCGAAGCGGCGGCGCGCCTGGTGCACGCCGACCGGTTCGTGCGCGCCCTGCCGCACGGCTACGACGAGCCGCTGCGTGAGCGCGGCGGGAACCTGTCGGTCGGCCAGAAGCAGCTGCTGTCCCTGGCGCGTGCCGTCGCCTCCGACCCGCCGATCCTCATCCTGGACGAGGCGACCTCGAGCATCGACAGCGAGACCGAGGCGCTCATCCAGGACGCCCTGGCCCAGGTGATGCGCGGCCGGACCTCCCTGGTCATCGCGCACCGGCTGTCCACGATCCTGGCGGCGGATCGGATCCTCGTGTTCCATCACGGGCGGATCGTCGAGGAGGGGCGGCACCGTGACCTGCTGGCCCGGCACGGCGTGTACGCGCGGCTGTATGAATTGCAGTTCGGCCAGGGCGCCTCTCAGGCGGACCGGCCGGAGCGCTTCGCAGCGGGGCCACTGGTCCCGTCCCAGCCGTAGCGCTCCAGGTCGAATCGCCCGGACTTTCCGGCGCGCAGCCCCTCGCGGCGCAGCCGCGCCGCCTGACCGTCCGGCCGGCCCCGGGTCTCCGACGGACGGGGGCTGACACCCCCCTGCGCGTTCAGGACACGGTGCCAGGGGATCGTGCGACCCGCCACGCGCCCGCGGGCCGGAAGCCCCGCCATCGCCCAGCCGACGGTGCGCGCCGCCCCCGGCATCCCGGCCATGCGCGCCACCTGGCCGTAGGTGGCGATCCGCCCCCGCGGGATGCGCGCGACGACGTCGTAGATGGCCCGGAAGGCGTCAGAACTGCCGGAGCGCTTCGAGGTACGCGGCATGGTTGCGGGCGATCTCCGGGACCGCATCGCCCCCGAACTTCTCGAGGAAGGCGCGCGCCAGCACGAAGGCGGTCATCGCCTCGCCGACCACCCCCGCCGCGGCGATGGCGGTCACGTCGGTCCGCTCCACCTGCGCCTCGAACGGCTCCTTGCTGACGAGATCGACGCTCGGCAGCGCCCGGGGCAAGGTCGAGAGCGGCTTGACGAGGGCGCGCACGCGGATCTCCTCGCCGTTCGACATCCCCCCTTCGAGGCCGCCGGCGTGATTGCTCGCGCGGGTGAACCGGCGCGTCGCGGCGTCGTACCCGATCGGATCGTGGAAGCCCGATCCCCGGGCCGCGGACGCCCCCTCCCCCGCGCCGATCACCACCCCCTTGATCGACGGGATGGATCCGATCGCCGCGAAGAGGATCGCCGACAGCCGCTCGTCCCACTGGCGCATCGACCCGAGTCCGGGGGGGACCCCTCGCGCCACCACCTCGAACGCTCCGCCGATCGAGTCCCCCGCGGCCTTGGCGGCGTCGATGGCGGCGATCATCCGCGGCTCGAGGTCCGGATCGGCGCAGCGGAGGGGACTTCCCTCGGCGGCGCCGATCTCCTCCCACGTCCGCTCCGGCGCCTCGGCCGCGGGGGCGGCCGGCCCCAGCGCCACCGTGTGGCTGCGCACCTCGACGCCGAATTCCCGGAGCAGCCGCCGGCAGACAGCACCGACCGCGACCCGCGCCGTCGTCTCGCGCGCCGAGGCCCGCTCGAGGACGTCGCGCGCGTCGTGCGTGCCGTACTTCAACGCCCCCGGCAGGTCGGCGTGCCCGGGCCGCGGCCGCGTGACCTGCTTGCGGCCGGCCTCCGCCGCCTCCACCGGCTCGACCGCCATGGCGATGCGCCAGTTCTCCCAGTCGCGATTGGCGATCCGCAGCCCGATCGGGCCACCGAGGGTCCGGCCGTGGCGGACCCCGGAGACGATCTCCGCCCGGTCCTGCTCGATCTTCATCCGTCCGCCGCGCCCGTATCCCTGCTGGCGCCGCGCCAGGTCGTGGTCGATGTCCCCGGCGAGGAGCGGAAGCCCGGCCGGCATCCCCTCCAGGATCGCCAGCAGCCCCGGCCCGTGCGACTCCCCCGCCGTCAGAAACCGCAATCCGCCCATGCCCTCTCCGTTCGGCTCGGATTATCGATGATTGACGCCCCGGCGCGCCATGGCTATGCTCCGCCGGTCACGGGGAGGATCGATGGCTTCGAACGGCTTCACGCGCGAGGCGTTGCAGCAGTACGCGGACTCCGAGCGGACCCCTTTCGAGACGGCGCTCAAGGAGCTCGTGGAGATCCCGACCGTGTCGGTCGATCCGGCCCGCAAGGAGGACGTCGCGCGCGGGGCGGAATACGCCGCCGCGCTCCTGCGGCGCTTCGGCGCCGAGGCCCGTATCGTGAAGACGCCGGGCCACCCGATCGTCGTCGGGAAATTCCAGCGCAACGCCGCCTGGCCGACCGTCACCCTCTACAACCATCTCGACGTCCAGCCGGCGGAGATGGAGGACGGCTGGGACGCCCTCCCCTTCAAGTTCGCGGCGGACGACGGCCGCTATTACGGCCGCGGCACGACCGACGACAAGGGGCCGGCGCTGTCGGCCCTGTGGGGGGCGCGCTACGCGCTGCAGCACGGCGCGCGCATCAACCTCCAGGTGCTGTGGGAGCTGGAGGAGGAGATCGGCAGCCCGCACTTCGAGCCGGCCATCCGCGCCGAGCGCGAGGCCCTGAAGACCGACACCGCCATCGTCTCCGACACGGTCTGGGTGTCGCGCTCGCGTCCCGCCTGCCCGGCCGGGCTGCGCGGCCTGCAGGGGTTCCGCTTCACTCTCGAGTTCGGGAAGAGCGACCAGCACTCCGGCGTCACCGGCGGCGCGGCCCGCAACCCGGTCACCGAGATGTGCTCCCTCATCGCCGAGTGCGTGGACGGCCGCACCGGGAAGGTGAAGATCCCCGGCTTCTACCGTGACGTCGTGCCGCCCACGAAGCAGGAGCTGGCCGACATGAAGCGATCCGGCTTCACGACCGCCGGCTTCAAGAAGGACCACCACTTCAAGTCGATCCGGACCAGCGACCCGCTCGAGATCATGAAGCGGGTCTGGTGCCTGCCGACCTTCGAGGTGCACGGCATCGCCGGCGGCTATCAGGGACCCGGCGTGAAGACCGTCGTCCCGCCGCGCGCCACCGCCATCGTTTCCTGCCGCCTGGTCCCGGAGATGAAAGAGAAAAAGGTGATCACGCTGGTGCGCGACTTCGTGAAGAAGAAGAACCCGGACGTCCAGGTCGAGGTGGAGCACGGCCTGCCGGCTTACCGGGGCCGCACCACCGGGCCGCACGCCGACGCCATCCGCGCCGCGATGAAGTTCGCGTTCGGGCGCGAGCCGTCGTTCGTGCGCGAGGGGGGCTCGATCGGGGCCGTCCTGTCGATGGAGCGGGTGCTCAAGGCGCAGGTCTACTTCCTCGGCCTGTCGCTGCCGGAGCACGGCTACCATGCGCCCAACGAGAACTACGACTGGTCGCAGGCGTCGGGCGGGATGGCCGCCTTCGCCGACTACTTCCGCCGCATCGGCGAGCTGGCCTGAGGGACGCCGCGCCGGGCCGAGTCGGAGGGGGCCGATGAGCGGGAGGCCTCTCTGACATGAACGCCCTGCCGATCCTCATCGCCGCCGTCCTCGTCCTCGCGCTCGGTTACCGCTACTACTCCGCCTTCCTGGCCGCGCGCGTCATGGTTCTGGACGACGCGCGCGTCACCCCCGCGCACCGCCTGCAGGACGGCCACAACTACCAGCCGACCCCGAAGTGGGTGCTGTTCGGCCACCACTTCGCGGCGATCGCCGGGGCCGGGCCCCTCATCGGGCCGGTCCTGGCCGCGCAGTTCGGCTGGGCGCCGGGGCTTCTGTGGCTGCTGCTCGGCGTGGTGTTCGGCGGGGCGGTGCACGACTTCATCATCCTCGCCGCCTCGGTGCGCCGCGACGGGCGGTCGCTGGCGGAGACCGCCCGGACCGAGATCAACCCGACGGCCGGGTTCACCGCCATGATCGCGATCCTGTTCATCGTGGTGATCGCCCTCGCCGGCCTCGGCCTCGCGGTCGTCAACGCCCTCGAGCACTCGCCGTGGGGGACCTTCACCATCGCGGTGACCATTCCCCTCGCCCTGTTCATGGGTCTCTACATGTACAGGGTGCGGCCGGGGGCCTACCTCAGCGGCACCATCGTCGGAGTCATCGGTCTCGTCGCAGCCGTGATCGGCGGGCGTCTGATCCCGGGTTCGGCCCTTGCCCCCTTCTTCACTTTCGATCGCGGGACCCTGGTCCTGCTCCTGGCCGGCTATGGCCTGGTGGCCTCGATCCTGCCGGTCTGGATGCTCCTGTGCCCGCGCGACTACCTGTCGTCGTTCATGAAGCTGGGGGTGATCGCCGCTCTGGCGCTGGGGGTGTTCTTCGTCGCGCCGACCATCCACATGCCGGCCGTGACGAAGTTCGCGGCCGGGGGCGGGCCGATCATCCCGGGGAAGATCTTCCCTTTCTGCTTCATCACCATCGCCTGCGGCGCCATCTCCGGCTTCCACGCCCTCGTCAGCAGCGGCACCACCCCGAAGATGATCGACAAAGAGTCCCATATCCGGCCGATTGGATACGGGGCGATGCTGTGCGAGGGGTTCGTCGGCATCATGGCCTTCCTCGCCGTCCTGTCGCTCCAGCCGGCCGACTACTTCGCCATCAACGTCCCGGCCGAGCGCTTCGCGACCCTGGGGATGGAGCCGGTGGACCTTCCGGCCCTGTCCGCGGCGGTGGGCGAGAACGTTGCGGGGCGGACCGGCGGCGCGGTGTCGCTCGCCGTCGGCATGGCGCACGTCTTTTCCGGGGTGCCGGGGCTCAAGGGGCTGATGGACTACTGGTACCACTTCGCCATCATGTTCGAGGCCCTGTTCATCCTGACCACCATCGACACCGGCACGCGGGTCGCACGCTTCCTCGTCCAGGAGGTCGCCGGCCGCGTCTACAGGCCGATGGGGCGGACGGAGTGGCTTCCAGGGACGGTGCTCGCCTCCCTCGCGGTCGTGGTGGCCTGGGGATATTTCATCTACACCGGGTCGGTGAGCACCATTTGGCCGATGTTCGGCATCTCCAACCAGCTCCTGGCCGCCATGGCCCTGTCGATCGGCACGACGGTCATCCTGAAGGCCGGCCGGGGCCGCTATGTCTTCGTGACCCTCGTGCCGCTCGCCTTCGTCACGGTCACGACCCTGACCGCCGGGTGGCTGTCGGTCACCGACAACTTCCTGCCGCTGGCGCGGGCCGGGACCACGGCGGCCATCCGCTTCCAGGGGTACCTCAACGCCTCCCTGACCGTGCTCATGATGGGCCTGATCGTCGTCACCATCGGTAATTGCGTACGCGAGTGGACCCTGGTATGGGGGCGGCGGGCGCACGTTTTTCCTTGATCCGGCCGCCCGCGCCTGTGTAGAGTGACGCGGTTCGCGGGAGTCGCCTGGGGGTTGGCTTCGGCGTGGACATTGTCTCAGACGACGAGATGCGGAGAATCGATCGACGGACGATCGAACGGCACCGCATTCCCGAAATTGTCCTGATGGAGCAGGCCGGGCGCCAGGTAGCCGCCCTCCTCCGCGCACTCCATGGTGACCGTCTGACCGAGCGGCGCGTCCTCCTCCTGTGCGGTCCCGGCAACAACGGGGGTGACGCGCTCGTCGTCGCGCGCCTTCTGGCCGACCGCGGCGTCGCCTGCCGGACGCTTCTCTTCGCGCGGCCGGGCGGGCTGCGTGGCAGCGCGGCCCTGGCGCACGCCTCGGCGACGCGTCTGGGCGTGCGCGTCGAGCCGGTGCGGAGCCCCGCGGCCTGGCGGCGCGTGCGGAGCGCCCTCAGCCGCTGCGACATGGTCGTGGACGGCCTGCTCGGCACCGGCCTGTCGCGGCCGGTGACGGGGCTCTTCGCCGACGTCATCGAGGCGGTGAATCGATCCGGACGGGAGGTGATCGCGGTGGACATCCCGTCGGGGCTGCGCGGCGACACGCCCACCATCCCTGGGCCGGCGATCCGGGCACGGCACACCGTGACCTTCGCGCGTCCCAAGGTGCCGCACCTGCTCGCCCCGGCGAGCGGCCTGTGCGGCACGGTGCACGTGGCCGACATCGGCATCCCGGAGGCCGCCGTCGCCGCCGAGC